>WUUC01222549.1_pt1 | contig 10502 bp, 8 predicted proteins | sample 6278441 | NCBI WGS metagenome assembly WUUC01 (sample SAMN13675441, study PRJNA597444) | soil metagenome | isolation source: soil | place: USA: Washington | collected 2017-10 | reverse complement strand
GGATCGACGACAGCGGCGGGGCGGCGCAGGTCTATGCGCGCGCGCTCGCATACCACCTCACCGGAGAGGAGCGATACGCGGCCGAGGTGCGAGACATCCTGGAGCGGGTGATGCGCACGGTCGAGGAGATCGAGACCGATGATCAGCAGTGCCGCCTGAACTTCGCCTGGGGAACCCCTGAGCTCGTTGCGGCTGCAGACCTGATCGAGGCCTACTGGGAGGGTCAAACGTGCAGCGGGCCAGAATCGACCCGCAATGGTGACGGAGGCACCGTCGAAGGCGATTGCAAGGACCTGTTCCAGAACTGGCTTGTGAAGAATCCCTACTACGTCGTCTCGCTCAGCGGCCTCGGATCGCAGAGCAACTGGGGGGCGGCAGCCACAACCACCATGGCGACGATCGCCGACTATCTCTGGGACCGACCCGATGTCGTCCTCGTTCACCGCCAGCCGGTCGGCAACGACGATGATGAATGGGACGACGAGTCGGCCACCGCCGCCGAGGCGTACCGGCAGGCCAACGAGCTCGCCATCGAGCGGATGAACGGCCATCGCGTCGAGCTGTACAGCAGCGAGAGCTGCGATTACCTCCGGGGCGACCAGCAGGATCCGCGATGGGCGCCGGTGAAGTCGCAGATCACTGAGACCGGGATCCTCCCGGAGGACGCGAGACGCGACGAATCCTGCAACATCCCCAAGTACAACGGTGAATACCAGAACTATCCGCAGATTCACATCGGCAATCTCATCCAACACTGCGAGCTCATGCTGCGACGGGGCGACGCGTCCTGCTACGACAATGTCGACGACGTCGCGCGGCCGAACTACACCTTCACCGATCCGGACGGCGTGGAGGTCACCACGCAGCTGCACGCCGGCCGCGGATCCCTGGAGCGCGCCATCAATGCTGTGATCGTCGATTCAGGCACTGAATGGCGTCGCCCTTCGGCGCTCGCGGTCGCGTACCGCTACTACCGCGATCATCAGACGCTCGGGGAGGTGGATGCGTGGAGACCGTACCTGCAGCCAGGAGCATCTTCGGCGCAGGACCTGTCGTTCGGAAACGTCACCCATGCGCTCGCCGACGGTGATCGAGCCCCGGTGCCACCTTCGGTCGCGCCACCCGCGGACAGCTGAGCTCTCGCGTCAGCAGAGCTAACCGCCCGGTCCGCGCTCCACGCTCACATCGTCGATGTACATCTCGACCCCCCCACCGGGCAGCTGGTTCGAGCTCTGGACGCAGATCTCAGCCACGGCGTCGGCGACCGTCCGGAGCGCGACGTTCTCGATAACGAGCACCGGCTCTGTCGCATCGAGCGGAGCAATGCTCCAGTCGTACGTCTGGCTCTCGAAGTCGAGAACCAGGACCGAGCGGTACCAGGCGCCCGGCTGATACGCGACCCCGGTGGTGATCCGCTCGTTCCCGACGAAGTAGCGGAAGGTCCCCGGCTCGCCGAACCGGACCGAGGCCACCTCGCCGGCGGCGGACCGGAACGTGCTGATCGTTGCGTCTGAGTCGGGGACGCCACGCGTCTGCACGTTCGCGCGCACGACCAGCACGCCGCTCGAAGAGGCGGCGAACGCCTTGCAGGCCCTCGGGCCGTTGCCGAGCTCATTGGGGGCCAACCGCAGGCTCGGGTCTCCGGGGAATGGCTCCGCCACCTGCAGCACCTGGTCTGCCGGTTCATCGCGTGTCCCCCAACCGGTGACGGTGGCAGGTCCTGCCTGGAAGGGCAGGAAGCTGTCACGGAATAAGGCCGTGGTGGTCCCGATCGGCAGGCCCGCGACCAGGTGGGCGGGGGGATCGCCCACGTGCCCCGCAACGGCCGGCGGCATCCGGCCACCGGAAAGGCCCACCACGCCGTGCCCGTAGCGCCCGTTCACGTCGTCCGAGGCGATGATCACGATCTCGCCGAGGCCGGCTGCGCTCTGCTTGGTGGTACTGACGCGCGTCATCGACGGCAGAGCGATCTCCCCGCCGGGCGTACCCGAGGCACTGGGGGTGGGGCTTGCTGAGGGAGCACCTCCGTCCGGTGGCTCGCCGCCCGGAACGATCGCCACGCTGCCCAGCCCGGGGGAGAACGAGAGTGACTCGAGGTCGGCCGCCTTGACGTAGATATCGTCCTCGGCCTCGGCGAAGACGTACACCAGCTCGCGCATCTCGTCGATGAGAACCTGGGGACTCGCGTGTCCATCTCGGACACGGCTCACGACCGCCTGCGTCCAGGTGTCACCCTCGAGCCGGGACAGCAGGATCTGGGGCGAGTCCGGATTGTCATTGTCGACCTGGTCGAGCGACGAACGCACGGCGATGAAGAGCGCGCCGTCGGAGGTCGCCCGAGCGCTGAGCTGGTCCTCACCGTAGGTGAGCCCGGCGACCGCCACGCTGTGTGCGGTCCACGCGTCGTCCGGCGCGCCGTCGACGTGGATTGCGGCGTGCAGGAGGTCGTCGTGCTGGCTCGTCCAGGCCACGGCGATCGCGCCATCCGATGACGTGATGGCTGCCCGCTCAGCGGGCAGCTGCGCCTCATCCACCGGCAGGATGACTGGTTCGACCCAGCTGACGCCCCCGGTGTCGCTGTACGTGACCGTCACGCGCAGGAGGTCGATGTACGCGAGCCAGACGCGGCCGTCCGCGGATGCCGCCATCGAGACGTCAGTCACCCCCCCGGCGGTCAGATCACGGGGAAAGTCGGGCTCGAGCCGATAGGTGCGCGCGGCTCCGTCGTAGGTGAAGCGTCGGACCCGGAGCGCATGCCCCGGCGAGATCCGGGTTCCAGTAGCGGCGACATAGAGGCTGGTACCGTCCGAGAGCGCGTCGAGCTTGACGAACGGCCGCTCCTCCACGAGCACGCCCCGGTCCACCCAGCGCTGCGAGTCCCAATCGAGCTCATGAACCTGGAACTGCCCGGTCTGCTCCGAAGAGAGGATCCCCCACCACGAGCCGTCATGGAACCAGAGCTTGGATTGGACGGACGAGTCAGTCGGCTCGGTCACGAAGTTGATGTCGTAGGAGGGGCCGATATAGCTCTGAGGATCCATTGTCGCCGGGGTCCCGGCGCTTGGCGGGGGCGTGGCAGGGCCTGGCGTGGTTGGCACCGGAGTCGGAAGGGTGCTTCGCTGAGGGGCGCCAGGTATCGGGGCCTCGGCGGGCAGGAGCGCCGCCATGACCAGGCCAACCAGAGCCGCAGCGGCAACCGCCGCCGGGAGCCATCGAATCGCCTTCACGAGCTGACCTTCTCCCCCCGCGGGACAGGCTATCCATACGTGCCGTGCGCTGACCGCTTGCCTGCAACGGCAGATCGCCTATCCTAGCGCGGCTGCGACCCGTTCGGGTGCGCCGTGCCGGCCCCGAAATGGAAAGGTCCGAAGCTCCTCCGCATGCCACGCACTTCCCGACGCGACGAGGTCGACTTCAGCCTGCATGGGTTCGTCGGGATCCGCCTCATCGACGCCACACCGGAGGACGTCGGGATCGTGGAGCGCCAGCTCGGCCCGATGCGGGGTCCGATCGCCGGCGCGCCGGACATCGTGTGCCGCTTCGTGGACCGGCTGCCGATCAGCGGGCCGGTGCGATATCTCGGGCTCAACGACGCGGGGTTCACCGACGATGCCTATCTCGTGCTCCGCAGCAAGCACAAGTCTCGGGCGAGGGTGCAGGTGCCGCTCGGCTCGGTCGGGGGTGCGTGCGAGATCGTGTGTGAACGGGGGGTCTCTGCCGTTCCGCTCCTCATCGCCATCGTCAACCTCACCGCCCTCACCAAGGGCTACGTGCCGCTCCACGCGTCGGCGGCGTTCCATCGGAATCAGGGCATCCTGATCGCCGGCTGGGCGAAAGGTGGCAAGACGGAGCTGCTGCTGGGGCTCATGGCCAACGGCGCGCGCTACATCGGTGACGAGTGGATCTACCTGGCACCGGGCGGCGCAGCGATGTATGGGATTCCGGAGCCGATCAAGATCTGGGCCGCCCATCTCGCGGCCATGCCCGCCATCCGGGCCGCCGTGCCCGTCGGGGAGCGAATGCGCCTGGCGTCGCTGGCGATCGGAGCCTCCGCGGCGCGGGGAGCCAGCGAGGTCGCCCGGGGAACCCCCCCGGGCAGGCTCCTGCGCCGTGTTGCGCCGGTCCTCGAGCAGCAGGCTGCCGTGCACGTCGAGCCTCGCAGGCTCTTCGGGCCCAACCAGGGCGACCTGACCGGGCCCATCGATGTCGTCGTCCTCGCGCTCTCGGCGGAGTCGCAGTCGGTGACCGTGGAGCCGGCCGATCCGACGGAGATCGCGCGGCGGATGACCTTCTCGGTCCAACACGAGCGTCTCGACCTCCTGGGCCACTACCTCCGCTTCCGTTATGCCTTCCCGGAAGCGTCGAACCCCAACATCGAGCAAGCGGAGGAGCGACAGCGACAGCTCCTCAGTGCCGCGCTCGCTGACCGACGGGCGTATACGATCACGCATCCGTACCCCGCGCCGATCCCGCGCATGTACGCCGAGCTGAGCAGATGTTTACTGTAGCCCTGGTCGGTGCAGACGGTGCCGGAAAGACGACCGTGGCGCGGCAGGTCGTCAGCCGACTGCCGTGCTCGCGATACCTGTACATGGGGGTGAACCTGGAGGCGAGCGGGATCATGCTGCCGAGCACCCGCCTGGCGCTCGAGGTCAAGCGGTTGATGGGGGGACGATCCGACATGAGCGCGCCTCGAACGGATCGCGACGCTCGCGGGCGCGGCGGCCTCCTGGGCAGCGTCCGGACCGAGTTGCGATTCGCGAACCAGATCGCGGAAGAGTGGTTCCGTCAACTAGTGGCTTGGTACTACGTCCGTCGAGGGACCGTCGTAGTCTTCGACCGCCACTTCTACTGGGACTACCATCAGTCGCTCACCAGCCCGGCCGCCCGCGCCGGAATGCGAGGCTGGCACGATCGGCTCCTTCGTCGGGCCTATCCCAGGCCGGACCTCGTGATCTGTCTCGACGCGCCGGCCAAGGTCCTGTTCGAGCGCAAGAAGGAAGGCACCTTGGAAGACCGAGAGGGACGACGAGACGAGTACTTGAGACTCGGCGCGGTCACTGACGGCTTCGTCGTGGTCAGCGTGGATCGACCAACCGACGAGGTCGTGGCTGACGTGGTCGACGTCATCGAACGTGAACGCGCCGCGCGAATGGCGGCCTCGTGAGGCTGCTCGTCGCCAGCCCGATCGACGGCGGAGCCCTCTCGTTCCTCAAGGGCAGCCACGACGTGGTCACTGCCTTCGGAGCGTCGGAGGACGAGCTACGTCGGCTCGTGGCGGACCGGGAGGTGATCATCTTCCGCAGCGGCGTGGAGATCAGTCGGGCCGTCCTCGAGGCGGGGGGTGCGCTGCGCGCGCTCGTGCGGGCGGGCTCCGGTCTCGACAACCTCGATGTCGAGTACGCGGCCCAGCGCGGCATCATGCTGGAGCGGATCGCCGGGCCAGGTGCCCAGGCGGTCGCGGAGATGACCTTCGGACTCATGCTGGCGCTGGCCCGCAACATCGTCGTTGCAGACGGCCTGCTGCGGCAGGGCCGCTGGGCGAAGACGCAGATGATGGGCCACCTCATCCAGGGCAAGACGCTGGGCATCATCGGTCTCGGAAACATCGGCATGCACGTCGCGCGACTCGGTTTGGCGTGGCACATGCCCGTCATTGGCTGCGTTGATCGACCGTCGCCGAGTCGGGCCAGCGAACTGCACAGTATCGGGATCGAGCTCACCGATTGTGCGAACGTGCTCGCGCGGGCCGACTTCGTCACGCTGCACGTGCCGCTCACACAGCAGACCCGCCACCTCATCGACGCGAACGCGCTGGCCACCATGCGCCCGGGCGCCTTCCTAGTGAATATCGCCCGCGGCGGTGTCGTGGACGAAGCGGCCCTCTTCGACGATCTGGTCGTCGGCGACCATCTCGCCGGGGCAGCACTCGACGTGCACTCGCAGGAAGGCGAAGGTAAGGTGTCCCCGCTGCACGCGCTCCCGAACGTCGTGCTGACACCGCACATCGGTGCCTCGACCTTCGACTCGCAGCGCCAGATCGGTGAACAGATCGTCCGAATCATCGAGCGTCTGGAAGCTCCAACAGCCAATCCGGGTTGAGAGCACCGGACGACAAATCCAGTTGGCGCCACCGAAACGGTGTGCTCCGTGAGGAGGTCTGAAAGCGTGGCCACGGCAGATCAGAAGCGGATGCGGCTGCGAGCCGCGATGGCGTCGGGCCGCCCGGTGGTGGTGATTGGGGCGCACGACGCGATGAGCGCATCCCTCACCGAGCGGTACGGGTTCGATGCCGTGTGGGTCAGCGGCCTGGGCGTCTCGACCATGGCGCACGCCATCCCCGATCTCAACCTCATCACCATGAGCGAATCGCTCGACGCCGCGGTTCGCATCGACCGCGCCACCGCGCTGCCGGTGATCGCCGACTGCGACAACGGGTTCGGCGGGCTGTCGAACGTTGCACGCACGGTCGAGCAGTACGAGCGGATGGGAATCGCTGCGATCTGTGTCGAGGACAACGTCTTTCCCAAGCGGAACAGCCTCTACACGGGCGCCTCGAAGCGGGAGCTGATCCCGGTTGGAGAGCAGGCACGACGCATCCGCGCCGGCAAGAGTGCTCAGGAAACGGACGACTTCACCTTCATCGCGCGCATCGAGTCCTTCATTGCCGGTCACGGGCTCGAAGACGCCTGCGAGCGAGCGGCTGCCTATGTCGAGGCAGGAGCGGATGCCATCCTCATCCACTCGCGCGACAAGACCCTGGCCGAGATCGAGGCGTTTCTGGAACGATGGCCGCAGATCGCCTCGGTCCCGCTTGTGGCCGTGCCGACCCTATATCCGACCTTCACTGCCGGAGAGCTCTTCGCGAAGGGCTTCACGGTCGTCATCCTGGCCAACCAGCTCATGCGCGCCTCGGTCAAGGCAATGGAGGACACCCTGGAATCCCTGGCCGAGTCCGGGCAGGCCTCGACCGTCGACGGGGCCATCGCCTCGGTGGACCATGTGTTCGAGCTCGTCGGCACCAAGGAGGCGATCGCCCGTGAAGACGAGATCGTCGCCTGAACCAACGGGGGAGCGACCCTCCGCCGTGATCATCGGTCTCGATTGCATCACCGGGCTCCAGACGGCGCGGCTCCTGGCGCACCGAGGCGTGCGCGTGGTGGGCCTTGCCGCCCGGGCCGATCACTTCTGCTGCCGGACGAATGCGGTACAGCGCGTCATCCAGTCGCCGACCAGCGGCGAGGGGCTGGTCGCGACGCTCCTGAAGCTCGCGCAGCGGCTCGACGGCCGGTCGGTCCTGATGCCGTGCACCGACCTCGCCGTGGCCACGATCTCCGAGGCCCGCGACCGGCTGGTCGGGAGCTACCTGTTCACGCTGCCCGAACACCACGTGGTGGAGCTGCTGCTGGACAAGGAACGCTTTGCCGAGTACGCCGAGGCGAAGGGCCTTCCCGCACCCCGCACGCGGCGCGCGCGCGAGCGGGCCGAGGCCGAGCAGGCGGCAGCCGAGCTGAGCTTTCCAGTGGTGCTCAAGCCGCGCATGAAGACGGCGCATTGGCAGCGCCACACGAGCGCGAAGGCCTTCAAGGTGGAGTCGGCCGAGGAGCTGCTCGCGACGTACGAGCGGATTGCGGCCTGGTGCGACGTGGTCCTCATTCAAGAGTGGGTCGAAGGCGGCGAAGACGCCCTCTACTCGTGCAACGTCTATTACGACCGAAACGCGAAGCCGATCGCCACGTTCACGGCACGCAAGATCCGGCAGTGGCCACCCGAAACGGGCACGAGCTCACTTGGAGAGGAGTGCCGGAACGATGAGGTCCTCGGCACCACGCTCGAGCTCTTCGACGGCCTTGGGTATCGTGGCCTCGGCTACGTCGAGATGAAGCGCGATGCCCGTACCGGGCGCCACCTGATCATCGAGCCCAACGTCGGCCGACCGACCGGCCGATCGACGATTGCCGAGGCCGGGGGCGTCGAGCTCCATTACGCCGCCTACTGCGAGACCGCAGGCCTGCCGCTTCCGTCTGCGCTCGTCCAGCAGTATCGCGGCGCCAAGTGGATCTACCTGCGCCACGACCTCCAGGCCGCGCTCCACCATTGGCGCCGCGGCAACCTGACGATCGCCGAGTGGTGGAGATCCATCTCCGGCGACAAGACGGAAGCGGTCCTCAGTCTGAGGGACCCAAAGCCGTTCGCCGCCGACCTCATCAACAGCCTGGCGAACCTCGGTGCCGCCCTACGTCGGTCCCGGACGCGCGCATGACGGCCTCGCTCCGGCCCGTCCTCCTCGGCGCGATGCGCAGCCCGCCGTTCACCCGCATCCTGGATCTCATCGAGCGGGCAGATCACGGCCGACCGGGCGTTCTGGCCGTGCTCACGTACCATCGCGTCGGGGCGGACCGTGACGTGGGTGGCTATCCGGGCCTCCTCGGCGCCAGCCCGGCCGAATTCGACGCCCAGATGAGCTTCCTGGCCTCGCGCTATCGGCCGATCTCCATGTCGGACCTGCTCGCGGCGCGAGACGGTTCGGGTGCGATCCGACCGCGGTCGGTGATGGTGACGTTTGACGACGGCTACCGCGATTTCGCCGAGCACGCATGGCCGATCCTTCGGCGTCACGCCATCCCCGTGACGCTCTTCGTGCCGACCGGTTACCCGGGAGGTGTGGGCACTGGATTCTGGTGGGACCGGCTGTACGATGCGCTCCAGATCGCCAGCGCCGACTCGGCCGTCGAGACGCCCGGCGGTTTGATTCGCCTCTCGTCCGCGGTCGCTCGGGCCGACGCGTACCGCCGGCTACGGTCCGAGATCAAGTCTCGGCCGCACGACGACGCCATGGCGCTCGTCACCAGTATCGTCGAGGATCAGCTCCGCATCCGCACCGCCCCGAGCCCGGTCCTCGACTGGCAGGAGCTCAGGGCACTGGCCGCCGAGGGAGTGACGCTTGCGGCGCATTCGCGGAGCCACCCGCTCCTCACGCGCGTTGATGCCGACCGTCTCCGCTGCGAGATCGCGGGCTCCCTCGCCGACCTCGAGCGCGAGATCGGAGGCTCACCACCCGTCTTCGCTTACCCGAGCGGGGCCTACTCGCCGGCCGTGCGCCAGGCTGCCGAGGCCGCCGGCATTCGGGTCGCGTTCACGACTCGGCGCGGGATCAACGAGATTGGCACGACCGATTGGCTGGCCCTGCGGCGCATCAACGTGGGCTCTCGCACCGGGCTCAACGTCATCCGTGCTCAGCTGGGCCGCTGGGCCCTCACCTGGTCGAGGTGATGACTGGTGTGTTCTGGGCCTCGCTTGGCCTGCTCGTCTACACCTATCTCGCATTTCCCGTCATCGCCATGGTGCGTGGCATGCTCGTGCGACGAGCCCACCGGACGGCGCCGATCGTCCCGCCGGTGAGCCTGATCATCGCCGCGCGCAATGAGGCTGGTTCCATCGGTGCCAAGCTGCGGAACATCGATCAGCTCGACTATCCGGACGAGCGCCTGGAGGTGATCATCGCCTCAGACGGCTCCGAGGACGCAACGGAAGCCATCGTCGCGGCGCATCGGGGACGCCCGGTCACCCTCCTTCGCCTCCCCCACGATGGTAAGGCTGCGGCCCTGAATGCGGCGGTGGCCGCGTCGGCGGGTGAGATCCTGGTGTTCTCGGACTCGAACAGCCGATATGCGTCCGACGCCATCCGTCGACTGGTCGCGCCGTTCGCGGATGAGCTGGTGGGCGGTGTAGCTGGCAACCAGGTCTATGAGCGCAAGCCGGACGGAGCGTCGGGGACCGATGGGGAACGAGCGTTCTGGGGCCTGGATCGGCTACTGAAGGCTGCAGAGGGCCGCTCGGGCAGCACGATCTCGGCGACCGGCGCCATCTATGCCATCCGTCGAGAGCTGTTCAGCCCAGTCCCGCCCGGCGTGACCGATGACTTCTATACATCCGTCGGGGTCATCGTCCAGGGAAGGCGCCTCGTCTTTGCCCTCGACGCAGTCGCGTACGAGCAGCCCGCCGCATCGGGGCGCCTCGAGTTTCAGCGAAAGGTTCGAATCATGACGCGCGGCCTCCGGGCGATCATGATGCGGCGAGAGCTGCTCGATCCTCGCCGGCACGGGTTCTACGCGATCCAGCTCGCGTCGCACAAGGTGCTCCGTCGCCTGATGTCGGTGCCGCTGGTGCTGGTGGCGATTGCCTCGGTCTCGCTCTGGAGGCGCGGACTGCTGTACCAAGCGGCTCTCGTGGGCCAGGCCGGCTTCTACATCGCGGCAGTCATTGGCCTGCTGCCCTGGCGGGGAGCACGGTATCCAGTCTTCAACATCCCGGCGTTCTTCTGTACTGCCACGCTGGCCTCCGCCATTGCGAGCTGGAACGTGCTCCGTGGACGGACGATCGATCGCTGGGAGCCTGCCCGGACCGACGATGATCCCGGAAGCTGAGCCGACGGGTATGGGCGACGGCTGGCGCCCACTGCATCCGACCCTGTCCGTCTTCGAGTCGATAGCCGGCCTGTA
>WUUC01215836.1_pt1 | contig 10503 bp, 4 predicted proteins | sample 6278441 | NCBI WGS metagenome assembly WUUC01 (sample SAMN13675441, study PRJNA597444) | soil metagenome | isolation source: soil | place: USA: Washington | collected 2017-10 | reverse complement strand
CCGAAGCGCGCGCCGCCGCGTCGATCGGGCATCCGGCGATCATCCAGGTGTTCGACTTTGGGCTCACCGAACACAATGAGCCATTCATCGCCATGGAGCTGCTCCACGGTGAGAGCTTGGCCAACGTCGTCAAGAAGCGCGGCCGCATCGCGGCGGGTCGAGCCGTGCGCACGATCTTGCCGGTGATCGAGGCGCTGGTCGTGGCCAATCAGCGCGGCATCGTTCACCGCGACCTCAAGCCCGACAACATCTTTCTGGCGCAGCAAGCCAATCGCGTTCAGCCCAAGGTGCTGGACTTCGGTATCGTCAAGCTGAGCCAAGGTTTCTCCGCCAACCTGACCTGCGAAGGCACCGTGCTCGGAAGCCCGGCGTACATGTCGCCCGAGCAAGCGCGCGGCGAGAGCGACGTGGATTTTCGCACGGACATGTGGGCCCTGTGCGTCGTCCTCTACGAGATGGTGACCGGGGTGCACCCGTTCACCGGCGCCAACTGGCATGGCTTGATGTGGTCGATCATGGAGGGCAAGCCGAAGGCGCTGGCCGAGCACCAGATCGAGGAGCCCGCGCTGTGGACGATCTTGCAGCGCGGCCTCTGCAAGGAACGCGACAAGCGCTGGGAGTCGATGTTCGAGTTCGGGCAGGCGCTGGCCATGTGGCTGATCGATCAGGGCGTGACGCGCGACATCAGCAATTCGTCGCTCAAAGCGACCTGGTTGGAGCGCGCCGCGGATTCGTCGGCGGTGATGCATTCGTTTTTTCCGTCGGACGCGCCGCGCAGCGGTGATGCAAGCCCGGGCGGAGCGTCACCGGAGCCTGGGCGTGCTGGTCCAGCCGACGCGGCGCCCGTAGACGCCAAGGCTGCCAGCGTGGAGCACGGCGTCGCGCTCGCAGCGACGAGCCGAATTCGTCGCTCGCTCGACGAAAAGCGCGTCTCCGCCACACCAGCCAGCGGCTCGAAGAGCTGGCTGGTGATCGGGGCGCTCGGGGCGCTATTGTCCTTCTCGGGCGCCGTTGCGTACAGCCTGTCGAGTGAGCGGCCCAAACGTGCCGTCGTCGAGGACGACGAGCCGTTGCCGAACGTCGTCGTGCGCCAGCCGTCGAAGAACTTGGGCATCGCCACGCGGCGCGACCTTTTGCCCGGGGCCGCCAGCACCCCCTCGCTGCGGCTGACGGACGAGCTCGACTCGCTACGTGAGGCACGCGAGCTCGGGCGTTCCGCGCCGGCCTCGGCGAAAAAGCCGTCCAAGACGCCACGCGCCCCTGCCAAGAAGGCCATGGCCGACTTGAAGGACCCGTTTGGCGGCAGCGACTAGCCAAGTGCCGCGGGGGCGAGTGAGGGAGCTTGGGCTGCGGAAGCCAACTTGCCTTCGAGGGCTCTCGGCAGCAGAGTCGCTCCATGTTCTGCCGCACGCGCGCGCCGCTTCTCGTGCTCGGGTGTCTTGGGTTGCTGGCCTGCGGTGGTAGTCAGGGTAACGCGGTGGATCCCGCAACGGCGGCGAGCCAGCGCTTGCAGGGCAACTGGCGCCTCTTGAGCTTTCAGCCGTCGCTGGCCATGGAGGAGCCGCTCAAAGGTTTGCTCGATGCGCAGATGCAGGCGCTGACACTCAGCTTCTCGGGCGCCGAGTACACGGCGGCGGGCCCCGGCGTCAACACCAGCGGGCGCTACCAGATCACGAGCGCGCAGGGCGATTCCTTGTCCGGCCGTGTCTACGATCGTGCGGGCGCCGGCTACGGCGTCTCCGGCCAATTCGTGGGCTCGCAGTTTCGCTTCACCAGCGAAGACTCACCCTGGGCCGGCTTCGGTGTGCTGGAACGAGCGCAGTAGTTCGCTTCAAGAGGCTGAGGTCGCCTCCAACTATTGATGCGGGTTACAGACGCAGTCAATGGTCACGTACGCGCATCCCGGCGTCGCTGATCGGTCACGATGCTCAGCACGAGAGCCACACCCGTGCAAGCTGCAGAGAAACCCTCAGTCAAACTTCGTCCAATAGCGGTAGTTAAGGATGACTTGGACGTCTTCGATAGCGGAGAAGTCGACACCAGGCTCTTCCCAGATTTTAAGTACGAAAGTTCCATCCAGCGGACGGCCGCGGAGCTCGAGGCGGGCGTACTGCTGCAGTAGCGAGTTGTCGGAATCGGACAAAGGATTCGTAATGTACCGCTCGCTGGCGAGCGCGCGGGCATGCTCAATATTCCCGTCGAAGACGCGAGCCGGCACGTCGTCACCCTCGTGATTTCGAACAACGAACGGGCCTAGGTGCGAAAGAGAATAGGGCACGAACCCGCCGCCATAGCAGCTTTGGGGGATTGGCGAATCGGAGCAGTCGCGCGGCGTGCCAATCACGTTGAGGGCGATCGAGTCGATGCGATAGTTGTAGTTGCCGCGCGCAAAGCCGCTGTAGTTGAGGACGCGACCCAGTTGCAAGTCGTTCTGGTTTATATTGAAGTCACTCTGCCAATAACAAAACGACTTGCTTTCGGCGCCCACGCAGTCGTCCCCAAACCCGTTTGGACATAGCTTCTGACAGCTGCGCGTCCAGCGCGTGGAACGAAAGATGGCGCCGTGCCTGTCGTCACAGGCTGGTTGCACTTGTTCCAGGTTCGCACCTGTATTCACGAACGGAACGAGGCCTTGAGTCTCGGCGCCGGCTGGGGGCAATCGCTCGAGCATGGGCGCCGCGACCGTGACCGTTCCGGTCGAGGGCTTTCGAAAACCAACCTTGACTAGCCCGGGCTTGCTCACCGTGAAGGCAACGTAGCGCCGGTACCAGTTCGTCATCGAAGCCGAGGTCGGTCCGCTCGCTCCCTGAGTGACGACACCAGCGTCGGCCCATACTTGGCCCGATTGTGCCCCGCCACCCGTGAGCGCTCCCTCGGTGTACCAAGTAAAACGATAGGAGCCGGGATTTAGCTCGAACGATTGCAGCACGGCGGCGTTCGGAACGTCGGCGCCGAACGCCAAGGTGTACCCCTTCACGGTCGACGTTGCTGGATCGCCGAAAGTGGGTCCTGGATTGTCGAGCGCAGTCACGTCCACGCACCCGGTTTGTGGGACGGTGACTCCCTCGACGACCGTGGTAGGGCAGCCCTCCCGGCTCCAACCCGGGCTCAACGTGCGATCCAGCTGGCCTGCATCGTAGAGCAGGTTGGCGCCCTCGACGCTGCACTTAGCGCGCACATTCATGATGTCGTCGCGGAGTGAGATGACAGCCGTGTCCTTGCCCTCGTGAAAGTTGTTCACCAAGCGATATGATTCGACGACGCTTTCCAGCTTGTCGACGTAGTCGCCGATGAAGCCACCCGCATAGCTCCGCGGGCCGCTGTCGTCCGTTGCCGCGAGCGCCGCGTAGTTCACCCCCGTGAACGTACACGCTGCTGCCTCCCATGACTGGGGCGCCTCGACCAACGGCATATCTTCGGTCATGTCAGCCAGGCGAATGCCGAGCCGCTGCTCGATGGCGCGCTTGGCCAGGAACGCCATATGGCGAGCGTTGGACAGCGCGGCCTGATAGCGAATCTGCTTACCTGCATGGAGGCTGCCGATCGAGCGGCTCAGCCCAGCTTGCGAACGAGCTTGCTCGGACGAAGCGTAAAGCGCGTTGATGACCTGCCCGGCCGCTTCGACGCGCAGCTTCTCGATCCGAGCCAAGCTGCCATCCAGATCTTCCTGCGCCTCCGCCAAGTTCAGGGAAAGGGTCTGGAGCGTCGTGGCGCGGGTCGAGAATTTCGCGCCGAACTGAATCAACGCCAGATCATTGTCGAGCCCAGCTTGCCCCTTGCTGAGCTCCGCAATGTCACGTGCGAAATCCATCTGTGCGAGCGAGTTGGCACAGGTGAGCGCCGCGACACCGGTCCTGCCGAGGGCAGAAACGGGCTCGATACCCGGAATGGCAGCCATCGACGTCGTACAAGCCGTGATCTGATTCTGCAATGTCGACAGCAGCTGGAGCTTGGCGAGTTCCTGGTTCATGGCGGCCTTCTGCACCATGATCTTTGCTTCGCGAATATCGTAACCGAGCTGCTGCACCTCGTTTGCTACGAGCGGCCCGTTTTCGCGAATCCTCAGTAGCGCGCCGCGCGTGAACGACAGCGCCTCAGCCATCTCACCGCCGAACTCAGGGTACGCGCCCGTCGCGGACTCGGCGCGAAGCGCGTCCCGGACCTTGTCCGGCATGTTGGCGAACAGGCTCTTACCCGTGGCTGCGCGAATCGCGGCGGCCAATGTCGTTACCCACTGCGCAGCCTTCTCCATGTCCTCGACGGTGTTGATCGTTAGCGGCTGCGACAGATCAATGGACGGTGCTGCTCCAGCTCTTTGGGCTAGCACGCCAATTGCCGTCAAGTAGTCCAATACCGAGAGCCTGGGATCGTCAAACTCGTGAGGATTGTCGTCGTTGGCGACGGTGTATCGATCGGGGAAGCCCGGAAGGTTTTCGGTGAGGTAACGCGCGAGAATGGAACGCCGGCCGCCGGCGGGGTAAACCATCGAAAGGCCCGCCGTCGGCCGATCGACGAACAGAGACATCTGCACCCTACCAACGCCAGGACGAAAGCAGTTCTTTGCCGTACCTAGGCCAAAAGGCGGAATGGTGGTGTTGGTGGTCGCGTACGACGTGCCGGTGGCGTAGGTCGTCTTCGTGACGCCGATTCCGGTATGAAAGACTTGAGATTCTCTCGAGATCACGTCGCCGGTGCAGTCCTCCGGGTAGAAGAGGGAGTGCAGTGCGACCCCGCTGTACTCGTTCGTCGGCGCCATGGACTTTGCAGCCAGCATCGCTCTGTGCAACCGACCGTTGGCCTCCATCCGGTCCGCTAGGTTGCTGCAGTCGAGCGCGGCAGTCGGGTAAATTGGGTAGGGTTGCGAGACCGTGGGGCCGGTCGCGCATGGCCACGTGCTCGTCTCAGGTCCGGCTCCGGCGGAACCCGTTTGGTAGATCGGGACCGAATCGTAGGTGAGCGCGGCGAAGCCACCGAAGCGGGCTTCCCAACCCAGTCGCTCGGCTAATCCCTCGAGCCTGATTGGGTCGAGCACGTTCGAGGCGATGATGGCGGGGCCCTTCGTCGGCCACTGTTGAGGGGAGAGCGCGCCATTGGCGATATCGTTCCAGATGGCGAGTTCCTCGTTGTCTGGTCCCGGATCGTCACGCATAGCGAAGAAGCCGAGCGGGAGGCTCTGTTCAGCCATCACACCCGTTACCCCTGAAGGAATCAAGACAGCCTGCGCGCACGTCTTGTCTGCTGGTTTAACGAAGGGACACTGACCCGGCTTTGCCCCGCGGCACAGCAAGTTGCTGTTTGCTACGTCTCGCCACAAGCAAAGCGGGGCATCCCCAAGCGAGATGAAAGGCGTCGTCGATGACTCGCTCAGACAACTCTGCAGGCGCTGGATTGAAGGGTCCGAACTGCCGAGCTGCGACAAAACCTTGGAAAGGTCGATCGTGCAGCGATTGTTGAGGCAACGCCAGCCCTGATGGCCCGCGGTGCAATCACTGCTCACCGTGCAACTGCCCCCGGTCGCCTGGAGCTTTTCCCCGGCTGCATCTTTCAGCTGGTCCAGCAGTGCACGAGTGTCGGCCTCGGTTCCGCAGATGGCCTGCAGCCGTTGCAGATGTGAGTTGGCCAGCTGATCCTGCTGTTGCTGCCGAATCTCCACCGTCTCGATCCGCTCGGCGCTGCTCAGGCCGGATTGGATGTAATCGACGCCCAGCTCGTCCGCCTTCTGAGCCGCTGCCGTGGCCAGGTCGAGGTAATGCCGCCAGGAGCTTTCAACGCTGTCTTCGTCACTGGTCAGTTCGTCCTCCAGTGGAATGCGTTCGTCGAACTCCACGCCGTCGCAGTTGAGCCTCGGACGGGCGCACGTATCGCGCGACGGCTCGAGCAGCTGCGCAAACCTGTCCTCCATGCCGCGGACGATCGAGAAATAGGTTTTGGGCTTGTTCTTGACCACCGTTACGCCGATGAGGGCGTCGAACTGGCCCGGGCCTGGCACCGTGCCCGCAGACGGCTTCGGGGCCAACAAGTACAAGCGTTCCCAGCCGCGCGCGTTGGCTTCAGCGCTCGCCGTGCTCTGGAAGATATGCCCGAAACCTAAACCGTAGTGCTCCTCGCTTGTGAGCGCGGAATAGCTCAACAGCTGGTAAGTGCCGATCGGCAACCCTGTCTGCGCGCTCCCGGCGCTCGACAGCTGGCAGGGTACTCCCTCCACCGTGCCGTCCACCGCGCAACGCAGCGCAGCTTCGCCCGCGACGACCCGGGTTCGGTACTCGATAGGACCGAAAACTTCGAGGCGATAGACGCCGTTGTTGTCCATCACTTCGGTGACGTGTCCGAGGTGATCTCCTCCAGCCAGAAGCATCGCGATCGGCGCCGAGGCGGCATCGCGAACACTGCTCGCTAGGTTGTTCGTGATGCTGTTCAAGTACCTGCTCGCCCCGAACAATTTCTCGAGGTCAGTGTTGAGCCCCACGTAGCCTGAGTCGATCTGATTGCCGGCCGAGTATGCGTGAGTAAGCGTCGGCTGGGTCGTGTCGTTGGTGCGAGCGAGCGCTCCGTAGTAAGCGGCGGGAAGCCGCGACGGCGGCGCGGCAGTGCCGGCCCAACTCTTGATGGTGGCGGTCGAGCCCGTGGCCAGCTTACGCAGTGGCAGTGCGGCGTCCGTGCGGGAAAACGCTGCGATTTCCTCCTGCAAGATCTTGCGGGCGCTTTCGAAGTCGTGCAGTGAGATGTTGAGGTAGTCCTCTAGCTTCGGCACGACGGCCGTGTCGTTGAGCTCTGGCTTGCCTCTGAATTGAGCCAGGCGTTGGCGAACACTGCCCTCGGGCGGCAGTAGTGTCGTGCCATTGAGCAACACGCTGGTCGACGTGGTCCCGACGATGTCACCCGGGGGCAACGCCGCGTCTCTGAAGACGGCGATCGCGGCGCGCACCTGGGCCGAAGGAGTACCGGTCGTGCAGAATCCACCGCTGGCGCCGAAGGGCAGCTTCTGCGCGGTTCCGCCCGCTGCGAAGCCTGCCAGACCGAGCCGCCAATTCACGATCGCGCGTTCTCCCGCCAGGATGGGAGAAGTGGACGAACTCAGCTCGGCGTCCGAAGTATCCAGAGCGGACTGGATCGTCTGATCCACCGCAGCGCGGTAGACGTCATACGCTTCCTTGAAGCCGCCCGCCACAAACTGTGCGCCAGTCTTTCCCCGATAGTTCACGGTCGCATCGGACGCGGAGCAGAGATCTCCAGACGAACGAGGACTGCCGGACATCGCCTCGAGCTGGTGCGCAAACTCATCGGCTGCACTCGTAGCCTCCGTTTTCGCCCATTTCGCAAGCTCGACATTGACGGAGGGGGCCTGTAGTGGAAACGTCCAACTGCCGAACGCGGGTGGCGTTGCCTGGGGCTTCGTCAAAGCGAGGAACGTCTTGGCCAAGCATAAGGTATGGGCAGCGGAGCAAAGGAGGTCCGCGCACGTCACGGCGGGAGACTGGCAGGAGCCTAGAGCGGCCTTGCACGAGTCACCTATGCCTTCGTCGACGCGGAGCAGATCGACTGGGTTCGTCTCCTCATTTTTTCCCGTTACGGTATTGAACACCGTGATGGCCTGCATCTTGCGTAGGCGCTCGGCCTCCGCATCGAGTGCTGGCTCCTCGCTGGCATCGAGCAGGCGGCGATCAGGCCGGTCGTCTTCTCCGCAGCCGACGACCACCAACAGAACGAGGAGAGGAGTCAGCAAACGCGCGAGATTGAGCTGGTTCAACATGAGGGGGTTCCGTGTCTCGAGCAGTGAGGGCGACCGTCGCGTCGCGATCTTCGTAGGCGGGCTAGTGCGAGCGCCGCTCCAAAGCTCGCGGCGAGGAGAACGAGTCCCGAACGCCGTGGCGAACTGTCGAGGTGGCGAGCTGATACATTGCAGCTCGAGCCGCCAGCAAGCTTCAACCTTTGGGGCACGCAGACCTGCTCCGTTTCAACGCGTTCGCAGGTCCAGTCGCGCGGGCATGCTGCGTGTTCGCCTGAGCAACGTCGCGTACAAACTGGCCGATCGCGGTCCTCTTGAAGGCAATATTCACCCACGCAGTCGTCGGCACTGTCACAGGAATCACCAAGTGCCTTCAATTCCTCGATGCAGGCCCCGGCTTCGGTGTCGCACACCGCTTGATTTACGCAGGGTGCCGTGGGCGAGCATGTAACGCTGCAGGCTTCGTTGCGGCACGCGCCACCCGCGCAGTCCGTTGCTGCTGCGCATGGGTCGCCGAGCTCACCTTTTCCGCGTCGGCAGGTACCTGACGAGCAAAATTCGGCCGACCGGCAATCGGTATCTGTGATGCACGGGCCACCTGAGCATTTCGAATCGGCGCAGTCGTCCTGTTCGACGCATTCACCCAACGAGCAGGTCTCGTGGTCTGCGCAGACCGAGCCCCCACAGAGAAGTTCGCAACCTGAGCTAGTGCACACGAAGCCTTCGGCGCAGTCCTCGTCCTGGCAGCTCGGCGCCGGATAGAGGTAGCACAGGCCCTCGACGTCATCGGGGGCAAGGCCCCGCTGCGACGGGCTGTACACGGGATGCATGCAAGTGCCCATGTGCTCGGCGTGGCAGGCGGGTGCGCCATCCAGTTCGTCCAATTCGCACGGGTGAAGCAAACCTAGCGCGTGCCCAAACTCGTGGGTCAACACCGCGCGTAGGTCCCTGGCTTCGTGCGCGCCTCCAGCATCGAGCGGAGGCTCGTCGGCTGCGCTCCACTCCATGTCCGCGTTCAGATAGATGTCGGCTTCGGCAATTGTCCAGTCGCCTGAAGGCGCTCGGACGTATTGGACGTCCGTTGTTGCTGCCGCGTTTTCCGTCAAGTTTCGCGCCTTCCAATCACCAACCCACTGAATCGTGCTCAGCCCGTCACCGGGCGTGGCTTCGACGAGCGTCGTCCCCTCGAAGGAGATTGCCGGCGTCGAACACAGCGGCGTGAGCCATGTCTCGGCGGCTAGGAGGGCAGCCTTCTCCGCCTGCGTCTTGGAGATGGCGGTCGGCAGATCCGGAACGAGTGCCAGACGCAGTGGTGGGAATCCGTACGCAACCTGCGGCGTATCTGCAAGCTCGTCGATGTCGCTGCCCGAGCGAAATGCCTCCGCCCTCACGGTTGTTGCCATCATCGCCAGCAGCGCCGCTGAGACCAGTTTGGTCACTCGACACCCGAAGCCACGGCCCAAGTCCACTGCCACCGGCTCTCGCTAACTCCCCACAGAAGGTGCGTCAAGCTTGTCAGCAAGTTAGCGACAGCTGAATGGGCGCGGGCCGATATTCGGCGAGGGCGTCTGTCGCCTGGTCCCGCGCAGCGCGAAAACCGTCGGGGCCGTAGGATGATGAAGAGGGACCATGCGTGGCCTTGCACGCCCTATCAAGCAGAGGATATGGTCCGCGCCTCGTAGGAGAGTGCTGGAGGATCACGTGCGCGGGACTAGAAGCAACTCCACCCGGTGTTTTTTGGCGAAATCGACCCTGGCCGAAGAATATCTGAGTTCAACCGCGAGCCGCCCTCCAGCCCGGCTTGTCATCTGCACCACACCGCGTTGCTCCGACAAAGTCATGGTCAACGCCTACGGCGAAGCTGGGAAGGGGTGGGGCACATGAGAAGCGCGTCGTTCAAAGCACGTCTGGTCTCCGCGGTCACGCTGCTTAGCTTTACGGCCACCACGATCTCGCCGAGCCTGGCTTGGGCGGCGGAGCGTGAGGAGCTCAGAGCACCGGCGCGTTTCGTCGACGAGGTGGAGCCGAGCGGCCTTCAGGACGGCCACGAAGCCATCCGGCAAACCGACGCCGCCGAGGAGCTCGCCGTACCTAGCAAGCGTCCCGACAATGATGATTTGCAGAGAGCGGCGACGAGCGACCTCGACAAGAAGCCTGCCGCAAACGCGCAGGTTGAGACGGACGCGACGCAGACGGCAGCTTTGCCGACTGGCGCCGACAAGAGCGGCATCACCTCCCAAGCCATCTCGACGCCGAAGGGCTCTGGCACCATTCAAGGCATGGGCGAGAGCTTCTCGGCGCAGCTCTCAACCGGCATCGCGACGTTCAGCGTGCCGTTCGCTTTGCCGGCGGCACGCGGCGGAGCGCAGCCTTCGCTCGGCCTCTCGTACTCCTCAGCTTCGGGCGCCGGGCTTGCGGGCATGGGCTGGAGCGTTGGGGTACCGTTCATTGCGCGGCAGACCGATCGCGGCCTGCCGGGGTACGACGATCGGGCGGAGTGGCACGCGAACCAGGATCGGTTCGTGTTCAACGGTGGGCAGGAGCTGGTTCCACTTTGCGTTGTTAGGAGTGAGACCGTTTGTGAGACGCCGGGGCCCGCTGCCGAGAACGCGCTGATCGCTGGCGAGCTGATGCCGCCGTGGGCGGTCGGTCATCAATACTTTCGGCCGCGCGTCGAGGGCTCGTTTTTGCGGTTTTTCTGGTCCCCCAATCATCTGACGTGGCGCGTGCAGGACAAGAGCGGCGTCACGATGGAGCTCGGCGTGCCGCTAGACGGC
>WUUC01179054.1_pt1 | contig 10503 bp, 10 predicted proteins | sample 6278441 | NCBI WGS metagenome assembly WUUC01 (sample SAMN13675441, study PRJNA597444) | soil metagenome | isolation source: soil | place: USA: Washington | collected 2017-10 | reverse complement strand
TGTTCGACGAGGAGCACGTGGTGCACGCCGCCGAGCAGGTGTTCGCCAGGGTCGGCATCGCCGACCGCGCCAACGGCATCGCCGGGGACATGTTCGAGTCGGTGCCCGAGGGCGGCGACGTGTACGTGGTGTCGTCGATCCTGTTCAGCTACGACGACCCCGAGGCCGCCAAGATCCTCGGCAACATCCGCGAGGCGATGGACCCCAAGGGCAGGATCCTGATCCTCGAGCCCGTGCTGCCCGAGGGCAACGGCCCGCACCCCGGCAAGCTGCTCGACGTCACGCAGCTCGCCCTGCACCGCGGCGGCATCCGCACGGTCGCCGAGTGGGAGACGCTCTTCTCCGCCGCGGGCCTCAAGCTCGCCGAGACGCGGGTCATGTGGCCGGCCGGCCCCACCGACATGATCATCGCCGAGCCCGCCTGACCGGCGAAGAAGGAAGTGGACGAGACATGAACGCGCACAGGCTGCCGAGCCCCGACCCCGGGGCCAAGGTCCGGCAGGACGTGGCGAACTGGATCAGGGCGAACGCGCGGCCGCTGGCGTCCACCGACCCGGCGGCGCCGCTCGACGACCTCGAGCCGCTGCGCGGCATCGTCGGCGACGCGGTGATCGTCGGGCTCGGCGGGTCGACCTACGGCGCCCGCGAGCAGTTCACGACGATCCACCGCGTGGTCCGCTTCCTCGTCGAGGAGCTGGGCTTCCGCGCGGTGGCCACCGAGGAGGACTGGGACGTCGCGCTGCCGCTGAACGACTACGTGCGGTCCGGCTACGGCGACCTCGACGCGCTGATGAAGGAGTCCGGCGTGCCGTGGCGCGTCGGCGAGATGCGCGAGGCCGTCGAGTACCTCCGGCAGTGGAACGCCGCGCACCCCGACGACCTCGTGCAGTTCGTCGGCGTCGGGGTGATCGACACCCGGCTCCCCGTCTACGAGGCCGTGTCGGAGTACGTGGCGAAGGTCGCGCCGGAGCGGGCGGCCGAGCTCGCCGCGCACCTCGACGTCATCCGCCCGTCCCGCCCGGACCACGTGCCGTGGTTCATCATGCAGGTCAAGGACAAGGACCCGTACGTGGCGCACGCGCAGCAGGCGCTGCGGCTCGTGCAGGAGTCCGGCGGGCCGGGCAAGGGGCACGACCTGGCGGTGCAGCACGCGCGCCAGATCGTGGCCTTCTACGAGCACTACGCCTACCACCTGGTCGACGACGGCTACCGCGACGAGCAGATGGCGGAGAACCTGCGCTGGTGGCACCAGTACTCCGGCAACAAGATCGCCTACTGGTCGACCAACGCGCACAGCGTGCGGGCCGCCGAGCTGGAGATCTCGGTGCCGCCGCGCGGCACGCTGAGGTTCAAGCCGACGGGCGCCACGCTCGCGGAGCTGTTCGGCGACCGGTACGTCTCCATCGGGCTGACCTACGACCGGGGCACGGTGAACTCCGGTTGGAGCGCGCCGCCGTTCGCGGGCAGGCCGCTGGACACGCCCGCGCAGCCGGACGGCTTCCACGAGCGGCCCTTCGCCAACGACGTGCCGCGCTACCTCGTGGACCTGCGCGCGGAGGCGGACGAGCCGGTGCGGGGCTGGCTGGGCGCCGGTCAGGTGAAGGGCCGCGTCATCGGCTCGGTCTGCGACGACTCGCGCCCCGACGACCACTACATGACCGGCGGCTCGCTCCTGGACTGGTACGACGCCGTCATCCACGAGCAGACGGTCACGCCGTCGACCCCGCTGTGATGGGCACGGTGCCCGCCGCCGGACCCGGAAAGGTTGTGCCGCAATGACAACTCGCGATCTCGGGGCCCTGACCGGCCCGCTCGCCGGAGCCGCCTTCATCGCCAGCGTCGGCGGTTCCATCAAGCTGGCGGGCGGCCCGCCCCCGCGACCGGGCTCCGCCCCGGAGGACGTCCGCAAGTGGTACGACGCGAGCCCCAGGGCGGGCAAGGTCAGTGCCGTCGGGCAGGTGGTGTCGCTGCTGTCGGTCGCCAGGTTCACCTCGTCGGTGGCGAAGGCCGCCACGCGGTCCGGCTCGCGGTCGCTGCGGGCGGCCGCGCTGGCGGGCGGCACGGCCGCGGTGGCGTCGCTCGTGACGTCCGCGGCCTGCACCGCGGCGCTGACGACGAGCCGGCGCGAGGACGACGCGGCCGCCGTGCGCCTCAACGACAGGGCGTTCGCCGCGGGCGGGCCGGTGCACGGGGTGGGTTTCGGGGTGCTGACCGGCTCGCTCGCGCTGTCCGGGCTGCGTTCCGGGGAGCTGCCGAAGCCGCTGGCCGTGGCCGGCCTGGTGTCGGCGGCGGCGAGCCTGCTGTCCCCGCTGTACTTCGCCACCGAGAAGGTGGCGCTGCTCATCCCCATCGGCCGGTTCTCCGGACTGCTGGTCAACGGCATCGCGGGCGGGCGGCTCGCCACCCGCCGAGCGGGCTGACGGGCACACGAGAGGAGGTGGCGGACGACATGAAGGTGCACACGACGTCGAGTGCCGACGAGTTCGCGGCCGAGGCCGGCGACTGGCTGAAGCTGGAACCGGTGCGCAACAACGTGTTGCTGGTGCACGCGCTGGACCCGAACGGGGTGCCGCCCGGTCCCGGCGACCCGGTGTTCTCGTGGGTCACCGACGCGGACGGCTCGATCGCGGGCGCCGCGTTCGCACGGCTGCCCTACCGGATGCCGCTGACCGAGATGCCGGAGGCGGCCGCGCGGGCGCTCGCCGAGCACCTCGTCACCGTGCTGCCCGACCTGGAGGGGGTGGCGGGCTCCGCGGACAGCGCGAAGGTCTTCGCCGCCCGGTGGGCCGAGCTCACCGGCAAGGAGGCGCACAGCGAGCGCGACCAGTGGCTGATGGTCTGCACCGAGACCACCCGGCCCGCCGGTGCGACGGGCGGCCCCCGGATGTCCACAGAGGACGACCTGGAGACCGTCGCCGAGTGGTTCATGTCGGGCATGCGCGACAGCGGGCTGCCGCCCGAGCAGATCGCGCAGCGGGCCCGGCAGCTGGCGGGCGGCCAGATCGCGGGCGGTCGCCAGATCGTGTGGGAGGACCAGGACGGGACCCCGGTCGGGGCCGCGGGCTGGGGCCTCGACATCGCGGGTGTGGTCCGGCCGGCGGGCGTGTTCGTCTCGCCGGACCACCGCGCGGGCGGCTACGCCACCCTGCTGCTGGGCGAGGTGACCGCGCGGGCGCTGGAGAACGGGGCGGACGCCACGGTCTGCACGCACTTCCTGAAGTACGAGTCGATGCTGGCGGTCGTGGAGAAGGTCGGCTACCGGCGGGTGGCCGACTTCACCGAGTACCGCTTCGAGTGACACCAGCGCGCCGGGCACCACCATGAGTGAAAGGGATCGATCTCCATGACCACGAGCATTCCCACCTACCCCGATCTTGCCGGCAAGGTCGCCGTCGTGACCGGTGGCTCAGGCGAGATCGGCGGGCAGACATGCCGGTTCTTCGCGGCCAACGGCATGAAGGTCGTGGTGAGCGGCCGGGACAAGGACGCCATCGAGGAGGTCGTGGCCGACATCCGCGCCCAGGGCGGCGAGGCCGCGGGGGTGCCCGCGGACACCCTCTCCTCCGAGGACCTCGCCAACCTGGACGCGGCCGCCGAGCAGGAGTTCGGGCCTGTCGACGTGCTGTGCGCGTTCGCGGGCTTCGAGCCCGGTCCGTCCACGATGGACCAGGTGACCGAGGAGGACTGGCGGGCGATCATCGACGGCAACCTCACCGGCACGTTCCTGACGCTCAAGGCGTTCGTGCCCGGCATGACCGAGCGCGGCCGCGGGTCGGTCATCACGATGTCCTCGGCCGCGGGCAGGCTGCCCGGCTGGTCGTCCTACGGGTACGCGGCGGCCAAGTCCGCGATCCTGCAGCTGACCAGGCGCGTGGCGCAGGACGTCGGCCGGTTCAACGTGCGGGTGAACGCCCTCGCCCCGTCGGCGATCCTGACCAAGAAGCAGGAGCAGCGCATCCCGGCGCACGTCCGCGAGCAGGTGGTCAAGGAGCAGTTCGTGCTCGGTCGCTGGGGCACCCCCGCCGACTGCGCGAACGGTGCGCTGTTCCTCGCCTCCGACGCGTCGTCGTGGATCACCGGGCAGACCACCGACATCGCGGGCGGCAAGATCATGATCTGACGGGCGGGACGCGCGACCCGGCTGCCCGCCGTGCCCGCCACCCGAGCCGTCGAAGGAGCACGGTGAACCCACTACGAAGCATGATCCTGGCCGCGGCGGGCAGCGGCGCGCTCAAGCGCGCCGTCACGAAAGCCCCGGTGACCAGGGACGTCGTGCGCCGTTTCGTCGCCGGGGAGTCCACCCGGGACGCTCTCGCCGCGGCCCGGCGGCTGGTCGCCGCCGGGCTGGCGGTGTCCCTGGACTACCTCGGCGAGGACACCGCCGACGAGGCGCTGGCCGATGCGACGACCCGCGCCTACCTCGAGCTGCTCGACGCCCTGGGAGCCGCCGGGCTGGCCCAGTACGTCGAGGTGAGCGTCAAGCTGACCGCGGTCGGGCAGCTGCTCGACGAGCAGCTCGCGCTGGACAACGCGCGGCGCGTCTGCGCCGCGGCCGCGCGGTGCGGCACCACCGTCACCCTGGACATGGAAGACCACACCACGACCGACTCCACGCTGCGCGTCCTGGCCGGGCTGCGCCAGGACTGGCCGTGGGCAGGCGCCGTGCTGCAGGCCTACCTGCGCCGCACGGAGGCCGACGCGGCCCTGCTGGCCACGCCGGAGTCGCGCGTGCGGCTCTGCAAGGGCGCCTACGCCGAGCCCGCCGAGGTCGCGTTCCCCGGCAGGCACGAGGTCGACCTCAGCTACGTGCGCTGCGTCAACGCGCTGCTGGCGGGGGACGGCTACCCGATGTTCGCCACGCACGACCCCCGGCTGGTGGACATCGTCGCCGACCGCGCGGCCCACCACGGCCGCAAGGCGGACAGCTTCGAGTTCCAGATGCTGTACGGGGTCCGGCCCACCGAGCAGCGGCGGCTCGCGGAGCTCGGGCACACCGTGCGGGTGTACGTGCCCTACGGCGTCCAGTGGTACGGCTACCTGATGCGGCGGATGGCCGAGCGGCCCGCCAACACCGCGCTGTTCCTGAGGTCCCTGGTCTCGCGCCGCTAGTGCTCGGCGCTCTCGACGACACGGCCGGCCGGCCCCGCCTCGTGCGGGACCGGCCGGCCGTCGTGGTGTGCCCTCCTCAACCGGCCCTGACCGGCTCCGGCTGCCGGACCGGCTCGGGCCGGGTCATCGGGAGCTGGCTGGCGTTGAGGTGGCGGCGGAGCTTCTGCGTCGGCATCTCGACGAGGTGCCACGAGGCCAGGCCGAACAGGTAGGCCGCGGGTGCGGTGATGACCAGGAGCACCCAGCCGTTCGTCACGCCGAGCGCGATGAGCGACTGCTGCAGCGGCGCCCCCCAGATGTAGGCGCCGTAGCTGCCGTAGACCCAGCGGGCGCTGCGCTCGAGCCGGGCGGGCCAGTGCTTGCCCAGCACGATCGCGCCGTACGCGACGGCCAGCGCCAGGAGCCACTTGTCCAGCGTCACCAACCGGAAGATGGAGCTGTCCTGCCCGGCCGTGCCGCCCGGGACCCCCACCGAGTCCGGCATGAAGACGACGTGGATCGCCAGCCACGACGCGGCCAGCGCCAGCGCGTACCGCGGCCGGAACGCGACCCGGTCCCGGTAGGCGTGCAGGACCACCCCGACGAAGAACGGGATCATGAACTTCACCAGCAGGGACATCGGCATGACGCCGAGGAAGCCGCCCGCGTCGTACTGGCCGAGGGTCGCGTCGTACACGCCCAGGGTCAGCATCAGGCCGGCCAGCACCACCGGCAGGACCAGCCGCGGCACCCCGATCGCGATGGCCACGCCCAGGGCCAGCACGAGGCCGTAGCCGAAGACCTCCATCGGCAGCGTCCACAGCGAGGGGTTCACCGACATGTTGTGCGGGTTCGACTCGAACACGCCCGGCAGCGGGCCCTGCAACAGGAACGGGATGGTGGTGGACAGGTAGCCCCACGTCATGGGGTGGGTGAGGTAGTCGCCGAGGGACAGCGTGGTGAACGCCGGACCGATGACGAAGGCCGTGAGGACCAGCACCACCGCGAGCGGCGGCACGATCCGCAGGACCCGCCGGGCGCTGAACCGCCACCACGACGGGTCCCGCTGCCAGCTGTCGTGCACCTGGTACCCGCTGAGGGCGAAGAAGATGACCAGTGCGTAGTCGCCGACCGAGATGTCCAGAACGGACAGCTGGTTCATCGGGTCGGGCAGGAAGATGCTGTGGTCGGCCACCACGAGCAACGCGCTGATCAGCCGGAGCCAGGCGAATCCCACCTGCGGATCCGCGTAGACCTTCTTGATCAGGTCGCCTTGTGTGAACGTCATGTGTGCCTGCCTTCGCAGTGAAGAGGAGTTGGCTCAGGAAAAGCATCCGGCGAGACGGTCCAAGTCCGGAGAGGCTGACGTCACCAATGGATGGGTACATTGCCCCGAACAGGGGAACGGCATACGGCTTGCCGGGTGCAGGGGTGACGGACCGTCAGATATCGGACACCGACTCGACGACCAGTAGCCCACGAGTTGAGGCAGGGCCCGCATTGCCCGTGTGCTCAGCGATTCGCCACCCGTTTCGGCGAGCATGGTGGTGCCGCTTTTCGGAAAAGTCGACGAACGGGGTTCCCTGATGAAAAAACCCGAACCGACAACGGGTGACTCGCGGTCTCAGCTGACTCGGCGACGGTTCGTCGGTGTCGCCGCGTCGGCGGCGGCGGGTGCCGTGGCGACCGGCACGGGGCTGGCCGGGGGTCAGGCGGCGCAGGCCGCGACGTCCGGGGACGTGGTCTCGTGGCTCGACCGGCACGCCGCGCCGCTGCGCACCCTCGACCCGCGGGGTCCGCTCCACGACCTCGCTCCGCTGCGGCGGATCGTGCGCGACGCGCGGCTCGTCGGCATCGGCTACGACGCGCACGGCACCCACAACATCACCACCCTGCACCACCGCGTGGTCAGGTTCCTGGTGGAGCACATGGGTTTCCGCACCGTCGCCTGGGAGGAGAGCTACGGCGCCGGCATGCTGATCGACGAGTACGTGCGCAACGGCGGCGGCGACCCGCGGGCCGCGCGCGAACTCGTCGCGTCGGCGTTCCCGATCGTGCGCCACGAGGCGTTCCTGGGGATCGTGCAGTGGATGAGCGAGTTCAACGCCCGCAGGCCCGAGCGCGACAAGGTCCGCTTCCTCGGCAACGACTCCCTCGAGGTGCGCCAGTTCCAGTACGACGACGTCGTCCAGTACGTCACCGACGTCGCCCCGCACCGCCTCGGCGAGCTGCACGAGCACCTCGACCCGCTCGCGATGCACGGCGACCCGCAGGAAACCATCATGTGGTACGTCGACCCGGAGAAGACCGAGGAGTGGCGCGACGAGATGGTCGCGCACGGGAAGGCCGTGTTCGCCATCGTCAACGGCCTCCCGGACGCGCCGTCGGCGGTCCCGTACCTGGACGCCCTGTCGCACGCGGAGAACATCCTCGGGTTCTTCGACTTCCTGTCCTGGAAGGGCACGCTCGCGGACAGCCGCGAGTACTACATCTCCGAGCACACCAACCGGTGGCTGCGGCGGACGGGGCACCGGACGGTCTACCTCGCGCACAACGGCCACATCGCCGCGAACCCGAACATGGTGATCTCGATCCCGCCGTTCGACATCAACCGCACCAGGGTGCTGTCCGCCCACTACTTCCGCCGCGACCTCGGCAGCCGGTACGTCGGGATCGGCACCTGCTTCGGCCAGGGCCAGGTCTTCGTCGGCTGGCAGAGCCCGACCGGCCCGACCGTCACCGACATCCCGGCACCGGATCCGTCCTTCGTGGACCACACGTTCGTGAAGGCCCGCGTGCCGAACTTCCTGCTCGACCTGAACGCCTGCGGCCCGCAGTCCCGCGAGGTGCGGCAGTGGCTCAACGGCCCGGCGAAGCTGCGGCTCATCGCGTCGCCGTACGACCCGGCCAAGGACGGCGACTACAAGCAGCTGGTCGACCCGTGGCGCGTGGCCTTCGACGCCATGCTCTTCGTCCGGGACGTGTCGGCCGCCCGCATGTTCGGCATCTAGTCCACCACGCGACGACGCCGGCACCCGAGGGGGTGCCGGCGTCGTCGCGTGGTGGTGTCTCAGATCTCCGTGACGGCCGGGACGAGCTTGCCGAGGGCCTCGAGGGCCTCGAGCGTCCAGGAGTGGAACAGGACCACGTGCTCGGCGCCGTAGCCCGCGAGGACCGCGCAGCGCTCGGCGAACGCCTCGGGGGTCTCGCCCTCGATGAACACCGTGCTCACGGTCTTGTCGATCTCGCCGAACGGGCGGCCCACGTCCGCGCAGTGCTCGGCCAGCACGTCCAGCTTGCGGCGGATGGTGGCGCCCTGGTCGGGCATGTCGCCGATGTTGCACGCGTCCGCGTACAGGGCCACCAGGCGCAGCGTCTTGCGCTCGCCGCTCCCGCCGATCAGGACCGGCGGCCGCGGCCGCTGGAGCGCGGGGGGACTGTTGATCGGCTTTGCGAGCTGGTAGTGGGTGCCCTCGAACGGCGACGTGTCACCCTCCCACATCCGGAACGCGATCTTCAGCGTCTCGGTCAGGCGTTCGAAGCGCTCCGCGGTCGGCGGGAACTCCAGGCCCATGTCCCTGGCCTCGCGCTCGCTGTAGCCCGCGCCGATCCCGAACCACGCCCGGCCGCCGGACAGCACGTCCAGGGTGGTCGCCGCCTTGACCAGGACGGCGGGCGACCGGTACGACACCGGGGTCACCATGGCACCGAGGCGGATCCGCTCGGTCCGCGCCGCGACGAACCCCAGCGTCGTGTACGTCTCCAGCATCTCGGCGTCCGGGCTCTTCCTCGGGTCCGCCTGTATGACGTGGTCCGGCAGCCAGAGCGTGTGCACCCCGGCGGTGTCCGCGGCCCTGGCGAGGGCGCTGAGGTGCCCGCCCATCGCCGCGGGCCCGCCCGGCCACGTGAAGTCACTGACGCTGATACTGACCCGCATCCCGCCGATCCCTTCCGGTGCTTCTCAGTTGGACACCCAGACGGTCCTGCGGTGGGTGTCCTCGTCCGCCAGGTGCGTGACGATGTAGTCGGCGAGGTCCGCCCGGGAGAGGGTGGAGGAGTCCTTCATCGGTTCCCCCGCGTCGACCCGGTAGTCGCCCGTGTGGTCGCCGTCCGACAGCCGCGGCGGCCGGACCACGGTCCAGTCTACGTCGCTGTCCGCGAGCACCCGCTCCATCTCGAGCATGTCCTTGTACTGGTGCTTGAACATCCGCGCCACCACCAGCGCCATCACCAGCCGCTGGCCGATGTTGACGTTCGGGTTGGGCTCGACCCCGTCGGCGGACAGCGCGATGATCCGGCGCGGGCCGCTCTCACCCATGGCGCGCAGCATGTTCGCGACCCCCGCCGAGTAGACGGTCGTGGGCTGCTTGCGGTCGGCGACGCCGAGCACCGAGACGATCGCGTCGCTGCCCGCGACGGCCGCCGCGACCGACTCCGCGTCGAGCACGTCGCCGCGCACCACCGTGAGCCCGTCGCGGTCGCCGTCCACCGCCTCCGGGTTCCTGGCCACCGCGGTGACCTTGTGGCCTGCCGCGAGCGCCTGGTCGACGACCTGCTTGCCGGTACCGCCGGTCGCGCCGAACACGGTCACCCTCATGGCGTTCCTCCTGTCAGTTGTCGCCGGTCAGTTGTCGCCGGTCAGCCGGCGGGGACGGGACTTGCGGGCCAGCGTCACGCCCGCCGTGCCGCTGACGACCAGCGACAGCAGGTGCCCGATGGGCAGCGCCACCATCGTCTGCTTCTTGAGCAGCGTCAGCGGCCCGAGGATGCCCAGCGGCGACGCGACCAGCGACGCGATCGCCACCGGCTTCGGCAGTTCGCCGGTGCGCAGCCCGGCGATCCCCAGGGCCCCGGTCAGCAGGCCGAAGCCGACGCCGTGCAGGTGCCCGCCGAGGTGGTAGGACACCTCCCGCAGGTCCTTCGTGGTCTGCAGGTGGTGGCCCTTGCCGGTGAGCAGCAGCGTCGAGGAGGCGGACAGCACCTGGGTCGCGACCGCGAAGCCGCCGCCGGTCAGCGCGGCGGCGCGCAGCGCGCCGGACCCCTTGCCCGCCCGCTTCGCCAGGCCCGCGACCGTGCCCGTGAACCGGGCCAGCCCCGAGACGGACACGGCGTGCCCCAGCACGGAGAGCCGGGCCGCCGTGGTGGACTCGGTGAAGTACTTCTGGACCTCCTCCGGCGGCGTGCCGGGGCGCGGGTACTCGGACTTCTCCGTGGCCTTCGTCGCCGCGATGCCACCGAAGAATCCGAGACCGGCGAGCAGGCCACCGAGCGCGCCGCGTGCGCGGGTGTCGGCCTGAGTGGACGTCATGATCAGCTCCTCATGGGTGCCTGGTGTGCAGCCGAGTGTCCTCGTGGTGCCCGGAAAAGCTCCCGGCCCGCGAGGGGGCCGCGACCGGCGGTGGAGCGGGCACCGAG
>WUUC01027278.1_pt1 | contig 10503 bp, 11 predicted proteins | sample 6278441 | NCBI WGS metagenome assembly WUUC01 (sample SAMN13675441, study PRJNA597444) | soil metagenome | isolation source: soil | place: USA: Washington | collected 2017-10 | reverse complement strand
CGATCCGTGATCGATTGGATGTGGAAGATGCCGACACCGTGGACATCGAAGCGCTCGGCGCCGAAGGCACGGAAGTGAGTGTGCCGGCGCGCGGCTCGGTCAGGCCGATCATCCAGGACATCCTGCGCCACCTCTGTTCGTCGATCAGTTACGGCGGCGCCAGCAGCCTGGACGAATTGAAGCAACTGTTTTGGGCCGATCCCGCGCGTTATTTGATCACCCTGTCGGCGTCGGGCAAACGCGAATCGTACGAGCGCTGAGTACCGGTCACGCGGACGGCCGTCGCGGCATGTAGCTCCAGCCCACGACAACCACGTGTGCGTTGACGCCGGGATTGCGCTCCAGTCGATTGCCATTGGAAATGTGATGGAAGCGATAGCCGAGGACCACAGCCTGCTGCGGCCGCACGAACCTGCGCACACCAACGCCGATGTGTGCCGTGAAGTTGGCGTGCGTCGTTCGCACCGGAACCGGATCGCTGGTGAACAGAGCGCCGCCGGCGAGCTCGGCGTACGGCGCATAGCGGGCGCGCGGTTCAAAGTTCCAGCGCCACGCCAGCGGCGTCAGACCGACCCCAAACGTGCGCGTCGGTGCGAACTGGCCGAACACCGGTACCGCTTCGACCGCCCACTCGAATCGGCCACGCCAGAAGCTCGAGCCTCGCGGTTCGGTCAGCACGCGTGCCCAGGAAATGGTTTGCAGTGCATAGCGATGACCGCCGGCCGAATGAAAAACCTGGACGCCAAAAGCAGGACCGGCCGTGACCATCCACTCCGTGGCGCCTACCTCGAAGAGCGACGTCAGCTCCGACACTTCGAGTGAATCAATCAGGGACGCGGGCTGTGGATTCGCCGGCACCTGCGCCAATGCCGGCAGCCCGACGAGGAGACACGCGAGCGCAATCGATCCGACCAAACGCATGCTGCGCCGATGCTAACAAATTACTGCTTTTGTGCCACGACCGATGCAATCAGCTTCCCGTCCACATCACCTTCTCGGGCACGGACGACGACCAGCGGCCAGATGAGGCGCGGCAACTCGCCGTCGCGCAACAGAAAATCGGGATTGCGCGGATGTCCGCGCGCAGCCTGTCCAACAGTAAAGGTCTCGTAAAGCAGATACCCGCCAGGCGCGAGCGCCTCGATGATCACCGGTATCAATGGGCGATGCAGGTAGTTGAAAACGATGACCGCGTCGTACTGCGCATGGCCCAAAGAGGGCAAGTCGGTCTCGAGATCCAACGGCTCGGTGGTAAGGGGCAGTTTTCGCGCGCGCGCCCACTCGAGCAGTTCTGAGAGCGCCTGCGCATCGCGGTCGATGGCGTGCACTGGCCGGCCGGTTGCGGCGACGAACTTCGCGTTACGCCCCTTGCCGCACGCGACGTCGAGCACGCGCGCGGTTGGCGCGAGGTAGTGGACGTTTTCGACGAGCCAGGCCGCGGCATGGTCACTGGACACGGTTGGATCTTTGAACTTTAGTCTTTGACCTGATACGTTCACGCTATGGCTCGCGGTTGGGAAAGCAAGTCCATCGAATCGCAGCAGGATGAAGCGCAGAAGGGCAAGACGTTGCGACCGGCGCTGTCAGCCGACGAGCGGGCGCGCGCCGAGCGGCGTCGTTCGCTCGAACTCGCGCTCGCACGGACGCAGGCCGAACTCCAGGCGGCCTGCCACGCCGCGCATCGCGACATGCTGCAGTTGAAAATGGCGACGCTCAAGGCCGAGCTTGGCACTCTTTAGCATTTTTGCTATGCTCCCACAAAGCTAACCAGCCCGATTCTCAGACCCCGCCCCCACAATCCGCCGTGCCACCCGTCAGATTATTCATAGGCAATCTCCCGTATCAGGCCACTGAAGACGACCTGCGGGCGCATTTTTCGACGGTTGGCGAACCCACACAAATCGTGCGGCCGCTCGATCGTGAAACCGGCCGTGCACGCGGGTTTGCGTTTGTCGAATACGCCGACCGCGCCGTCGCCGAGGCCGCGATCCAACAGTTCGATGGACAGCTGTTCATGGGCCGTCCGCTCGCGGTCAGCGAGGCACGCGCACGCGAAGACCGCGGACCCGGGGGTCCTCCTCGACCGGGTGGTGGATTTGGCGGGCCGCGACCGGCAGGCGGCGGATTTGGTGGACCGCGACCTGCGCCTCCCGGAGGCGGTGCCGGTGGTCCACGGCCAGGCGGCTACGGTGGTTCACGTCCGTCCGGTCCCGGCGGCCCACCTCGCACCGGTGGCTTCGGCGCTCCTCGCCCCGGCGGCTTTGGCGGCCCTCGACCTGGCGCACCTGGCGAAGGCGGCGGCAGTGCCACGGGCCGTGAACGGAACTTCGGGCCGCCTGCGCCACCAAAAGGCAAGAAGGGACCAAAGGCGGCGTTCCAACAGAAAGAACGCGGTCCAAAGGGCCCGATTCCCACCAAGTTCACTGGGCGGATGTACGACCTGGACGAAGTCGATCAAAACGAAGACGCGCTCGACGAAGTGCCGGAGTTCATGAAGCCGGACGACAAAGATCCCGACGCGGTCGATGCCGTCGATGCCGGTGATGCGAACGAGGCTGGCGACACGACGCACGACGGCGAGACCGGCGCCGGCGGCGCGACACCGGACCACGACGACCACGACGAAGACGACGACAGTCACAACCGATAACGGCTGACTGCTCGGTCCGCCCTTCATGATCAATTGACAGATCATTAGCACGGCTCATACATTGAGCCATGCCTTCGCCTACCCTGGAGGTACGCCACCTCTCGCTCGTCCACGAAATCGCAGCGACCGGCAGCGTGACGCGCGCGGCCGAACGGCTGCACCTCACGCAATCGGCGTTATCGCATCAACTGCGTGACATCGAGTCGCGGCTTGGTCTGCAACTCTTCTTGCGCCTGGGCAAGCGCATGGTCCTGACGCCTCCCGGCGAGCGCGTACTCGGTACGGCGCGGCGGGTGCTCGACGAGATTGGACGGACCGAGGACGACCTGCGGCTGATGACCCAACACGGTAAAGGCGTGCTGCGGTTGTGCACGCAGTGCAACACCGGGTACCACTGGCTGCCGCCGCTGCTGCAGGCATTTCATCGCAAGTTCCCAGGTATTGACGTTCAGATCATGGTCAACGCCACCGACCGTCCAATCGAAGCTGTGCTCGAAGGACAGATTGATTTGGCGGTTGTCACAAGCGAGGTGGACGACAAGCGCCTGGTCTCGGAGAAGTTATTTGAAGACGAACTGGTCGCGGTCGTTGCGCCCACTCACCCCTTTGCCAGGCGTGCGTACATCGAGGCTGCGGATTTCGCCGATGAGCATTTGATCATCTACAAAGCGGATCGGCATGACAGCTACACGTTCACTCGTATCCTCGCGCCGGCCGGCGTCGAACCGGCGCGCGTCTCGCAGGTGCCGCTGACGGAAGCGATTCTCGAATTGGTGAAAGCTGGTTTGGGTGTGAGCGTGATGGCGCGCTGGGCAATCGAACCGGCGATCAAAGCCGACACGGTCCGGGCCGTACGCATTACCCGTCGCGGCGTCTACCGCGCATGGTCCGCGGTGACGCTGCGTGATCGCGTGCAACCGAAATGGCAAAAGGAGTTTGTGACCTTGCTCTCGAAGCAGGCCTTGCCGGCGAAAATGGATCGCGCTCGGTAGTAGCAGCGAGGCCGGCTCATGATCTCGAGCCGAGACGATGAGCCAGCCTCGTGCGGCGCTTGATTAGAAGCGGATGCCGACCGCGCCGAGGAACGTCCGTCCGCCGGTCAGCCCGGGCCGCGGACGTGGGTAGTGAGCCGTTGACGTGCCCTGGCCGAACCGAGCACCGCGAAGATAACCGCTAGGTAACCCGTAGGCGTCGAGCGCGCTGGCAGGGTCGACGGTGACCGTCGTGTCCCACCCGATCAACTTGTCGTTGTTCAACATGTTGAGCGCTTCGAATTCCACGAATGGTCGAATTGCGCGCCATAACGGCACTTGGTAGGTCACACCGAGGTCGACCAGACCATAGCCCGCAAACTCCTCGCTGCCGCGTTCGCCATAGAACAGCGTTTGCGACCCATTGGTTCCGCTCCCTGGGAGCCGTGCGTAGCCTGGATTCTGCTCGCGTTGTATTGCGCTCAATGGGACATTGGCCGCGGCGATGCTATACGTGAGCGCCGAGTTGTAACGCCACAGCGGCGCGATGTCGAGGCTGCCGAATTTCCCGAGCCCAAGGTTGTAAATCGCCCACACGCGCACCTTGTGTCGCTGAAAGTCGTCCAGGCGCCCCTCGGGGAAATTCCGTTCCGCGACCGCCAGTTCGGGGTAGTCACCGATTACCGAACCAATGCCGGGGTTATTCGCAGACTCACCCTCGAAGTTGCCATTATTCCGCAACTGAATGGTCCAGTGCCCGGCAACGGTCAAACGCGGGATTGCACGATAGTTCCCCTGCAACTGAACGCCGCGGTATTCGCGCGAGGGCGCGTCCGAGTTGCGGTAGTAAACATTGTCGAATGTGCCGAGCGAGACGCCCTCAGCAATCACGCTGGTGCGTCCTGCAGCAGTCGGATCGTCAACGAACGTTTCGATGAAGTTGCTCATGTTGCGCAACACGTAAGTGGCGCGCACGACACCTTTGTCGCCCAGTTCGCGACCAATGCTCACCGTCATCTCGCGCGTCAAGGCCGTAGACAGATCATCGGCGAAGAAGACGTTGGCAGTGGGAAACGAGCCACTGGTGATGGTGTAGTTGGCCGGATCAAACGCCGGTGCGAAGTCGAGGCCCTGTCCGGCAGGGCCGTTGTAGGTCCGCGTCACGCGCGCGGCGTTGCCTACGACGGTGTTCTTGTTGAAGTAGTTCTGAACGTACTTGCCGGCATAATGCCCATACGTGGCGCTCGCAACCGTGCGTCCTTCACCGTCAAGATCGAGCGTCGCGCCGATACGCGGCATCCACGTGTTGGTGTCGGCGCCGACAATGTCGCCCGTCGCTTTGCTGCGGACACGCTCGTAGCGCAACCCCAGATCGAGCGTCAACCGACGCGACATCGTCCAGCGATCCTGCGTGTAAAACGACGTCGTCGTGATATCGAGTTGCGCGCCGCGTGTCGGAATCGAATTGGCCTGCGTGGTCGATCCCGGAATCCACACGGGGATCAACCGTCCCGTCGCATCAAATACGGGTCGGCCGCCTGCAACCAGGTAGTCGGTGTTGAAGATGTAACCGGTGGACGATTGCGAATTGCCGCCGCGCCCGATCGCAACGAACCGCTCGTAGCCGCTCTTGACGTCGTGCGTACCCCAGCGTGCATTCGAGCCAAACCACGACAGGCTCCCGGTGAGCTGATGGTTATCGCGATCCTCGGCATCGGTGCGGTCGAAGTAAGGAGCGTTGAAGTGCAATCCTCCCGGCGAAACGCGCCCAATCGTCAAGAACGGCGAATCCACGAGCGCGGTGCTCGTTCCACCAAAGCGGGGATGATTTTGCTTCCGCGAATACTGCGCGGTCGCAAACAGACGGTTGGACAGCACGCCATTCCAGTTCGTCGCCAACAGGCTGCCCGGTTGGTCGACTTCGTCCGGCGCATTGGGATCAATCGTGAACGGCAATGACGGGCGCACCCCCGATTGACGGCGCGCGGTGTACTGCCCCTGCACGGTTTGATTGAGCCATGGAGTGGCCGTGACCTTGATCTCTGCGCGATGGGCTGAATCCGTTTGCACAAACGGCACTGCAGTCTGCGCCAACGTCAAGTCGGTCGTGGTGTTCTGCGACCGCGCCGCGAAGAAGAACCATACCTTGTCGCGCCGCACTGGCCCGCCGAAGACGCCCTCGTAGTAGCGATCCATCTTGTCGAGCCGTTGCTGGTTGTTGGCCTTTTCAAACGGCGTTTCAGCGGTCCACGCCGGATTGGATAAGTTGGAGCGCACGCTGCCGGAGAATGCGTTGCCGCCGCGGCGCGTAATCATGTTGATGACGCCGCCGGCGAACCGGCCGTACTCGGCGGACACACCGGCGGTCAGCACCTGTGTCTCGTCCACGGCTTCTTCAATGAACAAGTTGTCTGGATTCCCCAGCAGGTTGTCGTTGATATCGACGCCGTCGATCATGAACACGTTGTCGAACGCGAACGCGCCGGCAATGCTCACTTGATTGCTGTTGGGGGTGTTATTGGTCAGCCCGGGCGCCAGTTCGGCCACCAACGACGGCGTTCGCCCGGTAGGTAACGTCTCGACCTCGCGCTCACGCAGATTGAGTCCCGCGGTTGGCTTTGAAAGCAACGAGGGCGGCGCAACGGTGACGACCACGCGTTCGCTCGCCGCAGCGCTGCGGAAAACGGCGTCCACCTTCGCCGTGCCGCCAAGCGCGACTACCGTGCGATGGCTTAGCCTCTGCAGACCCGGGAAGTCGAAGGCGACTTCATATGTACCAGGGGTGAGGCCGTGGAAAACGTACGCGCCACTGCCGTCGCTGACTGTCGATCGCTCGCCCTGAATGGAGGGTGAGACTGCCGTCACCGTGGCTCCAGGTAACGCTGCGCCGTCAACGGCACGAACAAATCCGGTGAGCACGCCGGTCTGCACGCCTTGAGCGGTGAGCGTCCCGACCGTCATCAGGCACGCAAGAACGAAGGCTGTTACCGTACGGAAGCGGGACATCTTAGACTCCAAGCCCTTTTGAAACTTAACTTGTTGATAAGACACGATATGACAGCAGAGCAATGTCTATGCCTTAATGATGAGCTGTGACCGGTGTTGGGAGGAATCAAAATCAGGCCGAAAAACGAACGGTTGGTATCTGGCGGCACGCCGGGGCCGGCGAAACCCATCCAACGGAATGAACACTAAATTACGGTTTTGACCGCGGCGGCACGCTCCGTCGCCGCCTGCACTTCGCCACGCCGAGTTCAGCGCGAGTCGTAAGGGTCGGGATTTGGAGACCGAGAAGCCGGACTGGGCCGCAGTTCCGCCGACCACTATCATTGGATCTCTGAGCTGAAAATGACGTCACCCATCCTCGACGCGGCAATCGACGAACTGCAAAAGATCAAAAAACTGGCAGACAAGTCAATCGCTCAGGTCAGTGACGATCAGCTCTGGACCAAACTCGATCCCGAAGCCAACAGCATTGCCGTCATCATGCGACACATGGCGGGCAATATGCGCTCGCGGTGGACGGACTTCCGAACCTCCGACGGCGAGAAGCCGGATCGCCAACGCGATCGCGAGTTCGAAGATGTGCAGATCGACCGCGCGGCCCTAGTGGCCGAGTGGGAAGACGGGTGGCGCCGCGTATTCGCTGCCCTGGAGCCACTCACCGACGGCGACCTGCAGGCCACGGTGTATATCCGCACCGAGCCACACTCGATCTATCAAGCGATCAGCCGACAGATTGTTCACTACGCGGGGCACGCCTATCAGATTCTGTTGCTTGCCAAACACCTGAAAGGGCCGGACTGGAAGACGCTGTCGATCCCGCGCGGACAGTCGGAAGAGTTCAATCGGCGCATGATCGCAAAGCTTCGAGCCAATGAAGCGTGAATGAGTTTCGCTGGGGGTTGCTTGGCACTGCGCACATCAATCGGCGTTTGATCCCGGCCATGCGCAGCGCGCGTCGATCCACGGTTGAAGCGGTCGCCAGTCGGAGCGCGGCGCGAGCAACGACGTACGCCCGTGACTGGGATATCCCGGTGGCCCACAGCGGCTATGAGGATTTGCTGCGTGACCGCCGCGTCGACGCCGTCTACATTCCCCTTCCTAATGCGCTTCACGTCGAGTGGACGTTACGGGCGCTCGACGCCGGCAAGCACGTGTTGTGCGAGAAGCCGCTGGCCCTCACGCCCGAGGATGTCGATCGTGTCGCCGCAGTAGCGCGCGACCGCGAACGCATCGTCGCCGAGGCGTTCATGTATCGTCACGAGCCGCTGGCCGCGCGTCTGGTCGAGATAGTGAATGATCGGCCGATTGGCGCGCTCCGTTCGATCTCCAGCGGATTTACTTACGCACGCAGCCGCGAGGGCGATGTTCGACTCGACGCGCAACTCGGTGGCGGAAGTCTGTGGGACATCGGTTGTTACGCGGTGAGCATCGTGCGCCTGGTGGCGCAGGAAGAGCCGACCGAAGCATTTGGGTGGGCGCACTACGGTCCTACTGGCGTCGACGAGTCGTTTTCGGGCCTGCTTCGCTTTCGCAGCGGCATCGTCGCGCACATACACAGCAGCTTTGACGCCGCCTACCGCACCTGGCTCGAAGTCGCCGGCAGCGACGGTGTGCTCCGAGTCGAGCATCCGTTCAAGCCCAGCGCTCTCGAGCACGTCGAGATCGTGCGCGGCGACGAGCGGCAGTTATTGGCGGTTGAGGGATCACCGTTGCTGTTTGTGCGCGAAATCGAAGACTTCGTCACGGCAGCGACCGAGGGGCGCGACCCCACGGTGTCGTTGCAGGAAAGCCGGGGAAATGCGGCCGCTTTGGCCACCTTATCTCGCGCGGCACGTGTCGGGAGCGTGGTCCAGATATGATCAGATCGTGACAGTTTCGGGTCAGACCATCCTGTGGCGCCTTTGCAATCCCCGGCGCGACCACTCGCGAGCCGTGATTCTGCCTGGCGGGCCGCCGCACACGCTGGCTTTTTTCGTCAACGAGACGTTGGATCGCGCCGAAAACTACGACACGATCGATCTTGCGCTGTTTCGCGCCGAGGACGTGAAACGAACGTTGCTGACGGATGGATGGATCGAGGAATCCTGACGATGATTCAAATTGCCACGCGCCATCGCACTGTGCCCGTCCGCGTCGGCACGATCACCGTCGGAGGGGGCGCCCCCGTCGTCGTGCAGTCAATGACGATGACCGATACTGCCGACGCGAAGAGCACGGCGCAGCAGTGCATCGAATTGTGGGAGGCGGGCTCCGAGATGGTGCGCGTGACGGTCAACGTCCCGGAAGCCGCATCTGCCGTCGCTGAGATCAAGCAACGGATGCTCGATGCCGGGTGTACGGCACCGTTGATTGGCGATTTTCACTATAACGGCCACCTGCTGCTGACCCGCTATCCGGATTGCGCGCAGGCGCTCGACAAGTACCGCATCAACCCTGGCAACGTCGGCACCGGCCGGCGGCGCGACGAACAGTTTGCGACCATCTGCAAAGTGGCGGTGGATTACAACCGGCCGGTCCGCATTGGCGTGAATGGCGGCTCGCTCAATCAGGAGCTGGTCATGGCCAAGATGCAAGAAAACACTGACCGCAATCTTGGCCGGTCCTCGGACGAGATCATCAACGAGTGCATGGTGCTGTCGGCGGTGCAGTCGACCGAGCTCGCGCGCGAGGCTGGTCTGCGCCCGGATCAGATCATCATTTCGTGCAAGACGTCCCGGCCGTTGCATTTGATCGAGATTTACCGCGCTCTGGCTCGGCAGACCGAGCAGCCCCTGCATCTTGGATTGACCGAGGCAGGGATGGGTACAAAGGGTCTGGTGTGGTCTGCGTCGGCGATGGGTGCGCTACTCAATGAAGGTATTGGGGACACGATCCGTGTATCGCTCACGCCGCGTCCCGGCGGGGACCGCCGCGAAGAGGTATATGCGGCGTGCGAGTTATTGCAGGCGCTCGGCCTGCGCTCCTTTGCGCCGAGCGTGACCGCGTGCCCCGGGTGTGGGCGTACTACGTCGAGCACGTTTCAGCAGCTCGCCGAATGCGTCCAGACCTACATTCGTGAGAGCATGCCGCGCTGGAAGCAGGATTACGAAGGCGTTGAAGAACTCACGCTCGCGGTCATGGGCTGCGTAGTAAACGGTCCTGGTGAATCAAAGGCGGCCAACATCGGCATCTCGTTGCCAGGCACCGGCGAAGCGCCGCAGTGTCCTGTCTATATTGACGGCGTGCACGCCACCACCCTGCGCGGCACGTACGACGAGCTGGCGGCCGCATTTCAAAAACTTCTCGATGAGTACGTCGAACGCAAATACGCCCGTCGCGATCCGGTTGGCCACGCCAGCCGATCGTAGTTTTCTCAATGCGCTTGCCGATCGCCTAGCGGACTTTGACCGGCCCGCGTGGCGTACCCGCGACGAGATTGCCGAAGGGGACCGCCGCGCTCTCAACGATGCGCTTGACCATCCCCAAGACGGCACGGATTTGTTCGTCGCCGAACTGTCCGGAGAGCGTGCCGGGTGCCTGTTGATGTGGACGCTGGAGGACTTTTTCTCGCAGCAGTGGCACGCGCACGTGTCAGTGATTGCCGTCACCCGCGAGGCGGAAGGCAAAGGCGTTGGCGCGGCTCTCATGGCGCACGCGGAAGAGTGGGCGCGCCAGCGCGGCCATCGCAGCATCACGCTCAGCGTGTTCGAGGGCAATCGTCGCGCGCAGAAGCTGTATGAGCGCGTCGGATATGTCAACGAGATGCGCAGATATACGAAGCCGCTGCCGTAAAATCGACCGCAGTCGGCGTAGAATGCCGCGAGTCTCCCGGTCGCCGTCATGACGCAGCGTTTGCTCTTCGTTCTGGTCCTTCTGGCGACAATCGCGCAGGGATGG
>WUUC01018491.1_pt1 | contig 10503 bp, 5 predicted proteins | sample 6278441 | NCBI WGS metagenome assembly WUUC01 (sample SAMN13675441, study PRJNA597444) | soil metagenome | isolation source: soil | place: USA: Washington | collected 2017-10 | reverse complement strand
GAGGTGAGGCTGGGGGAGGATCTGCCGGCGGCCCTCGCTCATGAAGCCATGCGGGCTACCCGGTCGGATCTCAGTCCTATTCAGTTCAGTCATTCGGTGCCGCCACGACCCGGCGCAGTGCTGCTGCTTCTATATCCGGGCTCCGATGGCGCCATTAATTTTCCATTGATCAAGCGACCTGACTACGCAGGCACGCATTCCGGGCAGGTAAGTTTTCCCGGGGGAAAGGCCGAGCCAGGCGAAACGATCATTCAGACCGCCTTGAGAGAGGCATGGGAAGAGATCGGCGTGAAGCCAGAAGATGTGAACGTGATCGGCGTGTTGAGCGAGTTCTTTGTGATGCCTAGCAATTTCATGGTAACACCCGTTGTGGGCTACCTGACGAAGCGACCCGACTTTGTTCCGGACAAGTTCGAAGTGGTTCGCGTGCTCGAAGGAGATGTAAAGAGGCTAATGCCGGATGAGTCGATTACAACCAGCGAAATTCTTGTAGCGAAGACCTATAAGCTGATGGCTCCGCATTTCCTGATCGATAACGAGATCGTATGGGGCGCGACGGCTATGATGCTCAATGAGTTCAGGTATATCCTGAAACAAATAGCCCCGACATCGTCGGGGCTATAGGAATTACTTCTTCTTTTTCGCGGCTTTTTTGACTGCCTTTTTCTTGGCGGCTATTTTCCTTTTTACCGCCGGCTTAAGCTTCCTGGCTGCTGCTTTCACCTTCGCTTTAACCTGAACAGCCTTCTTAACTATTTTCTTGGCTATTTTTTTGACTGTCTTTTTAGCTGCTTTCTTCTTGGCAGCGGGCTTTGACTTCATTTTTGAAATGATGCTGGAGACAACTCTGGATACGGCCTTTTTGAACGCCCCTTCCTTCTTAGGTGCTGCTGCTGCGACTGCTCTGGCCTTTACACCCATCTGGTTAAGAGCAGATCCTGCCTTAAACCAAAGTATCTGGTTGGCATTGTAGGTATGTGTAACCTTGATGCTATCCTTCGTGCCGTCCTTATGATTGATCTGAAGCGTAAGCGGAACGTCCGGTGAGAATGCCATCAGGTCGACAAGATCGATCGTATCGTCTTCGAGTATCCTGTTGTAATCGTCCTTGTTGGCGAATGTGAGTGCGAGCATACCCTGTTTCTTCAGGTTGGTCTCGTGGATACGCGCGAATGATTTCACCAGGATAGCCCGTACACCGAGGTGCCTGGGTTCCATCGCTGCGTGCTCGCGTGAAGAGCCTTCACCGTAGTTTTCGTCACCGACCACGATAGACCCTATTCCGTTAAGCTTATAGTCACGCTGAACTTTAGGAACTTCATCGTACGCGCCGGTAATTGTATTTTTTACACTATTGATCTTCTCATTGAAGAAATTCGTGGCGCCGATCAGTAGGTTGTTCGAAATGTTATCGAGGTGTCCCCTGTACTTCAGCCACTTGCCCGCCATGGAGATGTGGTCGGTCGTACACTTACCCTTTGCCTTGATCAGTACACGAAGGCCCATGATATTCTTACCATCCCATGGTTTGAACGGTTCCAAAAGCTGCAGCCTGTCAGAGGTAGGGCTTACTTTCACCGGCACCTTGCTGCCATCGGAAGCAGGAGCAATGTAACCGGCATCTTTCACATCAAAGCCTCTCTTTGGCAGCTCGTCACCGCTGGGCGGGTCGAGCTTTACTTTCTGGCCGTCTTCGTTGATCAGGAAGTCGGTCGCGGGGTTGAATGTAAGATCGCCGGCGATGGCAAGTGCTGTAACAAGCTCGGGAGATCCCACGAACGCGAATGTGTTCGGGTTACCGTCGTTACGCGACTGGAAGTTACGATTGAAGGAGTGAACGATCGTGTTCTTCTCTTTCTTCTCCGAACCCAGGCGGCTCCACATACCGATGCAGGGCCCGCATGCGTTGGCGAATACTTTCGCGCCGATCTTTTCGAACGCGGCGATGAATCCATCGCGGTCTATCGTATAGCGTACGAGCTCAGAGCCAGGTGTAATGCTGAACTCTGCTTTGGTCTTTAGTTTCTTATTGGCTACCTGGCGTGCGAGACTCGCAGCACGGGAAATGTCTTCGTAAGAAGAGTTGGTACACGAACCGATCAGGCCTACTTCAACCTTGGTGGGCCAGCCGTTCTTCTCGGCTTCGGCTTTCATTTTCGAGATAGGCGTGGCGAGGTCCGGCGTGAAAGGACCGTTGAGGTGCGGTTCCAGCTCCGAAAGATTGATCTCGACGAGCTGATCGAAGTATTTGTCGGGATTTTGGTAAACCTCCGGGTCTGCAGTGAGATGTTGCCTGACACTGTTGGCCAGCTTGGATATCTCCGCGCGACCGGTTGAATTGAGGTATCGTTCCATCGACTCATCGTAACCGAAGGTCGATGTGGTTGCACCGATCTCTGCGCCCATGTTACAGATGGTTCCCTTACCGGTACAGCTGAGGGCTTCCGCACCATCGCCGAAATATTCCACGATAGCACCCGTACCGCCTTTTACGGTGAGGATGCCGGCTACTTTCAGGATCACGTCTTTAGCGGACGTCCAGCCGTTGAGCCTGCCTGTGAGCTTTATACCGATGAGTTTTGGGAACTTGAGCTCCCACGCCATGCCTGCCATCACGTCTACGGCATCAGCTCCACCGACACCGATAGCCACCATACCGAGGCCACCCGCGTTCACGGTATGTGAGTCGGTACCAATCATCATACCGCCGGGGAATGCATAATTTTCGAGAACCACCTGGTGGATGATACCGGCGCCTGGCTTCCAGAATCCGATACCATATTTGTTGGACACCGACGAAAGGAAGTCGTATACTTCACGGCTTTCGGCGTTGGCTACCTGCAAGTCTTCCTTGGCTCCGGTCTTGGCAACGATCAGGTGGTCGCAATGCACCGTCGACGGTACGGCAACTTTGGGCCGTCCGGCAGACATGAACTGTAACAGCGCCATCTGGGCCGTCGCATCCTGCATGGCTACGCGGTCCGGCGCGAAATCGACGTACGTCTTACCGCGGCCGAAACTCTCGAGCTTCTGGTCTGCAAAAAGGTGTGAATAGAGGATCTTTTCAGAAAGGGTAAGCGGCTTATTGACCACTTTGCGTGCTGCTGCAATCCTGCCGGGCATGGCTGAGTACAGCGCCTTGATCATATCTAAATCGAATGCCATAGTAGATTAGGAGTATATGGCCCTAAATTAGGAAATTATGGGCGATTTACGAGGTTTTGCAATGTACGATTTACGAAGTACGAAGTACGATTTCCCTGCCGAACGCCCGACAGCCCAAATTGTACATCGTACTTCGTACTTCGTAAATTATTTACTGTTGATGTAGTTAAGGAACTCTCTTTTGTAGGTTTCTTCTCTGAATTTTCCTGAAAAATACGCGGTTCCCGTCTTGCTATTGGTATCTCCGACGCCGCGGGACGCTACACACATGTGGTTTGCGTCGACCACCACCCCGACGTGGCCGGTCTTCAGTACGCGCTCGATCTCTTTGCCTATCTGCACGGTCAGTCTTTCCTGCACCTGGGGACGTTTCGAGAAATACTGAACAATACGGTTGATCTTGGATAGTCCGATTACTTTACCGGCTGAAAAATAGGCAACGTGAACTTTGCCATAGATTGGCACAAAGTGGTGCTCACAGTGTGAGTAAAACGTGATATCTTTTTCAACAAGCATCTGGTCGTAGTGATACTTGTTTTCGAAGAGCCGTGGTGTGGGCTGGTTCTTTGGGTTCAATCCCGAGAACACTTCTTTGACATACATCTTCGCTACGCGACGGGGGGTACCTTTCAGACTGTCATCGGTGAGGTCGAGTCCGAGGATGTTCATGATCTCACGAAAGTGGCCTTCAATACGTTCAACCTTGGTGTCGTCGTCCACCTCGAATGCATCGGCGCGCAACGGAGTATCGTATGAAGTCACAGGATGATCATCATCGGTATCCGGATCGTGATTGACCGATTGAATTGAACGGACCTTAAGGTCTCCATCTTTGTTTGTCATAGCCTCTTGTCAGTTAGTAGCCTTCTTGTTAGTTAGTAGCCGGCCTCGTCCGCCGATCAGGCGGGGTAGTCAACGATATTCCTTTCAGTTTCAAAAAGCCGCACCTTGAGCTCATACTTGTTATCAATTCGTTGACGAAGGATCCGCCAGATAACGATCGCAATATTCTCGGCTGTAGGATTAAGATCTTTGAAATATTCAGTATCCAAATTAAGGTTTTTGTGATCAAATTTTCCTGTTACGTTGTCACGGATAATATCACTCAACTCTTTCATGTCGAAAACATACCCTGTTTCCGGATCGGGTTCGCCAATCAGCGTGACGATGATCTCGTAGTTGTGGCCGTGATAGTTCGGGTTGTTACACTTGCCGAATACACGTTGGTTTTTTTCATCCGACCACTTTGGGTTATGAAGCCTGTGTGCAGCATTGAAATGCTCCTTTCTGGAAACAGCCACTTTCATTAAAAGCAAGAACAGCTATTTTAGTGAATAGTTCAATAAATCTGCGTATTAGATGGTAAATAGGGGTGTTTAGGAACAAAAACACCTTAAAATAAATGCTTTTTTTATCTCTCACGGATCACACGGATCACGCGGATCAATTGCACTGATTTTTATCCGTGTGATCCGTGTGATCCGTGAGAGACTGCATTAGAACTCGGCGAATGAAGGATCGTGGAATTTGAGTAATGGCATTCGTACTGCCAATGTCACCTCATGAGATGTAAAATTGGTTCCTACAGAAGAACCGCCGGGCAGCTCGAATGCATACCCAAACCGTACTTTATTATTAAGCACCCACGCCTGCACGAGCACACCATACGATTTGAAGTTACGCATGAATACACCGGCTGAATACTTGGTGTCGACATTGATATTGAAGTTAAGATCGGTCGCGATTGGCGCACCCTTCACACCACGGAACAACACTGCGGGCTTCAGGCGAAGCCTTGTGCCAATGTAGTGCACATACGCTCCGTATAGATACAAGTGCTGGCTTTGAAGAAGGAAGTTGGTGTCGCCACCTTTCACCTTGCTCATCCGTGGCACCGATAGCCCCACGATAAATTGTTCACCCTGGAGGATCGCACCTACTCCGATACTCGGCCATGAGAAACGGATGTCATTCGTCGGGAACGCAGGATCGTTCGGATTCGGAAGCGTCACATCGCTGTAACGGTAGGTTGAGTTCAGGAAGCCGAGTTGCATACCGAAACTGAGCGTATACTTGTCGAACTGGAGTTTATAGGAGCTCAGTAATTCAAGCTCGTTATTCTTCAACAAGCCGGCCCTGTCGCGGATGAACATCACGCCGACTCCGACCTTATTATCGGCCAGCGACGAATGTGCGCTGAAGTTCACCGTAGATGGTGCTCCTTCAAATCCTGCCCATTGGTTGCGAAAGCTTACCGCGCCGTTGAACGAGTTATTCAACCCTACGTACGCGGGGTTAAATATCATCGGGTTGGTGAGATATTGTGCGTACAACGGATCTTGTTGACCGTAACAGTAAGCTGAGAGAAGGGCTGCAACAATAATGATGTAGAGTTTTCTCATAGTTACCTGTTAAGCAATATGTAGCCTGTCAATACTCTATTGTCGGGTAGTCTTACTTTATAATAATAAGATCCCGCGATGAGCTCCGTACCGTTCTTGTTCTTTCCTTCAAACCTTCTTGCAGCGTCGGACGGATCGTAGTCATCCGTTTCGAATATTGCGTCACCCCACCGGTTGTAGATGGCCACTTGTGTTTTCTCCGGGAGGAACTCGATATGGAACCAGTCGTTGATGCCGTCGCCATTGGGTGACATACCGCTGTAGATGAAGGGCACGTCACTGACTTCGATGTTGATAACGGACGTAGCACACCGGCCGCCCGTATCGCAGATGGTCATCGTGATCTCATCGGTGCCCTCGTAGGTGTCGATATTACGGTAGCTGACGGTAATGAAACCACTGGCGATGATAACGTCAGCCCCCTGGGCCGAAGTCACCGAAAGGGTCGTCAGGTCCAGATTGTCGTCGGGGTCGGAGAAGTTCTCCGAAATACTGAAAGCCACGTTGCCACCCGCGCTGGTCTTCCTGGATGGCGCGACGATACCGGGTGATTTATTGATAACAATGACCGTCCCGGTTAGCGTAGTAGGTGTTCCGCCGTCTGTTACGGTGATCGTAAATGCGCGGTCGGTTGTCGAGGGGAGTGGCGATGTGTTGCTGTATCGGACCGACCTCAACGCGGTCTGGTAGTTGGCTACAGAGCTCGTTCCGGACAGCGTAAGCACGTTCGATCCAGGAGCCGTTGTACCGGTGATACCATTTTGATCGGTGAACAACAGGTGATCTTCACTCGGGTTGAAGCCGGACGTGATCGTTATTGTCGCGCCTTCAAGTGTGGTATTGTCCGCGTCACTCAACACGAGGGTGTTATTGACCACTACTTCACCTGTCGCCCAGAACGAGGCGGCAGTACCCGTGATAGTAGGAGCGGTGTTGGCAACGGTAACGGTCACCGAGGATGCGTTGCTGGTAAGGGCACCATCGTTAGCGACGAACGACACCTGACGTGCACCGGCAGTTTTCGTTGTGGCAGCATTTGTATACTGAACGGAACGCAGCGCTGCCTGGTAGTTGGCCAGCGTTGTACTGCCGCTGAGACTCAGCTGTGCAGTGGTGTCGTTGAACGCGCCCGTAATTCCATTCTGGTCTGTGAAGAGCAGCTTGTCTTCACCCATGACAAAGCCATTGACAAAACTGACCGTCGCGGATGTGATCGTGGTGCCATCGTCGCTGACAGTCACTGCCGGGTTAATGATAAGGTTCCCGGAAGTGTAGATTACTCCGTTGGCATTCACAGGGTCCAGCACCGGGGCAACATTGGGCACCAGGACCGACAAGTTGATCGTACCCAGGTTGCTGTCGCCTTCCCCATCGTTCACTTTAACGGTGAGTGTTCTCGGAGTCGTATTAGCGCCCGCGCCAGCCGCATTATTGTACAACACAGACCGGAGCAACGTTTGGTAGTCTGTCACGGAGCCTGAACCGGCGAGGTGCAGGATACCGGTGCTTGCATCGAATGTGGAAGTGATACCGGCAACAGGCGATGATATTGAAAGCAGGTCTTCACCAGAAACGTAAACTCCTCCGATGAATGCTACATCGGCAGAAATCAACGTCCCGTCGTCGTTATCCGTTACATTAATAGCGGGGATGAGCTGAACCGGTATGTCATTGAAAGCAGCATTGTAGGTTACTGGTGCAACAACCGGTTCATCGTTCGCGTGCGTGATATTGAATGTGTTCGTATTCGAAGGCGCGATCGTAAGATCGGCGTCGAGCGTGGTGACGGCGATATCCTTATTGAATGACCGTGCATTCTGACGTCCGGACTTCTGTCCCTTCCGCTCGAATCCACCGGGATCGGTGTAAACGTATGCCACTACTCTTAGCGCAGCCTGGTAGGTTGCAACCGTGCCGTCGCCCCCGAAGATGGTGAGCACACCGTTGACATCATCCCAATTGCTTCCGAGGCCGGGAGGAGCGTTTGTGAGGATTAACTTTTCCTTGCCCTGCTGATACGATTCGATCTGAACCCTGATCTCCACGATCTTGTCGTTATCGGAATCCGACAGGGTAATATCGGGATCGAGGATAATTGGAGTACCGGGAGTAAATGGTACCTCTGTACGGCTCGGCGTGACTGCCGGGGCAGGGTTCTGATTTTCGTAGTGGGTGAAGTAAGAATCATCGCCAAATGCACTGACCGAAAAGAGCAGATCCCGGTCGCCGTCGCCGTCGAGGTCGGCAACCTCGGGAACGAGCTTACCGGATATGTTTATCTCGCCGAATGGATTTTTTACATTTTCGGGATGATCCTCGTCGTGGCGTTGATATTCTATCCAGGCCGGGGCTTCCCGGGTTCCTATGTTCTCGAAGTACCAGAATGAATTGTATTTTCCGAGTACCAGATCGGTATCGCCATCAACGTCGAGGTCAATGAATTTAGGGCTGAAGTTACCGGGACTTAATATACCGGTTTCCCAATCCGTCCTCCTTGTGTACTCAGGGCTTTCGATAGTACCGGTGTTTTTGTACAGCCGAACCTTGTTATACGAATACCCCAGTGCCATGTCAGGCAGCTGGTCATTGTCGAGATCGGCAAAGTCCATGTCCACAGGGTCAGCACCTGTCTCGTTTACGAAAAGGAAGGGATTGGCGGAGCTATCGCGGCCGATCTTAGCGTATACACCACCGTCGTTACGGAAGTAGGTAATGTAATTGAAGTGGCTGTAAATGTCGTAGTTGTACTCTCGTTCAATCATGAGCACATCGAAATCCGAGTCGCCGTCGACATCGGCAACTTTCATTTTTCCGGCATCGGGATGATCCACGAGATTGAACGGATCGTTCAGAAGCTCTTGTTTGACAAACGCGTAATTCTCGTTTTTGAACAAGACATGGCCCACCCGGTCAATCGTTGTTTCAACCGTAGGGATCTTCGCCGACCCGGAAGTAACGAGATCAAGGTCGCCATCGTGGTCGTAATCGATAAGCGAAGCGTTTGCATTTTGCCCGATCGAGAAACCGGATATGTTATTGGTATTGCTCCGGTCAGCGACCATCACACCGTTGCCCGTGTTCCTCACAAATAAATAAGGTGAGTTCATGGTCCCACGGTTATACCTTCCAATGGTCAGGTCGGTGTCGCCGTCATTGTCCATGTCCGCAAAGCCGAACGATATGAATTGATCGTAGCCGTCCGGTTCCAGGTTCGCGATCTCCAACGGATTACCGGTGGACGCGCCCGGGCTCACCTGATTATAGACGTAGGGCCCGGTTTGTTCCACGAACGTGCCGCCATCGTTGCGCCGGTAGCCGATCATCCCGTTCTCGAAACCGTAAATGAAGTCTTCGTCGCCGTCGCCGTCGAGATCAGCAAAACCAATCGCTACAGCTCCATCGGTAATGTCATCGATATAGAGAGGATTTTCGGTGCCTCTCAATGGGTGGTACTCCGCGGGTACGCCGGCCTCGTGCCCAACCTTGTCATTCCGGAAGAACTGCAGCCACGCATCGTGGCCCCCTTCGTCATCAAAATACTCCCCGCTTATAACCAGGTCGAGGTCTCCATCATTATCGAAATCAGTAAACGCGGGCCAGCTGTCATGCTTGACGGTGAAATCACGGTACGGGCTGATTTCGTTATCAACACGTTCAAATGAGGGTTCCTCGGCCGTTCCATTGTTAAGGTAGAAGTACAAGTAGTCGTCGATGCCATAACCGTCATCCGTCCGGTTTTGCCCGATCAGTACGTCCAGATCGCCATCGTCATCTACATCTCCGAAGGCCGCCCTGCCTTTATTCGGGTAACTACCATACCAATCGACAAAAGTATTTGCACCTGAGTATTGCTCAAACTCGGGACGTTCAGCTGGTCCGATGTTCCGATAGTGTTTTAAATACCGTTCGTCTGATCCCGCCACAGATGCATCCAGATCACCATCATTGTCCAAATCCCAATAGGTGATCGTCGGGTAATCTATCCGTTCGAACGGCGGCCGGGGCAGTGGATTCTCGACCGGGTTATTGACAAACGGACCGAGGGTCTGCCCTTGCGATTCTCCAACCATCATCATCAACCCCATAGCAACGCCGGCACCAGCCAGCCTTACCTGAAGCCTGAGCTCCGCAAGTCGCCGCCGGAGCCGTTCTATTTTGTGGAGCAGGTGATGTCGCTTTCTTCTGGTGTACCTCCAGAATTCCCCGCTGTTGATACTCTTGCGGATTTTCTTGTTAAGCCTCGAATACTTTGCGACGGCAGAGTTGACGGAGGAGCGGAGTGAACTACTCATTTGAACACGTTAAAGCGGGGATAGACGGCACTAAACTTAATACATTTTGGCATATATTGGTTACCACCAGAATGCAAGATCATTTTCAGGTAACTCATAATAGTCTGACAAAAAGCACTTTACATTTCATCTCATAAAGTTATCCTGAAACACCATGTTGGGGCCTGATACTCAAGCCATTGCCGCGGAAAGTTTCTGGATGCGGGTGACTCCGGACCTGCAGGCGGAAATCGTCAGCTTCTGGAGAACCAACCGGATGCTGAACCCCGAAATCGACGCTCCCGAACGTGCGCTCGAGGCGGTTTACGTCGTCCGAAGCCAGGGTAAGATCGTGGGGCTCACGACAGCCGGCGTTGTCCGCTTCAAACAGCTAAACAGCAACCTCTTTTATCTCTTTAGGATGGCCGTTTTGCCGGAGTTCCGGATGCCCGGGATCGAGTCCAGGTTGCTCGTGGATACGCGCGACACACTCGAAAAGTATGCCGCCACCCAGACAGAGAACAAATGCATCGGTCTGCTCACCTTTGTTGAAAATCCAAAGCTGATCGCCAATCGAAACGAAGCAGTCTGGCCTGCGTCGAAGATGGTGTACATCGGTTCCGACAAACAGGGCCGGCACATCCGTGTCTATTATTTCAGGGGAG
>WUUC01197288.1_pt1 | contig 10504 bp, 13 predicted proteins | sample 6278441 | NCBI WGS metagenome assembly WUUC01 (sample SAMN13675441, study PRJNA597444) | soil metagenome | isolation source: soil | place: USA: Washington | collected 2017-10 | reverse complement strand
TTCGACTCGTAGAAATTTTTATCTTTGAGCATGACGAAAAAAGTCTGTGTTCAAGCACTAAGTTTATATGACCCCTAAGCAGATGCTCTGGGGAGGTGATAGCAGTTCGGCTCGCGATTATTGAAGGAAGGAGGTCGACTCAGATGGCTACCAATCCGCCGAAAGGCGACGGACATCGTAACGGCGCGGTGCGCGACCGTTCACAGACTTATAACCCGCAGAATGACCGCTGGACAAAGCGTGATTCAAACACGGGTCGTTTCATGGATCAGAAGTCCGATCCGAAGCCCTTTAAGGGTATTCGAAGGGAGAAGTAAGGTGGGCGCGGCACAAACCCCGCTCACAGCGCGAACGTCAGGGTTTTTAAGGGAGGGAATCAAATGAGCAGCACACAAGAAAGTAAACACGAAGACAAAGGTCACAACAAAGAAGTCACGCTTATCGTGAATGGCCGGAAGAAGGTAGTTACCCAAAAGGAATTGTCGTTCGCCGAAGTCATCGCTTTAGCATTCGACAGTCCTCCGACGGGTCCTAACATCCTTTTCACGGTCACGTATAGAAAGGGAGAGGGGAATAAGCCTGAAGGGATTATGGTTGAGGGAGAAACAGTCAAGATCAAGGAAGGGATGATTTTCAATGTCACAGCAACTGATAAGTCGTAGCCCCGATCTCCAGCAGCTTCGGGACGAGGGCTATGACATCGAAGTCATGTCCAGTTACCTTTTGGTCAAGAACATCCCGTATGTGAACTCCCAGAAGGAGGTCAAATTCGGAACCCTCGTTTCAGAGTTGAGTTTGGCCGGTGATGTGACGACCACACCCGGCACTCACGTCGCTTATTTTGCGGGAGAGCATCCTTGCCACAAGGATGGGTCAGAGATACATAAAATCAAGCACCAGAGTCTCCAACAAGAGCTTGGTCAGAATCTCGTAGTTTACCACTCGTTCTCAAGCAAGCCGAGCGGCGGGTACAAAGACTATTACGAGAAGATGACCACTTACGTCGCCATCATTTCAGGCCCTGCCGAGTCACTGGACCCCAGTGTCACGGCACAGACCTTCCCCGTCATTGAGCCAGGGGAAGACGAATCGATATTCAAATACATCGATACGGCCTCGAGCAGGGCGGGGATCAATGTGATCACCAAGAAGTTGGAGTTGGGGAAGATTGCAATTGTTGGACTGGGCGGTACCGGCTCTTACGTACTTGATCTGGTGGCCAAGACTCCTGTGAAGGAGATTCACCTTTTTGATGGGGACAAGTTCTTACAGCATAACGCATTCAGATCGCCTGGCGCCCCGTCGGTTGACGAGTTGAGAACAGTGTCGCAGAAGGTGGCTTACTTCACAGAACTGTATTCCAAAATGCGTAAGGGGATCATCCCACATGCCGGCTATATCGATACCTCGAATGTAGATCAACTGGGCGAGATGGACTTCGTCTTCCTTTGTCTCGATAAGGGCAAACCCAAGAGGCTAATCATCGATAAACTCGATGAATCTGGAGTCCCCTTCATAGACGTCGGGATGGGAGTGAACCTTGTCGATGATGCGTTGCTCGGTGTACTGAGGGTTACGACTAGCACTGTTGAAAAAAGGGGGCACATAAGTGTTCGGGGCAGAATCCCTTTCTCGGATGGTGACGGCAACAATGACTACTCTCGGAACATCCAGATCGCCGATCTGAACGCCCTCAACGCCGCGCTGGCTGTCATCAAATGGAAAAAGCTATATGGCTTCTACCTGGACTTGGAAAAGGAGCATCACAGCACTTACACCTTAGACGGCAATGTGCTAACCAATGAGGAACGTGCATGAAGCGGGAGACGTCCCTCACACACGAATTCGTAGAGTTCATTCCTGATGAATTAAAGGACGGGACGATATATGTGTCGCTGCCATACGCAACCGTGGCGCATAAATGCTGCTGTGGATGCGGGAACGAAGTCATCACCCCGCTTTCTCCTACGGACTGGAAACTAATCTTTGACGGCGAGTCGATCTCACTCCACCCATCAATCGGAAACTGGAGTTTCGCCTGTCAGTCTCACTACTGGATCGACCGCAACGGCATTAAATGGGCACGGCGATGGTCTCAAGAAGAGATTGACGACGGAAGAGATTATGATTCCATGGCAAAGGAAAGTTACTACGACGACAGCGACAAGACTCCGGCCACTCATGACGCAAATACACGCGGGGAAAAACGAGGAGAAGGCAAACCTGAGGAAAGTCTGTGGCAGAGGTTGAAAAGGTGGCGGTTCTAGTATGTTGCCGTGGTGAGTGATCGCCAATGGTGACAGTTCCGAGTTTTATTACAATGTCGAGTAAGAAAAACCGCAACAAGTTGGTCACTGGAATGAAAGGTGATACCAAGTTATCTAGGTCTCCAAAGCGGGCTAGACGTCCCCCGGCAGCCCACCTACTGGTTCTCGAATGCGAAGCGGAAAAGCTCGCCAATCAACGTCTCGACATCGGGAGCAAAGCTTCCACCCTTTTACAGTCACTGTTTCCGGAAAAAAAGATAGTATTGGTGAAAACTTCATCTGTTGATGACTTGGGGAGATCTTTGGCCGAGGCTCTTAATTCGCATAAGCGGTTCCGGACGATTCTGGTTGTCGGGCACAGTAATGAGCAGGGATTAAAACTCACTGCCGAGAGCGGATTTAAGTGGGGTGCAATAGCGCGGTGGCTGAGCCCCTTCAATCCCGAGTTTCTGTTGTTGGCTGCGTGTCATGCCGGGAAGTTTAGGGCTACTCAGGAGTTATTCGCCGAAATTAAATCCTTGCGTGAGATATACGCTTCACCGGTAAAACTGTTTAGAGATCAGTCCGACCCTTTAGTCGGATTACTGATCGCGCTCTTAAAGAATAGAAAGGTTGGTGAGAAATACTTTCGTTTGCTACAGGCAGCCGGTTATACGATCAGCGACGGCTTGTTGTACCGCTGGAAGCGCGGCGAAGTGGTAAGGATGGATGAGATCGCAGGCGTAGCTTGGAACATCCTCGGCGATTTATTGAATAAGAGGATTTGAGATTCGTAATGACGTTTATTCTTGCTTTAGGAAATCGAGAGCAATTTATCCAAATCTCTGACCGAAGACTGTCTTGGGACGGTAAACTGGTTGATGACGAATCTAACAAGGCAGGTATCTTGCTCTGTAAAGATGCACGGCACATCTTCGGTTTTACCGGGCTGGCAAAGTACGAAAAATTTAATACTCGACAGTGGCTTTTGAATGCCTTATACGAGTGCTGTCCGCCAGATTATAAGATTAACCGGATCATGCCCCGCCTTATGGAGCGCGCTACAAGAGACTTTCAGAATCTACCTGTCCTGAAGAGCCTTGAGCCGCGGCGCAAGCGGCTGAGCATAATGTTCTCCGGATATAATTACTACGTTGATCCGCCTATGGGTGCCCTCGGGATTCTTACTAATTACCAGAACTTCCAAACAGGCAAGGACGACCATGAGGCATGGGATCATTTTGAGATGAATTGCTGGTCAGAGATTCGCCCTCTGGAGCATGAATTTACTATCGTCCAACGGGTAGGTAACTGGACGGCGATGACGGGCGAGGACGAAATCGCGCTTCGAGAACTTTTGAAGAAGTTAAAACCACATCAAGCAATCGCTGATAAAGCAGTTACCCTGGTCAGGAAAATGGCTGACCGCCCGAAGGCCAAAGGGACCATCGGCAAAGAGCTTTCTGTAGTGGTATTGCAACGCGACGTTTCTCAGCATGTCCTTAGCCGCTACTACGCAACCACAGTTGGTCCCAAGATGTTTGCACCCGACGAAATCGTCGGCATAAGTGATACGAGGCGACATGCTCACGCCGACAGGGAAATCTGGATCGAGAGCGCTGCCGGGCCGGAGCCATGGGTTATTCCCAAAGTTAAAGGGAATTCACCTTGCCCATGTAAGAAGAGCGGCAAAAGATATAAGGATTGTTGCGGCAGGCAACACAGCCCGCGGCAAGCAAGAAACCCGCAGCAATCTTTGGTAGCGAGGCAGATGATCTTTCGGGGGGTGGCTCGCTGGGAAAGACCTAAATTTAATGACCAGCAACTTCAAGACTGGGTGCGACAGAACTGGGTATTGTTTGCCCGAATGGCATACGGCGAATATGTCGATAAAGGGCGCGGCGCGATCTTCATAAACTTAGCCAAAGCCGTAATTGATGATGACGGGATATATTTCGATCCGGTTTACGTTGCAGATAATAGTAAAGAGCTAGAGGCGCGAGGAGGTTGGCCCGAAGACAAGGGTAATAAGACAGTTAATCTCATAGCGACGTACGACCCGGAACAAGTCATGATCTTTATCATCACGCGCGAGGGTGGTCGCATCAGCACAATGTTTATGGGTACCGATGACCCAAACTTCACACCAAAGCATCTTTATGAGACCGCCTTAGAGACGGATTGATTTAGCGATTCTCAATCTCTTATTTTAAATTCTTCTCAATTTTCTCAGGTAATCTTTTCCCGACATACCTAGACTTCGTTTTCCCATCCTCCGACCAGTAGGCGTACCAGTACGGCCCGTGCAATTTACCGCCATTGCATTTACAGCCTTCTTTCCCACAGCGGACCATTTCTTTCCGGTATGTAAACCGGTCACCGCCTCTCTCTCCAGCCTGCGCTTTCTTCGTGCCTCGTGATCGTCGCTGCCGGCTTTGCTCGGCGGTGCTGATGCTTTGGAGCCAGCCGCATAATTTCTCTCGTTGCGCGGGTGTGAGCTGTTTTATGGCTAGCTTGAGTTTGGTCAGGTTCATCATTTGAGATTGTAATTTATCTTAGGTAAGAAAAGATGCGTTGAATTACCTAAGCTATGATTTCCTGTGGCGGGTCCGATAATCTTATGTAATCCATAATTGTTTATTACATAAGATTATCGGACGTGCTTTAGCAAAGCTGTCAGTTGATTATCAGAAAGTCCCTGCTTTAATTGACCATGACTTGAGGGTAAAGTTCGATTTCAGAGGTGATGGATTTGCATGGGTTAGTCAGCAATGTTCGGCATCATCATTAGTAAGAGGGCATTGCTGATGGAGTTACCCCGCTGTTGTGGAAGTAGACATATACGTTTCCTACTCTGGGCATTACCCATCATCTTCACCCAGATCCAGCAATTGACTTTCGTTCTTCCACCAGAGCAGAGAGAGAACAAGGTTATGGCCAATGGGCAGCGAGTCTTCGCGCACCGCATATCTCCGCGCGCCCGGGTGTACTATCCAGCCATCCGACTGAACGTCCGTCGGCCCCTCAGCAAGGGAACTACCGCGCAGGAGATTATAGGCACACGTATAGGCCCCGGGATTATCGCGTAGACAAAGTGCGTCCGGCACATCCGACCCGCGGAAGAACCACCGCCGGCGGCTGGGTTCATTGCAAACGATTACCGCCGGAAATGACCCGAGCTCCACCAGGCGAATAGCAGTGGCCGTGAGGCTCGTCTTGAATTCGGCGGCCAGTGACCGGACCGTCTCGAAAGTTATCTCTTTGTTCTTCGCCCGCGGCTCAAACATAAATTTGGGTAGAAGGAGCTCTGCCGCGTAGCGATTCGCCCGCCGCTCAGGGTTGTCTTCCGACCACTCGGTCGCGAAGACTTTTTCCTGACAAAGGAAGGAAGAGACCTTGCCCCGATCAGCCATCCAGTGGCCGAGCTCGTGGCCTGCGGAGAAGCGCCGCCTCTCTAAGCGTGATCTGCTGTCGATCGTAATGAAGGCATGGTCCTCGTACCCGACGATCCGCGCCGCGCAGCCCGCAAGCGGTTCATAAACAATCGTCGCATTGCAGTATTCGGCAATCGCTTCGAGTCGGATGTCCTCCGGCTCGGTGATACCTAACTCCCTTAGGAGCGCAGTCGGTGACTTGTAGTGCGGCCGCTGAGTCACTGTTCTTCTTTCTCGCCGCTCGGGTTATCGAGTGCGCCGAGTTCGTGAAGTTGCTTGAGGTAAATTGTTACTTCTGAATCGGGCAGGTCCGTGAAGTCGCGATTCTGCGCGGTGAGAAGTGATCTCACGTTTGAGTTAGTGGCGAGCAATCCCATCAACAATTTCCGTTGCTCTTCGACCGAGTCGGGCAGGGAGTACTTCTTCTCCAAGTGTAAAAGGCGGTCTTCATATTTCTTCTGCGCGGCCAGAAGATTCCTTTGCTGGTGAGCCTTGACGGCCCTGCGCAGCACACCTCTGACCTCTTCTGCCACCCGCTCCGGGGCGTCGCCCTCCTCCCGCAGTTCTTCCCCTAGCTCCTCTTCAGATATTTCTAAAGTAGATTCAGCCAGAGCGTTCATGATCCTGGCCAGTTCCTCATCATAATTTCGGGTTTTATCAGCCATCTCAATTACTTCCTTGTTTTCGGTCGGCCAATGCGGTGCGGCGCAGCCATTTTATCTCGGTTTCCAACTCCTTCTGGGAGATGCCAAGGATCGCCTTAATTTCAGGCCCGGTTAGTCCCTCGCGCCAGCCATCGATGATGAGAGCCGCGAGGGGTCGGTTAGAATCGGACACTAATTTCTCAATGTGTTCTACGTAAGCTTTTGCCGCAGACACACGCCGGCCGTCCTGTGACGGCGACGCGACGTCGTATATAGGGTTGGATTCTTTATTTTCGGGAGTGGTGCGTGCGACTTCTGACTCTAGGTACGGCTCGTCCTCGTCGAACTTCCGGCGCCAGTTCGAGGAGATGCTCCTCATAGCCCCGACGAGGTGGCCGAAGAAGTCGCAGGCCGCTTTGTTCCAGTGACGATTACCCTTGAGGGTGGATGTCACTGCTTCTTGTTGAAGATCCTCGAAATTACGCCCTAGATTCGCCCGCCCAAGGCCTCTGATTCTCCATCGTGCGTACTGCTTCAGCGACTTGAGTTGTCCGTCAGTGAGGGCGTCTAACGCGGCGATAACTTCCTCTTCACTGGCTGGGCTCAATTCGGAATTCTCCGTGAGATGATCTCCAACTGCTTAATTATTCGCCCATTGTACCTAAGAGCCTCCACAGTAGCCATGCTCATTTTTTAGCCGTTTCGGACAGCGCACAAGAAAATATTTTTTCAACACTCTATGTCCGAAAGTCGTTAGCCGTCAGCATTCTAATAAAGGAGGGTAAGACCTAGAAGATCAGGCTAACCCTGCGAGTAAATCAACCTAGGCCTATTGAAGGGAGTTCACAGATGTCGGAAAAGACGAGTAAAACCGTGGCCTCGAAGGCCGGACGCGTACTGGCAACAAGCACGTCGAAGACGGCGAGAAGAGCCGCCGCCAGTGCTTTAGCACAAGCGCATCACGGCACCACCGGCCCGAAAGCTGCGAAGGCTGCGGCTCAGGTAGTTGGAGATCGCCGCTTCAGTAGAGCAGCCCGCTCTGCCGCCGGAAGCGCTCTTACACAGGTGCCTAACCGTGGCAAGAAACGGTAGAGGAACTGCGAATCTGATATTCATGGCGCAGTAGGTTTTATCTAGAAGGGGGACAGACCCAAAGGGAGTATGAAACATGCCAAACGACGAAAAAGAGAAAAAGGACAAACCCGAACATCCGCCGCATCCGCCGCATCCGCCGCACCCGCCCGGCCCGCCCGACCCGCCGAAGCCGCCGAAGCACAGGCCGGTAGGGTAGGGCACAGGAAATGGTGGGACCGCTGGCCGGGACGTCTTGAGTTCGAATTAGAACAGCTCGAGGCTGCGGGAATCCCATTCGAACGCGATGAAGAGGCATTCGCGGCGGGCTCAGTCGTGCTCCGAATGTGGCCGACGGTCGGCGGCGAAAGGGTCTTCCTGATTGCGCGCTTTCCGGATTTCTACCCATACGTCCGGTTCGAGGTCGAGGCGCCCGAACTCGACCTCGATCATCATCAGGCTCCGTTCAGGAGGAATCTTTGCCTGATCGGTGGGGATACTAAGAACTGGCACACCCGGGATACCTTGGCTGGCTTCATCAATGGACAGTTACCGCTAGTCCTTAAGACAGGACGGAGTGGTGACAGAGCTGAGGTCGACGGGTTAGAAGAGCCACAGGGTGAGCCATTCAGCGTTTATTATACGGCCTATCAAGATTCGACGTTGCTGATTGACGGCGGTTGGAGCATAGATAATACCGTCGCCGCGGGTGAACTCGTCATCGGCGTGAAGGAAGATGCAGGCGAGATCCTACGCGGTGCTGTTCTGGATGTGAAAGACGCGGACGGGCGAACGCTCGGCCAGTTGGATCCGGCCCTCGCCCGCCTTTACCCGAAAACTCTCCGCTGCAGATGGGTACGCCTCGACGAGCCGATCCGCGAAGAAGATGCGGGAATTTTTTTCGGGAAACTCTTTTCGCTACACCCTTCTTTATCAAATCCTTGGTGGAAGCATATCGTTGGCGGCCGGATGGACGTGATCGGTGTACTTTTTCCTGAAGAAGTCGGTTGGCGAAAAAAGGGAGACGGTTGGGTCTTCGGTGTGCGTCTTCAGTTGCGTGGAAGTAAGGGGTACGGTAGAGGTGATAACGTGTATCTGGCCCGAGCTGCGCGCGCGGGCAGGAGTGATTTGGCGGCACGGGTGCCTGAGCTTAGAGCTTTACGTGATTCCAAAATTGCCGTGGCCGGCTTGGGAGGCCTGGGATCCCCTAGCGCTTTGGAATTTGCCCGCGCCGGGGCGAAGCAACTCCGCATCCTCGACAGAGACATTGTTGAGCCGGGTACGACGGTCCGGTGGGCTCTCGGCATCCCGGCCTCCGGGGTGCGCAAAGCGGATGCGCTTAAGGAGTTTATCGATACGAATTATCCATATACGGAAGTGGTCCCGTACGTACATCAGATCGGTAACGTCCTTAGTGATGGCCCGTCGGACCTCGAAGTGCTTGACTCTTTCCTGGAAGGTGTCGATCTAGTCTATGACGCCACGGCCGAAGTAGGAATCCAACACCTGTTGTCTGCTCTCGCGGCGGAACGCGGTATACCTTATGTTTGTGTGTCCACCACACGCGGCGCGTGGGGCGGCCTCGTCGCCAGGATAAGGCCTAGGCAGACAGCCGGTTGCTGGGTGTGTCTTCAGTATCGTTTGGAGGACGAGTCGATTCCGCCACCGCCGGCTGATCCTGAAGGTGGAACACAGCCTGCCGGGTGCGCAAGCCCCACTTTCACCGGTACCGGCTTCGACGTGAGTGAAATCGCGCTTGCCGGCGTGCGTTTGGCCGTGTCGACTATTTCAGCAGGTGACACCGGAGCTTACCCCGATGTTGATTGGGACGTCGCGGTAGTCTCACTGCGCGAAGGGCGGTTGATCGCGCCGCGATGGGATACTTTCCCCCTCAACCAACATCCGTCATGCTCATGCATAACCAAATCGGTGTAGCTTGGATTTCGGAGGCGAGTGTGTCCAGCATGCTCACAGAGGCCGAGCGGATGTCGCCGCTCGAAACCGGAGGCGCGCTCATCGGCTATTGGGTAACGCCGCTTGCCGAGGCCGTTGTGACGTACGTTACTGGACCTGGACCCCACGCCGTTCACGCCCCTTATGCATTTCTGCCTGATGATAAATTTCAGGAGGGCGAAATCGCGCGGGTGTATCACGAGTCAGGAAGGCTACACACCTATTTAGGCGACTGGCATACACACCCGGGCTCGAGTTCTTATCTTAGCTGGCGGGACAAGCGTACTCTGCGGAAAGTTGCTATAAGTCCAGATGCACGATCTCCGATCCCTCTAATGGCTGTCTTTGGAGGCGGGCCTGATTGGGTCCTAAAGGTCTGGAGATATAAGCCTACAAGGTTAGATTGTTTTGGATTGAGGGTGAAGATCCTACCACTTCGGCTTCAAGTATATTCCTGATAGTCGTCATTATTGCCCTAAGTCACTCGGACTTGTCGTTTGGATCTCGCTCTTCCTGCATGAGTAAGAACCAGAAGGTATAGACAGCTAGTGCCGTCCCGAAGGGTACGTTGAGCGCCGCCACCGCCGCTGACACCAGCACAAACTTCCTTGCCCATCTCTTCTGCCTTAGCATGCCATACCCTCCCGCGATCGCCGGGACGGTGAAGAGCAGCGCACCTATCACGTAGATTGCCGTGAGCGCGATGGCGAAGACGTACAGCCAGAATGCCACGTTCGCGCTATCGCCGTAGTCGATGGGAAACACCCACCGCTCCACCGCTGCCTTGAAGCCGACCATCACGGCCACCGTCAGGAAGACGCCGATTGCCGTCGCGGCGGCGACGCAGCCGTGAATGAGGTGCAGCATGGCGATGAGCCTGTAATGATCTTTGGTGGTCATGACCTTAACGTACCTGTAGCAGGACGGCGATCTCCAGCGCGCCATCGATGAAACCGCCCCACTCGGCGAGTTTCCTGATGCCGGTCAGATTGGGAGAGGGAGGAGAAAAGTTTGTGCGAAGCCATAAGGTCACAGATGCTCACACGGATCTGAAGTCATGACGTGTGAAGGTGGCGGGCCGTGGCCCCCCTCTGGTATCTTCGGCAACGCACGACACAAGTAGCGTGGATTCTGCTATTCTTCCCGGCCATCGGGT
>WUUC01047014.1_pt1 | contig 10504 bp, 6 predicted proteins | sample 6278441 | NCBI WGS metagenome assembly WUUC01 (sample SAMN13675441, study PRJNA597444) | soil metagenome | isolation source: soil | place: USA: Washington | collected 2017-10 | reverse complement strand
ATTTCGACATCACGAAGAAGTATTACGGGCACGACCAGGGCGTATCCATCGTCGACGATTACATCGCGCACGAGTGGAGTTATATTCCGCACTTCTATCGCGACTTCTACGTGTTCCAGTACGCCACGTCGTTTACCGCGTCATCGGCTCTCGCCGAGAAGGTGATGGCGGGTGATGAGGCGGCAAAGAAGCGCTACCTGACGTTCTTGTCCTCTGGCGGATCGAAGTACCCGATCGATCTGTTGAAGGAAGCAGGCGTTGACATGACGACAGACGAGCCGCTCGATCTCACCATCAAGAAGATGAACCGGGTGATGGACGAGATGGAAAAGCTGCTCGCAAAAGTCGGAACGACGACGAGGCAATAATCGCGGGAACTAGAGTTCCGGCCTACGACATCACACCTCCGCGATCCGTTGGGCGCAGGCGAACGTGCCGACCTCCGGCCGCACGAGCTCGGCGAAATCGTTGTAATGCATGCAGATGGCCTCGGTGTGCGACCCGGCGGAAAATACCATCTCCGGGTCGCCCACGAGACTCCGGTCCACCACGACACGCTGCTTCAGCAGCGTGCCGAATGGCGGGACGGCGCCAGGTTCGTAGGACGGGTACAGGCGTACCATCTCGGCTTCCGTTCCGAGTCGTATGGTTCTCGCGCCGACGAGTACGCGAAGCCGCTCGAGATCGACCCACTGAGGGGCGGCGACAACCGCCTGAAGCGGTTCCTCATCGGCGAAACACAGTACCGTCTTTGCCCAGTGTCGTCCCCGCACATGTGCGGCCGCGGCCTCCTTCTGCGCGCTGTATGCCAGCCGATGACGAATCGGCAGGTACGGGATCCGGTGCCGTTGCAGCAAGCTGCCGATGGATTCAGTCATCGTCATCGCAACCTCCGAGACCCGAAAGGGCAGGACGGGACCGCCTTACATGAATTCACCGATGCATGACGTCCGTTGTCCCGGTGTCACCGCCACCGACTGCCGCACGAGCACGCCGCGCTCCAATCCCGGGTCACGCGAGTCCAGGCTCGGTCGCGGCGCGGGCTGCCGGTAGACCAGCCCGATCGGAATTCGCTCGCCCCACTCGAGCGCCGCCGTCATCGCTGCCTGGAAGTCGGATGGGTCGTGTCCACGATCCTCGAGCTTGTACACGCGCTTGCGGAACCAGTCGTACGTGTTTTCCTTGTTGAACGTCACGCACGGGCTGAACACGTCAATCAGCGCAAATCCCTTGTGTCGAATCCCGTCCGCATACAACTGCATCAGGTGCTTCGGCTGGCCGCTGAAGCCGCGTGCGACGTAGCCGCAGCCGCTGGCGAGCGCCAGCGCGAGCGGGTTCAACATCCCCTCGAGGTTGCCGTGTGGCGTCGTCTTCGTCTTCATCCCGGTCTCGCTCGTCGGCGAGACCTGGCCCGTCGTCAGTCCGTAGATCTCGTTGTTCATCACGATGTAGGTGACGTCGACATTCCGGCGCATCGCCTGGATGAAGTGGTTCAGGCCAATGCCGTAGCCGTCTCCGTCGCCACCGGTGGCGATCACCGTCATTTCCTGGTTCGCCAGCTTGGCTCCGGTCGCGAACGGCAATGCGCGACCGTGCAGGCTGTGCACGCCGTAGGACCGGAAGAATCCGGGCAAGTTCGACGAACATCCGATTCCGGACACGAGCAGCATCTCGTGTGGCTGCAGCCCCAGTTCCGCGCACGTGTGGAACAGCGCGTTGAGCACGCCGAAGTCTCCACAGCCCGGACACCAGTCCGGAGGAACGTCGGCCTTGAACATCTTGGCGTCGATTACAGCGGCAACTGCCATGACATACCTCTCAGACTCCGGCGAGCCGGCCGGCCCAGTCGCCGCTCGTTCCCGTGGGATGGTCTGTCTGCCACCCCGGTTCAGTGGAAAGCACTTCGATCACACGCGTGTCGCGTTCGAGGATGTCCTTCACGCCGGCGACGATGTGTTTCGGCTCGAAGGGTTCGCCGTCGTACTTGCGGATGTGCGCGTGTGCCGCGATCCCGGTCTCGGCTCGTAACAGCCGCGCGAACTGACCCGAATGGTTGTTCTCGACGACGATGACGCGCCGGCTCGCGCGCAGGATGGTGCCGACTTCCGCGACGTGGAACGGCATCAGGAACTTGATCTGGAGGTGGTTTGTCGAAATCCCTTCGGCGTTGAGCCGCGCCACCGCATCCACGAGAGCGCCCCACGTCGAGCCCCATCCCACGAGCGTCACGTCCGCGTGGGCCGGACCCTGAAGTTCCGGCGCGGGCAGCGACGCCAGAATGCCCGCCATCTTGCGGGCCCGCTTGTCCACCATCTTCTTGCGCCGGATGGTGTCGGTGTAAACGTCGCTGAGGAGCACGCCATCTTCGTCGTGTTCGTCGCTTGCCGACACGTAGAGATGGCCGGGCGTACCCGGAAGCGCGCGCGGCGAGACGCCGGACGGCGTCACCTTGTAACGCAGGTACGGGCCACCGTTCATCGACGGCAGGCCGGCGAGGGACACGGGCGGCGGATCGACGAGCTCTCCACGGTCTATTGGAAACTCGACATCGAGGAGTGCGGGGTCCACCGTCTCGTTTCCTTCTGCCATCAGCAGGTCGGTGAGGATGATCACCGGGCATTGGAAACGCTCGGCCACATCGAAGGCGAGCGCCGGTGTGTTGAAACAGTCGCCCATGCTGAGCGGGGCGATGATCACGCGCGGGAAGTCCCCCTGGCTGGCGCCGAGGGCCTGGTTCAAGTCGCCCTGTTCCGTCTTGGTCGGGACACCGGTGGACGGCCCGGCCCGCTGCACGTTGACGATCACAACGGGTGTTTCGATGATGCCGGCCATCCCGATGGCTTCCGTCATCAAGGCAAAGCCACCGCCGGACGTGGCGCACATCGATCGCACGCCCATGTGCCCGGCACCGATGGCCATGTTGATGACGGAGATTTCGTCTTCCACCTGCCGCACGCAGACCCCGAGCTCACGGCCGTGTCCGGCGAACCATTCGAGGATGTGCGTCGCGGGGCTCATCGGGTAGGCGCAGTAGAACTTGCAGCCGGCGAACGCAGCGCCCATGGCTGTCAGCTCGTTTCCGGTCACGAGCGCCCACTTGCGATCGGTGCGATGGAGCTGCTTCGACAGCGGTTCGAAGCGGGCCGCCGCGTGTTCGTAGCCGGCTTTCGCGGCATGGACGTTGGTGGAGACCAGGTGCGGCTTCTTGGCGAACGTGGACGCGAGCACCGACTCGAGACCGCTGGTATCGAGGCCCATCAGACGGATCGCGGCGCCCACAGCCACGGTGTTCTGCATGACCGGGTATTCCGCATACGCGGGGGTGAGGTCACCCACGGGAAGGGGGCACAGCTGCACGCCTGGCGCCGGATCGCGGCGCGGGCGGAGCTTCGCGTTGTTGTACAGCGCTGCGCCTCCGGACACGAGCTCTGGCAGGTGGCGATCGAGTGTGTCCTGGTTGAGCGCGATCAACACGTCAACCTGGTCGCCGTGGTTGAGCGGCTTGTCCGCAGAGATCCGGAGGCGCAGCCAGGAATGCCCGCCGCGAATCACCGACTGGTAGCTGTTGTACGCGTAGACCGCCTGGCCCTGGCGCGCGACCGAGAGCGCCAGGGTGTTGCCAGCCGAGGCTACGCCGTCGCCAGCGGCGCCGCCGATACCAACGATTACGTGGGGTTCGGACATGACGGGGCCTCCCTGCGATAAAAGATTGCAAGAGGCCAGCGGGTCTTCTGCCAGCGGCAGGAGGCTCGTCGGCGATGGAACCAACCGAACGACCCAGGGTGCGAAGAGGGGTGGAGTATTGATCGCCGGCGGGCGGCGTCGTCAAGAGGGAAGTGTCACGTCAATTCCCAACTTCCAATTCCCAACTCCGAAAGCAATCCTCGGGAGCATGCTTTTTGGGCGTCGGGAGTTGGGCGTTGGGAGTTCCGTTACGCGTGGGTGAGTGCCCTGCGCGGGTCGCCGATCGCGTATCGCATTGGCAGCCCGAGAAGCTTCATGCAGAGGGGGGCGATGTCGAGCGATCGCATCGCGCGTGGTAACTCGAGTGCGCCCGCGCCCCCGATCACGACGGGGCTGATCGAATCGAGCACGTGGAGCCCGCCGTGCGACGCGCCGCCCACGTGCGCGCTGCCGCCGGGAACTTCGAATTCGCAACCGGGCTGGGCGGTGACCCAGATCTCGCCACTGTTGGGAGCATCGAGCACGCCGGCAATGCGCTCGAACGCGTTTGGATACTGCTCGGAATCGAGGTCCCGGCCGTCGATTTCAATCCGCAGCGCGGCGAGATCGCCCCGCCAGCTCCATTCAGTGCCGAAGGCGTCGCGCGCCGTGCGCGGGCCGTCATCGCCGCGCCAGAACTCGAGCCGACCGCGCTGGCTGTCCACGACGTAGCGGTGCTCGGGGTCACCTGCGAGACGCGTATGCCACAGGACCAGGTCCACGCGAGCATCGCTGAGGGTGGTCCGCGCGATCCTGTCCACGATCACGGCGGCAGGTTCGCGCAGGTAGAGTTGTGCCGCACGCATGTTCGGGCAGATCAGCACCTCATCACCCTCGCGAAACCCGTGCCCGAGGTCGGCCTGTTTGAAATCCGCGAGCAGCTGATCCAGCCTGATCACGGCGCGGCCGGCATCTGCCAGGATCTCACAGTGGCCATGATCCGACGTAACCACCACGCACGTATCGCGAAGAAACCGCTCTGCACCGCCGGCGGCATCGAACATCGCACCGAGGGCCTGGTCCACGCGATCGATGACGGGTAACGCCGCAAACGGCCCCACCTCGTGGCTCTTGTAGTCGTTGTCGGCAAAGTACGCGACAGTGAAGTCGGGCAACGGGCCCTCGCCCGCGAGCTCGCACAACATGCGAGCACTCGACTCGTCGTCCATGCCGAACCGATGCATGACGCCACCGCAATCTTCAATCTTGCGGCCGCGTGGCGAACGCTCTGCCACGAAGTCGCCGACGCACAGCACCGACGGACCGTCTACCGTTTCCGTGAAGGGGACGCCGGGGAGCAGCGTCATCAGCCACGGGACGTTCACCTTGTGTGCGACATTGCCGCGGTAGACGAGGTAATTGATCGAGGCCGCGGTTCGCCCGGTGCGCTCGATCAGCTCGAACAGCGTTGGCGCCTTGAGGCGATCGCCATTGAGGCGCACCAGGAAGTCGCGAACGAACGCGCCAAAGCCTTCCTTCGCAATCACCCAGAAGTCGTCGCCGTAATAGGCGACTTCTTTTCGCGCCGGGTCGTACCACGAGGCACCCGCGATGCCGTTTTCGGCCGGATAACTTCCGGTGATGATGGCGGTCGTCGCAGCCGGCGTGATAGAGGGAAAAATCGTGACCGAGGACTGATGCATGCTGCCCGCGTCAGCAATGCGTTTGAGGTTCTTGAGCCGGCCGGTCTGAATGGCCGGACACACAACGCGTGGGGATGCGGCATCGATCACGACGAGCAGAACTTTCACGCGGCTCGCGCCTGCAATGTAAATGCCTCAGCTCGCTGTCTTTGGATACGCAGCGAGCTCATCGGCGTCGCACGAGCAGTAGCTCATCATCGACCTGTGTTTCCGCGGTGAATCGCCGCGGCGTGCTCGCGCACGCGCCGGAAACGTAGCTGGCCGACGAACGTGGAACAGCTGACATGGCGGCAGTTGTGCACATGGGCCAACCTGATGCACTCCGTCGCCGCGCATTTCGACAGGAATCTTCCCGCGACTGCCGCAAATGTGAACTCGCGGCGCCTTCGCACGACCCCGGTCGACACGACACGGACCGCGCCGGATGGCCGGCAACTCTGGATCGCCGGGCTCCCGATCGCGCCCGGTCGCAATCTCACCCATGTTCTTGATTCGGTGCTGCAGGGGGACCTGTCACACGCCGTTGGTTCGCTCACCTCCCTTGACGGCGCCTTTGCCGCTTTCCTGTGGGACCCCTCGCCGGGTCGCCTGGTCATCGTCAATGACTTTGCGGGCCTGTACCCGATTTATGTGCGGCGCTCCCCTGGCGCGCTGTCGATCGCGCCGACCATCGCGGAGTTGAGCGACGGCGTACCCGACCCTGCTGGATGGGGCGCGTTCGTCGGGTTCGGCAATTTCGTTGGCGACCGCACCACGTCGGCAGGCGTGACGAGGATGGCGCCGGCAACGATCCTCGAATACGAGCCGGCTGCCGATCGGCTCACGACACGCGCGTACTGGCACTGGCCCGCGGAGAAACAGGTCTCGCTCGATTCGGTGGACACGGGCGCGATCGTCGAAGCCATCGCGTCGAGCCTGGGTGCCTACGAACCGTACGACGGCGAGGGAACGTTGTTGCTGAGTGGAGGGTTCGAGTCGCGGCTGCTCGCGGCGCTGCTGACGCGAGCCGGCCGGCGGCCGCGCGCGCTGACGCTGCGCAATCCGTACGAGCACATGGAGATCGAAGGCCGGTTTGCGGCCCGCGTCGCGCGGCATCTTGGCCTCGAACACGTTGTGCGCGATCCCGACCCGGATTTCTTCTGCACGGACAAGTACCTGGAATACGTCCGGCTGCACGAAGTGTCGTCCACGAGCGTGAACCTGTTTATCGCGCAGGTGGCCGCGGAGCTTCGCGCCGCCGCTGTCGAGGCCAGTTGGGATGGGTTTCCGTTTGGCTCGGTCATCAAGGAAAAATCGGCCGATACCTTCGATCTTTTTTTCAAGAAGATCCGCCGTGGTCCAGAGAGCGCGATGTGGCGGGCGGCACGCCGCGTGTTCACGCCCACGTTCGTCGACGCGATGACAGACGCGCTCGAGGTGTCGGTCGCCGGTGAGATCGATCACTGCCACCCGGGCCGGCACGGCACACAGCAGTTCTTTCACCGCAATCGCATCCGCCACCGGATTGCGCCAAACACGCTGAAGGTGTACGCGAGCTTCATCCTGCCGTTCCTGCCAGGGCTGACGAAAGATGTGTACTCGCGTGTGGTGCCGATTCCCGCATCGGTCCGCGCGAACGAGGCGCTCTATTTCCGTATCTTCAACCGCCATTTCCCCGACCTGGCAGAGCTGCCGTGGTGCTCTGGCGGGCACCTGATGCCCGGTTCGCGCAAGGATCTGCGCTACCGAGCGCTCGCAGCGCGGAGCGCAATGGTGGAGCATCCGCGCGTCGGTTACCTGCTGCGCCGCGCCGGTCTCACGCCGGCACGCCCTGCAAGCACGGTGGTGTCGCGCGCCGTGCGCGAAGCAAAGCTGGATGATGAATTCCTGAACGCCGACGGCGTCCGCAGTCTGCAGCGCACCGCGCCGACCGGCACGTTCGAGGACGCGTCCGCGCGCGCGCTGGTGTTCTATTGGTCGATGTGGCGGGAGATCATGCACGCCGGTCTTCCGGCTGCGCAGGTCTTCCGGCTAAAGCCGGAAGCTACAGGTCTTTCGGCTAAGCCGGAAGCTACAGCGCACATCGGTAGCTTCCGGCTTTAGCCGGAACAGAAGGGCCGGCCATTGGCCGGACCCAATCGAGAATCTAGATTCTCCAATCCAGATTGATTAGTTCCCGCTCCCCAGGTTCACGCGCGGCGGACGCGCGCTTGGCAATCCGAGCGCAACGAACTCGGGGGCAAAGTTGCCGCTGCCGACGGCGACGACGATGTACTGGTTGCCGTTGTGGAAGAACGTCATCGGCGCCGTGTTGGTTTGCGCCGGCAGCTCGGTCTTCACAATCTCCTTGCCCGTGCTCTTGTCGAGCGCGTGGAAGTATCGGTCACCACCGCGGCCTTCACCATAAAAGAGCAGCGTCTTCGTCACGAGCAGGTTCGCGTGCGAATTTTGCCCGGTGTTGCCCAGGTCCACACCCTTGAGCGCTGGATGCTCCTTCAGGCGCTCGGGTGTGTTGCCGTTTGGAATCCTCCACGCAATATCACCCGTGTTCAGGTTGTACGCGACGATGCTGCCGTATGGCGGCTTGAGCAGCGGCAGCGGCGCGTTCTCCTTGCCCCCTGACGGTCCACGGCCGCCGAATCCGACATTCACGTACGCGGACGTCGGCGCATTACCACCCCAGCCGGCCCACGGCTTGGCATTCGGGTACTTCTTCTTTGCTTCGATCATGCGGATCAGCGTGTAGCCACGCTGCGTCGCCACATAGACCCAGCCTGTTTCCGGATCCGCCGCCGCGCCCCCGGGGATGTTGGCGCCGCCGTTCGCGCCCGGAACGACGAACGCGCCGCCCTCCTCATCCTTGGCGCCTTTCGCCAGCATCGGCGGGGTGTAGTGCGCCCCGATGCGGTGCTTGCTGACGATCTCCAACGCCTCTTTTCTCAGTTCCGGCGTGAAGTCGATCAGCATGTCTTCGGTGAGGCCCTGGAATTCGAAAGCCGGCGGCTTGGTCGGATGCGGCTGCGTGGGCCACGGCTTCTCCCCCGGCACGTCGCTGTCGGTCGGCACGGGCCGTTCTTCGATCGGCCACACTGGTTGGCCGGTGTGACGGTTGAAGACGTAGAGATACCCCTGCTTCGTGGCCTGCGCGACGATCGGAATTCGCTTGCCGTCTACCGTGATGTCGAGCAGCTTGGGCGCATCCGGCGTGTCGTAGTTCCAGATGTCGTGATGCACGAACTGGTAGTGCCACACGCGCTTGCCGGTCTTCGCATCGAGCGCGATGAGGCTCGTCCCGAACACGTTCATTCCCGGCCGGTGGCCACCGTAGTAGTCGTTGGTCGGCGTATCGGTCGGGACGTAGACGATGCCGCGTTCGACATCTGCCGAGAGCGGCGCCCACGGCGAGACGTTGCCGGTGAAGTACCACGAACGCTCTCCCCAGGTTTCGTTGAACGGCTCGCCCGGCTTCGGCACCGGATCGAACCGCCACAGCATCTTGCCGGTTTTCGCGTCGTATCCGCGGATGATGCCGGGGATGTTTTCCTTGTTCTCCGGGTAGTAGCCGCGATCGTGCGAGTTGCCCACTACGACGACGCCGTTCACGACGATCGGTGCCGAGGAGGTGGTGATGTCGCCGTAGTCCATGACGCCGCGCTTCGGATCGACCTTGTACTTTGGCGCGTCCGGGTTGTTCGGGTTGTCGAGTCCGTATGCGAGATCAACACGGCCGTTCGTGCCGAACGTCTTGACCGGTTGGCCGGTGTCTGCGTCGATCGCCCACATCGTGAAGCCGGCACCGAGGTAGTAGAGGACAGGCTTACCATCGACGAGGGTGAACGCGACCCCCTTCCCGTAATTCTTGCGCGTGGACGCCTCCCATCGCGGGTCGTTGTCCGTGTTCTCGCGCCACATCCACAGCGTTTCGCCGGTCGCTGGATCGATGCACACGACCGTGCGACGGATTCCCGCCACGGCGTACAGCTTCCCGTTCACGTACAGCGGCGTCGCGCGGAGGATGTTGTCGGGCTCGGGGCCAAAGTTCGCTGCGCGCCAGCGCCAAATCACCTCCAGCTTGCCGACGTTGCTCGCATTGATCTGATCGAGAGGGGAGTAGCGGTTGCTTCCCGCGTCGCCGCCCCAGTACGCCCATTCCGCCCCGGGCGGCGTCTTGCCGTCTTGTTCGTTGTCCTCGCGCGCGGTGACGAGCGCCGCGCTCGTGGCGAGCGCCAGCGTGAGTGCCACGCCGCCAATCCGCCACATCATCGACCGTTCCTTCCGCATGCTCCCTCCGGGAGTGAAGTCTGACAGAACCAAGCATGCTAAACCGACTGGGCAATCGAGTCCAACGGCAAGTCGCCTGCTTGTCTTTGTTTGTCACTCGCGGGCCGAAAAGCACTCGCAAGCGGCAGCGTAAGATCGCCACATGAGACGCCTGACGGCGCTCGTCATCGTCCTGACGGCTTGCCTCGCCGCGTGCGGCGGCGACCGTGACACCGCCAGCAATCAGCCGGTCCCTTCGACCACGCCCGCCGGGCGTCCTGAAGACGTACTTGCGCTTCCCAAGCGTGCGGGTTCGATTCGGTTCGCGGCGATCGGCGATGCCGGTCGCGGGGATACGTTCCAGCACCAGGTCGCTGCGACGATGGCGGCGTTCCGCAAGGTCTTCGAGTTCTCGTTCGTGGTCATGCTCGGCGACAACGTGTACGACGGAGGAACGCCGGAGGACTACCGGCTGAAGTTCGAGCTCCCGTACAAGCCGTTCCTCGATGACGAGGTGGAGTTCTACGCCGTCATCGGCAATCACGATGATGTCAACCAGCCGTGGTATGCGCCATTCCACATGGGTGGAGAACGGTATTACACGTTCGAGCCCGATGCGCCGCTGCTCGCGGACGTGCTGCGAACGCGCGTCCGGTTTTTCATGCTCGATACGGAGAGCCTCGATCGCATCCAGCTCGCATGGCTCGATCGCGAGTTGGGGCGATCGGACGCGACCTGGAAGATCCCGGTCTTCCATCGTCCGATCTATACGTCGGGCCGGTACGGTTCACCGGCGCGGATTTTCCGCAGCTCGCTTGAACCGGCATTCGTGAGGCACGGCGTGCGCGTCGCGCTCTCCGGCCACGAGCACTTCTACGAACGCACCCACCCGCAGCAGG
>WUUC01029028.1_pt1 | contig 10504 bp, 5 predicted proteins | sample 6278441 | NCBI WGS metagenome assembly WUUC01 (sample SAMN13675441, study PRJNA597444) | soil metagenome | isolation source: soil | place: USA: Washington | collected 2017-10 | reverse complement strand
AGAAGATCCGGCCGCTGCGCATCCGGTGGTCCCACGGCACGTGGTGGAACCACATCATCAGGTTCTCGGGGACCGTGTCGATGTCGCCGTACCTCGCCGCCAGCGTGGGGAAGTACTGGGCGGCGAGGTTGCTGCCGGTGGGCGAGCGGTCGTAGCCCAGCCCGGCGCTGTCCGCCCGGTTGTAGTACACCGGGCTCCAGTCGTCGCGGCCGAACCACACCGAGGGCCCCGGACCGTAGTGGTCGGCCACGGAGCTGAACTCGAACTGGTGCCCGATGCCCAGCGGGGTCTGGTAGCTCACCAGCGCTTCCCAGGAACCCATCATCATCTTCACGATGGTCTGGACCACTCGCCGGTCGTTGCTCCACGTCATCCGGACCCAGTCGGCCGCGATGTCCCGGGAGTCCAGCGTCCAGTCCCACGCCTGCCGGCCGAAGGCGAACAGGTTCGCCTGCGAGAAGTGGTGCCCGGTCAGGTTGTCCGCGTTGCCGAGGTTGGCCACGCCCACGATCGCGGTGTCCGCGTGCCCCTGCGCCGTGCCGTCCACGACGTTGCCGACCAGGCGCTTGCCGAGCAGCCGGCCCTGCTGGTCGGTCGCGTACGTGTCGGTCTTGAGGACCTCCTCCCACATGGGGCCGAGGTAGCAGAGCATCCGGCCCTGGCCGGTGTACTCCTGGGTGACCTGCAGCTCGATCGCCTGGTTGGTGTTCTCCATCCGGCCGAACATCGGGTGGACGGGTTCGCGGGCCTGGAAGTCCAGCGGGCCGTTCTTGGTCTGCAGGAACACGTTGTCGCGGAAGCGGCCCCGCGTGCCGTCGGGTTGGGGCTCGTCGTCGATGGGGCCGAACTCGAGGTACGCCCGCTTCAACCGGTCGCTGTCGACCTCCGGGTTGTAGACGAACGTGCGCCAGTAGATCGTCATGCCGAGCGGCGCCACCGCGTCGGCGATCCCGTTGGCGCCGTCCCCGTGGTCGTAGCCGAAGTCCTGCGGACCGGGCCTGCCCTCGGAGTTGGCCTTCACGGTGAAGCCGGAGAAGTCCGGAATGGACTCATGTATGCGGGTCGCCCTGCGGTGCCACCAACCCTGGAAGTCGGCGCCGTAGGGATCGAGCTGCTGGTTGGTCAGCGTGTCCGGCGCGAACCGGGGATCCGTCGGCGCGGTGTAGTTGATGGACACGGCGATCCGGATGCCGTACGGCCGCAGGGTGTCCGCCAGCGCGGCCGCCTTCTCGATGTACTCCGGGGTCAGGTACGCGTTGTTGGCGTTGACGTTGTTGATGGTGATGCCGTTGATCCCCACGGACGCCATCGCCCGCGCCGTCACGACGTAGCGGTCGAGGACGACCGGCAGGTTCTTGCCCGCGCTGGCGCCGGTGGCGGCGAAGTTGAACACCGCCCCGGTCTCGCCGTCCAGCCCACCGGTGCCGGCCGGGTCGTTGCCGGCGTAGAGGCGTTCGGTCTCCCAGTAGTTCAGGTGGCGGTGCCGGATCTTGGGGGAGTCGCTGATGTCCAGCCGCGTGACGGGTTCCTGTGTCTGCATGCGCCGCAGGAAGGCGAAAGTGCCGTACAGCGCGCCGAGTTCGGCCTTGCCGGCGATGACGGTGAACCGGTGCCGGCCGCTGGTGACCGAGCGGATGACGTAGCCGTCGTCACCGACGGCCGCGAGGTCACGGGCGGAGACGTGCCGCCGCACGACCGTCGAGCTGTCCCGGGTGCCCACGACCACCGCGCCGTCGGGAACCCGGTGGCCGGTGTCGAGCACCGGCACCGCGCGGCCCAGCAGTCCGCCGAGACCCCTGACCAGCTCCGAGCGCGCCGCCGACAGCGTGGACTCCGACAGCGTCTCGGTCGACCCCGGCGCCATGCCCAGGTCCGGCGTGTGGCGGTGCACCTTGTTCCGGTCGGCGTTCTCCACGACGATCGCGGTGGCCGACTCCCGGTACCGCTGGAGCAGCCGAGGGTCGCTGACCCGCACGTAGCGCAGCCACAGGTCCGAGCCGCTGTAGGTGTCGTCCGGCTCCGGCGGGGCGGCATGGGCCGGCGACGCCTCGGTCATCAGCGCGACTCCCATCACGAATGCCACGAACAACGCGAGGGTTCTTCTCCACCGGGAACCGAAACTTACGGCCATTCCGCATCACTCCCTGCCCCGCAGCCTACGATGCGTCCGCGATGCCGTACAGGTCTTGGGAGCGCTCCACCGATCGGGCCGAGTGTTTCGTTCCTGTCTGAATTCGTTGCCGCGGTCACCCGAAACTTACGGTCGAATTGTTCCGGTGGTGACGAGACCGCGGTCGCCTCATGACCGGGCGGCGCGCAGGTCGGTGGCGCTGAACAGCCGCCCACCCCGCACGACCTGGTCGACGAAGTGCAGGTTGGTGAGGTCCGCGAGCGGGTCCGCCGACAGGATCACCAGGTCGGCCAGCTTGCCCGGCGTCAGGCAGCCCAGGTCGTGCCGCCCGAGCATCCGGGCCGCGCCGAGCGTGGCCCCGCCGATCACCTGGCGCGGGCTCAGCCCGGCCAGTCCGTTCAGGACCAGCTCGAACTGGCTCGCCACGCCCACCGCCTCGCCGTAGGAACCGCCGTCGGAGCCGAACGCGATGTTCGCGCCGCTGCGTGACACCGGCTCGACGTTGGCCCGCAGCATCGGCAGGAACGAGCGCATCACGGCCGGGTCGACCCCGGACTCGACCTCGGCGATGGCGCCCGGGCCGCGCAGCGCGTCGTAGGTCGCGGCCGGCACCAGGCCCTGCCGGTCGTACGCCTGTTGCCGCCCGACGACGCCGACCAGGTCGCCGAACACCTCGAAGATGATGGTGGTGCTCACGTAGGACGCGCCGGTCCGGCCGAGCAGCCGGAGGAACTCCCGGTCGACCGGCTCGTCGAGGACACCGTGCAGCAGGCCGGCGGCCCCGGCCTCGAGTGCCTGCGCGGCCAGCCGTTTGGCCGGCGCGTGGAAGAACACCCTGAGCCCGTGCCGGCGCGCGGCCGCGACGATCGCCGCCTGGGTGTCCACCGGCATGGTGCCCAGCGTGAGGCGGCCCCAGAACCAGTCGTCGTTGGCCGCCTTGATCGCGTCCACTCCCGCCTCGGCGAGCTGGTCGACGACCTCGAAGGCGTGCTCGGGACCGGTGACCACCTTGGTCGCCGTCAACCCGAAGTCACCCCAGCCGCCGGGGCTGCCGAGCAGGGGGCCGGTGCCGAGATACCTCGGCACCGGGGTGTCCGGCGCCGCCGCGTACGCCTTGAGCGTCGCGAAGTCGGCCAGCGACCCGAACGGGTCGAACACCGTGGTGTAGCCGAAACCCAGCATCCTGGACAGGTTCGCCGCGCGGACGTCGACGGTGTCGCCGCCGAGGTGGTGATGCGTCTCGACCAGGCCGGGGATCACGAACCTGCCCCGCCCGTCGACCACGTCGATGTCCCGTGACAGCGGGACATCGCCCCGCCTGCCGACCAGGACGACACGGTCGCCGCGGATCAGCACGGTGGCGTCCGGCACCGACCGGATGCCGTCGAACACCGTCGCACCGACGATCGCCCAGGTGCGGGACAGCACCCGGGGCACCGCCGCGGCGACCGACGGCAGGGCGGCCGTGGCGAGCACACCGCCGGCGCCGGCGAGCAGCGTCCGGCGGCCGAACGCGCCACCGGAGAAGGACAGACCACTGCCGTGCAGATGACACATCGAGAGAACCCCCAGGTTCCGTTGGAACAGTGGCCTTCCGCCACGGGGATCAAGCTACCGGGTCTGTCGACCCCGCGAAGTCAGGGAAAGATCAGGGAGTTGCCGGATCGTCGCCGTGCCGGCGCGGCGACAGGCTTGCGCCATGGGGACAGGGTCCTTGCCCGTCGCGGGTTTCGCGGGCGTCACCGTGCTCGTGCTCGCCACGTCGGGTCTTCCGGTGCCGCCTGCCGTGCTGTCGACGGTCGGGCTCACCGGGATGGGTGTGCTCGTGCTGTCGTGGCTCGGCCTGCGGCGGCGGGTCGCGGAGCTGTCCGTGCGCGAGCTGTACCGGATCGCGGCGGCCTGGTGCGTGCCACTGCTGTTCGCGCGGCCGCTGTTCAGCGGTGACGTGCACAGCTACCTGGCGCAGGGGGTGATCGCCGCCGGCGGGCTGGATCCCTACGGGCTCGGTCCGTCGGCGGCACTGGGCGCGGACTCGCCGGTGACCCAGCAGGTCAGCCACCACTGGCAGGACACGCCGGCGCCGTACGGTCCTGTGTGGCTCGCGATCTCCCGCACGATCGCCCGCGTCGCCGGGCAGGACCCGCTCGCGACGCTGCTGCTGCACCGCGTCGTCGAACTCGCCGGTGTCGTGCTGATCGCCTGGGCGCTGCCTCGGCTGGCGCGGCGGACGGGCGTGTCGCCGGTCGTCGCCGTGTGGCTGGGGCTGCTGAACCCGTTGGTGCTGTGGCATGTCGTCGCCGGCGCGCACAACGACGGGCTGATGGTGGGCCTGGTGCTGGCCGGAACGGAGCTCGCGCTCGGCGGCCTGGCGAGACCGTCCCGCGTCGTCGCCGGGCTCGTGCTGCTGACGGTCGCGGCGAACGTCAAGATCGTGGCCGCTGCGGCGGTCTGCTGTGTCGGCGTGTGGTTGGCGCGCCGGTGGGGACGCACGGCCGGCCGCGGTGTCGTGGTGCTGTTCGGCGTCCTGGCGGGTTTCGTGTTGCTGTCGGTCGTGATCGCCGCGGTGACCGGCTTCGGGATGGGCTGGCTGGGCACGCTCGGCGAGTCGGCCCGGCTGCACAGCTGGCTGGCGCCGACCAACCAGCTCGGCTTTCTCGTCGGCGGGCTGGGATCGCTGGCCGGTGTGGACATCACGTCGGCGGCGATCTCGGTGACCGTCCGGGTCGGTGCGGTGCTGGGCGCCGTCGGCGGCGCGGCCGTGGTGCTGGCGATCTTCCGCGGCCGGTGGCACCCGGTGACCGGGCTGGGCCTCGTGTTCGCGGTGATGGTCGCCGCCGGCCCGGTCGTGCAGCCGTGGTACCTGCTGTGGGCGGTCCTGCCGCTGGCGGCGGGGCTGCGGCAGGACCGCGCCCTGGCGGTGGTCAGCGCCGTGACCGCGATGCTGCTGCCACCCGTCGGCGGCGGCGTGGCGGTGCTGGTGGCCGGATACCTGGGCGCGGCCGTGCTACTGGCGTTGGTGTGGCGACGCTTCTTCGCGCTCGCCGTCGTAGAGGCCCGGCCCGGTGATCTCCAGTCCGTCCAGGAACGAGCTCGCGGCCACGTAGGCGCCGTCGTCGAGCCCGGAATCGCCGCGCTGGCAAGCAAAGCCGGTCGAGGGGGCCGTCCATGAGCACATGCGTCCCGATCACCGCCCGCAAACCGGTGTGGGGGAACAGATGCGTCCGACCGGTCCGAAGTGTCCGCGCCTGGGCCAACGGCCCCCCGGGAAAGACGTGCCGCCGCGTCATCGTGGCCCAGACCCGCCCCAACCGCGCGGCGGCGGTAGGCGGGTCGAGCGCGACCACCGTCCCGTTGAGCGCCCCGACCGACGTCCCGAAGACCAGGTCCGGAACCACCTCACGCTCGGCGAGCGCCCGCAACATCCCGACCTGCACGGCCCCCAGACCGCCCCCGCCACCCAGGACGAACCCGACCGGCCGCGGCAACTCCAGCGTCCTCAGGCCGCGAAGCGCAACACAGCACCGGGCCACCCGCAACTTCACCCGCCCGGCACGGGGTGCGCAGCTAAACGCTCAGTGTATAGACGGCGACTATACACTGAGCGTACTGTGCTGTGCGTGTCCATCGGTCACACACTTCTGGGCCTCCTCGAACACGGCCCTCGGCACGGTTACGACCTCAAGCGCGCGTACGACGAGCACTTCGGTCATGACCGTCCGCTGCACTACGGGCAGGTCTACGCGACACTCTCGCGGCTGCTGAGGCACGGCCTGATCGAGGAGGACGGCGTCGAGCAGGGCGGCGGCCCGGACCGCAGGCGCTACGCGGTCACCGCCGAGGGCATCACCGACGTCGAGCGGTGGCTGACCACGCCGGAGAAGCCCGAGCTCTACCTGCAGAGCACGCTCTACACCAAGGTCGTCATCGCGCTGATGTCCGGACGCGACGCCGAGGACGTGCTCGACGGCCAGCGCGCCGCCCATCTGTCGGCGATGCGCGAGCTCACCGCCCGCAAGGCCGGTGGTGATCTCACCGACCAGCTGATCTGCGACCACGCCCTGTTCCACCTCGAGGCCGACCTGCGCTGGCTGGAGCTCACCGCGGCGCGCCTCACCGATCTGGGAAAGCAGGTGTGCACGTGAGCGAACCAAGGTCAGTGAGCGGGCCGCTGCTCACAGCGGACTCCGTCGTCAAGTCGTTCGGACCGACCAAGGCCCTCGACGGCGCCTCGCTGTCCGTGCGGGGCGGTGAGATCGTCGCCGTGATGGGGCCGTCCGGCTCAGGCAAGTCGACGTTGCTGCACTGCGTCGCCGGCATCCTCCAACCCGACGCCGGCACCGTCAGCTACGCCGGTCAGGACCTGGGCGCCATGCCTGACGTGCCGCGGTCGGCCTTGCGCCGCACCGAGTTCGGCTTCGTGTTCCAGTTCGGTCAGCTCGTGCCCGAGCTGACCTGTGTCGAGAACGTCGCGTTGCCGCTGCGCCTTGGCGGGCGCAGGCGCAGGGACGCCGAGCGGTACGCCCGGGAGTGGCTGGCTCGCCTCGAGGTGGACGACGTCGCCGGCAAGCGGCCCGGCGAGGTGTCCGGCGGCCAGGGGCAGCGGGTGGCTGTCGCCCGCGCGTTGGTCACCGGCCCGAAGGTGATCTTCGCCGATGAGCCGACCGGGGCACTGGACTCGCTGAACGGCGAACGCGTCATGCGCCTGCTGACCGACACGGCCCGGGACACCGGGGCGGCGGTCGTCCTGGTCACCCACGAGCCGCGCGTCGCGGCCTACTCCGACCGCGAGGTCATCGTCCGCGACGGGCAAACCCGGGCGGTCGAGTTCGCATGAGAGGTTGGGTCAACGACCTCGCCGTGGGGCTTCGACTGGCGGTCGGCGGCGGCCGGAACTCCTGGGTGAGGTTCGCACTCAGCACGTTCGGCATCGCGATCGCGGTGGCCGTACTGCTGCTCGGTGGGTCGCTCGGCACCATCATCGCGGAGCAGGAGGCCCGTGACACCGCCGACTCGGTCGGCGAGAGCGTGCCGAAGGCCGGAGTCGACCCGGTGTACTGGCAGCCCAGCGAAACCGAGTTCCGCGGCGAGTCGATCGAGGTCACCTACGTCTACGCGGAGGGCGACAACCACCCGGTGCCGGACGGGGTCGCCGACCTGCCGGGGCCGGGCGAGGTGGTGGTCTCGCCGGCACTGGCCGAACTGTTGGCCTCACCGGAGGGCGAGCTGCTGCGCCCGCGCTTTCCTGGCGAGATCGTCGGCGTGATGGGGAAGGCCGTCGTGACCGAGCCGGGCGACCTGATGGCCTATGTCGGCGCGGACGCGAGCTTCACCGAGTCCCCGGACACGCAGAAGGTCTACCAGTTCGGCCTGCCGGACGCAGGGCCGATGATGGCGGCGCAGGTGCTGGTGGTCGTGCTCATCGGGTCGGTCGTGCTGTTGCTGCCGGTGTTCGTCTTCGTCAGCACGGCCAGCCGGATCGCGGGTGCGGAACGCGACCGGCGGCTGTCGGCGCTGCGCCTGGTCGGCGCGGGTTCCCGGCAGGTGCGCCGGATCGCGGCGGCCGAGTCGGTGGTCCCCGCGCTGGCGGGACTGGTGGTCGGGGCCGCGGTGTTCCTGGTGCTGCGGCAGTTCGCGGAGGACGTCGAGCTGTTCGGGCTGCGGTTGTACGAGAGCGACGTGGCGCCGAACCCGGCCCTGGTACTGGTGATCGTGCTGGCCATTCCCGGGCTCGCGGTGCTCAGCGCGATGTTCGCGTTGCGCCGCACGATCATCGAGCCGCTCGGCGTGGTCCGGCAGGCCACGCCGGTGCGCCGGCGGGTGTGGTGGCGACTCGTGTTGATCGTGGCCGGGGTGGCCCTGCTGTTCACCGGGGGCGGCGCGCGCCAGGAGTCGGGCGGCTGGGCGTTCGCGGTGGCGGCGGGCGCGGTGCTGCTGCTGGTCGGGGTGCCGGTGCTGCTGCCGTGGCTGGTGGAGCGGGTTGCCGGGCGCCTTCACGGCGGACCGTCGTCCTGGCAGCTCGCGATCCGCAGGCTGCAGCTGGACAGCGGCACGTCGGCGCGGGTGGTCGGCGGTGTCGCGGTCGTGCTCGCCGGGGCGATCGCGCTGCAGACGATCCTGATGACCGTCGAGAACGACATCGACCTGCCGGCCGGGGGCAGCACGCGGGAACCGACCATCGAGGCCCTTGCCGAGGGCGCCGTCGCCGAGGAGGCCGCCGCGGCCCTGGAGGCCGTGCCGGCGGTGCGGGACACGCACCTGGTACGGAGCCTCGTCGGCTACGTGCCGGGCAAGGGCAGGGACTTCGCCGAGCACGCGTACATGAGCGTGATGGACTGCGCCGCCCTGCGGGAGGCGGCCGGGGTCCGGAACTGCGCGGACGGCGACGTCATCGCGTTCACCGACATGGGTCCCGTGCCGGCGCCGGGGACCACCCTCGAGTTCCGCGAGTACGGGCCGTGGTCCGAGGAGCCGAGCGAGGACTACGACCTGATCGGCACGTGGACCCTGCCGGGCCGGATGCGCGAGCTGCCGGTCGACTCGTCGTGGGTCTACGGCCCGGTGGTCCTCACCCCGGGTGCGCTGGCCGGCGTGCGGGCGCCCGACGAGCGCGCCACGGTTCTGGTCGAGGCCGACGATCCCACCGCCGACGAGCTCGAGCAGATCCGCAACGCCGTGGCCGGGTTCCGATGGCGGATCTACCTCTACTCGATCAACATGCCCCAGGATGTCAGTGCCGACCAGGCGGCCTATCTCGCGATCCGCAACGGGCTCTACGCCGGATCGGTGTTCACACTGCTGCTGGCCGCCCTGAGCCTGCTGGTCCTCGCGATCGAGCACATCCGCGAGCGCCGCCGCCCACTCGCGGTGCTCGCGGCGAGCGGAGTGCCGCGGGGAGTGCTCGCCCGATCGTTGCTGTGGCAGGTGACGCTGCCGATCGCGCTCGGTGTGATGGTCGCGGTACTCACCGGAGTGGGGCTGGCATGGCTGGTCATGCGGATCAGCGACGAGTCACTCGCCATCGACTGGCTGGGCGTCGCCCTGCTCTCCGGCGGCGCGGCACTGCTGTCAGTACTGGCGACCGTGATGACGTTGCCGTTCCTGCGCAACGCCACCCGCCTCACCTCGCTACGCACCGAGTAGGTCCCCACTCACCGGCCCGTGCCATACAGCCATCCCCGCGCCGCTACGGCAGCGACACCGTCCGGGTTCGGCCGGGTCGTACCGGGACGGTCACCTGGGCGATCTGCCGGCCGTTCACGGTGATCATCCGTGCCGGTCGAGGGTTGCCGTCCACGAGCAGCACGCGGTGGCGCCCCGGGAACTGGGCATGCCACACGAGCGACCCCCGGCCCTGCTGGTTGGTCAGTGTCGAGGAGTGTTTGCCGTCGTGGCGTACGGCGATCTCGTGCTGCCCGACCGGAATGTGTTCGACGCGCAGCCAGTCGACGTCGGTGGGTAGGTGGGACAGTGTGGTCACCCGCTTCGCCGGCGCGTTCGGGGTCACGCCGAGCAGGCCCTGCACCGTGTGGCTGACCACGGTGTAGGACACCTCGGGGTACGCCGCCCGGCTGTCGATCAGGTACCGCAGCCAGTGCCACGCCGTCTCGTCGTGGCCGTACGGGAAGAAGGTCTCCGGCAGGTAGGTGTAGGCCTCGATGTTGAACGGCGGCAGCGCGCGCACCGACTCGTCGATGAACCCCAGGTAGGCGTCCGTGCGCGGCCCCGGCGTGGTGATCAGCTTCATCGGCATGAACCAGCTGTTCTCCTTGCCGAAGTTGGTCTGCGGGCCCTGCGCGGTGATCCCGCGGACGTACCGTCCGGCTTCCTCGGACCACCACGTCTCGTTGAACAGTTCCTTCAGCGCGGCCGCCCGCCCGGCCGCGTCCGCCGCGCCGGCGCGGTCCCCACGTGCGGCCAGGATCCCGGCGTAGGCGAGCAACGCCTGGTACTGCGCGCCGACACCGTCACCGGCCTCGAGCAGACCCTCGCGGTTCTCGTTGTAGGAAGCCACACCCAGGAAGATCCGGCCGGTGCCGTCCTCGTCGGCGATCGTGTTGGCGTTGTCGTCGTGGGCAGTGACGAACTCGTTGACCGCCGTGCGGTAGTAGGTGGACAGCGTCGGGTCCTCGACGAGCGTGCGGTCCCCGGTCCACAGGTACTGCTGGTAGCCGCGCTCCACGAGCTCGAACACCGCCGGGATCTCCCGCACGAACTCGTCGTCGCCGCGGTAGTCCAGCTCGTAGATCTGCCCGTCGAAGTGGAACGCCCACAACGGGTACCACAGGCGCCGCTCGGTGGCCGAGGCCGCGAACGTGCGCAGCATGGCCAGGTTCTCCTCGTCGAGGCCGAGCAGGTGCGCGCCGAGCATCTGGT
>WUUC01100590.1_pt1 | contig 10505 bp, 9 predicted proteins | sample 6278441 | NCBI WGS metagenome assembly WUUC01 (sample SAMN13675441, study PRJNA597444) | soil metagenome | isolation source: soil | place: USA: Washington | collected 2017-10 | reverse complement strand
TCCCAGACCCTGCGCATGACGGCGACGGCGACGTCGTTGTCGGATGTGGCCGCCCACCTGTGGCAGCTCGACGAACAGCCGCCGCTGGTCGGGGTCGCCCTGTCGTTCACGGTGGGTGCCGAGGTCGACTCGCACCTGCTCGACCTAGGCTAGGCCGAGGAACTCGCCACCGCGATCGGCCGGCTGCTCGAAACCGCCGGAACCTGAACCGGTCAGGCGGCGAGGATGGCCGCAAAGTCCAAGATCGGCGGTGGCGGGGCGGTCGGCGGTGAGGCCGACGGGCGCTCCATCCTGGACGGTATGTTCGCTGACACGGCCAGCCGTCACGCCCGACCGGTGGCCATGAGAGTCGCCGCCGCCACAGTGTTCGACAGCAGCATCGCGATCGTCATGGGCCCCACGCCGCCGGGGACCGGGGTCAGCGCCCCCGCGACCGCGCGGACGGCGTCGGCCTCGACGTCGCCACGCAGACCGTGCGGGGTGCGGTGGATGCCGACGTCGACGACGGTCGCACCCGGCTTGACCGCGTTGGCGCCGATCAGCTCCGGCCGCCCGGCCGCCACGACGAGGACGTCCGCCCGCCGGCAGCTCGCGGCTAGGTCTCGGGTCCGGGAGTGGCAGACCGTCACGGTCGCGTTCCGGGCTACGAGCAGCTGTGCCATCGGCTTGCCGACGAGGTCGGACCGGCCCACCACGACCGCCTCGGCGCCTGTCAGATCGGTGCCGTACGCGTCAAGCAGCGCGACGACGCCGAGGGGGGTGCACGGACGCAGGCCCGGTCGGCCCAGCGCCAGCCGTCCCGCGCTGGTCTCGGTCAGCCCGTCCACGTCCTTGTCCGCCGGGATCAGCGAGATGAGGGCACGCGCATCGACGTGTGCGGGCAGGGGAAGCTGCAGCAGGATGCCGGTCACGCCGGGGTCCGCACCGAGGTCGCGGATGACGGCGGCCAGCTCGTCGGTGGTCACGTCTGTGTCGAAACGGTGGTGCAGGTCGCGCATGCCGATGTCGACGCACCGTTTGCGTTTGTTGCGGACGTAGATCTCCGAGGCCGGGTCGTCGCCGACCAGCAGGGTGGCCAGACCCGGCGTTCGGTCGAGCGCGGCGACCTCGGCCGCCGCCCGCGCCGTCACCTCGTTGGCCACCCGGCGTCCATCCAGGACGGTCGCGGTCATCGCGCCGCCCGAAGCGGGTCGTCGACCGGCACGACCGCCGCCAGGAACGGTGCGATCGCCGCCGCCGCGTCGGGCCCGTACGTTTCCGCCAGCCGCGCGACGCCGTCAGCCGCGTCCAGCCGCCATTCCTGCCCACCCACGCTCTCTAGCACGGAGGTTGCGATCAGCGAGGCCAGCTGGGCCGCGTGCTCGACGGCGAGCCCGCTGTCGAGGCCGGCCAGGAACCCGCCCCGGAAGGCGTCGCCCACGCCGGTCGGGTCCACGATCCGCCGGGCCGGCACGGCGTCCACCCGGATCTCCACGCCGTCGCGGCCGATGAGCAGTGCGCCCTTGTCGGCGAGCGTGGTGACCCGCAGCGCCACCCGCTCGGCGATCTCCCGCTCCGTCCACCCGGTGCGCCGGACCAGCAGTTCCCACTCGTACTCGTTGGTGAACAGGTACGCGGCGCCGTCGACCAGGGCCCGGCAGTCGTCGCGGTCCAATCGGGGAAGCTGTTGCGACGGGTCAGCCGCCACGGCGATGCCCAGCCGGTGGGCCTGCGCGGTGTGCGCCAGCATCGCCTCCGGCACGCTCGCGCCGACGAGGACGAGGGACACCCCGCGCCGGGCGACGATCGGCGCCAGGTCGATCGAGGTCGAAGACGACATCGCGCCCGGGTAGAACGAGGCTATCTGGCACTGGTCCTCGTCGGTGGTGCAGGTGAACCGCGGGGTGTGCGCGTCGTTGACGGTCAGGATGCCGCCGCAGTCGACGCCGTAGCGCTCCAGCCAGGCGCGGTAGTCGGCGAAGTCCGCCCCGACCGCCCCGACGAGCGCAGGCCGCTTGCCCAGGACGCCCAGCGTGTAGGCGATGTTCGCGGCGACGCCGCCCCGCCGGACCTCGAGGCGATCGACCAGGAAGCTGAGGGAGACCCGGTCGAGCTGGCCGGCGAGAAGGCTGTCGGTGAACCGGCCCGGGAAGTGCATGAGGTGGTCGGTGGCGATCGAGCCGGTGACCGCGATGGTGCCGATGGGCATGGGAGTTCCTCCGGTCGGCGGTCGGCTCAGAAGACGATGGTGGTGCGGCCGTCGACGAACACCCGGTCGGCGCAGTGCCAGGCGATCGCCCGCGACAACACGGTCCGTTCGATGTCCGCGCCGCTGCGGACGAGGTCGCCGACGCCGGCGCGGTGCGAGACCCGTACCACGTCCTGCTCGATGATCGGGCCTTCGTCGAGCTCGGCGGTCGCGTAGTGCGCGGTGGCGCCGATCAGCTTGACGCCCCGTTCCTTGGCCCGCTCGTAGGGTCCCGCCCCGGCGAACGCGGGCAGGAACGAGTGGTGGATGTTGATCACCGGTACGCCCACCTCGTCGAGGAACTCGGGGGAGAGGATCTGCATGTACCGCGCCAGCACGACCAGGTCGACCTTCCCTCGGATCGCGTCGAGCTGGACCCGCTCGGCGGCCGGCTTGGTCGCGCGGGTGACCGGGACGTGCAGGTAGGGCTTGCCGAAGCCGATTACGTCCGGTCGTAGATCCGGGTGGTTGGAGATGACCATTACGATCTCGATCGGGAGGTCGCCGTTGCGCGCCCGCCACAGCAGGTCGACGAGGCAGTGGTCCTGCCGCGAGACGAACACCGCCACCCGGGTGCGCGCCGCCGCCGGGCGCATCCGGAACTCGGCGCCGAGCCGCCGGGCCACCTTGAGGTCGAACTCGCGGGCGAGCAGGTGCAGGCGCTCGTGCAGCCGGGTGAGGTGGAACTCGTTGCGCAGCACGAACCGGCCGCTCTCCAACCCGGTCGAGAACTGGTCGGACTGGACGATGTTCGCGCCGTGGCGGTGCAGGAACGTACTGATCATCGCGATGATGCCGGGCGCGTCCGGGCACGAGACGACCAACCGGCCGATGTCCCGGGTGCTCTCCGACGGGGTCGCCGGCTTGACGGCGGGCTGCTCCACGGTGGTCAACGCCACGGTCCCTCCTTCGGCGCGGGCGGGCAGGTCAGACCGTGGCGGGCACGGTCGCGGCGGACAGGCCGGCCGCCACGCGTAGCTCGGCGGCGCGATCGGTGCGTTCCCAAGGCAGGTCGACGTCGGTCCGTCCGAAGTGGCCGTACGACGAGGTGGGCAGGTAGATCGGCCGGTGCAGGTCGAGGTACGCGCGGAACGCGGCGGGACGCAGGTCGAAGCAGTCCGTGACGAGCCTGCCGATGGTGGCCGGGTCGACCCTCTCGGTGCCGAACGTGTCGATCAGCAGGGACACCGGGCGGGCCACGCCGATCGCGTACGCGACCTGCACCTCGGCCCGCCGCGCCAGGCCGGCCGCGACGACGTTCTTGGCGACGTAGCGGGCCGCGTACGCCGCTGATCTGTCTACCTTGGACGGATCCTTGCCGGAAAACGCGCCGCCACCGTGCCGGGCGAACCCGCCGTACGTGTCGATGATGATCTTCCGTCCGGTCAGCCCGGCGTCGCCGACGGGGCCGCCGATGACGAACCGGCCGGTAGGGTTGACGAGCAGGCCGCGGCGCAGCTCGTCGGCGTCGTAGAGCTCGGCCGGCAGGACCGCCGAGACGACCTGGTGCCACAGATCCTCGCGGAGCTGTTCGTTGGTGGCCTCGTCGGAGTGCTGGGTGGAGACGAGTGCCCGCTCAATCGCTACCGGAGCGCCGTCGCGGTACCGCACGGTCACCTGGGTCTTGCCGTCGGGCCGCAGGTGGTCGACGACGCCCGTCCGGCGGACCTCGGCCAGGCGCCGGGCGAGCCGGTGCGCGAGCGTGATCGCGGCCGGCATCAACTCCGGGGTGTCGTCGCAGGCGTAGCCGAACATCATGCCCTGGTCGCCGGCGCCCACCCGGTCGAGCGCGTCGTCGGACAGCCCGGCCCGGTGCTCGTGTGCCCTGTCGACGCCCTGGGCGATGTCCGGGGACTGCTTGTCGAGGGCGATCAGGACTGCGCAGTGGTTGCCGTCGAAGCCGTAGGCGCCGTTGTCGTACCCGATCCGGTTCACCGTGTCCCGCACGATCCGCGTGTAGTCCAGCTGTACCGGCGTGGTGATCTCGCCGGCGAGCACGACCATCCCGGTCGTGACGAGCGTCTCGCAGGCCACCCGCGAGAGCGGGTCGTTGGCCAGTGCGGCGTCCAGCACGGCGTCGGAGATCGCGTCGGCGACCTTGTCCGGGTGGCCCTCGGTCACCGACTCGGAGGTGAAGAGGAACTCCTGCTGCTTCATGGTGTGGCTCCTTGCGTGACGACGTCGGCGAGGCCCGCTTCGTCGGGGGCCAGGGCGAGGTCGGGGGCCGGGGCGAGGTCGGGAGCCGGGGAAAGCTCGTCGCGGACAATCCGGACGCCCTCCGCCATCGCGGCGAGCTTCGCCCGGGCGATCGGGCCGGTGACGTTGCGCAGCCCGCAGTCGGGGTTGACCATCAGGCGTTCGGCGGGAAGGCGTTGCAGGGCACGGCGGATGCGGGCGGCCACCAGGGCCGGCGACTCCACCTCGTCGGACTTGACGTCGATGACGCCGAGCCCGAGGTCGCCCGGCCAGCCGAACTTCTCGATCACGGTCAGGTCGTCGTCGCCCTTGCGGGCGAACTCGAGGACGAGCTGGTCGACCTCGGCGTCCAGGACGGCGGGGAAGAGGAAGTCGTAGTGGCCCTCCCAGGACGGCCGGGCGTACCGGTTGCCGTAGCAGACGTGCAGCGCCCAGGTGACCTCGACGCCGGCGGTGACCACGTTGATCGCGTCGATCGCCAGGGCGACCTGGTCGGTGTGGCCGGCGAGGAAAGGCTCGTCGATCTGCAGCAGCTCGGCGCCGCTGGCCGCGAGCGCGTGCGCCTCGGCGTTGAGCACGCGGGCCATCGCGAGGACGAGGTCGCGTTGGCTGGCCGGGCCGCGGTCGTGGACGCGGCAGGACAACGAGAACGGGCCGGTGAACGAGAACTTGATCGGCGCCGACGTCTGCGCTGCGGTGAACGCGAAGTCGGTGGCGAGCCCGAGCGGCGACGAGGCGGTCGGTTCGGGCAGCGCCGCGAGGGTCGCCTCGTAGTAGTCGAAGTAGAAGTCCTTGACCGTCTCCGGGATCGCGATGCCGGGCATCCGAGCGAGCGTGTAGTCGACGTCGTTGTCCCGCCGCAGCTCGCCGTCGGACACGATGTCAATCCCGGCCAGCTCCTGGTCGCGCAGGGCAGCCTTGATGGCCATGTCGTGCACGTCCTGGAGCTGGCTGTAGCTGATCCGCCCCCGGAAGTAGTCGGTCTTGAGCCGCTCCATCCACTCCGGCACCGGGTACGAGCCGACGACGGTGGTCGGCAGGCGGGGCACCCGGGTACGCACCGGCGCGGCGGCCATCAGTCCCGCACCTCGGCCGTCATCGTGACGATGTTGCCGGCCGACCGGTGCCGGAACGGTGCGTAGTGCACGTCGAAGCCCATCCGTCGGCCCACGTGCGCGACCAGGGGACCGTTGACCCAGTTGACGACCGAGCCGTCGTACTTGCCCGGGCCGCGGAAGTGGCTGCGGTAGCTGCGCACGTCGGTGACGAACAGGTCGTGGCAGATGAGCTTGCCGAAGGGATGCAACAGCATCAGGCTGTCGGCGAAGCTCGCCACGGCGCCGTTGCTCACGTGCATCCGCAGATCGGCGCCGGACTCCAGCAGCGGGCGCAGGATCTCGCCGTTGAGCTTGGCGGTGAGGGCGTACCGGTCGACCCCGGCCAGCGGGACGTAGCGGTCCTCCAGGCGCAGCAGCGACCACGCCCGCCGCCAGAACCCGACCGCCGCGTCGACGTCGGCGAACCGGTCCGGCGCCGCCTCGGCGAGCAGGGCCGGGCCGAGGCGCAGCAGCTTGTGCACCAGGGCGGGCAGCTCGGCCGGCGGCACGGACACCGACGCGGCAAGCATTACGGCGGCCTCCCGCGGGAAGTAGGCGCGCGTCTGCACCGCGTAGGTGCGCCCGCCGATCTGGGCCACCTCGTCGCTGGGCAGGTTGTCGTACACATTGGACACGTAGACCAGGAAAACCTTGTACTTCAGGAAGCTCAGCGCGGTCAGCGGGCGGGTCGCGTCGAGCGTCACCGAGCTGATCCGGGCCGCGTGCTCGGCGACCGTGCCGGCGGCGAGGTCGAGCACGTGCGGGGAGTTGTCGCACATGAGGTAGTGCAGGCGCCGGTAGTACTCCCCGCCGCGGGCCTGGTCGGCGGCGCGGAACTCGTCGAGGAAGACCTTGGCCTGCTGGCCGTTGCCCACGCCGAGCTCGACGACGACGAGCTCCTCGGGCAGTGAGCCGGATCGCGACAGCGAGTCCCAGATCCCGAACAGGTCATGGATCAGCTCGCGCGCGGAGTCCCGGTTGCGCGCGTCGCTCTCACCGCCCGGCAGCGCCTGCTCGTAGCTGCGTCCGACCGACTTCTCCCACAGCTCCAGCGCCTTCCAGTACAGCGTGTTGAAGCCCCAGATGCAGCTCGCCGAGCCGAGCCCCCAGTCCTCCAGGTAGGTGCGCCCGTCCGGCCCGCGCAGGCAGGCGGTGGCCACCTCCTTGAGCGCCGCGTCGCCGGCCCGGCGGACGTCGACGGCGACCTCGAGGTCGTCCTGGCGGATCCCGCTCGGCATCGGCATCGGCCCCTGGTCCGGCCCGCATTCCGGCACGGACAGGATGCGGCGCGCGTCGACGACGTCGCGGAAGTTCTCCCGGTACTGCACCCAGTCGCAGACCACCCGGACCCGGGCCAGATCCCAGGCGGACTCTACGAGCGCGTCGACGACCGGCGCGATGGCGCCGTTGAGGTCGATCGGCTTGTCGTTCCGCAGCCGTGTGTGGGGCCGGAAGTCAACCAGCATCTGCGCCGCCCTTCTCCGCCGCCGCCACCGTCGCGGGTCCGGGCCGCAGCCCGGTGCGCCGGATGATGTCGGGGACCTCGTCCTCGTGCCCGAAGAACATGAGATGGACGCCGCGTACGCCGGGGACGTCCATCACCTGCTCGATGGTCTCGACGCACACCCGCATGCCCTCGGCCTCTACGCGGTGCTCCGGAACGCCGCGCAGCCGTCGCCCGAGCGCCTCGGGGACGTGCACGCCGGGCACCTGTCCACTGAGGAACGCCAGCATCCGCAGCGATCGGACCGTTCCGATGCCGGCGATAACCGCGCATCGCTCGGTCAGCCCCTGGTCGCGCAGCTCGGCGACCCAGCGGGCGAACTGCGCCACGTCGAACACGTACTGGGTCTGCACGAACTCGGCGCCGGCGGCCACCTTCTTGGCAAGCCGGCGCGCGCGCAGCGACGTGGGCGGCGCGGAGGGGTTCTCCACCGTGCCGATCAGGTACGAGGGTGGGGTCCGCAGCGGCCGGCCGGACAGCAGGACGCCGTCGTCACGCAGCGTCCGCGCGGCCCAGGTGAGCTGGACGCCGTCGAGGTCGAAGACCGGCTTGGCCTCCGCGTGGTCGCCCAGCGTCGGGTGGTCGCCGGTGAGCAGCAGCACATTGCGGATGCCCAGCGCCGCGGCGCCGATGAGATCCGACTGCAGCGCGATGCGGTTGCGGTCCCGGCAGGTCAGCTGCATGACCGGATCGACGCCGGCCCGCTGTACGAGGAGGCTGCCGGCCAGGCTCGACATACGCACGTTGGCGCCCTGGTTGTCGGTCACGTTCGCGGCGTCCACCCAACCGCGCAGCACGCGCGCCCGGCGCAAGACCGCCTCCGGGTCGGCGTCGCGCGGCGGCCCGATCTCAGCCGTGACGACCGGCCGATCCGAGGCGAGCGCGGCGCGCAGCCCGCCGGTCACTGCCGGCCCGTCCCCGGGTCGGCGAGCAGCAGCGACGGGTGCGGGTCGGCGAGCAGCAGCAGCAGCGGTGGTCGAGGCGCGTCGTCGTCGTACGCCACCGCCAGTCCCTCGTCGCGGCCCTGCCAGTAGTTCACCCAGGAGCTGCGCGTCCACTGCCGGTTGTCGACCGGCCGTTGCAGCAGGTCGAGATCCGAGTCCCGGGACGCCGTCGTGGCGCGGTCCCACGCGGTGACCCAGACGCACGGCAGCGTGCGGTCGACCTCGCAGAAGCCGTCCTGCGACACGCCGCCGCACGGCCCGTTGCGCAGCTGCTTGGGACAGGTCATCGGGCACGCGTACCCGGTCGTGGGTAGCGCGCACTGGCCGCACATGCGGCAGCCGAAGAGCTGTTCCTTGGTGATCCGCTCGCCGGTGGTGAACCAGCGGTAGAGCCGGGGGCGCCGCTCGACGAACGCCGCCAGGCGCTGGTAGGCCGCGTTGCGGGCCAGGAGGGCGTGCAACGCGTACGACAGGCGGGCGGGGATCCGCGGCCGGAACGGGCGGGGCTGGTCGGTCTCCGGCTTCACCGAACTCACCCCCACTCGTCTCCCGGCACCAACCATCGCAACGCGGCGGCCCCGCGTCATCGGGCTGCAGCGCAAGGATCGGGTCGAATGTTTGTGGCTCCCGACAACCCGCTGGCCCGGCGCCGATCATCGAAGTTGTCCCGTACGATCGCGACGGGCGATCGTCATACATTTGTGAGCTGGGATCACTGCTCCGACGTGCCGGTATCTGGCATCCGCCTCCAACGCGATCGTTGCGCCTCAACACAGGGTGGCCACGCCCTTTGTTGTGCTGGAGAACAAGACCCATTGCCTCTCGGCCCGCGCGACATTACGCTTCGGCCATGTGCGCGGCGGTACCGGTCGCCAACGCGGAGTCCGGCGGCGGCCAGCCGCGGGACGAGGCCCACGCGCTGCGCCGGGTCGTTGCCCTCTGCGGCCACCTCTCCGCGCTCGCATCCCAGGCGACCGACGTCGAGGCGATCGCGGGGCTGCTCCACGACAGCATCGGGTCGAAGGTCGTCGTGCTCGACCGAGGGCTGGAGATCCTGGCGTCGTCCGGGGCGGACGATCCCGCCGACATCGTGGCGGTTCTCCGCCAGCGTTCCGGCGCGTCGGGTCTCAACACCATCCTCGCCGCCGCCGCCCGGAGCCGCCGGGCGCTGTCGGTTCCCGCGATGTCACCCGCCGAGGGCTGGGTCGTCGTCGCGCCGATCTCGGTGGGCGAGGGCGTCGCGGGCTACCTGATCACCGTGAGCGAACAGGTCCACGACCTGAACGAGAACCTGCGGCTCATGGTGATCGAGCACGCCACGATGATCTGTGGCGTCGTGCTCGGCCGCGACCTCGTCGTCGCGGCGGCGGCGAGCCGAGCCCGCCGCCAGCTGCTCGAAGGACTGCTGCTCGCGCGCAACCGCGACGACAACGAGATAGAGCGGTGGGCCAGGCATCTCGGCTTCGATCCGGCCCGGTCGTACGCCGTGATTACGCTGACGGTCCCGGAGCACGAGCGCCGCTCCGGACTGGCCGCGGTGGAGGCCGCGCTCGGCCAGCTCGCCACCGACGCGATCGTGGTGAGCCGGGCCGACGAGGTGGTCGCCATCGCACCGGTCGACGGCGACACCGATGTGCGTACGCTGGCCGACCGGTGTGCCGAGCGGATCGCCCGGCGCCGCCTCGGTCCGGTCGCGGTCGGCATCGGCAACCCCTGTCAGACGCCGGCGGAGATCGCGCGCTCGTACGCCGAGGCGCGGCACGCGCTGGCCGCCAGCGAGCGCATGGGCGGGTTCGGCGGCGTGACGGCGTTCGGCGACCTCGGCATCCAGCGCCTCTTCCTGCGCGTGCCCGACATCGCCTACCTTCGGGGCTTCGCCGACGAGGTGGTCGGCAAACTCCTCGACGGACAGTCCGGCGGCGCCGAGTTCCTCGCGACGCTGGCCGTCTACTTCGAGGAGAACAGCAGCCCGCAGCGGGCGGCGCGCCGGCTCAACGTGCACCCCAACACCGTGACGTACCGCATCCGCCGGGTCGAGGAGATCACCGGCCTGTCCCTCGCGGTGCACCGTGACCGGCTGATGCTCGCCGTCGCCGTGGAGATCCTGGCCGCGTTGCGGAGCCGGTCGTGACGACGCTCCACGACCGCCTGCGCACCGAGGTCCTCGTCTGCGACGGAGCGATGGGCACGATGCTGCACGCGGCCGGCAACTCGCTCGACCAGGCGCTGCCGGCCCTCAACCTCGACGATCCCGCGCTAGTCCGGCGTGTCCACGACAGCTACGTCGAGGCCGGCGTCGACATCGTGCAGACGAACACCTTCGGCGCGAGCCGGTTGCGGCTGGCCGAGCACGGTCTCGGCGACCGGTTCGAGGAGATCAACCGGGCCGCGGTCCGCATCGCGCGGGACTCGACCCGGGTGGACCGCCCCGTGCTGGTGGCGGCGTCCGTCTCGCCGGTTGTGAGCGTGCAGCAGCGGCGCAGCGTGAGCGCCGCCGAGCGCGCGCGCGCGTTGCGGGAGCACATCGACGTGCTTGT
>WUUC01138477.1_pt1 | contig 10507 bp, 29 predicted proteins | sample 6278441 | NCBI WGS metagenome assembly WUUC01 (sample SAMN13675441, study PRJNA597444) | soil metagenome | isolation source: soil | place: USA: Washington | collected 2017-10 | reverse complement strand
CGCGCAGGGTGTCATTTTTCTTGAGCTGGACATCGGTGCGACCGCAGGCGCGGCATCCGCCGTGCGGGGTTTCGGTCACGTTCGGAACACCTCCGTACCGTCGGGCCAGGTGATGCGGGCTTGCTCTGTGACGACCTCGCCGTTCACGGTTCGCACTCGCCAGATCTTGCCGGGGTGCTCGCCGTAGACGACAAGCCCGACCTCGAAGACGCGCTCCCCCTCGGGGCCGAGCCGGAAGGTCTTGAGAATGTCTTCCACCTCGGCGACCAGGCCTCGGGCGTTCAACTCGTCCGCGTTGCTGACCTCGAAGGAGGTTCCCTTCGTGACGTACAGCGTGCCCTCATCCTTCTCGACCGACTCCTGCGTCATCACGAGCCAGAGCAGCCGGTCCGCCCCGCTCTCGCGGGACCTCAGGATGAAGCGCTCCCCCTTCTCCCGGATCTCCTTCCAGGAGATTGGCGGGGTGAAGGTGATTCCGCCGCTGATGGTGTCTACGCTGCTCACAGCCCCTCCAGGAACTGGAATGCGGCCTGATCCTCCTGCGGTAGCTCACGTACAAGCTGGGCCAGCTTCTCCATCTGTTCGGGCGTGAACCGGTCACGCCTGTTGATCAGGACGCCATGCTTGCGAAGCTCGCGCTCGGCATCGCTCCAACGCTTGCCCTGCTCGTACACGTCGGCGGTCAGGACGTAGCGTTGGCCCATGCCGTCTTCGGCCCTGCCGGTTCTACGCTTGAACTGCGTGGGACGCCTGCCTCGCCCGTAGTTGACGGTGATGTTCTCGGCACCGACCTTGGTTACGGTGCCGGGCCAGCCGTCAGGCGGCTGCCCCACGCCGGAACCGTTCACGTCGAAGACGAGGACTTCTTCTCCGGCCTTCAGGTGCTCCAGGTTCTGCATCAGGACTCCACCTGAACTTCCGGCCAGAACAGCACGACGCCGGTGTTGATGGCCCCCGAATGCATCGCCTTGGCCTCGGCCAGTAGGTTGGCCGTGCTGCCGAGGTCGAGGCCGATTCTGGCGGCCAGCGGCCGGAACACTGTGACGAAGGCGGGAATCTTGTCGGGGTGCAGGTACACGCCCAGGCAGGTGTCCCCTCGGCCGCCGGGGACACGGTAGTCGTGGAGCAGGTTGGCTTCGTCTTTCAGCCCGGCCTCCTCCAGTACGTCTTGCATCTCGAACCAGGTAACGGTCTTTGCGGTCATCATTCTTTTCACTCCTCGTCCAGCCATACGTGGCCGTGGGAACGCCGGGCCATCCAGTGGCCCCGGTCGCGGGCGGCGTCGGCACATCGCTTCCAGGTGCAACCGAGATCGTTGACGCCTTGCAGGGCGTCGAGAAGAAGCCAGGCGGGCTTGGTGAAGCGGCGGCGGATGGCGTGCTCGGTGGCCCAGAGCAGGATTCCCCCACCGAACTTGCCGCCCTCGCGGTCAAGCTGCCTGAGCACGCCGACGGAGACGCCGAGGCGGTGCAGGAGGACGGCTACCAGGCAGTTGGGCTGGCCGTTCTCGACGTAGCGCAGAGGTGGCTGGTCGAGCCCTTGGGAGCGGCGGTCCACCCGCTCGGGGTTATCGGCCACCAGCTCGTCCAGGATGCGGAACACGTCGCTCACGGTTTTCTTGTTCACGGTGGTCACCAGCTCTCAGGCCACTCACGGGCGAAGCCGCTCTCAGCGGTCGGCTCCCATAGCTGGGCATCCTCGACGTCTTTGAGGCGGACGACCCACTTTCCGACGTCACCGGTCGGCGTGGACTGGGCGTACAGCGGGACGATGGCCTCCTCGGAGTGGTTGCCCCGGTCGGTCAGGACCTCGTACTGCCCGTCGGTCACGCGGGCGTACAGGGTACCCTTGTTCATTGTCTCGATCTTGAGGTATCGGTTGAGCTCAGGCATGATCGTTCCTTCGGGGTTGGATTACTTCTCCAGCACGGCTTTCTACCGTCACGTTTGCGACCTTCGCTAGTTGTAGTCGGGGTGGCACAGGTAGGTGCAGAGCCAGACGAGACGTCCGGTTTCCGGCCGGATGAACGGCTCGGTGCCGCTGCGCCCGCAATTGTCGCCCCAGCCCTCGCACGGCTTCTCGGTTGGCGCACCCAGCTCCCCCAGTTTGAGGAGGATGCGGGCGGACAGTTCCAGTGCCGTCTCCAGGGAGACGCCCGCGCCGCTCTGGTGGCCGGGGGTGGTGCGGAAACTCAAGTCGAGGCTGGGCGGGCCGTCCGCCTTGCCGCTGAAGGGTTGACCGACCCGGACGCGGGCCAGCTCGCCATCGTCGAGGAAGATGCTCTCCATGGTGAAAATCCTTTCGAGGGTCAGTTGTTGATCCGGAGCAGGGCCCGGTCGGTGAGCTGGCCAGTGTCGGCCAGCGCCTGCAGTGCCAGCTCTTGCACCTCGGGCGCGCGCGAGCCGTCGATGTCCCCGCCGGGCGGGACCATGTCGCCGCCCAGGAGGGCCTGTCGTATCGTCTCCTCGGCCCGCTGAGCGCCCCTGAGGGTCTTGTCCCTCAGGTAGGAGGCTTCCTTCAGGGCTTCGGCAATACCTGCGGCTACGTCCCCCCAGGGGGCGGAGGCGATGCCGCAGGCACGGTAGAAGGCAACGGTGGCAACCAGGCGCGGGGACGGCTTCGGCGGGACACGCTTGCCCATGTCAGCCCTCTCTCTGCGGAGGCTTGGACACCCAGCTCTTCTGCCGAGGCTGGGCCTTGGCGACTTGAGCCTCCAGCTTGTCGGCCAGGGCCCCCAGTTTGTCTTCAGCCGAAGCGCGGCTGTGGCGATGATCCTGCTGGAGGCCCTCCAGGATGGCGCGGAGTTCTTCAGCGATCTCTTGCAGGTGCTCGGCGTGCGCCTCGTCCACGGCTAGTCCTCCTCTCTAGTGAAACGCTCCACCAGCTCGTCCCTGGTCAGCTCCCGGGCGGCTTCAGCCGCCGAAAAGCCGTACAGGTTAAGCCGCTTGGCGATCTCGTACGCCTCCGGTCGGACGGTCTCGGTCATCGGGTCCGTGAGGATCTGGATCGCGAGGTCCACCACTGATCCCACGGGCCTTCGGCGTTAGTGTTGTGGTTGCGGGGGGACCAGGCAACGAACCAGTCGTCCATCCACGGCGTCCAGCGGACGCCGAGTCGCTTGGCCGTGTGGATGAGGGGGATCTCCTCGTATTCTGCGGTGGCCGCCTGGATCTCTTCGGGTGTCATCTACGTCTCCTTGCCTCTCTGCTTGCGGGGCTTCCACATACCTTTGCCGGTGAGCCATCTCCAGGTGCCGTAGCGGGCGCGCATCTCGGCGTCGAGCGGTACGTGACGGTTGCGGGTGAGATAGCGGATCATTCTGGAGCTGAACGCTGCCGCTCGATTCAGCCTCATTCGCTCCCCCACGCGGTCCAGATCTTCTCCTCGTCGGCGTGGGCGAACAGGTTCTCTACCTTGCTCAGGAAGCCGTTAGGGAGTGGACGAACCAGCCAGGCGCTACCCCAGCGGTAGCCGGAGATCGGGCAGGGAGGGGAGTCGAGGCCCGCGCGACGCTCCTGATGGGCACACGCGGCGGACATACCGTTGAGGTGCCATTCCTCCAGGTCGGCCAGCTCCTTGACACTCTCGGGGGTCCAGCCCATCTCATAGGAGGCGAGTTCGCGAAGCGGCTCGACGGTGGCACCGCCGGAGACGATGTCGCGACCGCCGGGCTGCCACACGCCGGTGGTGATGGCGAAGTCGAGCGGCTCACGCACGATCTTGTGGTCGACGGTGTCATAGAAGCCTCGCCGGGTCAGCTCCTCCATGCGGATGGAGACGGTGACGAGCAATCTCCGCTTGTGGCCGTACGATGCGCCGGAGACGCGGCCGACTGGCACGTCTTCGGCATTGAAGATGGGGTTGCCGTTCAGGCCCTCGGGCTTTTGCATGGGCATTCCTTTCCAGGTGGACCGATGTCGCTCGATATCGGCCTTCCAGCTACCTCAATTTTAGCACGTACTAAGCCGTCCCGAAGGGCTCTGGGAGATGAAAAAGTAGCTCGCCACCAGGCGTGCCTACGATTCGTTCCCTGGACGGCCCGCCCTGTCCCACAGCTCGACAAGGCGGCTGATGGCCGCCACCCGAGTCCCGTAGACCAGGTTGATCGACCTGTGAATCGCCGCCTCGAAGGCGGGCGTGAACCGCCAGCCGTCCCTGAACCACTCGCCGAAGCCGTCTTTTCTCATGCGTTCGCGAACACTGCCCACGTGCACGTCGTCGACGTAGGTGTCCCACTCCGTGCCGCCGTCATAGCCGCTGAAGCGGGCGGGGGCGAGCTCTACCGTGAGCCTCTCGTCCCAGTAGTGCCGACGGCCCGGACGGACGTTGGTGCGCTTGTCTGACATGGTCAGTCCTCCAGGGTCCAGCCGGGAAAGCACAAGGCCCAGACGAAGGCTTCATCCTTCAGGGGCATGGTCACGAACGAGTCGGCCAGTTCGCGTGCGATCTGCCAGCGGGCAGCCTCGTTGTACGTCCCGTCCTCCAGCTCGAAGAGGATCTCGACCATGATCCGTGCGGAATCTTCGGCATAGATGACCTTGATGGCGAAGCAGTCCTCGCCGTACCGGGCGTAATCCTCCACGAGGCATGCTTCGATCCCGGCGGTGGACAGGGCAGACTCGATGACGGAGCGCGGAAGGGTGGGCATCTCAGTCCTCCAGGGTGACGCCGGGGAAGTACAGCACCATGTCGAGCTCGGTGTTGACGCGCCTGCCGCGACGGGAGACCTCTCCGTATGCCGCGCCCAGCTCCTCGGCGGCGAGGGCATAGAACCATTCGGCCACGAGTTCGCTCTTGGGCAGGATGACGGCCAGGCCCGGCGGCTCAAGACCGAAGTGGTCCACGTAGCCGGTCTGGATGCGGTCGGCGAGCGGGTGCAGGTGCTTGTCCTCGAACTGCAGACGTTCCAGTATCCGCATGAAGTCCGCACACTTGATCGCGTTCATCAACACTCCTCCTTGGTTCCGTCTGGCCAGAGCAGTTTGGGTCGCTCGGTACGGGGGGCGTTGGCGACCATGACGACGCGCCACACGTTGGGGGTTTTGTCGCCCATGCACTCGCCCTGGACGCGGATCTCGCCGGTGAACTCACGGGGTGTGCCATCGGGGGCGTAGCGGTACGCCTCCCAGATGTCCTGTACGTGACTGGGTAGTTCCCAACGGTCTCCCTCGCCTGGCTCGCGGGGAACAATGTGCGTGGCCGTCCGGCGCACGAGGACACCCTCGGAGGTTCGGGTACGGGTCTCCTCTACCTTCAGCCAGGCCTCACGCCGATGGTCGTCCCGCCAGTCTCCGCTGGTGACGAACTCGGGGTGGCCCTCCAGCTCCGCCCAGGAGATGGGAGGGTCGATCTTGATTGAGCCCTGCGCACTATCCGTGGTGCTCATCAGCCCTCCAGCTTCCAGCCGGGGAAGTACAGGATCATCCCCAGGCCCATGGAGTCGGCGGTGGCAGCGTCGGCGAGCTCCAGGGCGACGTCCTGACCGTCTTCGCCGGTCTCCTCGTCTATCTCGCTTCCGGCGATCAGGGCGGCGGTGACGGCGGCCATGAACCGATAGGAGTCCCCGCCTCGGCGGAAGGTGATGCCGAAGCAGGTCTTGCCGTACATGCCGCGCCCGGAGTAGTCCTTGCGGATGTCGTAGTCCTCCCAGATGGAGGCAATGTCGAGGGCTTCTTCGACGGTGCTGAGCTTGAGGGTCTTCATGGGGCGGATTCCTTTCAGGGGCTTTCGGTCTCGGCAATCTCTTCGGTAGCCTCGGCGCGCCACAGGGTCTCTTCGGCGTACCGGTTGGCGTGGCGCAGGTAGCGCTTCCCGCCGTCGGCGTTGCTCTCGTCGCGCCAGGCGAGGATGCCCTTAATGCGGCTTCCCTGGAGCATGTTCTTGGCCATGAGCCCCTCCTTCGAGTGCAGCGGTGTCGCTCGAAACGGCTGCCTACAGTAACAATCTTAGCATGTACTAAGTGTGCAGGGTAGCGGCTCAGTCCTCCAGCTTCCAGCCGGGGAAGTACAGGACCGGGCCATCCATGCAGGCGCTCGACGCCAGATAGTCGGCGGCGAATTCCCCCTCGTCTCCGTGGGCCGTCTGAAGCTGGTAGGCCAGCTGGACCATGAACCGGAAGCCGTCGCCGATCCCGGCGACGACCAGCGCGAAGCAGGTCTCGCCGGAGAATTTGGGGCGATAGTTGTCCAGGACGGCAAAGCCGTCCTCGCCGTCCACCAGGTCGGCTTCGGCCAGAGCGTTGATCACCAGGTTGTGCTTGATCTTGTTCACGTGGGGCCCCTTCAGTCGTTTCTCGGGTCGATGACGTGGCGGATGAGCAGGAGTCTCGCACCCTCCTCGTCGTCGTAACGCTCGTCGTGGAGCACAGCGGTGATGATCCGACACAGGACGTCTCGCTCGCGGGCCGTCAGCGGGCGCTTCTGGGGTTCGTCGGAGCCGTCGTAGGCCCGGTCGTCGCCGCCGTCCACTTCCGCCAGGCGACGCTCAAGTTCGTCGAAGCTGATGTGCTCCATTGCTTACCTCCTGATTTCGAACATCTAGGCAAACTCCTCAGCTCTCCAGCTCGTCGGCCTTGCGGATCACCTCGAAGATGATCTCTCCGATGGAGAGGCCTCCGGCGACGAAGAGCGTCAGGCCTCCAGAGTTGTAGGTGTCACAGTTGCAGTGCCAGCCTCCGACCGTCAGAGCCGGAGAGGTGACCGAAGGGTTGTCGGTGTTGCCCCACTCGGTGATCGACCCCATCTCGGGGAGTGTGGAGCGCTGCGGGTCGATGCCGCAGCTCAGTAGGTGCTCGTGGATCTCCCTCTTGATGGTCCGGCTCCCCCAAGGGCCGGGGGTGCTGGCGTTCTCGACGAACCAGGCCCAGAAGGCCCGGCGGTAAGCGATCTCGTTTCTCATGGTTTGGTCCTCGCTAGAAGGTCTCGATCCAGATGCGGTCATAGTCTGCGATGTCGTAGATCAGGCCGAGGACCCAGTCGAAGTCGTCCACAGTCTCCGTGTCTCCGATCTCCCCCAGTAGGCACTCAAGCTCTTCGGCCTGCTCGCTCTTCTCCAGCCAGCCGGAGGCCTTGACTCGCTGGACGAAGCGGTCCCGCTTCTCCTTGAACGGCATGTCCTCTTCGTTCCAGAAGTCCTTGAGGCGGACCTTGGTCTTCTCCCACGGGGGGAGGCCTTGACCGCGCCGCTCCTGGACGAGACGGTGCATGTCGGCGCGGTGGTCGGGGGTGTCAGGCATGGTGTCCTCTCAGGGGGATGCAGGGGTGGAGGAAATGGATGAGCCCGGCCCGATGTCAGTCTCTGAAGCTTCGGGCCGGGCTCTGGTTCAGGTGTTCCCGTCGTGGCCTTCGAAGACGCAGATGGTCTCCCGACCTTCCGCGACGCCAGGGCCGCAGTGGCAGGAGTTCTCGCACGCGGCGCAGTCGTACAGGTAGCCCGGAACGTGCGGGTAGTCGACGTGCTCCTCTGCCAGCTCTTCGGACACCTCTTCGGCCGTCTCCATGTCAGGCGGCGACCGGGACGCCGGTCAGGGTGACACTCGGGAAGTAGATGACCATGTCGGCCTCGGTCTCTACCGTGCGGGATCGATAGGCAATTCGGGCAGCATCGTCGTTGCCGATGGCGTAGGCGAGTTCCAGGAAGAACTGGGTGCGGACGATCCGGTCCGGCGGCAGGAATACTGCCAGGCAGGAGATGCCGGGGTAGAGCTCCTCGTTCCGGTATTCGAAGTCGATGCGGAAGTCGGGCTCCTGGAGCTTGCGCCCGCCGAGCTTGACGGCCCGCAGCGCCTTGACCAGGTCCTTGTAGGCAACGCTGAGCTTCTTCAGGTACATGGTGACCTCTTCTGCCGAGTGCAGCCGTGTCGCTCGATACGGCTCCCTTACAGCCCCAATAGTAACATGTATTAAGTAACAGCGGGCAGCTATTTCGTCACTGGCGGAGAAGGATCCCTTGAGGGCTCTCTGGCGGCGGGGCGTACAACGGCTCCACCTCAACCGTTGCGGGCACTAGGGCCAGTACCGCGCTCCAACGGTGGTGGAAACAGGCCAGCAGCCGATACCCGTAGGTGCGCTCCAGATAGGCGGCCAGGCCGCGCAGATAGGCCTCGTAGTCGGGGCAGTCGCGGCCGAGGAGCTCGGCGTAGCGCTTGCGCTGCAGGTGCAGTCGCTGCCCGGCGATGTCGGTGAGGACGACGGCCTTCGGACCGGCCGCGAACACCCTGTCCAGGAGCGGCTTCATCGCCGTCTGGGCCTGCAGGATGGTCAGGTTGCCGAAGTCGAGCCCGATCAGGTCGGCCGGTTCGTCGCTGGCGTAGGCGTCCCCGAGGATGATGCGCGCGCCGGGGCGGGCGCGTAGCAGGGAGTTCAGGTGCCCGGCCGCCAGCGGGTGCTGCTCGATGACGGTGTGCTGTTCAGGCCCGTACAGGTTCTGGATCATCAGGCTCTGGCAGCCCATGCCGCCGAAGTATTCGGTCGCTGTCGTGAACGGCTGCGGGCCAGGGTAGGCGGCGGCCAGCGCGCTGTAGGCCGCGAATCCGGCCGTGACGTGCTGGGAGCTTTCCTTGGGCCGTCGCATCACCCAGTCCAGGAACCACTGCGAGGCGGGCTCTCGGCGGCCGAGAGGCATGGTCCAGCGCTCGCACACGATGACGGTCGCGGTCTCGTCCAAAGGGATTCCCATCGTCAACATTGGTTGCCTTGCCCGCCGGTGGGCGAAGGTGACTTTCCGCAGGTCAGCCGTCTTCATTGTCGTAGACGATCTCGGCATCCACGGCGTTCTCGTCGGCCACGGCGGCCAGCTCCTCATGTAGCCGGACCGACAACTCCTGGATAGTGGCCGCCTGAATCTGGACCGGGCCACCGCCGGGGCCCGAGATCTCCACCGGGTTACGTCGAGCCCAGCGCCCCGGATCCCGGCGGGCCAGGAAGTCCAACCCCACCCGGCCGTCGGCGGGCGCATACTTGACGCGCTCCTCCACCGTTCCGTCCGGCCTGGTCACGGTCGTGCGCTCCAGCTCGTAGCCGCCGAGGGCGCTCTTCATCACGGACGCCGCCACCACGCGCACCTCGACTTCCGCGCGCGCACGCAGAAGATCCTCGCGAAACTCGCGCTTGGCCTCCGCTCCGTCGTCTGCTTCGCCTTCTTGGAGCCAGCGGTAGAGGGTGGCTTCGTGGATGCCTGCCGCTCCGGCGGCGTTCTCCAGGCTGGCTCCTGCTTTGACTGCTTTGACGATGGCTTCGTGGGTTTGGGGGGTGAGCTTGCCGCGTCTCCCCCCGGGGCGGGGTGCTGTGATGGCCGGTGGGGTTGTCATGGGGGGAAACGTAAGCGCCCCGGGACGCTAAGGTCTCGGGGCGCTGCTAGGAGGGAGTTCTGTCAGTTTTTGCCAGACCAGCCCTGAGGTAGTTGTCCACGCGGCCCTCGGCCTCGTCGTGGGCCTCCCTGAGCTGCGCTGGCGTGGCGGGCTGTCCGGTCTCCTTCTCGATGTCGTCGGCTCGGCCGGTCACGAAGTCGCGGATGAAGCGCTGTCTCTTGCTGATCATTGCGGGTTCCCTTCAGGGGTTGGTTCGCTCGGCGTCGCTCTGCGCCGGTTTGGGAACGGGTAAGCCCTGTCCGTTCCGAACACAAGGACGATACCAGGGGAGCGATCCCCCCTTAGTAGACCTTCTGCCCGATCAACCTATTGGCCCGCTCACGCTCCGCTGCGATGACCTCCTCCGTCCAAGACACTCGGCCGGTTTCGAGCCTCGGCTAAGTCGTCTATGCCGGACGGGCGGAGGGGGGGCGTTCAAGGCGACCCGCCTCCAGGCTGCCCTCGTGCGTGATTCGGGAGCCGGGGGGCACGCATCCGACGCAAGCGATCCCGTTCTCGCCGTCGATCTCGAAGCTGACGATGCTTCCCCTGCCGAGGAGGTTCTGGCACTCGGAGCAGGTATCGAAGATGACTCGGTTCACGGTTGGACGATTTGCCGCTTGGTAGTTTCCGGGGAAGGTCTCGTGGACCTCGACCCCCGTCTTTCCCGCTGGCTTAACGGTGTACATGGCGCTCCTCAAAAAGGGCTGGAATCTCTTGGCCTCAGGGGTACTGGCTTCCGCTCCTCACGTCAGTCCTCTTGGCGGGGATGCGGACCTGTTCGGTCATCCCACTCCGCGTGCCACTCTTCGTGCTTTTCGGTGTTACGGATGACGGCTCCGCAGAGGGGGCATTCCTGGAGGTATTCCAGCTCCCATGCCTCCAGGCGCAGGAACATGATCCTTCCAGTTTGGGGGTGTCTCATGGGACGCTCCTTGTTCGATCTTTCGAAGCTTCTCAGGCGTTGGCCTTCATGATCCGCGCGATACGGGCGCTCTTCTCGCTGTAGTCGAGGTCGTCCCAGCCCGGCTCGCTCTTGGCCTGCACGAGCGCATTGTCCCAAGCTGCCAGCCGGGCGGCGCTCTCGGCCTTCTCGGCCTCCTTGTGGGCCTCCTGGTCGTGCGCGCGTTCTACTCCCCCAGCCTGACCATCTTGTAGATG
>WUUC01077893.1_pt1 | contig 10508 bp, 7 predicted proteins | sample 6278441 | NCBI WGS metagenome assembly WUUC01 (sample SAMN13675441, study PRJNA597444) | soil metagenome | isolation source: soil | place: USA: Washington | collected 2017-10 | reverse complement strand
GTGGCCAGCCCCGAAGCTGCGCCCCGGATAAACCCCCCGCCGTGAACCGAAGTTCCGCCTACGGATGGTTTTCACCATGCCGCCTATATTGCCGGTGAGGAGGGAGCATGCGAAACAAGGCGCTGGATCAACAGCTGCCTCGGTCGTCTCCGGAGTCTTTGATGTCGTTGCTCGCCCTTCCAGAACCGGATGCCGCTATCCTTCGCAAACGCGGAGAAATCGTCCGGCATCTGGGGAAGCTCCTTCCCGACGCGGTGCTGATCGCCGACCGGGAGGGTCGCAGCACTTTTGAGACGGATGCGCTGACCGCCTATCGCTGCCTGCCGCTTGCCGTGGTTCTGCCTGGAAGCACGGAGGAAGTGGCGAAGCTGCTTCGCTTCTGCCGCGAGCGGAAGATCAAGGTCGTGCCACGCGGGGCGGGCACATCGCTTTGCGGAGGCGCGTTGCCGCTCGAAGATTCCGTCGTTGTCGGCCTTTCGCGCATGAACCGCGTTCTTGCAATCGACACCGCCAATCGTGTGGCTCGCGTCGAGGCGGGCATCACCAATCTCGGCATCTCGACGGCGGCGGCCGCGCATGGCTTCTTTTACGCGCCGGATCCGTCGAGCCAGCTCGCTTGCACGATTGGCGGGAATATCGCCACCAATGCCGGTGGGGCGCATTGCCTAAAATACGGCGTGACCACCAACAATCTGCTTGCCCTGCGTATCGTCACCATCGACGGCGATATCATCGATATCGGCGACGATCACCTCGACGCCCCGGGCTACGACTTCCTCGGCTTAATTACGGGCTCCGAAGGCCAGTTCGCCATTGTCACCGAAGCTACCGTCCGTCTGTTGGCCTCGCCCGAGAGTTCTCGCCCTATGCTGATCGGCTTCGGTTCGGCCGGCTCCGCGGGGTCCTGCGTCGCCGGCATCATCGCCGCCGGCATTATTCCCGTCGCCATTGAATTCATGGATAAGCCTGCGATCGAAGTCTGTGAGAATTTCGCCGCTGCCGGCTATCCGCTCGATGTCGAGGCGCTCCTAATCGTCGAAGTCTCTGGCTCTGAAGACGAGATCGAAAGCCAGATCGACACGATTTCCGATATCGCGGAGCACTACGATCCGATGGTTTTGCGCGCGAGCCGGAGCGCCGAGGAGAGCGCGGCCATCTGGAAGGGCCGCAAGGCCGCCTTTGGCGCGATCGGCCAGATTTCCGACTATTACTGCATGGATGGGGTGATACCGCTCGCCAAACTTCCCGAAGCGCTCGCCGAAATCGGCGCGATCTGCCAGCGGCACCGCTTCCGCGTCGCCAATATCTTCCACGCCGGGGACGGCAACCTGCATCCGCTCATTCTTTACAATGCCAACGACCCGGCGGAGCTCGAGCGCGCGGAACGCTGCGGCGCGGAAATCCTGAAACTTTGCGTGCAGCTCGGCGGCTGCCTCACTGGCGAACACGGCGTCGGTCTCGAAAAGCGAGAGCTGATGACCGTGCAATTTTCCGCCTCCGATCTCGTCCAGCAAATGCGGGTGAAGAGCGCCTTCGATCCGAATTGGCTGCTTAATCCCGGCAAAGTGTTTCCGCTTGACGGGGCGTGAGGCGCCGTGACCCAGACCCTTAAGCTTGGATATCAGGCTCCGGAATCGATCGCGGAGCTTGCCGAGCTCGTCGCGGAGGCGGAAGGCGCGAAGATTCCGTTGGAGGTACGTGGGAGGGGCTCGAAATACGAGGTCGGACGCTTCGTCCCGTCCGGATCAATCATTGGCACGGAGAAGCTCACCGGCATCACCCTTTACGAGCCGTCGGAGCTTGTCCTTTCGGCGGCGGCGGGAACGCCCGTAGCGGAGATCGAGCACGTGCTCTCCGAGCATGGCCAGCAGCTCGCCTTCGAGCCAATCGACATCGGGGCAACTCTTGGTGCCCAGCCGGGCCAGGGATCGATCGGCGGCGTCTTCGCCACCAATTTCTCCGGAAGCCGCAGGGTACTTGCCGGCGCGGCCCGCGATCACTTGATCGGCATTCAATGCGTCAATGGCTGGGGCGAGACCTTCAAGTCCGGCGGGCGCGTGAAGAAGAACGTCACGGGCTATGACCTCTGCAAGGCCATTGCCGGCTCCTGGGGCACGCTCGCCGTCATGGCGGAAGTGACGATGAAGGTCATTCCGATCGCGAGCGAAACGCGGACTCTGCTGTTGCTGGGGCTGCCCGATCAGACCGCGGTCGAAGCGATGTGCCTTTCCCTTGGAACGCCATTCGAGGTCTCCGGCACGATACACATTCAGGCGCCGCTCACCGAGAAACTCTCAGATCCCGACGTCAAAAAAGCGCGTGCCGCCGTCACGGCAATCCGCATCGAGAGCTTCCCAAGCTCGGCGCGTTATCGCATCGGCAAGCTCAAGGACCTGCTCGCCGCTTATTCGCCCTGGGTCGAACTCGACACCGGGCGAAGCCGCGCCTTCTGGGAGGAGATCAGAGGCTTGCGCATGTTCGCGGGGTCCGACCGGCCGCTCTGGCGCATTTCGACCGCCCCAACTCGGGCCGCCCGCCTTGTGCATGTGATCGCGCGCAATCTCGATATTAACGTCGTCTACGACTGGTCCGGCGGGCTCATCTGGCTCGACACCACGCTCACCTCGGACGCAGGCACGGTCGAGATCCGCCGCGCCATCTCGGAATTCGGCGGGCATGCGACACTCATTCGCGCCGACCGTCCGACACGCGCCACGCTCGACATCTTCCAGCCGCTCGACGCTCCGCTCTTGACGTTGACCCGCAAACTGAAGGCGGCTTTCGATCCGGCCGGCATTCTCAATCCGGGCCGGATGTATCCGGGGATATAAAGATGCACACCAATTTCACCCGGCAGCAACTGCAGGACCCGACGATCGCCCGCGCCGATGAGCTCCTCCGGCGCTGTGTGCATTGCGGCCTCTGTACGGCCACCTGCCCCACCTACGTGCTGCTCGGCGATGAACGGGACTCCCCGCGCGGCCGCATCTATCTCATCAAGGAGATGCTTGAGCACGGGAAAGTGACGGCTCCGATCGTCGAGCATCTCGACCGCTGCCTCTCTTGCCTTTCTTGCATGAGCAGCTGCCCGAGCAGCGTCGACTACATGCACTTGATCGATCTTGCCAATGTGCGCATCGAGCAGGCCGGCGCCCGCCCGCCGGGAGTTCGGCTGCGCCGGCGCATTTTGGCGAAGGTGTTGCCCAGTCCTACTCGCTTTCGGCTCGCGCTCCTCGCGGCGTGGGCCGCCCGCCCGTTCCGCCGCGTGATCGGTTTTCTCGGTTTCAAAACGGCTGCGGCCGCGCTCGAACTTGCGCCTTCGGTCCTGCCGCGCCTCAACGCGCCCGAAATCAGAAGGGTGTATCGGCCGGAGCGGAAGGCGATCAAGCGCGTCGCGCTCGTCGAAGGCTGCGTGCAAGATGCGTTGCAGCCCTCCATCAATCGCGCCGCGATTAGGCTGCTCCAACGACATGGCGTAGAGGTGGTTCTTGCCAAGGACGAGGCGCCCTGCTGCGGCGCGCTTGCCTATCACCTCGGCCGCGAGAAGGAGGCGCAGACCGCGGCGCGCCGGAACGTCGACGCCTGGACCGCGACCTTACGCGGCGGAAAACTCGACGCCATCATCCTGACGGCCTCGGGCTGCGGGACGATGGTGAAGGATTACGGGCACCTGCTCTCGCGCGATCGCGGCTATGCGACCCGCGCCGCCGAGATGTCGGCGCTGACCCGCGACATTTCCGAGTTCCTGCACGAAATCGGGCTCTTGCCGCCGCTCGCCTGGACCAGTCTCAAGGTCGCCTATCACTCTGCCTGTTCGCTGCAACATGGTCAAAAACTGCACAATCAGCCGCGGTCGCTCATCGAGCAGTCCGGCTTTACCGTGGTCGATATTCCCGAAGGTCATATTTGCTGTGGCTCGGCCGGAACCTACAACCTTCTGCAGCCGGAGCTGTCGCGGCAATTGCGCGACCGGAAGCTCGCCAATATCGAAACGGCAAAGGCAGACCTCGTGGCGACCGGAAATATCGGCTGCATCACCCAGCTTCAGCGAGGCTGCCCCGTGCCGATCGTCCACACGGTCGAGCTTCTCGATTGGGCGACCGGCGGTCCCTGCCCGAAACAGCTGGAAGACCTGAAATCGCAGGTGCACCCGATACAAGCGCTGATCGAGCTTGCCGCCTCGACGCGTGCGGCCAAGGTGGAAGCCTAACCTACGTCGTCATTGCCGGGCCGAAGCGTCCCGCGAGCAGCGCGAGCGGCTGGCGCGCGCGTGACCCGGCAATCCAGAACCACTCGCGCTTCCATTTGGCCCCTGGATGCCCGGCTCAAGGCCGGGCATGACAATGGTGAGGCGCATCGGGCTCGCTTGCTGGGCTTCCGGCGATGGGATAGAAGCCGCGAAACGCCGAAAACAGCCCGCGCCAGCCGAAAAATCATGAACGAGAAGAAGGAGCCGGCCCGCCCCGAGGCACGCCTGCCGAAGGGGCTTTTCGACACGCCCGCGGAGGAGATCCGCGCGACGGAGCGCATGCTTGCCACCATCAGAGGCGTGTTCGAATCCTATGGCTTCGAGCCGCTCGACACGCCTGCCATCGAATATTCGGACGCGCTCGGCAAGTTTCTCCCAGACCAGGATCGTCCGAACGAAGGCGTGTTCTCCTTCAAGGACGACGACGAGCAGTGGCTGTCGCTCCGTTACGACCTGACCGCGCCGCTCGCCCGCTATGTCGCGGAGAATTATCAGACCTTGCCGAAGCCCTTCCGCCGCTATCAGACAGGCCCGGTGTGGCGGAACGAGAAGCCGGGGCCCGGCCGCTTCCGCCAATTCACGCAATTCGACGCCGACACCGTCGGCGCCTCTTCTGTGGCCGCCGACGCCGAGCTTTGCATGCTCGCCGCCGACACGCTGGAAGCGCTCGGCGTCCCGCGCGGTCAGTACGTGGTGAAAGTCAACAACCGGAGAGTTTTGGACGGTTTGCTTGAATTGATTGGCTTGGGCGATGAAGCGGACGCGGGGAAGAAGCTCGCGGTGCTGCGAGCTGTCGATAAACTCGATCGACTGGGCATAGAGGGCGTAGCCGCATTGCTCGGCAAGGGACGCAAAGATGAGTCCGGTGATTTCACCAAAGGCGCTGAGCTAGACGACAAACAGGCTCTACGCGTCATTTCTTTCCTTAGAACTGCAGCGGAAACCTTCGCTCAAATCTCTGCAGGCAGTTACCTGCCCCAGGATTTCAAGGCAGCAGACGACGAGGACTACTACCTCATCGATGAGATGCTCTCATCGTTCCATGAGTCGCAAACGATGACGGCTGCACTGGAACGAGTGGAGGACATCCGTAAGCATGTCCGCGCGGTCGGTTACGGAATGGATCGAATACGTTTCGACCCCTCCGTGGTGCGGGGGCTCGAATATTACACTGGTCCGGTGTTCGAGGCGGAGCTGCTGTCGCCGATCGTCGACGAGCGCGGGCAGCAGATCAGGCTTGGCTCGGTCGTCAGCGGCGGACGCTATGACGGGCTCGTCGAGCGCTTCACCGGCGAGAAGGTCCCGGCCACGGGCATCTCCATCGGTGTCTCGCGCCTCCTCTTCGGCCTGAAGGCGCTTGGCGCGCTTTCGTCGGAAACGGCGCAAGGGCCGGTGGTCGTGCTCGTACTCGACTGCGATCGGATCGCCGACTATCAGCGCATGACCAAGACGCTGCGGGACGCGGGAATTCGCGCCGAGCTTTACCTCGGCGACGCCGGCCTTAAGGCGCAGATGAAATATGCCGATAAGCGCCGCGCGCTTTGCGTCGTCATTCAGGGGGGCGATGAAAAGGCGAAAGGCGAGGTGCAGATCAAGGACCTTGCCCTCGGCTCCACCCTCACTTCGATCAAGGACCGCGACGCGTATCTGAAGAAGCAGGCCGAGGCGCAGTTCTCCGTCCCCGAGACGGAGCTGGTGAAGGCCGTTCGGAACGTCCTCGACCGGGCCAAGGCCTGACCTCATGACGGCGGAATCGGCGCGCGAGTTCGAGGCGCTCGAGGCGCAGGCCGCGACGCTCCTCGACGTGTTCGGTCGCGCTGGCTACGAGCGCGTCGCGCCCTCGATCCTGCAGCCTGCCGACATCTTCCTCGATCAGATCGGCGAGGCGCTGCGCGGCCGCACCTATGTGTTTACCGACCTCGCAGGGGAAGAGCTTTGCCTCCGGCCGGACCTCACCGTGCCGGTCTCGCGGCTCTACCTCGAGCGCCACCCCAACGCCGATGTCGAGGCGCGTTACTGCTACAACGGCCCCGCCTTCCGCTTTCAGCCTCGGGCAGGAAGCGGCGCGCCTCCGCGTGAGTTCCGTCAGGCCGGCATCGAAAGCTATGGCGCCGCTGACCGGGAGGCAGCAGATGTCGAGATCGTCCGACTGGCGGTCGAAGCGGTGCGGAGCGCAGGGCTCCGCAGCTTGCGCTTACGCTTCGGCGATATCGGCCTGTTCTATGCCCTGATCGATGCGCTTTCGCTCCCCGACCGATGGCGGCTCAAGCTTCGTCATCATTTTTGGCGGCCGCCGTCCTTTCACGCGTTGCTCTCGCGTCTTGCCAAGGGCGAACGCCCCGACGGAAACGGAGCCGGCGCCGAGTTTGCCGCCAGCCTCTCCGATACGGACGCTGGCCAAGCCGAGGAGCGCGTGGCTGCTTACCTGGAGAGGACGGGCCTTCCGTTTTCCGGCAACCGGACGCTCGGGGAGATCACCGAACGGCTCCTCGATCTTGCCGCCGATCTCAGAGCCGAGCCGCTGCCGAAAGAGGTCGCGACCGTCATCGATTACTATTTGAGCGTCGATGGTCCCTTGGAGGAGGCCATTGAGCGCATCGGCATGATCGGCAAAGGCGCGGGGCTCGATCTCAGCCCCTCGGTCTATCTCATCGCGCGCCGCTTCGAAAAGCTGCGCGAGGCGGGAATCGATCTTGCGGAAGCGCGCTTCGCCACGGAGTTCGGCCGCGACCTCGAATATTATTCCGGCATGGTGTTTCAGATCGAGGCCGCCACGAACGGAAAGGACCCGGTCGCCGGAGGCGGCCGCTATGACGGGCTGCTTGCCTCGCTCGGGGCGAAGCGTGAGGTGCCTGCCGTCGGTGCCGCCATCCACACCGAGCGCCTGCTCTCGGTCATGGGAGGAACAGGCTGATGGGAGCAAGGCTTACCATTGCGGTTCCTTCGAAGGGGCGGCTCAAAGAGGACGCCGAGAGCCTTTTTGCGCGAGCGGCTCTCCCGTTGCGGAAGACCGGGCACGAGCGCGGCTATCGCGGAAAGATCGAGGGGCTCGGCGATGTCGAAATCGTCTTTCTCTCTGCGGCGGAGATTGTCCATCAGCTGAGGACGGCGCGGGTGCATCTCGGCATTACCGGCGAGGACCTCATCCGCGAGACGCTTCCAGATGCGGATGCCGCGGTCCAATCGCTCGCGCCGCTCGGCTTCGGCCGCGCCGATGTCGTCGTCGCTGTTGCGGATTGTTGGATTGACGTCTCGCGGATGGCGGATCTCGAGGACGTGGCCGTCCAGTTCGCGCGGGCACACGGGCGCCGGCTGCGCGTCGCGACCAAATACATGAACCTGACGCGGCGATTCTTCGCCGGCCATGGCGTCGCCGGCTACCGCATCGTCGAGAGCGTCGGCGCGACGGAAGGAACACCGGCCGCCGGCACGGCCGAACTGATCGTGGACATCACCACGACCGGAACCACGCTCAGAGCCAATCACCTGAAGGTGCTGGAGGACGGATTAATCCTCAAATCGCAGGCGCATCTCTTCGCGTCGCGCGGCGCGGACTGGAACGCCGAAGCTGCGGCATTGCGCGACCGGATCTTGCAACAGCTCTCCGGCGCGAAACGGTCGTAGTCAGGCGAGAGTTGCGTCGAGCGCTTTGCCGGGGCGGCGACCCCCCTTCGGAGAGGCGGGCTTCAGAGTACTGACGCCGTCCTTCTCGGGCTTCAATTCAAGGAAGCGGTCGTGGAAGGCGACAAGGCTCGCCCGGTGTCCGATGGACACGATCGCGGTCTGCGGAAGCCGCTCGAGCAGCAATCGGTAGAGCTTCGCTTCGGAAGCCTCGTCGAGCGCGCTCGTCGCCTCATCGAGGAACAGCCAATCGGGCTTCTGCAGGAGCGCGCGTGCGATCGACAGGCGCTGCTGCTCGCCTACGGAAAGTTGATCCGCCCAATAGGCGGTCTCCTCGAGCCGCTCCTTCAGTCCTTCTAGGCCGGTAACGGTTAGCACCTCCTCGATCGCCGCATTGGGGAAGCCGTCTGCGGGCCCAGGATAAGCGAGCGCGCCGCGCAATGTACCGAGCGGCAAATATGCATTCTGCGGCAGCACGAGCAGATCCGCCTCCTTCGGCACGCGAATGGTTCCGGAGCCGAACGGCCAGACGCCGCCGAGGGCGCGGAAGAGGCTCGTCTTGCCGGACCCCGAGGCGCCTGTCACGAGTACCCGCTCGGCCGGTGCAATCATCAGCTCCGGCACACGCACGATCGGCTCACCGTTCGGCAGGCTCACGGTCAGATCACGAACGAGAAGGGCGGTGCCCCCGTCGCTCACATGTTCGACCCTTGGTGAAGCGCCGTCGAGGGATTGGGCCCAATCGATCGAGGCATCGAAGCCCGCAAGCCGATTGAGGACCGCCTTCCAGTCGGCGATATCGGAATAGGCCTTGACGAAAAACGACAGCGCGTTCTGCACTTGCCCGAAGGCGGAGGCGATCTGCATCAGCGTGCCGAGCATCATCGTGCCGGCGAAATAGAGAGGACTCACCACCACGAAGGGGAAGATGATGGCGACCTGCGAATAACCGGCGGTGAGGAACGTCAGCCGCTTGGTGCGGCTCATGATTCCGTACCAATTCGCCATCACGCGGGCGAAGCGATCGCGCAGCCGCTCCCCCTCGGCTCGCTCGCCCGAAAGCAGCGTTACCTCCTCGGCGTTTTCGCGCAGCCGCACGAGCGAGAAGCGGAAATCCGCTTCATAACGCTGCTGATCGAAGTTCAGCTTGATCAGAGGACGGCCGACGAGATGCGTCACCCAGGTGCCGAGCACCGCGTAGATCAGCGCCGCCCAGACGAGATAGCCGGGGATGGTGAAGGATTGGCTGCCGATGACGAGCGGCGTCGCCGCCGAAAGGTTCCACAAGATCACCACGAAGGATACGAGCGTGACGATCGAACCGAGGAGAGAAATGCCGATATCGATGGTGGAGCTGATGAAGAGCCGGATGTCGTCGGCAATGCGCTGGTCCGGGTTGTCGGCGAAGTCGCCCTTCAACCGCATTCGGTAATGCGTGCCATTTCCTAGCCAGCGCCCGAGATAGCGGTCAGTGAGGAACCTTCGCCATCTGATCAGAAGCCATTGCTGCAGATAGAGCTGATAGACGGCGCTGACGATGAAGAGGGCGGCAAGGACGCTGAAGACGCCCAACTGATAGATGAAAGTGTCCCAATCCTTATTCTGGAGGGCGTCGTAGAACGTCTTGTACCAGGTATTGAACTGGACGTTCAGCCACACCTGAAAAAGCTGAAGCGCTATGACGGTGACAAGCAGAACGCGTCCGGCGAGACGGTCCTCGGATTGGAAATAGGGAACCGCGATGCGCGCAAAGTCGCGGTAGGAATCACGAAAGCCTGCCAAGTCCAGGTTTCTCCGGAGCGATTGGAACGTCGGCCGCTATTCATAACCCCTTTTGGCGGGCACGATAGTCGCCGAACGTCGAGCCGGAACTTACCGTTCCGTAAGCTTACGACAAACGCGAAACAAAAAGGGGCGGCCGATGGCCGCCCCTTTCCCTGTCTGCGACCTTATTCGATCACATCATATCCATGCCGCCCATGCCGCCGCCCGGCATGTGCGCATGCTCTTCCTTCTTCTTCGGGGCTTCGGCGACACCTGCCTCGGTGGTGATGAGGAGGCCGGCGACGGAAGCCGCGTCCTGAAGCGCCGTGCGCACGACCTTGGCGGGATCGATGATGCCCTTTTCGACGAGGTCGCCATATTCACCGGTCTGCGCGTCATAGCCGAAGCTCGAAGACTTCTGGTCGAGCACTTTGCCGACCACGATCGAGCCTTCGACGCCGGCGTTCTCGGCGATCTGGCGGATCGGCGCCTGTAAAGCACGGCGGATGATGTTGATGCCCGCCTCCTGATCCTCGTTGTCGCCTTTCGCCTTGATCGACTTTGCCGCCCAGAGGAGCGCAACACCGCCGCCCGGAACGATTCCTTCCTCGACCGCGGCGCGGGTCGCGTTCAGAGCATCGTCCACGCGATCCTTCTTCTCCTTCACCTCGATCTCGGTCGCGCCGCCAACCTTGATCACAGCCACACCACCGGCGAGCTTCGCAAGACGCTCCTGAAGCTTCTCGCGGTCGTAGTCGGAGGTCGTGTCCTCGATCTGCTGCTTGATCTGGGCGATACGCGCCTCGATGTCGGCCTTCTTGCCGGCGCCGTCGACGATCGTGGTGTCATCCTTGGTGATGCTGACCCTCTTGGC
>WUUC01073272.1_pt1 | contig 10511 bp, 13 predicted proteins | sample 6278441 | NCBI WGS metagenome assembly WUUC01 (sample SAMN13675441, study PRJNA597444) | soil metagenome | isolation source: soil | place: USA: Washington | collected 2017-10 | reverse complement strand
CGCCGCTGTCGATCCGGAGAGGAGGGTACCGACCGTCGAAGAGTTCGCGGAGGTGTTCATGTCTGGGCGCGCCGCCCCGCACAGGCCGCGCGAGAAGGAGGAGAAGCGGCGGATGCTCGACCGCTACATCCTGCCGGCGATCGGCGCGCTGCGGCTCGATGAGCTGCGGCAGACCACGGTCGACGTGCTGCGCGCCGGCCTGGCCGAGGGGCGCGACAGCAAGACGGTGGACAACATCCTGGCCGTGCTGTCGGGGCTAATGAGGTACGCGCACGTCAACGAGATCATCGGCCCGGTCCGGATCCGGTTCGTGCTCGGCAAGGGCGGCGGGACGAAGCCGTTCTATGCGCTGCCGCTCGGCGACGTCGAGAAGCTCCTGGGCGTCGTCACCGACCCGCGGTATCGCGCCGCCATCCTGCTCGGCTCGCAGGCCGGGCTGCGCAACGGCGAGATCCGTGGGCTCCAGTGGTCGAGCGTCAACCAGATCGCCCGGCGCATCGTGGTCGAGCGTGCCCTGGACACGAAGCAGCGCGAGACGCTGCCCAAGCACGACCGCATCCGCACGATCGCGATGTCGGACGAAGTCTGGTCGGCGGTGAAGAAGGTGCCGCAGCGAGGCGCGACCGTCATCACGCTCCTGCGTCGGAGCGCGCCGATCACCTACTGGGCGTCACGGGATGCGATCATCGAGCTGTACGACAAGGCCGGGATCGAGGTGCCGGAGAAGCCTTGGCATGCGCTGCGCCACACCTTCGGCACCGAACTCGCGCGCGCCGGCGTCCCCATCCACACCATCCAGGAGATGATGGGGCACGCGTCGATCCAGACCACGCTCCGCTACATGCACACGAACGAGGACGCGCAGCGCGCCGCGCTGCGGAAGACCTTCGGATGAACCTGAATTGGCCCACCAATGGCCCACCGAACGCTCGGAGGGACAGGCCGCAGATGACGTTGTCGAATCGTTTCGCTTCGTTGAAGGAGCGACCCCAACGGGATTTGAACACTCCGAACGGCTCTAGCCGTCACGGCGCGTTGCAAGGCCTCCCGTCACTTGCTATTCGGCTGCGTCCGTCTGCGTCCCGTCCACTCCGAGGTTTTTGGCCCACCGTGGGCCAGCCGCGGAGGAGACGATGCGAGCAGCAGATGCGGTAGCCGTCCTCTCGAGCTGGCGCGTCGTGGACGGCCTCGTCTGGCGCGCCGACCGACCGGCGCCCTCGCGCCGCTACGCGCGCCCCACGCCGCCTGATCGCGTCGAGGCGGCCTGTTCCGCCTGCGGGTCGCTGGTGCGCGACGTGGCGCGCCAGGGCGAGCTCTGCGCCCGCTGCGTGCGCCGGCGCAAGGATGCCGCCCGGTACGCGGAGCGGCGCTCTCGCGGCGTCTGCGCCCGGTGCCCTCGCCAGTCGCCGACCGCCCTCTGCCGCCGCTGCCGCCCCCAGCAGTGGGAGTGGAGGGCCGCGTGACGCCGGAGCGCCGGAAGCTCGCCCGCGAGCTCACCGCTGATGAGGTGTGGGCGTACGACCCCGAAGGCCGGCGCGCCGCGACGCGGGCCCGGATCGTGAGCGACGGCCGCGCCCTCCTACGAGAGGCGCTCGACCAGATCGACGAGCTCGAGCAGCAACTGGTCCAGAAGGCGGCCGCCGGCGCGGTGCGGATGGGCCCGGACGAGGACAGCCCGCCGGCGCGGGCGAGGAGGAGACGATGAAGATCGAGATCACCGAGCAGGACCGTGGCTGGTTGGCTGACCAGATGCTGGAGGCCATCGGTCGATCGGACGATGACGGAGAAAGCCTGCACAGGATGGTTGAGAAGGCGGTCGAGAGCCGACTCGAACACATGGTCATGACCACCTTCGAGAGGGCCCTGGATCGCGAGATCGGGGAGCGCGTCACCTCGATCCTCGAGGACGGCTGGCCGGTGACCAGCAGCTACGGCGAGCACACTGGAAAGACGGTCACCGTCCGCGAGCTGATCCTGAAGAAGCTCGACACTCCGGTCGGCGACTCCTATGACAGAACGCGCAAGAGCCTGGTCGCGCACCTCGTCGCCCAGGCCGTAGAGGGCGCGCTCGGCAAGGAGCTGAAGGCCGAACTCGAGCGCGCAAAGGCCGAGATCCGGGCGGCCGTCGACGGGCTCATCAAGGAGAAGCTCACCGAGACGCTGCGCGCGGCGCTGGGGATCCGGTGAGCTTCCTCAGCTGGCTCGGCCTGGCCGAGCGGTTCGCACCGATCACCGGGCACCCCGCCGACCGGCACGGCCCCGACGCCGGCATCGACGCAGAGGGGTGGTTGTACGGTCTCGCCATCGAGCGAGCGCCGAGCGTTCGCCACTCGGCTCTGTCGGTCCCGGAGCCGCTCGCGATCGTCTGGCACTACACCGCGACCGACGCGGGTACGGCCAAGTCGCTGGCGAAGCGGATCCGGACCTACAAGCGCGGCACGGATCGCGCGGCCAGCTGGCACGTGCTGGTCGGCGCAGACGGCGTGATCCGGCAGTCGGTCTCGTTCCTGCGCGGATCGTGGCATTGCGCGAGGGGCACCATCGACGGCCACCGGGTCAACGCCTGCTCCGTCGGCGTCGAACTCGAGGGCCGTGGCCAGTCCTTCCCGGACGTGCAGGTGAACGCCGCGATCCGACTCGTTCGCGCCCTGCTCCGCTCCTACTCGATCAGCCGCGAGAACGCAGCGCTGGGGCACAGCGAGTTCGACCCGGACCGGCGCAGCGATCCGGGCCCTGTGTGGCGCAAGCACCTGCCCGACGTGATCGCGGAGGCGGTGCGGTAGGGCGGCGGCCCCGCCGGGCCCCCGCTCGACGGAGCGAGGTCGCGGCGGCGCTGTGCGCCGGGAAGGCAGAGGGAACATCGATGTTTCTGGGAATGCGACGTCTCATTGCGCTTGCGCTTCTGTGCACAACGGCGTGCCCATCACCGGGCGAGGAGGATATCGACACGGTCACCCAGTTGTCCTGCAACTGCGACATTGACCCGCAACCGTGTTGCTGCAATACGCCGATCGTGATCGACACGGCGGGCGACGGCATCAAGCTCACCACTTGGGAGGATGGGGTCATCTTCAACCTGATTCCTTGGCGAGGCCCCGCTATGCGCGCGTGGACCGAGCTGGGCAGCGATGATGCCTGGCTGATCTTCGATGCGACCGGGAACGGGATCGTGGACAACGGCACCGAGATGTTCGGCGACATGACCTATCAGCCGCCCGGGGAGAGCAAGAACGGGTTTCGAGCGCTGGCGGTGCACGACACGAACAGCGACGGCACGATCGACCAGAACGATCCGATATTCACTCAGCTTGAACTCTGGACGGACCGGAACCACGACGGCGTATCGCAGTCGGACGAGCTCGACACCTTGGTCGACAAGGGCATCGCGGCGCTGTCCGTCGAGTATGCCGAGCACCGCAAGGCCGACGGCAAGGGCAACGTGTTTCGCTACAGCGCCGCGGTCACGCCAGCGCCCGGATCAGAAGTTGGGATGACCGCATGGGACGTGATCCTCACCAGCCCGATGAGGGCCGAGCGCGAAGCTCACGGGCTACCAGATCCGGTTCCTGTGGCCTTCGACGATGCGGAACCCGAAGGGGAGCCCAAACTCCGCTGGCCGCGCTCAAAGTCCACCCAAGTCTCAAGCGCGAAACCCCCGATCATCTGCTTCGCCAGCCACACGATCCTGCCGCCGACGATAACCAGCGGAAACGAAGCGCAGACCCAGGGCAAATGGTCAATCGAGGCGCCGCCCTGCCCTTCGTTCGCCTTCCCGAACATTGGGATCTGGGAGAGCTTTCAGGGCCAGTGGTACAACCGGGGGGCGTCCGGCCCACAGATGAAAACGTCCAATCAATGGGCGTACAGCATCAAGATCTTTTGCGCATGGTACCGTCAACAAGCCTGGAAAGGCTGGATGCAGACTACCTTTCCGTCACCGTGGGTAGTGACGCCGCCGGGGGCGTTTGGTAGTAGATTCAGTCAATCGTTCCCCATGATCTGCTCCACTACCCCGCCCCCGCCAGACCCCTGCTGATGGCGACCTGCGCCGAGATCCGGGGACGCGTTGAGCTCCTGTGGCGTTGCTCGGGTTGCGCGCGTCACGGCGAAACGGTGCTCGTCAACGTGACGATCGAGCTTCCGTTGCGCGTGCGCTGCGACGTGTGCAGATGCGAGCCGATCACCCTGGCCGTTCTTGTTCTCGGCGCGACTATCCGTCCGATCCACGATCGCGCGAGCACCCGGACAGCGGCGCATCGGATCCGCCGTCCGGGTGCCATCACACGGTGAGCATCCCGCTCGCCCGGCCGCGCAAGGCTCCCTCACGCGCGATCCGGGCGGCCCGGTGTAGGCTTGTGGTCGATGCGCCGCGCGGACCACGTCTCCTGGGCGAGCACCACCGATGCCGAGCAACTGGCTCGGCCCTGCCGGTGCGAGCGGTGCGACGAGGACGGTCAGCACCTCCCGGGGTGCGCAGTGCACGAGGACCCGCCGGCGCGATGCGACTGTCGCGGTTACCAGCCAGGCCGGGGCCAGGGCTGGTCGTCCTCGTGGAGGCGCGCCCTATCAAGGAAATCGTCGTAGCTGCCAGTCGAATGGTGAAGCCCAAAAAGCAGACGAGCAATCGCGCTGAGACGGCGTGGAACCGCGTGAGTCTTCTGATCTGGCATAGGCAGATGGCAGGCTGCCCCGTCGACACCCACCAGTGTCGCTCGATAGACCAGTGTTCCAGCGAAAAGGAAATCCAGGGTAGCCTTGTAGGCGTCCCTGTTCGGGAATCGCGTTGCCCACTCCTCGTTGAACTCGCGTTCGTCGTCGTCGCGCAATCCGAAGGCCATCTGAATCGTCATGTTCGGTCGATAGGTGTGGAGATAGTGGGGCGAGGCAGCCTCCAACCATTTGTGTTGCTCACCTCCCTCCGTCGAGGAGACCTGGCTGAGCGCCGACAGGTAGAGACTGCCTGATACGAATACCCACGCGGCCGGTTCGCTAGACGCAATCGTGTCGAGGTACTTGTCGAAGTCCATGGGGTTGAAGGCTCTCCGGGAGCGATCCGAGCCGTCAACCTGCACACTTGTCACCGACCTCGGCAGGGTCACTTCCCAAAATGGCGCTTGAGATCGGCGATCGCCGAGCCGACGGTCGCCGCCACCTGGCGGAGCTCGTCCTCGGTGCAGCCGAAGATCCGGGCCCAGTTCCAGACCTCCCAGTCGTTGCCGACGTCGAGCTCGCGCTCTTCCGGCCCGGGCTGCCGTGACCGTGGCTTCGACCGGCGGGGCACCCCGGGAGGCTAGCACCGCGCCCGGGGGACGTGGTCGTGCCCGACCAGCGGCCCGGCCGCGAGGACCTGGGCGGCGATCAGCCAGCGGCCAGCGGCACGGCGGAAGCCAGCGGCGGAGCACCAGGTAGCGAGGTAGCAGCAGCGCTCGAGGACAGGCACGAACGCGATATCGGTCCGTCGGCCGACGCGTTGCCCATCAATCCTCGAGCGCGCGCAGCTCGACCAGGACGTCGGCAAGGGCGGCGCGCGCGACCTGCAGGCGCATGATCAGCGCGGGCAGGCTCGGGTGCGCGTGGAGGATCGAGTCGAGCGACCGGATCGCGCGGCGCAGCTCGTCTCGCGCCTGCTGCACCAGGTCCCCGATCTCGCGGATGGACCGGTGCGGCGGGATCACGTCACGTTCTGCGCGGCCTCGCGCAGCTCGTCGCGCAGCTCGTCGAGGAGCGTGCGCAGAGCGCGCAGGCGCTGGGCCGCGTCCGCGTCCTCCGCTCCCTGGGCCATGTCGAGCTCGAGCACGTGCATCTCGTGCGCGATCTTCTCCATCCTGGCGATGAAGCGCTTGAGCTGCCCGTACCGCTTCACAGCCACCCGAACACCGCCTGAATGAAGAGGCAGACGTCGACGCCGATCGCACCGCCGAGCGCCAGCCAGGTCCACGGCCGGGTGCGCTCGGCGGCCAGGTCCTCGATTGCGTCGATGATCGCGGTGCCGTGGCGCTCGAGCACCGCGAAGAGGACCGGCCGGGTGATCGGCGCCAGCTTGGTCGTCGGCGCGCTGTCGGCCTCGAGCTCGCGTCGGAGCGCCTCCATCTCGCGGCTGAGCGCGGTCGTCCGCACGGTGCGCCCTGGCAGCGCCCCGCCCTTCACGGTCTGTGCGTCGTCCCGGCCCACCACCTACTCCCAGGCCGCCTTGGTCTTCGCGCTGCCGCGGATGAGGTCGAGCTCCTTGGCCAGGCGGGCGGCCTCCTTCTTCGCCTTGCGCCGCTTGGCGTCGGCAACCGCGGTGGTCACCAGCCCGATCAGCGTGCCGAGCTCCGACCAGTGCGAGGCGAGCCAGCTCACGAGTCACCGGCCGGCTTCTGCGCCGCCTTGACCTTGGCGCGGGCGGCCGTGTAGCCGATGCTGGCCAGCGCGGCCAGCACCATGCCGGCGACCCGCACGACCCAGTGCGTCTCCGGAAAGACGCCCGCGGTCGTCACGGCTCCGAGCACGACGACGATGAGAGAGAGGTAGAACTCGGTGGTGTTGTATCCAGGCTTCGGCTCCATCACTGTCCTCCGGTTGTGGGCACGGGTTGTGTCTGTGTGGCGGCGGCCGCGGCGGGCGATGCCGGCAGCGGCTTGGAAACCTCGGGCGCTACCGGATCCGGCGGCGGCGGCGTGGCCTTGGCGCGCCGGCCTGCCCGCTGCTCTCGCTTTGCCTTCTCCGCGGCGAGATCGGCCTTGATCGCGTTGACGTCCTTGCGGAGCTGGACCACTTCCTCGGACGTCGGGTCGAGCTTCTCCTTCGTCGCCTGATAGCCGGCGCCGGCGACGACCTTGGCCTCGACCGCCTCCTGCCGCGTCTCCTTCACGTCCTGCTTCACCTCGCTGGTCGCGTCGCGGTTCTGGCAGCTCTGCACCAGCGCCGGGATCGCGACGCCGAGCGCGGTCAGCAGGGAGGCTGCGGCGACGTAGAGCTGCTTCTTCGCTGCGGCCTCGGCCGGAGGCGTGATGTCAGGGTTTGTGTCGTGCTTCATGGCGAGATCCTCACCTCGAGGCTGATGGCGCCGGCGTTGGCCGACGCGAACGTGGGCGTGACGGCGGTCTGGTTGGTCGCCCACTCGGACTCGAGGCCTGAGGCCCCGGTCCCGACGCTGATGTCGGTGAGCTCGGCGAAGTCGGCGTCCGCATTGGTGGCGTTGTTGATGTTGAGGCCAATCCACGCAAGGTGCACCGAGCTCGGCGCCGCCAGCGCGGCGAGCGTGTTGGTGAGCGTCGTCGCGCCGGTGACCGAAGTGGTCACGCTCTGGACGGTGGCCCCGCTGCCGCTCGTCCCTGACGTGTCGACGCCGGTGCACTGGATGATCGACCACAGGAACGAGGTCTGCGAGACCGCGCCCCACGAGGCGGTGATCGCGCCTGGCGTCGGTGAAGCGCCCAGCGCGCGGAAGATGGTCAGCCTCCTGTCGCCGTCGTTGTGCCAGGTCGCCGTCTCCTCCTGGACCCACGTGAGGCCGTTGCCCGTCACCGAGCTCGGCGCGGCCGGGTTCGCGGCAAGCGCTGAGAGGAAGGCGGCGTAGACGACGGCGTTGGGCGCCGGCGACAACGAGTTCGTGACCGCCGACGTCGCGGCCGTCCCGCTGCCCGAGTCGAGCGCGGTGCAGACGACAGCCGCCGGCGGCGCTGGCGGGACGAAAGGGATCCGCGGGTTGTCGAGGTAGACGACACCGAGCCCGGGCCCGGTGCCAGCCGGGATGTGCTGCTCGCTGGTGTAGAGATCCGGATCGCCGTCGCCGTCGGGGTCGCCCACCACCAGGTTGTCGAACTTGACGTCGCTGTCGGCGTCGAGGCTGCCGCTGATCTCACCGCGCGCCCATGTGGCGCCCACGAGCGACGCGCCGGCGAGCCGACGCATCCAGATGGCACCGGACCGCCCCTGCGCGTGGCTGTACGAGACCGCGATGTCGTGGCGGCCATCCAGGTCTGGGTCGAAGACGATGGGGTGGATGCACGCCCCGACGTTGCCCATTGAGGGGAGCGCATCGGGCGTCCAAGACAGGCCGCCGCCGCCGTTGATGAGCCACTGCAACGTCGAGACGGGCGGCGGCCCCGCGTCCGAGTGGCAGTCGAGGTAGTCGAGGTCGTCGTCCTCGTCGGCGTCGTAGAGCGTGAACCAGCGGTGGTTGCCCACGACGTCGGTGATCGGATGCTCATCTACCAGCGCGGCCGACGCGTCGAGCTCGAGCCACCGACCACCGCGCCGCGAGTTGTCGATCGTCGGACAGTCGATCCGCTCGTAGTCGCTGTAGACGACGTCGAGCGTCCCGTTGCCGTTGAAGTCCAAGACGTAGAGCTGTTGGGTCCAGCCGACCGGAACCCACGGCGTGAACGTCCAGCTGGCGCCGTTGCGCGGCGTCGCGCTCGAGTAGTATCCGATCTGAGCCTCGCCAATCGGCGGCGTGCCGCAGCTCGACTCCTTGCCGCCGACCACGAGCTCGAGCGCGCTGTCGCCGACGATGTCGATCGGCACAATGCGCATCGAGCGCTGAGTGGCCGCCGTGATCTGCACGCGGGTCCAGTTCGCCGCCACGAGCAGCTCCGACCGCGTATTGGGCGGCGCGGGCGCGAAGTAGATCTCGATGGTCGACGTGCCGGTTTCGCAACCGGCGATCACATCGGGCGCGCCGTCCGCGTCGAGATCGGCAACCTGTGCGTCCTCGGGCGAGCACGAGTTGACCGTCGGGAGGGTGACCTTCGGCCAGGGCAGACGAACCAGCGCAGGACCCGGGTTGAACTTCACGGTCGTCCGCAGGCCTTGCTCGTGGCCGGTCGCCAGGTCTTCGATCCCGTCAAGGTCGACGTCCGCCGCGGCAACGCCGTCCGCGCCGTCGGGCTGGCCGGCACCCGAACCGCCCTCGAGGATGGTGCGAATAACCCACGCGGACGAGAGCGCGATCGGCTCGGACTCGATCGGCGGGCGGAAGGTCTCCGAGGTGAGCGACCCGCCGAGCGAGTTGCTGCCGCCGAACGCCCGAATCTCCTCCTTGCCGCTGCAGTCGCACGCGCCCGCCCAGGAACCGGCGAAGATGGTGAGCGCGGCCGCGAACTGGAGGCTCGACCAGGGAAGGCGGCGTCGGTTGAGCAGCATCGTCATGCCTCCCACTGGAACAGGGACCAGGCCCCGACCCGGATCTGCGTGCCGGCGTTGTCCGTGCGCATCTGCATGCGCCAGTTCGCCGGCGTCCCCGACATCACGCCGCTGCCGCTCACCCAGCTGAAGACCGGCGACGCGGTGATGGTGGCGTTGAGGATCTCGATCGAGTTGGTGCCGTCGAAGAGCCTGAAGTCGGCAGTCGTCCCGGCGCCGCCAGACCGCGTCGCGTAGACCGCCATCCTCACCGGGATCGAGTTCGGCCTGGAGAGCGTGCCCCGGTTGATGGTGTTGATGAAGATCTCGGCGTTGTTCGGGATGACGTCGACGTACGACGTTGAGTTCGTGATCGCGTCGCCGCCCCCGCCGATCTCGTAGTTGACGCACCAGGAGAGGAGGTGGGAGGCGTTGTGCTTCCACAGCCGGTTTGCGGCCTGCTGGAGGTCGGCGAACTGCGCGGCGTAGATGGGCCCTTCGCGGACAAAGAGCGACGGGTTGCAGATCACCGCTACCGAGTCGTCGGCGATGGGCTTCGCAACCTCCGCCACGCTCATGTACGCCAGGCGCAGCCCGTTGGTGGCGAGCCACGCACCGGCGTACTCCTCGTTCGCAACGAGCCCGTTGATGCGCACGGTGACGTGGGCGATGTCGCTGCAGCCGATGGCAGCGCCGGGCGTGACGTCGCCGGCGTACGTGACGCGCCCTTCCCCGTTGGTCAGGTTGATGATAGTCGACGTCGAGATGCGGGTGAGCAGCAGGAGCCCGGTCGCCGGACCGCTGCCCGCGTTTCCCGTCTGGGTCACGCCGACCTGCGCCTCGATGGCGTCGACGTTCTCGCCCGTGCGGAAGTAGAAGGGCCAGATGGGATCGTCGATGCCGCCGGCGAAGTCCTCCATGGCGCGGAGGCTCTGGCTCTTGCAGAAGATGAGCTTGCGCTGCTGCGTCGCGATCTGGTTGTACGCGCGCGCGATCCGGGCGGGTATCGCCGCGTTCGGCAGTCGACCATTCCGCGCCGAGTTCTCCGGGTGGAACAGCGAGGGGATGCTCCGCGAGACGTTGTGCTTCGCCATCAGGTCACCGGCCCCATGTTCAAGATGTGGAACCCGCGGAAGAGGGCCAGCGCGGCGCCGCTGGTGGTCTTGAGCTCAACGGAGATCCACGTCCACCCGGGCTTCTCCCCCATCACGACCGGCATCGACTGGCTGGCGATCGCCGCCTCCGAGGTGGCGCCGGTGCGCAGGAACTCGAGCTGTCGCTTCGGCCCGGTCCACCGCGGAGGCTGGCTGTTGCCCCCTGTCGGAGGGAACTTGCTCGAGGTGACGCGGCAGGTGGCCGTCTGGGCGGCGTTGCCGATGGAGAGGATCGGCGCGACGAAGATC
>WUUC01158652.1_pt1 | contig 10512 bp, 8 predicted proteins | sample 6278441 | NCBI WGS metagenome assembly WUUC01 (sample SAMN13675441, study PRJNA597444) | soil metagenome | isolation source: soil | place: USA: Washington | collected 2017-10 | reverse complement strand
AAAGCAGTTTGAAGACGAGCATCGGCGCGTGCGCGAGGAGCTGCTCCGGAGTGAGCTCGAAGCCACTGAAGCCCGCGCTGCAAGGCGAGTGGCCGAGACCAAGCTGGCGATGACCGAAGAGCTCGAGCGTAAGAACAGGGAGCTCGAAGCGTTCAGCTATTCCGTATCTCACGACCTGCGCGCTCCGTTGCGCAGCATCGACGGTTTCAGCCGTATCTTGCACGAGGAGTACGGCGATTGTCTGGACCAGCGAGGTCAGGACTATCTCAAACGCGTTCGCGCCGCAGCCCAGCGCATGGGTGGTCTGATTGAAGATATGCTCGAGCTCTCGCGCGTGGGTCGCGTCGCCCTACGCCGGGAGTCCGTCAACCTTACGCATGTTGCACGGCACGCGATGGCGGAGCTCGAGCGCAGCGATCCCGCTCGCCACGTGGACTTCGTATTGGCACAAGGCCTGAACGCCCAAGCAGACGGCAAATTGGTCAGAATTGTCTTCGACAATCTGCTCGGTAATGCCTGGAAGTTCACGGCCAAGACAGAGGCTCCTCGCATCGAAGTGGGATCCGAGGCTCGCACCATAGAGTGCGTGTACTTCGTGCGCGACAACGGAGCGGGCTTCGATATGAACTACGCCGCTCGGTTGTTTACGCCCTTTCAAAGGCTGCATAACGATGCAGACTTCCCGGGCACGGGCATCGGCCTTGCCACCGTGCATCGAATCATCGATAGGCACGGCGGCAGGGTGTGGGCGGAGGGCGATGTCGGCCAGGGCGCGACGATCTACTTCACGTTGCCCGTAAGTGATGCACGTAACCGTGAAGAGCGCAGCATGCCGCCGTTGAGCATCAGCCCCTCGAACCGAAGCGGAGCGTCGAGTCTGCCTTCAGGCTGAACGCTTGCGCTTCTCGCGAGTGCGGAAGCCGAGCATGCCGAGAGCGCTCAGCAGCCAGAGCGCACTCGTAGGCGAAGACGAGCTGGAGACACTGCAGCCGCCATCGTCACCACCGCCACCCGAGGTGGAGCCAAAGGTCGCGCCTGTGCCGCCTTGTCCGGTCGTGCCCGTGCCCTGACCGCCAGTGGCGGGTGGCGGCTCTACGCCCGTGGTCGCTCCAGTGGTCGCGCCCGTAGTTGCACCGGTGGTGCCGCCATTCGTGCCGCCCGTGGTGCTTCCGCCCGTCGTGCCTCCGGTGCCGCCACCAGGATTGGATGGATCGGGAACGCACTGCCCGGCGTTGCAAATGGTGCCAGTCGGACAAGGCAGCGTGTCGCTGCACGTCGGCGCGGGCGTCACCGGAACGCAGGTCCCGTTGTCGCACATTTCGCCCGTGGGGCAGGGTGTCGTGGCGCTGCATTCGGGCATCGGCGTCGCGGGCACGCACATGCCCGTGGCATCGCACATTTCGCCGGTGGGGCAGGGCTTGGTCGCGCTGCACTCAGGCTCGGCACCGCCGAGCTTGCCCTTGGCGATTTCGGCCACGAACGCGATGCCGAACTTCGCGTACGGAACCGCGACGTTCGCGTTGCCGCCGCTCGTCTCGAGCGTGTCGTTGACGCTGTGGATCTTCTTGTTGCTCTCCGCGAACGTCGCTTCGTTCGGGAAGGTCGAGGGAAAGCCATTCTTCGTCCAAGACGCGTGATCGGAGCAGCCGTAGCCACACATCGACGTCTTGATGGGCATCTTGATGTACGTCTCGACGAGCTTCTGTCCGAACGCGTCGAGCGCCGGATTCGTGTTGTCGACGATGAAGCTGAAGTAGGCCGGGCTCGCCGTGTTGTAGATCGTCATGTCGTTCTGCAAGACGGCGATGACCTTCTTGCCGGCGGCCTTGGCGGCGGCCGCGACCTCGCCCGAACCGACCAGGCCGACCTCTTCGGCTGCGTAGCCGTAGAAGACCACCGTGCGATCGGGCACGAAGTTGAGGGCAAAGATCTGACGTGCGACCTCGGTGATGGTCGCGATGCCCGAGGCGTTATCGTCTGCGCCTGGCGACCTCTTATCGCCGCTCGAGCCACCGACCGTCGAGTCCAGGTGGCCGCCGAGCACGACGATCTCATCAGGGATCGCCGCGCCCGTGATCGTCATCGAAACCGAAGGCTGCGGTGTCTTGGTGTGGTCGATCAGTTCGACCTTCACGTCGCTGCGGCCGTTCGCGAGCGCTGTCCATTGGTCATGGACCCACATCGAAGCTTGGGCGCCGGTCATGCTGGTGTGGAAGCGCGTGTTGATCGCGGACATGTCCATGATCACCTTGCGGATGTTGGCTTCCTCAACCTTGGCGATCATCGGCTCTACGGCGGCCGCGTTATCGATCGTGTAGTTGACCTGCATCAGCTGAGCCTGCGTGCTCGCGTCGCTGCGCAGCATCGCCAGTGCTTCTTCTTCGGAGTCGTGCAGCATGAAGCCGCCGCAGCGATGGGTCTCTTCGTGCGCGATCTCGCTGAGGGTGGACAGCGCCGAGAGCGGTACGCGCACCGCGAACTCGTTTTGTGCGAGTTCATCGGTCTTGGTCTCGAGTGCACCGAACTGACGCGTGATGGCGTCTAGGAGCGTTTGATCTGTCGTGATCCAAACGCGCTCCTCGCCCTCGAGACCTTGCTGCTTACCGTCGACGAACTCGGGTGCCGCCTCCGCGCAAGCGCCGACAAGGAGCGAACATGCGAGAGCGACGGATGGTGATGGAGAAAACTTTCGGGACATCGTTTGGCAACCTCCACTGGTCCCGGTGGCACGGAACAAACCTACTAATAAACCGACAAAATCGTTCACTCAAGATCGGAATCTAACTTCGAACATTCCCGTAAATTGTTACTTTCACATGGGAAACATCAGCCGATAGATCAACGTACATTCGTGTGCTGTAGCTGGACGAACATGGATGTCTTGCGCAAGTGCATTGGAAAAGACGCGGTGAATCCGACCTAAATGGCGCTCGCCTCGCAGGTTGTCGTTCCATGCGCACACCTTTCGCCGACTTGTGCCCCGCACTGAAACTCACCCGGAGCCCGCAATGTTTGGATTTCCAAATTCTTCAGGAGCCATGCGGCCGTGGAAAATTACAGATTCAAGAAAGCGGGTTTGTTGTCCGATTGCGCCATGGGTGTTCGGTGCTGCTCTGTCTGCGCCATGATGGCGGACGTTGGCTGGCGCCCGCGCAGCCCGTTCGGCTCATTCAGCGTTGAAACCGAGACGAGCGCGGCTGGCTTGAATACTCTGCGTCCATGAGCATCGCGCTGCAGTCGTTTTCCCACGTAGGCATTCGCGTTTTGGAGCGACAACGCTCGCTCTCCTTCTACGCGTTGCTCGGCTTTCACGAAATCGCGTGGCACGAGACACAAAGGGTGTCGATCTTGCGCAACGAGCGAGGACTCGAGCTGAACCTGATCGTCAATGCCCAGCGCGAGACGGAGCACAACGTACTCATGGACGTGCCCGACAAATACGCAGGCTACACCCACGTGGCTTTCCAGGTTGCATCGCTCGCGGAAGTAATCGCGGACCTGCAAGCGCAGGGCGTGACGATCAGCGACGGTCCGGTGAAGCTCGGAGAATCCACGCTCGCCTGCTTCGTGCGCGACCCGGACCTGAACGTCATCGAGTTCGATGAGCCTCTCGATTCGTGAAGCAGCTTGCGATTGCAGCAAGGCGCCTTTGCGCCCCATAGCCGCTCCGGCGGACGCAGAAAACGAGCTACAATTGCGGGTATGCTGGTGCGCGCTAGCGATCGAAACAAGTCCGTCTGGAACGGCTGCGCGCTTGGCTGGTGTTTCTTCGTACTGGCTGCCTGCGACTCGCACGCGAAGATAAAGGTCGAGGCGCGCGGCAACGACTGCGTCTCGTGTCACGCCGACGATGTCACCAGAACGAAGCAGCCCCCGCACGCGTTGGTTCGCTTTGATGCGCAATGCAGCGCTTGCCACGACGAGGCCGCCTGGTCGCCTGCTCCGGACTTCGATCATGCTCGCGCATTCCCGCTGACCTTCTCACACGACGAACCGGCGTGCTCGGACTGTCACGAATCCGGCTACGCTCAGGAGGACATTCAGCGCGAATGCGTAGACTGTCACGGCGCCATTGCCGAGCAGGTGGTCGACCCTGTGCACGCCGGCCTGACCACGGATTGTTTTGCCTGCCATCGCACGGATGCGTTCTTGCCGGCGCGGTTCGTGCACTCATGGCCGCTGACGGGCGTGCACGAGAGCACGGAATGCCGCGCCTGCCATACCGACAACCCCGCCACCTACGAGGGCACGTCTACCCTCTGCGTCACGTGCCATCGCAGCGACCGCGTGCGCGTAGACGCCGTGTCGGTTGAACATGCGGGCTATCCTGACAGCTGCCAAGGCTGTCACGGCGCCGATACTTGGCTCGTGCCCTGACTCGTCAGGATGCCCAAATCATAGCCCGAGCCGGTACAGCATGCTGAGCATCAACATGACCATGTCGACGTCTCCGATGCGCATGTCGCCCTGCAAATCGAGCGAAAGAGCAGGCGTGGGCGCCGCGTGCACGTTCATGCCAGCGCCTTGCTCCCACAAACCAGCAAGGCTCGCTTGGTAGAGTCGGTAGGCGGGCCTGTAGTAAAGGCTCAAGTGCATTCGCTCGTCGAACAAGGCCATGCCTAGGTCAGTCCGCAACGCGGTGCTCGAAAGTAAGAGCGTGCCTCCCTCCTGCGACGCTCCCAAGCTGAGGTCGTAGCGTTCGCGAATGCGCACAAGACGCAGCGTGCCGTAGCCGAGCGCGTGTTGCCCAATCGCACGCTGTGACGAACCTGCCCAAGAGCCACCCACGTCGAGCTGCGTTCGCTGGCCGGTGAAGCCGGAAAACCCTTGCACGACGTAGCGCGTGTCGTCGCTCGCCCCCGTGCACGGCACGCTGAGCGCGAACTCGCTCGCAGATGCGCACAACCAAGTTTGCGGAAAGGAGCCGGCCAGCCAGTAAGATCGCTCTGGTTTGCGCGCGTCCAGACGCGCGCCGACGTGGAATGCTGAAAAACGCAGGTCTGCTTCTACTCCGGCGGCGGTGAGTTCTGCACGCGGCCTGCGCCATGGATTGTCGGCATCGAACGCAGACGTCTCGGCGTAAGCGCTGAGATGATGCTCGCCTGGCGAGAGTCTGCCTTGGGCATACAGACGGCGTTCGTCGAGTACGCCTTCGAACACCGAGCCTTGTACAACCATGCTCAGGCTGGGCCGCAGGGCGAGGTCTTGCGCCGAAATGCCGAGCTCGATCCCAAAGCGTCCTGCGCTGACTGCCGCGCGTCCATCGATAGGATCTGGTAAGGCGCCACCGAACGCGGCGAGCTTCAGCGCGCCCCATTGCACGGCTTCGACCCGCGCTCCATCGATCGGACCGAGATTGGTTGCCGCGTACGGAATGCGACCCAGCTCGGCGTGCACACCGTCCCCGCGCCCGAGGGCGAGCGTCAACATGCGGACGCGCCACCAAGGCCGAGGATCACCTGATGCCACGCCAGTGGCATAGCGGCCGAGCCAACATTGAGCAGACAAGTCTGCAGAAACAGCAAACGACTGGCCGATCGGTACGTGTAAGCGGGCGCGCAGATCGCCTCGTCCCACGGGGTCCGTCTCGCCATCGACTGGCAGGATCACCGCGCCTGAAGCTCCGAGCGACGCATCGACGGTGGAGCGTTCAGGATGGACTTTGCCGAGCGGGACGGGTGTGGGGCTTTGATGTGTCGCAGGCAGCGCGACTTCTGGCCACATCCCGAGAAACTCAGCGGGATCGCGCGGCACGGGCAAGCGCTCGGGTGCGCGCTCGTCGACGATTCTAACTATCGCGACGCCATGATTTCCAACGCGCAAGCCACGAGCTTCTACGACGGCGAAGCTGTGGCTGGCGCGCAGGACGTTACGCGCACGTTTTCCGAACAGAACGCGCGCGCCGGGGCGCAGACCGTGTTTGGTTCCACTTCCCAGGTAAGCGTTGCCTGCGGCGATGTCCACGACCTCCACATCCACACGCCGGGTGGTGTCGGCTCGTGCTTGAGACGCAATCAGGCAGACGAACGCACACAGCAAGCTCAGGCGCGCTTTCATCTTCCGGCACCCCCGGGATGGCAGCTGAGACAGCTTGCTTCGGAGGGCGTGCCGAGCCGTGGGTGCTGCGCGAGCAGCGAGCTCGGGCTGTGACAGGTTGCGCAACGCACCACGCGCGGCTGCTTCGAGCTCGTGTGGCACGAGGCGCAAGGTGCGTCGCGATGCGGGCCGTAGGACAAGATGAACGACCTGTCGTGCTCACGGGCAGTCAATGCACTCGGCTGCGGATTTGTAGTCAGAAATCGATCTGCGGCGATGACTGCGGGCACGAACGAGTCCGTGCGGTGACACTCGGCACAGCTGCGAGGAAACGCGAGCGCGCCTTGTGAGCCATCGTGCACGGGATGAATGTCGCGCCGCCGGTAGTCCTGCTCGTGACACGCGAAACATTGCGATGGAACGCTGCTGAAGCCGTCACTCGAGCGTCGCTTGTGACAGTCCGTGCAATCGACCAAGGCGTGCATGCCGGTGAGCGGAAAGCGCGTGCGACTGTGGACCGTAAAGGCGTCGGTGCTCTGAAACGACGCTGCGTTGTGGCAGCGATCGCAGCTTTGACCGAGCTTGCCTGCGTGAGCATCCTTGTGGCAGTCGCTGCAGGCGCGCGAGATGCGAGTGCCGCCATCGTGACAGTTCGTGCAGGCCGCGCGGGCGTGGCCTCCGCGCAGAGGAAATCCCGTGCGGTCATGGTCGAATCCGTTCTGCGCGCGAAGCTCTGGCCGAACCTGCCAGCCTTCGGGAGTGTGGCATACGCCGCACTCCATCCCTTTGGTCGCCCGCCCGTGACGATTGCCGCTGACCTGCGCAGTCGGCAAATAGAACGTGGCGAGCACGCAGCCAAAGGCGCCGAGCACGGTGCACGAAATCTGTATCACCAGGCGATTCATGGCTTGTCCGCCGGGATGGAGTGCGGGTCTGCATGACAGTCTGCGCACCGCCGATAGCCAAGACGGTAATGGGTGACGTCGTCGCCGTTGCGCAGGTGTACGGTGGGATGGCAGCTCGCACAGCTCGCGTCGCGATGCTTGCCGGTGAGGGGGTAAGAGGTGAGTGCCTCGTGATCGAAACTCTCTACCGCGAAGCGTTCCGTCTGATGGCAGTGATCACAGGTGCGCGTGGGTTCGCTAAGCCGGAACTGACCGCCATGAACGTCATCATGACAACCCTCGCAAGTGCGAGGTGCCCCCTTGTAGCTGCCGCCGCGAGCTGCCTTCTTGTCCTGAACCGAGGGCTTGTGGCAGAGGCTGCACGCGGCGCTCGCGTGTGCTCCCGTCAACGGCCATGTCGTGTGGTCGATCTGAGGTAAGCCCCAGCCCTGCGGATTGTGACAGTGAGCGCAGCCGCCGTTGCTCATCTCTATCGCGAACTGGGTGCCGTGCGGATTGTCGTGGCAGTCATGGCACTGCTGACCCTCGACGCGAAAAAGCGTGCGCCGCGTTCCCGCTGCCTCATGACAAGCGCTGCAGGCGGCCGCAGCGTGATTGCCATCGAGCGCAAAGCCAAAACGGGTGTGCAGCTTGGAATCGACCGCGGACGGCGCAAAGCCGAGCGGGTCGTGACAGCGCGCGCAGTCGCCGTACTCTTGCAGAGTGCCCTCGTGGGCGTCTTCGTGGCACGCTTCGCAGCGATCGAACGTCAGGCCACGGTAGCGCTGTTCAATGGGCAGGGCAGGCGTGTGACAGCTCTCGCAATCGGCTCGGGCGTGCTCACCGCGCAGCGGAAAGGGCGTACGCGCGTGCGCAGTGCGGCCAACGTTGATTGGTAAACCTATGAAGCGAATGCTCGAGTGACACTGCTCGCAGCGCTGTCCGAATGGAGCATCGTGGACGTCTGCATGACAGGACGCGCACGCCTCGCCCTTGCTCGGCGCCGCGAGTAAGCCCCGGTCGTGGCAGCTCTTGCACGGCGTTTGCGCGTGACCTGCCGCCAGGCTGAGCCCAGGATGCAGACCTCGCGGCATGGCGATTTTTGTCCAAGCATCTTCGTTGTGGCAGCTCGTGCACGCTGCCTTGAACTGGCCCTGATGGGGATCGTCGTGGCAGTTCGTGCAAGTTTGGAACTCCAGGTTCTTGTACTGGGGAGGACGCCCATGACACTTGGCGCACTGCACGCGCGTGTGTGCCCCTTTGAGCTCGAAGCGCGACAAGTCGTGATCGAACTTGGCCAAGTTCAGTTGCGAAAAGCCCGATTCGTCGTGGCAGTCGTCGCAGCGCGGGCCAAAGCGCGCGTCGTGCGGATCTTGATGGCAAGTCGCGCAGCTTTTGGTGAGGCCTAGATATGTCATGGCGCCGCGCTCGTTGCGCTTGTCGTGGCACTTCGTGCACGTCACCTGTTGGTGCGCAGCGCGCAGCGACCAGCCGGTCTTTTCGTGATCGAAACGCGCGGGATCCGTGCCCGGCCAACGAATGAGCGGGTTGTCCACTCCGAGATGTTCGACGTGGCAGCTCTCACATTTGTCGGCACGAAACGTCTTGCCGTGGAGTCCTGCGCCGCGCGTGCGTTGTACGCCGATGTCCTTGTGGCAATCGAGGCAGCGTGCTTCAGAGACTTGCGCCCCGGCTGCGTGGCAGGTCTGACACTTGCCATCTCCTTCCAAGCTCGCGTGTCCCTTCGAGAGCTTGCCCGGTGACAAAAACTGGCCATGCACAGCCATTGGCGCAAGCCAAATCCAGAGCGCAGCGATCAGGAAAGCTCGCGATGCGACTCGCGCGCAAGCGAACGTGCATGCAGATCGCCATGCGCTCAGTAACCGAAGAAAAGCGCCACACTCATGTGCAACACCACGCCCGTCACCATGATCAGCGCACACAAGCGGTGCCATGGGCGCCATGCGCGCAGCAGCTCGCGTCCAGCCACGGCCAGTACTTCGCGCGCGGCGAGCACCCCGATCTCGCGTGCGAGCGGCTGAGCGTATTCGCGCTCGAGCGGCGCTGCGTGGACGGCGTGATCTTGGAATATCGAGCTCACACACGCGCGTCGCGCCTTCATTTCGCGAAACCATCGCGGCAGGGTTCGCACCACCCGCCATAAACCCGAACCTCCAGGCGGCTCGCTCGGCGTGAGCTTCGCGAGACCTGCTTGTAGTGAAGCCCGGATACCGGGCACGAGTGCTTCCAAATCGACGATGCGCGACGCAAGCACGCTCTGCGTTTGCGGAACGAAGGCGTAAAAGAATCTTCCCACGATTCCTGTCACCACCGTCAGCCCCAGCGTCGCGGCGGTCACAACAGCTACGGGAGAGCGTAACTGAAATGATGAGTGAAACGCGACGAAGAGTGTCGCGGTCAACCCGGTCAAGACGTGGACGTCCAACCAAAGCCGCATGCGCCCGAGCTTCCAATGCGGAAACCGTCGCCGCACCAAATAGGTCAAATTGAGTAGGATGAGTGTGAGACCCACGGTGCCGTACACGCGGCCCAGCGCACGACCGGGACTCAGTAGCTCGTAGTCGGCGTGTTCGACGCGCTCACTCAACGGCAGCGGATAGTACGCAGATCCTCGCAACCAGAGCAGCGCCGCCACGCTCAGCACGAAGGCGCACGAGATCCCCACGACGGGAGCGACGCGCAGCCCACGTGACCAGCGCTCGATCTCGATTTCTGCGGCGCCTTTCACTGCGGGGTTCCTTGCGCTGGCATGCTCGTCGACGCCGCAACGCAACGCCTGTGCCGTTGCGGACAGCGCGCAATCTTGCGCCCCTCGTGTTGCCAACAGCCCTGGTATCGAGCGTTGGAGCGCGGGAGCGTGATGCAACGCCTGTTGGTAGCGCCCTACAAAGCGGCGCACGAAGTACGGTGAGGCGGAACGATTGCGCGTGCGAACGTCACGGCGACACGAGCACGGGCTTTGCTTTCGGACACCGAGAGCGCGCACATGGCTTGCGCGGGCAAGTTACGTGGGTGGTTGTGAATATGGACTGGATGGACGTGCTTCCGCTGCAATGGACCGTACTGGGGGGAGCGTCTGGCGCCTTCGCGTTACTGTTCACGGCGCATCACCTCGTGCAGCGCGCAGAGACCAGGCGCGACCGGACTGGACGCGCACAGTTGGCCGATCTCGATGCCTTGGGCGAGACGGTGCCCGCGACGCTGCACCCTCAGATCGACGCCTCGCGCTGTATCGGTTCAGGTGCGTGCGTACGTGCGTGTCCAGAGCACGACGTCCTGCAGATCGTCGGCGGAGTGGCGCGCCTCGTCAATCCGCTCGGTTGCGTGGGGCACGGCGCGTGTGCTGCGGCGTGTGGGGTCGAGGCGATCCGTCTCGTGTTTGGAACCGCGACGCGGGGCGTTGAGCTACCGCGGATCGACGAGAACTTTCAAACGACTTCCGAGGGCGTATTCGTCGTGGGCGAACTGTCCGGAATGGGCCTTATTCGCAATGCCGTGCGGCAAGGCGGGCAGGCAGGCTCGTTCGTGGCCAAGAGCACGCGTCAGCCGACGCAGGGCGCCTTCGATGCCG
>WUUC01128441.1_pt1 | contig 10515 bp, 5 predicted proteins | sample 6278441 | NCBI WGS metagenome assembly WUUC01 (sample SAMN13675441, study PRJNA597444) | soil metagenome | isolation source: soil | place: USA: Washington | collected 2017-10 | reverse complement strand
CGGTCGACGCCTACGACGCCGCCGGCAACCGCTCTCCCCACGCCTCCGTGACCGCCTCGACCTCGGCCTGTGCCGACACGCAGTCCCCGACGCTGCCGGCGAATCTGACGGCGACGTCTCGCACGACGACCAGCATCGCCCTGTCATGGTCAGCGTCGAGCGACAACGTCGGCGTCACCGGCTACGGGCTCTACCAGGGCGGCGCGCAGGTCGGCACGACGACGGGTACCACCGGGATCTTCCCGGGCCTCACCTGCAACACGAACTACACACTCGCCGTCGACGCCTACGACGCCGCCGGAAACCGCTCGGCGAAGGCGATCGTCATGGTCGCGACGACCGCTTGCCCCGACACGACCGCGCCGTCGACCCCGACCGGCCTGGCCGCATCCAACGTGACGCAGACGGGTCTCACGCTCACCTGGAATGCCTCGACCGACAACGTCGGCACCGTGGCGTACGACGTCTACCGCGACGGCGCCCTCACGAGCTCGGTAGCGTCGACTTCCTCTGCGCAGGCCGGCCTTGCGTGCGGCACGTCATACTGGTTCGCTGTCGAAGCTCGCGATGCGGCTGGGAACCGTTCCGCCAAGGCGCAGGTTAATCCGATGAGCGCTGCCTGCCCGCCGCCGGAGCCTCCCCCGGCGAGCAATCGCTACACCGACATCGACTTCGCTGCTGGGAAGTACGCCGGCGAGGGCGTCGTGGACGTGTTCGAGGCGTACCAGTCCGACCCACGCCTTTCAGATTGGGGCGGGCTGCCGTCGGACCTGTACGACTCCAGGGGCCTGACGCAGGAGCAGGGCCAGCGCGTTCATCTGACACACACTCCCACTCCTCCGCGTCCGTCCTCGACATGGGGTTCCTGGCAGGAGCTCAGGAGCACGGACGGGCCGTGGGCGGTAGGACTCAACCTCGCGAAAGCGTCGCTCAACGTCTCGAAGGCAGCGACCTGGGGCCCTGACTCGTTCTCGATGGGCGACGAGCGCTGGTTCGCCTTCGACTACCTGCTGCCGCTGAACGTCGGGGGCGTCAGCTTCGAGTTCGTCAACGGATGGCACGTCCTCGCCGATCTTCATGCCGCGGGTACCTCGCCCTGGCGTGTCGAGTCGGCTATTCGACCCCAGTCCGGTCATCCCCGCTACCACGCCTTCCTGGCGACGCCGAACACGGGCACGACCCCCTACCGCGAGGTCAATCTTCTCCAGCTCACGAACGCGGACGGCTCGCGCGTCACGTCGGCGTACAACGTCTGGCACGAGCTTGTGGTGGGCATCAAGGCGTCGGATCAGGGCTCCGTTGGCAACTCCCCGGGTTGGGTGGAGGTGTGGCACGACGGCGTGAACGTGATGCCGCGAGAGTCGCGGCCGACTGTGGGGGTCGGGGAGAGCGGCCCCTACGCACAGCTGCAGAACTACACCGCCTACCCGACCGCGTTCGCCGGAGGTGCGACGCGCGGGGCTGTCGTGTACGGCGGCCTCCGAGCAGGACTCATGCGCGCTGACGTGCAGACGCGCTAGGCAATTGAGCCCTTTAGGGGTCTAGACAACGAGGGAGCTCGAGGAAGGGGTAGATGCGCTCCGACGCCCGGACCGTTGCGCACGAGCCGCTCTACACCGTTTTCAGCCGACTTGACGCTGGCTCTTGGTTCTTGGCTTGCGCGCGAACGGAAAGTGCGCCGTCGACGCTTATGGCAAGAAGTATCAGATAGGCGAAGGCCGCAGGAAGCCAGAAGCGGTCCTCCATCCGGATGAAGACGTACGGAAGAATTACGGCCAGAGCGACGGCAACCAGTGGTGCAGGATTCGCTGCCTGGCGCCTCCGCCATGCGAAAAAGAGCAAGCACGGTACGAGGTAGAGGGCCCGCCTCAGGACAAGCTCAACGTAGTGGGATGGATGGTGGACGATCGCGTCAAGAGCTTCGTGAAGCAAGAAGTCGTCGAAGGCAGGCGTGGAGGGCTCGAGATCGGGACGACGTGCAAGAGCCCATCGAGTGGCGGCGGCGTCGTCGTTGACAGCACCGAAGTCATTAGGTTTTTCGCCGAGGCCCTCCCACAACGCTTGTCCGAGCCCCACCCGCATCGGGATGAACCTGTGGAACTCCACTGCGTTCCGTGCCGTCCACGGAACGATAACGACAAGAGCGATGAGCATTGGAACGAGTGCGCTCTCGAGCGTCCGCCGCATTGTTGTTCGTTTCGCGTCCGCGACAGCAAACGCGATGGGCAGCAGTATTAAGAAGGGGCGGAAGTACATCCCCACGCCGATCAGGATCCCGAGGAGTCCGAGCTTTGCCCGTCTCGAGCTGCTTTCCCGCGCCCAGAGGAAGAGCGCGAGCGCAGGGATGACGAAGAGACCGGCCCAAGTGTCGAGAGAAGGAGTCTTCGCAAGGATGATCGCGCCCGGCCACAGGGCGTACATTGCCGATGCGCCCGCGGCAACGCGCCTACGCTGCGTCAACTGAAGCGCGATCCAATAGACGAGCAGGACCATTCCCGTGTCGAGCATGATCTGGAGCCACTGGATGTACGAGTAGCGCTCGCTTCCCGTCGCCCACCACAGTCCTGCCAAAGCAAGCGCGAGACCCGGAACCTCGAGGACTTCCGGCTTGTACGTTGCATTCCTATCCAATTCGGAAAAATTGACGTCCTCGGGGTCGATATAGTGTCCCCGCTCTCCTTGTAGGTACTGATACTCGCCAAGCGCCGCCTCATTCACCACGAACCACTTTCCGTGGCGGACGATGTTCCGTGCCATCTCGGCCTGATGAGCGGTGAGGCCTGACACATACCCGGGCTTGACGTCAGCGGCGTACGCAGCGACCCGGACTACGAGCGCCAGTACCAGCAGAAGTACGACGCCGCTCGGCCAGCGAAGGCGCATTTGACGCAAGCGACGATCCACACGTCCTCCTAGAAGCTGACTGCTCTGTTCCTCTCAAGCGTTCTGTGCGCGCGAGAAGGTGTCAAGTCCACGCCGGACGACTCGGTCTCAAGTGGTGTGCGAGGTTGGGCACTCTTCCTCGCCTGACCCTCAGGCTCTCTGCCTCTTCCGCCACCGGCTCCTCCGGTTCGTAGCAGGATGTGCGAGCGCTCTCAACAGACTCCGCGCTTGTGTAGCAGCGGACAATCGCGGAATCGATGTTCCCGTGTCAAGTCGCCGTCGGGAGCAGCCTGTTCGGCTCAGGCGCAGAGCGCTCGGTAAACAACATCGGAGGGTGGCGCTTGAGAGCGCGTCGCTACGCGAGCCGTCGACGTACGCAGCCGACGCTGTTGAGCGCGTCGAGCCGGGTCTACGTGACGTGTCGTCGAATACGAGCGACGATGCGGCGAGCGCTTCGCATCGGATGACGAGCTGCTCGCCGTGCACGTCCGGAGAATCGCAGCGCGCGGAACTGGGCAGTCTTGATCCGTTGCAGCCTTCGCGGGCGGTTGAACGGATACGCGAGCAACGCCGGCCACTCGCTTTCGATCAGCAGGTGGGTCAGGTCGTCGTTGAGTCTCACCGATATCGGAAGTGAGAGCAGAGCCTCGAAGATCTGCCGATGCGAGAAGGGGAAGAGCTGAAAGCGCCCGTCGTGCGCAAAGCCGTACGGAAATACTCCACCCCAGGTGCCTAGACGCTGCTCGATTTCGAAGAGGTCAAAGACAAGATGCAGATCGTAGGTCTGCATCGATTCGAGCCATTCCGCGATCGTTGATCGGCTCTGTGGATGTGGTAGCGGCCGTCCTCCTCCATAGAAGATCAAGAAGAAGTCGAGTAATTGATCACGGCCGAACTCGGACTGGCCCGCGTGGGGGGTCCAGAAGGCAGGCAACTGCTCCGGCCAGTGCTCAGCACGTCCGAGCTCCCCGCACATGCCGACGAGGTCTGCGTGACCAGGCGGCAGACTCTTGAACGTGGTGCATGCCTGCCATCCTCTTTCTTCGCCCACGCTCCATCCCGTCCGGACGAGCCACTCGTCGAGGTCTTCCGGCCTCGGTCGTCGATGCGAGAGGCGCACGTAGCGAAGACCGAGATCCTTGGCGACGCGCGAACCGGTGCTGCAGTCGAGCCACGATCTCTCGTCAGAGCGCTCGTGCTCTGCGGTGAAGAAAGTGATCCGATCAGCAAATGGCCGAGCGCAGGCGAGGAGCATGCGAGAATCGCGGCCCGCCGTCAGGCGCAGGAGTACGGGCCACGCGTCCATGAGTCCGCTGATGTTGAGTCGCACACGATCCACGACACTCGATACGACGTCGGCGGTATCTCGAACCGCAAATCTACTCGTCTTCGGCCAATGTCGTTCTGCCTCCCACGTGCCAAGGTCTAGGAAGTGGTTAGGCAACAATCGCAGAACATTCTTTCTCGGCGTCCGGTGAAGTGGATACATACCATCCCTCGGAATCCCCACAGCGCTCATGTGCTCGGCGATTTCCCGCGTATCTCCATCTCTCGGAACGAGCGTAGTCGTCGAGGCAACGCATTCCAGAGACGAGCAGTAGACGGCCGACAGCGACCCGCACGGATCGAGGTAGACACGTTCGAGGAACGGCGTGACCACGATGGTGGCGAAGCGGCCTCCGTTGAGATAGATCCAATCCTCGAGTTCGTCTGTCGTCGCGCACGGGACCGTTGCGGTATGGCCGCCTTCTAGGAGTGTGCCGCCGTCATCGACCGCGTAGCCGAGAAGCCATCCCACGGGGTTCCCGTCCCCGTCCGAGAGCTGCACGACGGGAAGCGACGGGTGATGACCGAGCCACCACTGCTGCACGGCGTTTCTCGGCCAATCCTCTGGGATCTGGTCTCTATCTCGGCAGAGGATGAATTGCTCGGGAAGAGCGGAGCGATCAACGAGTACGTTGCGGTGGGCAAGCTCGGGGCTCACCTCGTGAATGCTCGAGTGCGGAATGGCTCCCGGAGTCTCGCAGAATGCGCTGTCAATCCGAGTCGGCGAAGTAGTACTCGCTTGCCGATGCAGCTCGCTCTAAGCGCACCGGTCGCCGCCGGTGACGCGATCCGACGCGCGCGTACTCTCGCGTTCAAGGCGATCTCCCGCGGGCGGCACGACTTCAGTCCGAGCCTCGAGCTCGCGATCGTCAAGGCTTAGCCGGATCCAGAGACTGGTCGTCGAGATCCAGCCGAATCGTTTGCGTGCGACCCGACGTCGTGACCGCGATTTCGGCGACCTTTCCCTCGCTCTGCATGAAGAGATCGACCTGAGGCGGTTCGGCTTCGATAGTGATGGGGCTGAGAAGCGTCACGGCGTCGAGTTTCCCTCGGAACGTCACATCCCACTTGACGAGCGGCGCCGGGGTGAGCTCCTCGAGGCAGGGAGACGACCAGCCCTCGAACGGGTGTCGCTGGCCGTGCGCGACCGACATCGATCCGCGGCTCGTCGCGGCGGTCCTGACGCATAAGCCAGTTCGCGCAGGCCCCTGGGCACGTGCTTCATGTGGCGCAACGGCTTCGGCGCTGAGGGACTCATGAAGCGGCCAGCGTACGGAGGCAGTGTGCTCGCCTACGCCGTCTAAGCGGTCATAGACGAGGACATCTCCGGACTCGAGCACGAGAACGGCCCGGCGATGCCGCACCGGGGCAGCGTCGGCCAGATACCCGTCGTGCTCTGCGATGACGACGCAGTGCGCCAGATCGACACGGTGAAACCAACTGGCGGCGTGCCTCGACCACAGGAAAGGGCCTCCTGAGCTCGATTGGTCCTTCCCGTCGACCAGGACCGTCGCATGGAAGCCCGTGCCGCGAAACGCGTTTCGGATCGCAGCGGCGCGTCCGAAGTACGTTCCGCTTCCGGGATCGACGACGAGATCGGCTCCGTCCGCGGAGAGCGTAACCGCGAGCGCATCGGCATGGCCGTGGGCCGCGAGGCTGAGGTATCCGAGCGGGCCTGCGTCCACGGTGACGCGGGAGCGGCCACGGCGGAGTACCGCGAGGCCGGCGCTCTCGAGGAGGACGCTGCCCGGCAGCTCCACCGGGGCTGCGCGGTCGAATCGATCTCGGCCCTCGACGCCGAACATCCAGCATGCCGCTGGGTCGAGACGTTCGGCGACGGTGCGGGCGAACGTGCTTCCGGTGCGGGCGCAGATCGAAGCAGCAACGCCACGACCCGAGCGCGACTGGAGCCCGTCGAGGCGAACTGCCCGGCCGTCGTCGTTGTCGCCATACGTCGGATCCCCTTCCTCCGGTCGGCCGAGCTGTGCCCATAGGGCGTGACCGGCTCGCTCGAGCGCACCGAGCACCTCGTCCGGCGGGTTGCAGCCGGTCGCATCGAGCAGCGCGACCGCCACCAGCAGGAGGTCGAGGACGAAGCGCGTGTAGGCGAACGATTGCTCCGCCCCCGAGCCGTCGGGGAGGATCTGAACAGAAGCTTCGCGGCGCAGTGCGTCGAGCGCCGCGGACGTCCAGCGCTCGGCTTCCGGAAGCTCGGGGGCGAGCCGCGCGACGGCCAGGAGACCGACGAGCTCGCCGACTCGGTGGTTGTTCGCCGAGCTGTGCGTGGATGGATCTCGCTCGATCCAGCGGGCGTGTTCCCAGAGCGAGCCGATGACGGGCTCACGCAACCGGTCGGCGAGGTCTCGCCGTGCCGCGAGGGCGTCGTACGCGAGGGCGAGCGAGATGGCTCGAATCCCGGCCTCGAAGCCATTAGCCCACGCGATCCCGCGGCCGGGAACCTGGTGCTCGAGCCAGTGAAGGAGCATGGATGCGGCAGCTTCTTCGTATCGTCGGTCGCCGGAGACGAGCGATGCCGCCGCGAGGACTGGGAGCTCCTGGCAGCGGTTGACCTCCCAGATCGTCTTCGGATTCGCCGGGGAGTCTCGAAAGTCGAGCCGCTTCCCGTGGTCGTTCGGCCATACGTAACCGGACACTGGATCGACGGCGAGGTCGCGTCCGCCGAGCTGCGAATCCGTGACCGCGTAGCCGAGCGCGGACGTGTCACCGGTCAGAACGGCATCGGCGCGCGCCACGGTCATCGCTGCTCCGGCAGGATCGAGTTCGGCCATGACTCGCGCTCGCTCTGCCGTCATGAATCCGAGCGGTCGCGCAATCGGGCCATCGTGCAAGGTAGGAGGGCTCCACCGACGACGCCAGAGCCCCGGAGCGGCTCGCCACTCGAGGTCGTCGACTCGGTGGCGAACCTCCCGTGCCACCCGCGCGCCGATCTCCCCTGTTGACATCGCGCGCAGTCGCCGGAGGTGCCACCGAGCTCCGGCAACCGGCTCCGTGCGCCTCGGTTCGAGGACCCCGCGCGCAGTCTCGCCACGTGTCATCAACGCCTCCGGCGCGAAGGGCTCGTCGTCCACACGCCACATGTAACACGACTCGATACAGACCGAGTTCCGCCGGTGGACAGCGGAAAACCTGGTGGGTACTGTGTGACGGAGGGCCGCAAGTCGTCGCGGAGGGACGGGCACTGATGTACGCAGGATTCTCTGAGGTCGAGGCCTCTCGGGAACTAGCAACGCGTTCGATCACGATCAACCATGGATAAACGCCTCGACAGCAGAAGCACCCTGCGCGACTACATCGCCGTTGTCGAGCGCAGCAAATGGCTAGTCCTGACGGCGGTCTTCCTCGTCCCGTTCGTCGCCGTGGTCCTGTCTCAGGCACAGGACCCGCAGTACACGGCGTCGGCGACCGTGCTCTTGAACCGGCAGAGTCTCGCCGCCACGGTCACCGGCGGCCAGGACCCTAACCTCCTACAGGATCCCGAGCTCCTTGGGCGCACCCAGGCGCAGGTGGCTCGGGTTCCCGAGGTCGCACGGCGGGCGCTGCGCAAGGCCGGTTTCTCGGACCGATCGCCCGGCGCGCTGCTCGGGGCGTCGAGCGTCGAAACGGTTCCGCAGACCGACGTGGTCCTCCGGTTCAACGTGAGCGATCCGTTCCCGCAGGTCGCGGTAACGCTCGCGACCGCCTACGCCCACCAGTACACGCTGTACCGGAGGGACCTGGACACCACGGCGTACAAGGCCGCGCAAAAGGAGCTCCGTGCCCAGATGGCGAAGCTGGAGGCGTCTGGTGTCGACCCGGAGTCCAGTGTGTATTCCAGCCTGCTCGAGAAGCACCAGAACCTGAGCACGCTCGTCGCGCTACAGGTGTCGAACGCCTCGGTCCTACTGGAGGCGGAAGGGGCATACCAGACCAGTCCGAGGACGAAGATGAACGGGGCGCTCGGTCTGTTCCTCGGAATCGTGATCGGGCTCAGCCTGGCGTTTCTTCGGGAGGCCCTGGACAGGCGTGTTCGCGGTGACCAGGACCTCGACACCATGATCGATCTTCCGCTCCTCGGCCGCCTGGCGGCGCCCCCGAAGCAGGTGGAGGCGCGCCAGCTCGCGATGATCTCGCGCCCCACCACTGCGGAGGCGGAGTCGTTCCGTCTCCTCCGCGCGAACCTCGAGCTTGCCAACCTCGATCTCCACGCTCGAACGATCATGATCACCAGCCCTTCGCACCAAGACGGAAAGACGACGACAATCGCAAACCTCGCCGTCGCTCTGGCGAGGGCAGGTCGTCGAGTGGCTCTTGTCGACCTCGATCTGAGAGACCCGGCACTCGGACGGATCTTCGGACTGCAGATGCGGGCCGGCCTCACCCAGGTCGTGTTGGGAGACGTACAGCTCTCGGATGCCTTGACCAGGATCCCGCTCCCCTCCGAACAGGTCGGTCCGAGCACGCGCGCGTCCTTCACGACAGGGACGCTTGACGTCCTCCCGGCAGGCTCGATCCCACCGAATCCCGCCGAGGTCGCCGCGTCTGCCGCCGTGGCGGACATTCTTCGCGAGCTGGCCGAGAGCGTCGATGTCGTGCTGGTCGACGTGCCACCGCTGCTGGTGGTCTCAGACGCGGTGACGCTTGGCGCACGCGTCGATGCCGTGGTCGTCTTGATCCGCCTGAACGTCACGGATCGAGGTACGCTCGGTCAACTGACTCGAGTGCTCAACTCCGTGCCGTCCGCCAAGCTCGGCTACGTGCTCACCGGCGCTGAGATGCCCGAGGGATATGGAATTAGGACGACCCCCGAACACCCGGTGCCAGAGCGGGGCGCCAGCACGATACGGTGGCGCCCGGCCGAAGTGCTCGAGCCGACACCGGAGACCCGCGCCTCTGAGTCGCAACTCGGTTGAACGCATGTCATCGCCGCGAAGCGCGACGGTGGGCCGGCCCGGCGTTCGTCGGGGCGTAGGGAGCACCCTTAGCCTGTAGGGAGACCACGTCATCGATGGGCACGGTCTGTTTCGTCGTAGGCGCTCGCCCGAACTTCGTCAAGAGCACCCCGGTGCTGCTGGCGTTGCAGGGCCTCGGCACACCCGCGCTGCTGGTGCACACGGGCCAGCACTACGACCGTGAGATGTCGGAGATCTTCATCTCCGAGCTCGGTCTGCCAGAGCCCGACATCTTTCTCGGCATCGGCTCGGGCACGCACGCGGAACAGACGGCTCGGGCGCTCGTGGGGATCGAGACCGTACTGCGTGAGAGGCAGCCTGACCTCGTGGTCGTTCCCGGCGATGTGAACTCGACGCTTGCCGGTGCGCTCGCTGCCGTCAAGCTCGGAATCCCCGTCTGCCATCTGGAGGCAGGGCTGCGCAGCTTCGACAGGTCGATGCCAGAGGAGCACAACAGGCGCCTCACGGATCACATCAGCGATCTGCTGCTCGTCCATTCCGAGAGCGCGATCGCGAACCTGGCCGGCGAGGGCATTCGACGGGATGTGCTCCTCGTCGGTAACACGATGATCGACTCACTCCTAACGCACGTCGAAGCGGCACGAGCGCTGCGAGCTTGGCAGCGACTGGACGTGTCGTCGGGGGAGTACGCGCTCGTGACGCTTCATCGGCCCGCGCTCGTCGACGACGACGAGCGTCTTTCCGGGACTGTGGACGCTCTGATCGAACTGGCCAGGTCGGTCCCGGTCGTCTTCCCGGTCCATCCCCGCACGCGCGCACGGCTCGAGACAGGCGGGCATACACGGCGCCTGGAGCAGTCGAGGATAGTGACGAGCGAGCCCCTCTCCTACCTCGAGTTCATCGGACTCGAAGCGGACGCTCGCGTGGTTGTCACCGACTCGGGTGGAGTTCAGGAGGAGACGTCCGTTCTCGGCGTGCCGTGCTTCACGATTCGAGACTCGACCGAGCGCCCCGTGACGGTCGACCTGGGCACGAATATCGTTCTCGGTGGCCGGCCAGAGTGCATCGCCGAGGTCGCGCGGTTACTGGACGCGCCAAAGCGAGGCGGGCCGATCCCGCTCTGGGATGGCAGGGCGGGCCGTCGAGCGGCAGATGCGCTCGTCGGTTACCTCGAGAGGTCGTGATGCGCATTGCTCCGAGGACCGGCCAGCTCTTGCACGCCTGGATCGACATCGAGAACCCGCCGCAGGCTCAATACCTCGTCCCGCTAGCGCGCGCTCTGGAGCGCCGTGGGGCAGCCGTCTTCGTCACCGCCCGTGACTACGGCATGACGTTCGACCTCCTCCGAGCCGGAGGCGTGCAGTTCGAGCCCGTAGGGCGCCACTTCGGCGCCTCG
>WUUC01030064.1_pt1 | contig 10515 bp, 5 predicted proteins | sample 6278441 | NCBI WGS metagenome assembly WUUC01 (sample SAMN13675441, study PRJNA597444) | soil metagenome | isolation source: soil | place: USA: Washington | collected 2017-10 | reverse complement strand
GGGAGAGCGGCCCCGAGCTGGTGCGCCGGCTCGTCGGCCGCTGAGCGCTACCGGGACGCGCCCGGCTGCTCGGCAGAAGGCAGGAGATCACGTAAGCTCTGCATCGACGTCCGCGCGGCCGTCCTGATCATGGTCGGCACCCACGGGCCTCGGCGCCGGCCGCCCGGCGGCGGCGGCATCCTCGAGGACCGCTTGTTGGGCGCCCGGAGCAGTCGTGCTCAACGCTTTAGAGCGTCTCACGAGCGTGCTGGGCGCGGCTTTGGCGTCCTAATCCTGACGAGCCCGGGAATCTCGAGCTCGAATTTAGCCGGCCTCCCATTCTGCCGCCTAGTCGCTCAGCAGCTCTGCCGACCTCGGCCGCCCCGTGTGATCGTTCGGAGGAGCCAGTTCGGCCGGCGTGGCAGCCACGGCGGGGCGCGCGCGCCGTCAACGAGGCCAAGAGTAGAACGATCGCGCGCACCCCTGACCATCTTAGCCGTCGCCGACCGGTCCTTACTAGTCTGCGGTTGGCGGCTGCCGGTCCTGCCGGAACGTGACGCCGGACGGTAGGCGCGCCGAGGCGCTGGCCCCAGCGCGGCGACTGTAGTACGCTGCGCCGGCCGATACCCAGCGTGCGCTGAGGGATGCCGATGATGACGGTCATGCTCGCCGTGCTGGTCCTCCTGTCCACCGCAACCGCGGCGGCGGCCGCTCCGGACACCGCGAACGCGCTGCGGGCTCGTGGCTTGCAGATGTATCAGCGCGGTGCGCTCGACGCGGCGGCGGTGAGCTGGACGGACGCCGCGCGTGCCTACGAACGGCAGCGCAAGGCCAGCGAGCTGGCGGACACTCTCACGCTTCTTGCGCGGGCCAACCAGGGCCTTGGCCGAAACCAGGCTGCCATTGATGCGCTCGAGCGTGCCCGAACCGTCGCAAGGAAGTCGGGGGACCGCGCGCGGCTCGTCTCGGTGCTGACCGGACTCGGCAGCGTGTCCCTTGCCGCCGGCCGTGCCGACCAGGCCGAGGCATACCTCCGTGAAGCAATGGCGCTCACCCACGGCGACGCCGAGCAGTCCGCCGTCCTGAACGAGCTCGGCAACCTGGCAGCCGTTCGGGACAGGACCGACGAGGCGCTCGGGGCCTACCGCGAAAGCGTCTATCATGCCCGGCGCGCCGGCCGGCGCACGCTCGCGGCGCGTGCGGCCACCAATGGCGCGCGCGTCGCACACCGTACCGGGGCGCCACGCGAGGCGCTGGAGTCGCTCAACGCGGCCCACAGTGACCTCAAGGGACTCGCCCAATCGCACGAGATGACGCAAAACCTGATCGCCGTCGGCCTCCTCTACCGTGACCTGCGCGTTGCGCTGCCCGAGATGAGTGATCGGCTGTGGCTGACGGCCGGGGACGTATTCCGCGAAGCCGGAAGCGCCGCCGACGCCATCGGCGACGCGCGGATGGCGGCGTACGCCTGGGGGCACCTCGGGGAGCTCTACGAGGCCGAGGGCAAGCACTTCGAGGCGCTCCGGCTGACGCGGCGGGCTATCGTGGCCGCGCAACGCACGAACGCACCGGAATCCCTGTACCGCTGGCAGTGGCAGAGCGGGCGCCTGCTCGGCGCGCAAGGCCGCATCGACGATGCCATCGGCGCGTACCGCCGCGCAGTCGGCACGCTGGAGTCGATCCGTGCTGACGTCGCGGCCGGATCGGAGGCGCCACAGCTGTCGTTCCGCCAGTCGGTCGGCCCCGTGTACCTGGAGCTCGTCGATCTGTTGCTCCGGCGCGCCGGGTCGTTGCCGGAGGGCCGGGCTCGGCCCTTGCTGGTCGAAGCGCGTGAGTCGGTCGAGCTGCTGAAGGTCGCGGAGCTGCGCGACTACTTCCGCGACGACTGCGTGGACGCGGCGCGCGCACGCGTTCGCCAGCTCGACGTCGTCTCTCACTCCGCTGTCGTGGTCTATCCGGTCCTTCTCCCCGATCGCACCGAGCTGCTGGTGACCCTGCCAGCGGGACTCAAACGCGTCACCGTGCCCGTCGGGCTGACGGATCTGACTCAGGAAGTGCGCAGGTTCCGGCACGCGCTCGAGAAGCGGACGACGCGCGAGTTCCTGCCACATGCCCAACGCCTTTACGACTGGCTGATCCGTCCCCTCGACGACGAGTTGGGGCACCAGAAGACCGATACGCTGGTGTTCGTTCCCGACGGCCCTTTGCGGACGATTCCCATGGCTGCGCTGCACGATGGCCAGCAGTTCCTCATCGCGCGGTATGCGCTCGCGACGACGCCGGGCATCAACCTGACTGACCCCCGGCCGCTCGCGCGCGACAAGATCCGGGTACTCGCCGTCGGCGTGACGGAGGCCGTGCACGGCTTCCCGGCGCTGCCTTTCGTGTCCGCGGAGCTGGCCGCTGTGCGCGAGGTCTTCCAGGGCACGACGCTGCTCAACGAGGAGTTCCGTGTGAGCGCACTGCAGACCCGGCTGCAGCGCCAGCGCTTCAACGTCCTGCACATCGCCTCGCACGCGCAGTTCGAACGTGACGTCGCCGATACCTTCTTGCTAGCCCACGATGGTCGGCTGACCATGAATCGACTGGACGAGGTCGTCGGGCTCTTCCAGCGGCGTGACGAGCCGCTGGAACTGCTCATCCTCAGCGCTTGCGAGACGGCCGCCGGCGACGATCGTGCCGCTCTGGGCCTCGCCGGCATTGCAGTCAAAGCCGGCGCGCGGAGTGCGGTGGCGACGCTGTGGTTCATCAACGACCAGGCGTCCTCGGAGCTCATCGCCCAGTTCTATCGCCAGCTGCGCGACCCCGCGATCTCTCGGGCGGTGGCGCTCCAGCGTGCGCAGCTCGCCCTTCTCGCTGATCCCCGCTATGCTCATCCGGCGCTGTGGTCGCCGTTTCTGCTGATCAACAACTGGCTCTGACCGTCGCGATGTGAGCCGGCTCGCGCGCTCTCCGCTCGCCACCGCTTGTGCGGTCGCGGCCGCCGTGATTGTCGCGGTCATAAGCGTGCAGAATCTCGGCGTCCTCGAAGCGTTGGAGCTCGTCGCCTACGACGCCTTCGTGAGGCTTCGTCCCGGCCCTGACGCCCCGGATGCCCGAATCCTTCTCGTCACGATCAGCGACGCCGATATCGAAGCGCAGCGAACGTGGCCGCTCCCCGACGCGACGGTGGCCGCCGCCATCGAGGCGCTGGCGCGTCACCGGCCGCGGGCCATCGGGCTCGATATCTATCGCGACGTTCCGGTGGCGCCCGGCACCGAGATCCTGGCGGCGACGCTCAAGCGCCATCCCAATCTCGTCGTCGTCACGAAGTTCGGCCTGGCGGGCGCGGACGACATTCCCGCGCCGCGCGTGCTGCGCGGCACCGAGCAGGTGGGCTTCAACGACGTCGTCGTGGACCGCGGTGGCATCGTGCGCCGCGGGCTGCTCTTCATGGACGATGGGAGCATGTCCGCCTTCTCCTTCGCGTTCCGCCTTGCCACGCTCTATCTGGCGGCGGAAGGGATCGCGCCACAATCCGACCCGAACGATCCCAACGTCCTCCGCCTCGGGCGCGCGACCATCCGGCCGCTCGAAGCGAACGACGGAGGATATGTGCGCATGGACGCCCGCGGCTACCAGATGCTGCTGGACTTCGAAGGCGGCGGGCGGGACTTCGCGTCCGTGTCGCTCACCGGCGTCCTCGCCGGAGCGCTCGATCCATCGGCGGTACGCGACCGTATCGTCCTGATCGGCGTCACCGCCGACAGCGTGAAGGATTACTTCTATACGCCGTACAGTGCAGGCCTTGCGGCGGCGCCGCACGTTTCCGGCATCGCGTTGCACGGACACATCGCCAGCCAGCTTCTGCGCCTTGCCGTCGGTCGGGCGCGACCCATCCGCACCATTCCCGACTGGCAGGAGTTCCTGTGGACGGGCGCCTGGGCGGCCGCCGGCGTTGCGGTCGGCTTCCTGGCCCGCTCACCGCTGAAGTTCGTGCTCGCGATCGCTGTCGGCCTGGCCGGCCTCGGTCTCGTGGATTTCGTCGCGTTCGCTCGCGGCTGGTGGCTTCCGCTGGTGCCGCCAGGTGGCGCGTGGGTCGCGGGCGCGACGGTGGTGGCCGCGTATGTCTCATACCGGGAGTCGGCGGAGCGCCGCGCGCTGATGCTGCTCTTCTCCCGTCACGTCTCACCCGCGGTGGCGGAATCCATCTGGCAGCACCGGGAGGAGTTTCTCGACGGCGGCCGTCCGCGGCCGCAACGGCTGACGGCAACCGTGCTATTCACCGACCTCGTGGGCTTCACCGCGACCTCAGAGAAGCTGACGCCGCACGAGCTCGTCGACTGGCTGAACGAGTACATGGAGATGATGGCGCAACACGTCATCAACCGCGGCGGTATCATCAACAAGTACGTCGGCGACGCGATCATGGCGCTCTTCGGTGTGCCGTTGCCCCGCCGGTCGGAGGCGCAGATCGCCTGCGATGCGACGGCGGCCGTCGAGTGCGCGCTCGACATGGAGGGCACGCTGCGTGCGTTGAACGACCGGTGGGCGAAGAGTGGCCAGCCGCCGGCCGCGATGCGCATCGGGATCTTCACAGGCCCGCTCGTGGCGGGGAGCATCGGAAGCGCTCAACGGCTGGAATACACGGTCATCGGCGACACGGTGAACACGGCCTCGCGCCTCGAGAGCTTCGACAAGGACTTTCTTGCCCCCGATCCTCAGGCCAATCCGTGCCGGATCCTCATCGGTGAGTCGACCCTCGTGTACCTGAGCGATCAGTTCGCCACGGAGTGGGCAGGAGAGGTGACCGTGAAAGGCAAGGAACGCCCGCTGAGCGTTCATCACGTTCGCGGACGCGTGAGATCGTGATCACGGCACGGCGCGTGGCCGTCGTGTCAATGGCGCTGGTGGGGGCGATGATGACCGCGGAGGCCGCGGCTCCTGCGCTCATCGCCGCGCAAACCGCTACGTCGAGCGCCAAGGCGCCCGTCTACAAGCCGCCTCCGCGCGGCGCCCCCGGTGGCCGCATCGGCGGCGGCACCCGTGGCGTCGGTGCCGAGGTGCTCCTTTCCGCGCTGGTGCCCGACCACGTGGGGCAGACAGTGAGTGAGCAACCGACGGTCTACTGGTATCTCACCCGCGAGGTGTCGGATCCCGTCGAGATCACGCTCATCGATCAGGTGGGCACGCGGCCACTGCTCGAGCATCGCCTCGCTCCGCCGGTGCGCGCAGGCATCCACGGCGTGCGTCTCGCCGACCACGGCGTGCGCCTCGCACCGGGCGTGCCGTACCAGTGGTCGATTGCCGTCGTGCGGGACGGCGAGCGGCGATCCCGCGACGTACTCAGCGGCGGTTTCATCCAGCGTGTCGAGCCGCCTGCGGCGCTGAGCCGGCAGCTCGCCGCGGCGTCGCCCACGGAGCGGGTGGCGATGTACGCCGAGGCCGGACTCTGGTACGACGCGATTTCCGCCGTGTCCGAGCGTATCGAGATGTCGCCCAACGACGTTGACGTCCGGAGGCAACGGGCCGTGCTCCTCGAACAGGTGGGTCTACGTGAGGTCGCCGAGTTCGACCGGCGCTGATCCTCAGAAGGCGGCCAGCACGAACTGAAGATGGACGCCCTGGTCTTGGAGGTTGCCGTTCTCGGTCTCGACGTTGCGCAACGGGTGGCCCCAGTACACCTCCAGCGACGGCCGTAGGCGGTAGCCGGCGAACGCCGGCACCGTGAGCGCCCAGCGCAGCCCGACGCCGACGCTCGAGATCGAGCGTATCTCCGGCTTGGGGCCGGTGTTGTTCCAGCCGCGCCCGAAGTCCACGAACGGCGCGATCTCGATGAAGTCCGCCCAGACGACTGTGCGAACGACGGGAATGCGCGCCTCGAGCGAGGCCACCACGGCATTGTCCCGCACAAGCGTGTTTTCGCGATAGCCGCGGACCGTGTAGCGTCCGCCCACGGCGACCTGCTCGAGCGCGAGCAGCGGGTTGGCCGCGAGCTGCAGGTCGGTGCGCGCGATCAGCTGCGCGTCGAGTACCGGCAGCCGGCGGACGTATTGGAACTGTCCGAGCCAGGCGAAGAACTGGCTGTCGGGGACATCGCTGCTGTTGATCGTCGCGTCGAGCACGTCGACGCCGAGGGAAAATCGCGAGCGCGCCGCGACGACCTGATGTTCCGTGCGGTACACCCACTCCTGCGCGAAGCGCAGGGCGGTGACGACCGACTCGCCGTTCTGGGCCCCGGGCGTGAGCGTGAACGGCTCGCCGAGCAGGAAGGTCTGATTGCTCAGCCGCTCGCCGCCTACCTCGAGCGCGACGAGATGATTGAGGGTCCGGTACACCGGCGCGCGCAGCGTCAGCGTATAGACCTCCGACTCGCTCTCGATCTCGAGCTCCTGGAACGGCTCCTCGATGACGGCGAAGTCGTTTCGCCGATACTGCGCAATGAGTGTGAGATCCCGGGCCGTCAACGGAAGCGCGTACCGGAAGTCGAGCTGGGGATCGGCGCCGTCCGAGCGGCCATACCGGAGGGAAAGGATGTCGCCGTGCCCCGTCACACTCAGATGCTCCAGGGTGATCGATCCCCGCTCAGCGCCAATGCTCGGGGACTGATAGTTGTTGAAGTCCAGAAACACCCTGAAGGGGTTGGCCTCCTCCACGAGGACGTCGAGCACGCTTTGGCCTGGAGTCACGCCGGGGCGGAGCTCGGCGCTGAGGCGATCGAAGTGTGGATCCATGAGCAGGAGCTGGAGCTGCCGCTGGAGGGTCTCGACGTTTAGCGGCGGGCCGGCGCCGAGACGCAGCCGCCGGCTCACGTACCGATCCCGAAGCCAGCGGTTGCCACGCACGTTGGTCTGGGTGAGCGCGCCCTCGATGATCGCGAATGTCACGACGCCGTCCGTGACGGTCTGGTCCGGTAGGACAGCGCCGGAGTTCACGTAGCCGGAATTGACGTAGAGCAATGTCAGAGCGACGCGGAGAGCCTCGAGGTCCTCGGACGAGACCTCCCGATTGACATACGGCGCCGTCACCCGGGCGATCTCGGCCGGCGAGAACACGGTGCTGCCCTGGACGCGGATCTCCTTGACGAAGACGCGCTCACCGGGCAGCGGCACGAGCGGGCCCGGCACCGGCGGGGGAAGCGGAGGCAGGAGCGGCACCGGTGGCGGGAGCGGGCGCGGCATCTCGCGCTGTAGCGGCGGCGGCTCACCGGTGCGCCCACCCGGTTCCACGGGCTGGAGGCCCTGTGCGTGCGCGCCCGTGCAGGCCAGGACAACCGCGCCCAGCGCGGCCGCGACCGTCCTGGCGGCGATCACCGGCAGCTTGCTGCCAAAATGATCGGGGAGAACGACAGTGCGGCGGGCATCGACGCCGATGCGGCGGCGTCTTCGAGCAGCGGACTCGCCAGCACCCCCCCCGGACCCGGCGGCAGTCCGCCGCGGCCGCCGAGCACGAAGCTGCTGGCCGGCCCTTCGGCGGCTCTCACCCGGCACGCCTCACGCAGCAGTGTCGCGGCCTGGAGGACGCTTTCGGGCAACGATTCGAGGGTGCCGCTCACGTCGGTGATCTGCGCCTGCACATCGATGACGCCGGGCGCGCCGAGCGCGGATGAGGCGCTCACCACGCTGCCCGTGGTCAGGAAGATGTCGGCGACCAGACGCACGTTACCGCCTGGCCCGCCGAAGGCGTCAGCGCGGATCTCGCTGTGATCGAGGATGAGGAACCGTGGGTCGATGGTGATGTTGCCGCCGCTTCCGAGGCCACCCTGCACGCTCGTCGTGACACGGCTGTCGACGAGGTGCACGAGCCGGGGCACGGACATGACGATGTTGCCCCCTTCGCCGTTCGCGGCCTCCGTCGTCACCGACGCGGCGAAGCTCCGGAAGCTGTCACCCGCGACGATCGTGACGTTCCCTGCGTTTCCGTCGCCGAAGCTGGTTGCCTGCAAGGCGCCGCCGTCGCGGAGGACGATATTCTGCGCGCGCAGCACCACGTCGCCGCCCGGGCCGCTCGCTTGCGCGTTGCTGGACAACCGGCTCGGTCGGCCCGTATTGGGGTCGCGGCCGACGATGCTCGCCGTGTCCGCCGCCGTCACGGTGACCGTGCCACCCGCCCCGGCGGCCTGCGCTGTGCTGTCGATCGTCCCGCCGGAAGACAGCAGGAGTTGCCCGACATTGACTATGACGACCCCGCCACGCCCTGCGCCAGCGGTTGTGCCGCTGATGGCGGCGCCGTCCGAGATGCTCATCACGGGAGCGGACACTGTCATCGTGCCGGCGCTGGCCGCGTTGTCCGTCAGGGCCGTAATGACTGCGCCATGCGTGAGCGAGACTGACTCCGAGGCATTGACCGTGACGGTGCCCGCCGAGCCCGTCGGGGGTCCCCCGTCGCTGATGGCTGTACTCGCGATCGACGTGTTGCCGGTGAGCGCGAGCCGTCCGACGTTGATCACGAGGTCGCCGGCGCGGCCCGGCCCACCTGTTCCTGCGCTGATCGATGCGCCCTGCGATCCCCCCGTCATCGTCAGGATCGGTGTCGTGATGACCAGCCTGCCTGCATTTCCTGCTCCGACCGTGTCAGTGTTGATCGTGCTGAACCCACCCTCTCCAGAAACCTCCATCGATTCCCGAGCCGTGATGGTGACCGTCCCACCATCGCCGGCTCCGAGCGTGGCACTCGTGATCTGCGATCGGAGCACTGACAGCTGATTGACGTCCACGAGGACGTCACCCGCCATACCGGTACCGCTGAGCCCGGGCGCACCGACGTTGCTGTCCTCCAGATGTAGGGTCGGCACGGCGATCGCCACGGCGCCCGGCCGTCCCGTTCCTGTTGACGACGCTCCGACCAAGCTTCCAGCAATCAAAATGGACTCGGTCCCGGTCAATGTGACGTTTCCACCCATCGCGGCGCCGTCGTTGAAGCTGACCACTCCCGCGCCGCCCGTGATCAGCGCGCGAGCGACGTCGAACGTGATGTCGCTGCCCGCTCCGCTCGACGTCAACGTGCCGACGTTGGCCCCATCGACGAGCAGCATCGGCGTTGATATCGCGATAGGTCCGGGCGAGCCAGGGCCACTGCCGACGCTGATGATGTGGCTCTGGATACCCAAGAGGCTCGTTCCGGAGACGCTGACCAACTCGCCGGCACGGATCGCCACCGCCGCGCCTGTCCCGAATCCCGTGGAAAACGATTCGATTCCGCCCCCTGCGGAAAGGATTATCCGATCCGCGTCGACCGTGATGGGGCCACCTCGACCATCAGTCGTCGTGCCCTGGACGAGGCCGCCGTCGATACTGAGCAGCCGAGCCGCGATGGCAATGGCGCCGCCGTCGCCGGTCGCGAGGCCGCGGCTGAAGATGCCCGGCGCCGCCGACAAGATCGAGATCGTGTCAGCGTTGAGGCGGACCGAGCCTGCGGGACCCGGGCCAACGGAGAAAGTCCCGAAGTTCCCGCCGTCGCCGATGGTGATGCTGCCGGCCCTCACCGCGATGTCGCCACCGCGGGCGAAGGCGGTGCCTGTCCGAAAAAGGCTGCCGTCGAGGATGACGTCATTGGCCACGTCGATGTCGATGCCGACGGGATCGCCGTCCTCGAAACCGACGTTCGTCACGCGTCCCAGCGACGCCTCGCTCACCAGGCGGCCGCCCCGAATGAGAATACGACCGCCGCGAACCTCCGAGTCAGAGAGCAGCCCGGCACCGCTCAGCAAGATCTGTCCGCCAGGAACCCCATTGCCGGGGGCGAGGTCGGGAGTCTGCGTTGCCGCATTGAACCTGGTCTCACCGGGCCCGCCGACACTGACGAGAGACATCCCACCCCCCGGCGCCGCGAGCAGCCCGTCGACGACCGCAACGTCGCCGCCGACCAGCGAGATGCTGTGGCCTGGACCGACGTCGAGGACGCTGCCTTGCACGATGACCGGAGCAGGACTGGCGCTCAAGAACCCGAAAGCCGCCGGCGGCGCGACCGAAAGCACCGTCTGGTTCGCCAGGTTCGCGTGGAAGATGCCGCCATCCGGGAAGCGGATGTAGTCCGCGGTGGTGACGTGGAACGACCCGCCGACGTCGAGAGAGGCGTTCGGTCCGAAAAGCACTCCGGCGGGATTCAGCAGGAACATGTTGGCGCCGGGGATCGTCGACCGGAGGAGGCCATCGACGATCGAGGGGCTGCCGCCCGTGACACGGCTCAGGATGTTGGCGATCGAGGTCGGCCCCGTGAACGTGACGCTCTGCCCGGTGTTGACGTTGAACTGGCCGAAGCTGTGGAAGAGGTTCGAGCCCCGGACCTGGCCGAGGTCCGAGCCGATGGTCACGCTTGGGCCGCTCAGCGTCCGCGCGGGGCCGAGGCTGCCATCCGTCGTGATCTGCGACTCACCGGGAGTCGCGGCGGCGAGCACGAGCAGGAGCGCCACCAGGCCGATTGTCGCGCTCTTTAGACCACGAACACCGCAGTCTTGCATTCCGGAGCTCCTGTACGTTCAGCGCATGGGGGGGTCGGATAGTATCGACCGTCCGTGGCCCAGTCAATGCCTCTTTTCACGTGCGAACGGCGCGACCG
>WUUC01169927.1_pt1 | contig 10517 bp, 7 predicted proteins | sample 6278441 | NCBI WGS metagenome assembly WUUC01 (sample SAMN13675441, study PRJNA597444) | soil metagenome | isolation source: soil | place: USA: Washington | collected 2017-10 | reverse complement strand
GCCGAAGTTCGTCGACACCGAGCAGTTCTTCCTCGACCTGCCGGCCTTCGCCGACGTCATCTCGCAATGGCTGCGCGGCCAGTCGCACTGGCGGCCCAACGTGCAGAAGTTCGCGCTGAACCTGCTCGATGACCTCAAGCCGCGGGCCATCACCCGCGACCTCGACTGGGGCATCCCGGTGCCGTTGGAGGGCTGGCGCGATCGCGGCGACAAGCGGATCTACGTCTGGTTCGACGCGGTCATCGGCTACCTGTCGGCCTCGATCGAGTGGGCGGCCCGCTCGGGTGACCCCGAGGCCTGGCGGGCCTGGTGGCAGGACGCCGAGGACGGCAGCGCCGCCCGGCAGTACTACTTCATGGGCAAGGACAACATCGTCTTTCACGCCGAGATCTGGCCGGCGATGCTGTTCGGCTACTCCGGCATCAGCGACCGGGTGCCCAGCGGCGGCAAGCCCGGCCCGCTGGGCGCGCTGAACCGGCCCTTCGACGTGGTGTCCTCGGAATTCCTCACCATGGAGGGCAAGAAGTTCTCCTCCTCGCGCAATGTCGTCATCTACGTCGGCGACATGCTCTCCCGCTATGACGCCGACGCGCTGCGCTACTACCTGACCAGCGCCGGGCCGGAGAACCAGGACACCGACTTCACCTGGGCGGAGTTCGTCCGACGCAACAACGACGAGCTGGTGGCCGGCTGGGGCAACCTGGTCAACCGGACGATCTCGATGACCGCCAAGAACCTCGGCTCGATCCCGGCCGCCGGTCAGCTGACCGACGCCGACCGGGCGCTGCTCGCCTCGTCCTCGGCCGCCTTCGCCACGGTAGGGGCGATGATCGAGAAGAACCGGCAGAAGGCCGCGCTGGGCGAGGTGATGAAGCTGGTCGGCGAGGCGAACAAGTACCTGTCCGACACCGCGCCGTGGAAGCTGAAGAACGAGAACCCGGAACGGATGGCCTCGGTGCTGCACACCACGCTGCAGGTGGTCGACGACGTCAAGACGCTGATCACGCCGTTCTTGCCGACGACCTCGCAGAAGGTGCATGAGGCCCTGGGCGGAACCGGCAGCTGGGCGGCGATGCCCGAGCTGGTGGAGGTCAACGAGCCCACCGCGGCCGGCTCGCCGTCCTACTCGGTGCTGACCGGGGACTACCAGACCCAGGCCCGCTGGGTCTCACAGCCGATCAAGGTGGGCCGGCCGCTGGCAGCCCCGACCCCGATCATCACCAAGCTCGACCCCTCGGTGGTGGACGAGGAACTGGCCCGGCTCGCCGAGTCATGACCGCCCGAGTCAGCGACGGCGCGGGAAGCGACGGCGCGGGCAAGGACGGCGCGCCGCCGGCTCCGCCACCGCTGGACGGCGCCGTCTTCGACTCGCACTGCCACCTCGACGCGATGTCGGCGCGCTCCGGGCGCTCCCGCCGTGGTGAGCCGGCGGGGGCGCGGTTCACCGCGGCAGTGATGGCTGAGGCCGCCGCGGTCGGAGTCACCCGGCTGGTCAACGTCGGCTGCGAGGTCGGTGAATGGGCTTCGGCGCTGGACTCCACCGCGCACCCGGACGTCTACGCCGCCCTGGCCGTCCACCCGACCGAGGTCAGCGGCCTGACCGAGGCCCACTACCGCGAGCTGGCCGAGCTGCTGGCCCATCCCAAGGTTGTGGCGGTCGGCGAGACCGGCCTGGACTACTACTGGGACCGCACCGAGCCCGCCGAGCAGCAGCGGCATTTCCGCCGGCACATCGAGCTGTCCAAGCAGGTCGGCAAGCCGCTGATGATCCACGACCGGCAGGCGCACGCCGACGTCCTGCGAATCCTGCGGGAGGAGGGTGCGCCGCCGGCCGGGGTGATCTTTCACGCATTCTCCGGCGACGCCGAGATGGCCCGGGAGTGCGTGGCCGCCGGGTACCTGTTGTCCTTCTCCGGAGTGCTCACCTTCACCAACGCGCCGGGCTTGCGCGAGGCAGCCGCGGTGACGCCGCTGGAGCAGCTGCTGGTCGAGACCGACGCCCCGTTTCTGACTCCGCACCCCTACCGCGGCAGGCCGAATTCCCCATACCTCATTCCGCACCTTGTGCGCAGATTATCCGAGGAGAAAAACGTGCCCGAATCAGTGGTGTGCGCCACTATCTCGGCTACCGGTGCGCACGTTTTCAGGTGGTAATGCCCGTTTCGGCGAGTAAATTCTCAGATCAGGTTTGGCCGTAGCTGTCTTGGACCGTTACGGTGCTGTGACCGAGCAGAACGCGACAGGCCATAGTCGGCCACACACGATCAAGGGGTTTTCTTGCGTCGCAGCGTGAAGTACGGCCTGTACGGGCTGGCGGTAGCGGGAGTTCTGGGTGGCACTGCCACCTGGGCCGTGGTTCCGGCCAGCAAGACCGTCGACCTCAGAATCGACGGTCGCAACCAGCAGGTTTCCACCACAGCAAACAGTGTTTCCGACGTCCTGGCCAAGGCCGGCGTCTCGGTCGACAGCCACGATCTGGTGGCTCCCGACCTTAATTCTTCGATCGGCGACGGCAGCACCATCGTCGTGCGCCGGGGCCACCTGCTGCACCTGACGGTGGACGGCAAGGCGCGCGACGTCTGGGTGCATGCCACCTCCGTCGACGAGGCCCTCAACCAGCTCGGCTACAACTCCGAGGCGCTGGTCTCGGTGTCGCGGTCGATGCGCCTGGACACCCTCGGCCGGGGCGCTGCCACCAAGTTGTCGATCGCCTCGCCCAAGCGGATCGTGATCCAGGTCGACCGCAAGAGCGTGACGGTGACCAGCGCGGCCAAGACCGTCAACGACGCGCTGCGCAGCGCGATGGTGTTCCTGGGCCCGTCCGACAAGCTCTCCGCACCGCGGGCCAGCCTGGTCCGCAACAACCAGGTCATCAAGGTGCAGCGGGTCCGCTACGGATCCAGCGTCGTCTCGGTGCCGGTGGGCTTTGACCGTCGCACCGAGCGTGACGCCAGCAGCTACGTCGGCGAGAACAGGGTCATCAGCACCGGCCAGCGAGGCCTCAAGCGGGTCAGCTACCGGCTGGTCTACCTCGACGGCAAGCTGGCCAGCCGGGTGCTGGTGGGGGCCACGGTCGTGAAGGCCCCCGTCGATCACGTCACCCGGATCGGCACTCGGCAGAAGCCGCCGCCACCGCCGCCGGCCCCGCCGGTGGTGGTCACCCAGCCGGCTCCGCGCTCGCCTGCGCCGGCTCCGCCGCCGCCGTCGAGCAACGGGCTCAACTGGGACGCCATGGCGGCGTGCGAGTCCGGTGGCAACTGGTCGATCAACACCGGCAACGGCTACTACGGCGGCCTGCAGTTCGATTCGGGCACCTGGCTGTCCAACGGCGGTGGGGCCTACGCCCCCCGCGCGGACCTGGCCACCCGGGAGCAGCAGATCGCAGTCGCGACCAACCTGTACAACGCCCGCGGCGCCAGCCCATGGCCTACCTGCGGACGCCTTCTCTAACTATCCCTTTCCTCGGCGAGCCTTGTTCTAGGCGGCCGTGCGCCCTACGGGTATGACACGGTCGGCCTGGCTCGTCTATTGCGGCAGTGCTGTGCGCTGCCGGCACACTTTTTAGGAGCTTTTGTTTTGCATCGCAATTTCAAGTTCGGCCTGTACGGACTCGTGCTGGCCGGCCTGGTCGGCGGCACCGCCAACTGGGCCACCGCCAGCGACGACAAGACCGTCAACCTGCGGGTCGACGGACAGAACCGCAGCGTGCAGACCTCGGCCGCGGACGTCCGCGGCGTGCTGGACGCCGCCGACATCACGGTCGGCGAGCACGACCTGATCGCGCCGGAACTCGGCGCCAAGGTCGACAACGGCGCCGCCATCGTGATCCGCCGAGGCCACCTGCTGCATCTGACGGTCAACGGCAAGGCGCGCGAGGTCTGGGTGAACGCCGTCTCGGTCGACGAGGCGCTGCGCCAGCTCGGCTACGGCGCCCAGAACCTGGTGTCGGTGTCACGGTCCACCCGGTTGGACAGCAGCACGGCCACTCGGCTCTCGGTCACCTCGCCCAAGCAGGTGACCTTCAAGGTCGACGGCAAGACGCTGCGGGTGTCCAGTTTCGGCCCGACGCTGCGCCAGGCGCTGGATCAGGCCCGGGTCCGGCTGGCTCCGCATGACCGCATCTCGGCCAAGGTGACCAGCCCGGTGCGTGACCGGCAGGTCGTCAAGATCACCCGGGTGTCCTACAAGTACAGCGTCACCCAGCAGGGCGTGCCCTTCGGCGTCATCCGGCAGAACGACCCCAACCGCGCCGCCGGCAGCAGCGCGGTGGTGACCGCGGGGCGCAACGGCCTCAGGCAGGTGACCTATCAGCTGCGCTACGTCGACGGCAAGCTCGCCGGCCGGGTGGTCTATGACGACCACGTGGTGCGCTCGACGGTGAGCCAGCGGGTCGCCGTCGGCACCAGGCAGGCTCCGCGACCGGCCCCGGCTCCGGTCAGCGCGCCGGTGGCCTCGGGCACCGCTCAGCAGATCGCCGCCGGCATGGTGTCGGCTCGTGGCTGGGGCAGTGACCAGTTCTCGTGCCTGGTCAGCCTGTGGAACAAGGAGAGCGGCTGGCGCACCACGGCCAACAACCCGTCTTCGGGCGCTTACGGCATCCCGCAGTCCCTGCCCGGCAACAAGATGGCCTCGGCCGGCGCTGACTGGCAGACCAACCCCCGCACCCAGATCACCTGGGGCCTGGGTTACATCGCCGAGGTGTACGGCACCCCGTGCAGCGCCTGGGCGCACTCGCAAGCCACCAACTGGTACTGATCGCTCTGACACACTCCCGGGTGTGAGCGAGCTACTGGGCCCGACCCAGATTCGAGAACTGGCCGAGCGTCTTGGGGTACGTCCCACCAAGACGCTCGGCCAGAACTTTGTCCATGACCCGAACACCATCCGCCGTATCGTCCGCGCCGCCGAGCTTGAGCCGGACGAGGCGGTGCTAGAGGTCGGCCCCGGGCTCGGGTCGCTCAGCCTTGAGCTGCTGGCCGTCAGCGGGCAGCTGACCGCCGTGGAGATCGATCCCAGGTTGGCGGCCGAGCTGCCGGCCACGGTGCGCCGGTTCGCCCCGGGGCTGGCCAGCCGGTTGCGAGTCATCAAGGCCGACGCGCTGCACGTCACGGCGCTGGAGGATCCGCAGCCCACCGCGCTGGTGGCCAACCTGCCTTACAACGTCTCGGTGCCGGTGCTGCTCAACCTGCTGGCGGCGCTGCCCTCGATTCGGCACGGCCTGGTGCTGGTGCAGCTCGAGGTGGCTGACCGGCTGGCCGCGGCCCCGGGGTCCAAGGTGTACGGGGTGCCGAGCGCCAAGCTGGCCTGGTACGGCCCCGCCGTCCGGGTGGGCGTGGTGCCGCGGTCGGTGTTCTGGCCGGTTCCCAACGTCGAGTCCGGGCTGGTCCGGTTCAGCCGGGGCGCGCCGCCGCCGGGCGAGGCCAGCCGGGCCGAGGTGTTCGCGGTGATCGACGCGGCCTTCGCCCAGCGTCGCAAGATGCTGCGCTCGGCGCTGGCCGGTTGGGCCGGCTCGCCGGCGGCCGCCGAGGCGGCGCTGGTCAGGGCCGGCGTCGATCCGACGGCGCGTGGCGAGACTTTGCCGGTGGCGGCCTTCGCCCGGATCGCCGAAGCCCGCCGGGCCTAGCCAGCCCACGGCGCCGCACCGGGCCGGAAGCGGCTTAGCTGCGGCCGTCGAACAGGCTGGTGACCGAGCCGTCGGAGAACACTTCTTTGATGGCGCGGGCGATCATCGGCGCGATCGAGATGACGGTCAGCTTGTCGAAGCGCTGCTCTGGCCGCAGCGGCAGCGTGTTGGTGATGATCACCTCGCGGACCCGGCTGTTCTTCAGCCGGTCAGCGGCCGGCTCGGAGAAGATGCCGTGGGTGGCGGCGATGATGACGTCGGAGGCGCCTGCCTCGTACAGCAGGTCGGCGGCCTTCACCACGCTGCTGCCGGTGTCGATCATGTCGTCGGCCAGGATGCACAGCCGTCCGACCACGTCGCCGACGACCCGGTTGGCCACCACGGCGTTGGCCACGTTGGGGTCGCGGGTCTTGTGGATGAACGCGATGGGCGCCCCGCCGATCCGGTCGGCCCACTGCTCGGCGGCCCGGACCCGGCCGGTGTCGGGGGACACCACCGTCAGGTTCTCATTGGCGTAGGTCTCGGCGACGTACTGGGCCAGCAGCGGCAGCGCGAACAGGTGGTCCACCGGGCCGTCGAAGAAGCCCTGGATCTGGGCGGTGTGCAGGTCGATCGACATGATCCGGTCCGCGCCGGCGGTCTTGAGCAGGTCGGCGATCAGCCGGGCCGAGATCGGCTCGCGGCCCCGGTGCTTCTTGTCCTGCCGGGAGTAGGGGTAGAACGGGGCCACCACGGTGATCCGCTTGGCCGACGCGCGCTTGAGGGCGTCGACCAGGATCAGGGTCTCCATCACCCAGTGGTTGATCGGCGTGGTGTGCGACTGGATCACGAACGCGTCCGAGCCGCGCACCGACTCCTCCGGACGCACGAAGATCTCGCCGTTGGCGAAGTCCCGGGCGGTCATCGGGGTGATCTGCATGCCGATGTGGCCGGCGATCTCGTCCGCCAGCTCAGGAAACGCCCGTCCGGAGAACAGCGTCATGCTCTTGCGGTTGGGTACCTGCAGATTGCTCATGCCTTGCTGCTCCCACTCGTACTGCTCGGGCTGTCCCGGTTCGGATCCGGTGTGACGGTGACCGCCGGACCGGCACTGGTGGCTGCTTGGGCCGCGGCTGCTGACTTGGTGCCTGCCCGGCGCCGCAGCACCCAGCCTGCCACGTTGCGTTGCGGGGTCCGGCTCACCCCGAGCGCGCCGGGCGGGACGTCGGAGGTGATCACCGAGCCGGCCGCGGTGTAGGCGCCGTCGCCGACGTTGACCGGGGCGACGAACATGTTGTCCGCGCCGGTGCGGGCGTGGTCACCGACCGTCGAGCGGTGCTTGTGCACGCCGTCGTAGTTGACGAACACGGTCGCGGCCCCGATATTGGTGTGCGCGCCGATGCTGGCGTCGCCGACATAGCTCAGGTGCGGCACCTTGCTGCCCACGCCGATGTCGGAGGCCTTGATCTCGACGTAGGTGCCGATGTGCACCTGGTCGGCCAGCTCGGTGCCGGGCCGCAGGTAGGCGAACGGGCCGACCGTGACACCGGCGCCGATCCGGGCCTGGTTGGCCACCGTGCGGGTCAGCACGCTGTCGGCGCCGACCACGGTGTCGGTCAGGGTGCTGTCCGGGCCGATCACCGCGCCGGCCTCGACCCGGGTCGCGCCGTGCAGCTGGACGTTCGGCTTCAGCGTGACGTCGGGCGCCAGCGTTACCTCGGCGTCCACCCAGCAGGTCGCCGGGTCGATCACCCGGACCCCGTCGCGCATGTGCCGCTCCAGCAGCCGCTGGTTGTAGCTGCGGTGCGCCGCGGCCAGCTGGAGCCGGTCATTGACGCCGGCGGTCTCCTCGGCAGGCGCGGTGCGCGCTCGCACGTCCCGGCCCTCGGCGACGAAGATGCTGACCACCTCGGGCAGGTACTCCTCGCCCTGGGCGTTGTCGGTGCTGAGCCGGCCGATCGCCTGGTGCAGCGGGCCGGCGTCGAAGGCGTAGACCCCGGCCGAGACCTCGGTCACCGCCAGCTCGTCCGGGCTGGCGTCCTTCTGCTCGACGACCCTCAGCACCGAGGTCGGCCGGGCCGGGTCGCCAGAGCGGATCACCCGGCCGTAGCCGGTCGGGTCGGCCAGCTCGCTGGTCAGCAGGGTCGCGGCGGCGCCGCTGGCGGCGTGGGCGTCCAACAGCTCGGCCAGGGTGCTCGCCGACAGCAGCGGCGCGTCGCCGGGCAGCACCAGCACGGTGCCGGTGACCGGCCGGTCCGCAGCCAGCTGCTCCAGCGCCATCCGGACCGCGTGGCCGGTGCCGTTCTGCTGGTCCTGCACCACCGGCACCGCGGCCGGGGCGATCTGGGCCAGCTGGGCGGCGACCTCGTCGCGGCGGTGCCCGATGACCACCGCGGTGCGCTCGGCGGCCAGGTCCGCGGTCGCGGCCAGCGCGTGGCCGAGCAGCGAGCGGCCGGCGAAGGAGTGCAACACCTTGGGCAACGCCGCGGACTTCATCCGGCTGCCCTCGCCGGCGGCCAGGACGATGATTGTGAGCGGTGGGCGCGCGATCGAGGTGTCGAGGGCGGTCACGTGCGGGAGCCTAGCCGAACTCGGCCGGTGTTCTGGCGCGCCGCCGAGCGCCGACCGCAGCGCCGCTTGAGCGCCACCCCCAGCGCCGCCGCAGCGGCGGCTGGGCAGTGGCTGCAGCATCGGCTCGGCAGCCAATCGGCAAGGAATGCCAGGACATTGCTGGGAGACTGGGACTCGAACCCAGACTGCACGGCTCCAAAGGCCGGCGGGCTGCCGATTACCCCATCTCCCAATGCGTGCCTCGCTAGCGCGCAGCGAGCACTCGACCCCAGACAGCTTACCCGCCGGCAAATCCGCGCTGCAGGATCGACAAACCTACGGTAGCGTAGGTTACGCTTGCGTAGCCAGGTCGAACAGGGGCCTGCTGGACAACCACATACTCGCCGCGCCGAAACCACGCGCCGCGCTCACGATATTTCCCGCTCACACTTTCAGGGAGCCAGCTTATGACGATGCTCGAGGACACGCCGGGCGCCGCCCCGCCGAGCGATAGCCTGCACGACGGCCAGCCGGTGGCCAAGCCGATGATCTCTGGCCGCAAGAGCCCGTTCGAGCAGGTCCTGCTCTACGTGTTCGTGGTGGTGCCGTTCCTGGCCTTGCTGGCGGCCGTGCCGCTGGCCTGGGGCTGGGGAATCGGCTGGACCGAACTGAGCATCGCGGTGGTGTTCTACGTGGTGTCGGCGCTGGGCATCACCGTGGGCTTTCACCGTTATTTCACCCACGGCGCGTTCAAGGCCAACCGCGGGCTGAAGATCGCGCTGGCGATCGCCGGCTCGCTGGCCATCGAGGGCCCGGTCATCCGCTGGGTCGCCGACCACCGCCGCCACCACGCGTTCTCTGACCGCGAAGGCGACCCGCACTCGCCCTGGCGCTTCGGTGAGTCGGTCGGCGGGCTGGTCAGAGGCTTCTGGTACGCCCATCTGGGCTGGATGTTCGACTCCGAGCGCACCAACCAGGCCAAGTACGCCCCTGACCTGCAGGCCGATCAGGACCTGGTCCGGATCGACCAGCGGTTCCCGCTCTGGGTGGCCTTCACGCTGCTGGCCCCGGCGGTGCTGGGCGGGTTGATCACCTGGTCCTGGACCGGCGCGCTGAGCACGTTCTTCTGGGCCTCGCTGGTGCGGGTGTGCCTGCTGCACCACGTGACCTGGTCCATCAACTCGGTCTGTCACATGATCGGTGAGCGGCCCTACGCCTCTCGGGACCGGTCGGCGAACTTCTGGCCGCTGGCGATCCTGAGCATGGGAGAGTCCTGGCACAACAGCCACCACGCCGACCCGACCTGCGCCCGGCATGGCGTCGACCGCGGCCAGCTCGACATCTCGGCCCGCGCCATCTGGGTGTTCGAGAAATTCGGCTGGGCAAGCGAGGTCCGCTGGCCGCGCCGGGACCGGTTCGACAAGCTCGCCGCCCGCAGGGCAGCCGAGCGCGCCGACGACCGGGTCGCCGCCGCTAAGTGACCGCCCCCCGCTGGGCGAACCGGGGCTCGCGGTAGCTGCCGTCGGCCAGGATCTCGGCCAGCGTGGCCATGCCCCGGTGCACCTCGGTGAAGCTCAGGTACATCGGGGTGAAGCCCAGCCGCAGCAGATCCGGCGCCCGGAAGTCGCCGATGACGCCGCGCTCGATCAGGGCCTGGCAGACCTGGTAGGCGTCGGGCATCCGCAGCGAGACCTGCGAACCGCGCAGCTCGGGCCGCCGCGGGGTGACCACCTCGACTCCGAACTGGGCCAGCCGCTGATCGGCGAAGTCGATCACCTGCTGGGTCAGGGCCAGTGACTTGGCCCGCAGCCGGTCCATGCCCACCCCGTCGAAGGCCGACAGCGCCGCCTGCAGCGCGGCCATCGACAGCAGCGCCGGGGTGCCGATCCGGGCCTGCTCGATGGAGTCGGCCGCGACGTAGCTGCCGTTGAGGCCGAACGGCTCCCGGTGCCCGTTCCAGCCGGTCAGCGGCAACTGCACCTGCGGCTGGTGCCGGTGGGCGATGTAGATGAAAGCGGGGGAGCCCGGACCGCCGTTGAGGTACTTGTAGGTGCAGCCGACCGCCAGGTCCGCCCCAATCTCGTCCAGCGCGACCGGCAACGCGCCGATGGCATGGCAGAGGTCCCAGACCATCACCGCGCCGGCAGCCTGCGCCGTCCGGGTCAGCTCGGCGGCGTCGAAGAGCTCGCCGGTGCGGTAGTCGACCAGTGAGAACGACACCGCCGCCACCTGCTCGCCGTGCTCGCTGAGGTGCGCCTTCAGCTCCGACGGGTGCAGCCGGACCACCTGCAGGCCGAGCAGCTGGCCCACCGAGTCGGCCAGGTACTGGTCGCTGGGAAAGTTCACCCCGTCGGTCAGCAGCATC
>WUUC01113222.1_pt1 | contig 10518 bp, 10 predicted proteins | sample 6278441 | NCBI WGS metagenome assembly WUUC01 (sample SAMN13675441, study PRJNA597444) | soil metagenome | isolation source: soil | place: USA: Washington | collected 2017-10 | reverse complement strand
TCCGCGACGACCTCGTGCTGCTCTGTAGCGACGGCCTCTCCGGCAAGCTCCGCTCCGAAGACATGCTCAACATCATCGCCGAATCGGAAGGCGACCTCGCGCTCGCCTGCAAGGCGCTCGTGGACGAAGCCAACGCGCGCGGCGGCGAAGATAACATCACCGTCGTCCTCGCGCGCGTCAGGGGCGAAGAACTTCCCTCGCCCGACTCCAACCGCATCACCGTCGAACTCACCACCCCCGAAGGTGAAGACACCTTCAACCGCGACGACGACACCACCGAAAATCTACGTTGATTCTGACGAAGAGGCGCGTCAACCCCTTCGCAGTCGTACGCCCTTATAAAGCGTCACCGAACAGACCACGTAACTACTCGACAACAAAAGAGGGAGCGTCCGAACGCTCCCTCTTTCGAGTCTGAAGTCCGACCGCTTGGGCTGCTTATTTCGCCCGCACGTCGAAGTCGTAGATGGTGTCCTGATCGCGCAGGTAGAGATGGCCCCCGGCGACGACGGGGTGCGTCCAAGTGGGCAGAGAGTCCTGCGGGATGCGGAAACGTCCCTTCTCGCGGTAAGCCTCGGGCGTCGCTTCGACGAGCCCGACGACGCCGTTCTCGCTCAGGCAGTAGAGCATCCCGTCTGCGTAGACGATTGAGCCCTTGCCCACGCTGCGGTCGCGCCATGCCACCTCGCCTGTGTCGAAACGCATGGCCGTCAGGATGCCGCTCGAAAAACCGTAGAGGTGTTCGCCGATTAGAATCGAGCTGCTGTGATGGTTCCGCATCTCCCTCGTGAAGTAGACCTCGCGCGCCGCGACCGCTCCCTTCTCGCCCGCCTTAATCTCGACGAGGCCGCCGCCGTTCCCGTAATCCGAAGAGACGAACACGCGGTTGCCGCGCGCCACGGGCGTCGCCGCGTTGGCTACATCGTTGGCCGCGCGCGGGTATTCCCACAGAAGCTTCCCGTCGTTGAGGTCGAGCCCGAGGGCGCGCGTGTGCGTGAAGAAGACGACCTGCGTCTTGCCTCCGGCTTCCAAGGGGATTGCGGAGGAGTAGCCCGCGCGGTCGCTCTGGCTCTTCCAGATGAGCGAGCCGTCCTTCTTGTTGAGCGCCACGACGGACGCGCCGGGGCCGCCCGCGTTGACCAGCACCTTCTCGCCGATGACGAGCGGCGACTCGCTGATGCCCCAAGTGATGTTCGAGCCGCCGAACTTTTGCAGCACGTTCATCGTCCAGATGCTCTTGCCCGTCCGCGCGTCTAGGCATGCGAGGTCGCCGCTCCCCCCGAGCGTATAGAGCCTGTCGCCTTCGATTGTCGGCGTGCCGCGCGGGCCGTCACCACGGTCGTTCCGAAAGGCGTTGCCGAAGGGCGTCGCCCAAGCCTCTTTGCCTTTGGCGAGGTCGAAGGCGATGACGTATTCGCGGTCGCCGCGCAGGCCCATCGTGTAGAGAAGCCCGTTCGCGATGGCGACCGAAGAGTAACCGCGCCCCGCGCCCGTCAGCTTGCGCGCGAGCGGCGGGCCTTCGGCGGGCCACTGTTTGAGGAGACCAGTCTCTTTGGAGATGCCGTCTCGGTTCGGCCCGCGCCACTGCGGCCAGTCGGCCTTCGACTGCGCCGACGCGCCCACGCATAAGCACGCGAGCAAAGTCACTCCACACATCACGGCCTTGACGCTCAAACTCTTCATCTCGGGAATCTCCTTCGCGCCCCTTCGACGGGCGGCGGCGGCTGGTGTTTTTTTAGATGCGGGCCGGAAGGATTTCCAAGCCCTCTCGAATGCCTTCGGAACAGGGCGACATTATAACGACGCGCCACGACGTTGAATGTAAAAAATTGCAAAATTATCGGGCCGGGAGAGTGAGTGAAGGCAGGTACAAATTAATGGATTTGAGATTGCGTCCGTGCAGTGAAAGCCGGTGCGCATGCCAGAGCGAAGCGTGAGCAAGCAGAGAGCGCCTAGCCCTCGGTGGTTCCGCCCTTCAGTTCGCGCACGTCCTTCTCTTCGGGAAGCTCACGCGTCCTCCACTCGGGCAGAGAGCTGACGCGCCGCACGTAAATCGAAGCGCCTTGCAGCCGCTCGATGACGACGCGCTCTCCGGCTTCGAGCGGCTCTTCGCCCTCAGCGGGGTACGCTGTCCAGACCGAGCCGAAGACCTTCACCGCGCCCTCCTGCATCGCACCGCGACTCGAAGTGACCACCGTCCCAACCTGTCCCGGCATCGAGTCCGCGCCGAACTTGCGTGCCGAAGGGTCGTCGTCCTTTGAGAAGTAGTTGACGAAGATAGTACGCGAGAGCGCCGTCAGCGCGACGGAGATGGCGAGGAAGACGAGGAACTGTAGGCCGAGCCCGACGCCGAGGATGCTTGCGAGCGCGGCTGCGAGCGCGCCTATGCCGAACCACAGAAGGACGAAGCCGGGCGTGAAGATTTCGGCGATGATGAGCAGCACGCCGAGTATCGTCCACAGAACCCATGTGAGTTGTTCATTCATCTCTGTGCGTCACGCTCCCGGCCCGGGACTGAGAAGGCTTTCGGCGGCCCGGTCGTGTTCCTTCCCTCAACCCTTCAGCATGTTCTTCAACACGAACCAGATGTTGGCCGGGCGCTCGGCCAGACGCCGCATGAAGTAAGGATACCAGTGCTTCCCGTAAGGGACATAGACGCGCATTCCGTAGCCTTCGCGCGCCAGCTTCAACTGCAAGTCGCGGCGCACGCCGTAGAGCATCTGGAACTCGAAGGCGTCCTTGCCGATGCCCTCCTTCTGCGCGAAGTCAACGGTCGCGTCAATCATCCTCTCGTCGTGCGTCGCGATGCCGTGATATGTGCCGCTCGTGAGCAGCACCTTCATGCAGCGCACGTAGTTTTCGTCCACGTCCCTTTTGTCCGGGAAGGCTGCCTCCGGCGGCTCGTTGTAAGCGCCTTTACAGAGACGTATGCGCGCCGGAATCTTGAGCAACTCCTGCACGTCCTGATGCGTGCGCCGGAGGTATGACTGGACGACGATGCCTACGGTGTCGAGCCCGAACTCGCCGCGCAGCCGCCGGAAGATGTCGAGGGTAATCTGCGTGACCTTCGAGTCCTCCATGTCCACGCGGATGAAGTTGCCGCGACGCGCGGCCTCTTCGACGATGGTGCGCGCGTTACGGTACGTAAGCTCCGGGTCGATGTCGAGCCCGAACTGCGTGAGCTTAATCGAGGCGTTCGATTTGATGCCCGTCTCGTCGATGGCGGCGAGGATGCGCAGGTACTCGCGCACCTCCTCTTCCGTCTCGGAAACCTTCGTCACGGACTCGTTGAGATGGTCGAAGGAGGCCGTGCAGCCGTGCGCGTTCAGCTCGCGGATGGCCTCGATTGTCTCCGCCAGCGTCTCGCCCGCGACGAAGCGGGTCGTCATTTTCTTGAAGGGCTTGAAGCGCGTCGCGAAGTCCTTCAGACCCTCGTGGCGCGACAGGAACAGGAGCGCGTTTCTGGTGACCATTATCTTGTTCGTTCGTCCATTATTTTAAGCCTCAAAGACGGGGCCGGAGAGGGAGTCAACACGCGCGCCCGCGTGTGTTATGCTGTGCCGCGTTTGACTCCTCGCCGGACGAATAAATAGATATCTTCACAGGCTGATTGCTGCTGCTGCCGCCGTGCGCTGGAAACTGCTCATTATCGCCTCCCTGCTGGCCGCTCTCGCGGGCGCTGGCGCGAGCCTAGCCGCCGTGCACTTCCTGTTCGGCGCGGCGGCGTCGCGCGTCGCGAGCCCCGACTGGGCGGTCGTCGCGACTTTCCTCCTCCCACTCGCCGCAACCACTTACGCAAGCATCTTCGTCTACCGGCACACTTCCCGGCGACGCGCTCTTCAGGCAGCGGCTACTGCCATCCTGTCTCTGCTCCTGACGCTCGCCGCCTTCATCGCGGTCTCAATCTTCTTCCGCGCGCCCGCGCCCGGCCCAGACCCCTTGCCTCCCCGGCCCGTCGCAATGAAGTAATGAATGATTAATGAAAGACGGCCTTGCTTCTTATTCATCGTTCCGCATTCATCACCCGTCATTCCCTTTCAGTCCGATTCTATCCTGCACGGGCTTGAGCGCCTCGATAACGAAGCGGATGTGTTCGTCCGCATCTACGCCAAGCTCCGCGACGCCCTGCCGTATGTCTTCGCGGTTGACGGAGCGCGCGAAGGCTTTGTCCTTGAGTTTCTTCTTGACGGAGGAGACTTCGAGGTCGTCGAGGCTCTTCGAGGGACGCACGAACGCGCACGCGACGAGAAAGCCGCATAGCTCGTCGGTCGCGAAGAGCGCCTGCGCCAGACGCGTGTCGCGCGGCACGCCCGTGTAGGTCGCGTGACCCATGATGGCGCGGATGATGCGGTCGGAATACCCGCGCCCGCAGAGGATGTTGGCTCCTTTGTACGGGTGCTCGTCGGCAGTCGGGAACATCTCGTAATCGAAGTCGTGCAGCATCCCCGTGATGCCCCACTCCTCCACATCCTCGTCGGGGCCGCCGTAGCGCGGCGCGCAGGCTCGCATCGCAGCCTCGACCGCCAGCGCGTGGTGGCGCAGGCTCCGCCCCTTGGTGTACTCGCAGAGCAGTTCCCAAGCGTCCTGTCGGTCAGGCATGAACGGCTCCCCTCTCTCCTCGAAATGCGTCGGTAGTTCCGGGCGTCTAGTTTCTCACGTCCGCGCTCAGCTTTCAAAACGTCTTCGGAGGGCATTGCTTGCCGTGCTTTTCCGCATCAACTACAATATCCGACGAGCAGTTCACGCCCTTATTCCGAAGATGAAACCCTTCTTATACGCAGCACTGGCGGGTTACGTGATTGCCGCCATCCATGCCGTACTGGCGTTCGTCAACAAGCGCCGGGCAGCCGAGCGCATTACTTTCTATTCGCTGGCCGGCGGCTTCGCGGCGCACACTCTGGCGATCATCATCGACTGGGCGCGCGACGGCCACTACCCGCTCTTTCATCTGCACGAGACCATCTCGTTTCTGGCGTGGACGCTCGCCATCGCTTACGGCTTGGTCGCCTCGCGCTACGCGGTGCAGGCGCTCGGCGCGTTCCTGCTGCCCGTCATCTCGCTGCTCGTCTTCGCGTCGAACATCGTGCGCGGCAACGCCACGCTCGACGCCAGCCGCATCACGGACGGCGAGGCCGCGTGGCTCTTTCCCGTCCACACTACGCTCCTGCTCTTCGCCTACGCCTCCTTCTTCATGGCCTTCGCCGCGAGCGTCATGTACCTGTGGCAGGAGCGCGAGCTGCGTCTGAAGAAGTTCGGCGCGGTCTTCCATCGCCTCCCAAGTTTGACGACCGTGGACGACATCGCCTCGACCGCCGCAAGCGTCGGGTTCACGCTGCTGACGCTCGGCATCCTGACGGGCATCATCTGGTCGCAGGCACGCAGCGGGCGCGTCTGGCACAACGACCCCATCGAGTTTTTCGCGCTGCTGACGTGGGTGCTCTACCTGACGCTGCTGCACTACCGCATCCAGTGGCGCGGGCGCAAAGCGGCGTGGCTCGGCGTCGCGGGCTTCTGCCTCGTCGTATGCACTTTCGCGGGAGCCGTCGTCCTCGGCGGCTATCACGTGTTCGGTTGAAATCGCCCTCAAACATCCGCCTGTCTCTGAGAGAATTTCGGAAATCAGGAGAACCTCAAGATGACAAATGAAGAGATGGAACGGGCCATTGATTTTCTGCTCAAGAGCCAAGCTAGCTTCGAGACAAGGCTGGAGCGGAGTGAGGCGAGCTTCAACGCTCGGTTCGGACAGATTAACCAGCAGCTTGAGCAGATTAACCGGCAGGTTGCTGCGACGAATGAACAGCTAGCCGAAACGAACAAGCATCTCGCCCAGTTCGCGGACACGCAGGCCGACATGATTCGTGTGATGACTAGCACTTTCGAGGCACAGGCGCAGATAAATAAGTTGCAGCAAGAGTTTAGACGCACCGTGGCCGAGGATAAGGAGACGCAGAAAGAGATTAACCGTAGAGTCGCCGAGTCGCAGGCGCGCGCCGACCGGCGACTGGATGCGTTGATTGACATCGTGCGCCGTGAGCGCAACGGTGAATGACGTTTCAGACTCTCGTATTTAAATAGCAGCTCTCCGGCTGCCGCCCGGTTGAAGGCTGAAGGTTGAGCGCTTAAAAAAATGTCAATCGTCCTCGTCGGACTCAATCACAAGACCGCTCCCGTGGAGGTGCGCGAGCGTTTGGCGTTCACGGACGAGTCGTGCGCCGAATCGTTGCGCGCGCTAGTGGACGGCGCGGTCGTGTCCGAGGGGCTGATTGTTTCGACCTGCAACCGCGTGGAGATTCTCGCCTCGGCGAACGGCTCGGGCGGGGCTGAGGCGGTTTCACGCCTCAGCAATTTCCTGTGCGAGTCGCGCTCTCTGCCTTCCTCGGCCTTCGCGCAGCATCTCTACACTCACGCCGAAGAGTCCGCCGTCCGCCACGTCTTCCGCGTAGCATCCTCGCTCGACTCGATGGTCGTCGGCGAGCCGCAGGTGCTCGGCCAAGTGCGCCGGGCCTACACGCTCGCCGTCGAGGCCGGGACGGCTGGCCGCGTCCTACACCGTCTGGTTCATCACGCCTTCCGCGTCGCCAAGCGCGTGCGGACTGAGACGGGGATAGCAGCCTCCGCAGTCTCCATCAGCTACACGGCGGTCGAGTTGGGGCGCAAGATTTTCGGCTCGCTCAAGGGCTCGACCGTGCTGCTCGTCGGCGCGGGCGAGATGGCCGAACTCGCTGCGCAGCACCTCTCGGGCGCGGGAGCTTCGCGAGTCCTCGTCGCCAACAGGACGCACGAGTCGGCGCAAAGGCTCGCGATGGAGTTCGGCGGCGAGGCCGTCGAGTTCGACGCGCTCGGCGACGCTCTCGCCGAGGCCGACATCATCATCTGTTCGACCGCCGCCAGCGACTACGTCATCACGCAGGAGATGGCGCAGGCCGCGCGCGAGGCGCGTCGCAACCGTCCGGCCTTCTTCATAGACATCAGCGTCCCGCGCAACGTAGACCCGGCGGTCGGCAGACTCGCCAACCTCTTCGTCTTCGACGTGGACGACCTCGAAGCCGTCATCGCCTCGAACATCCGCGAGCGCGAGCGAGAGGCCGAGCGGGCCGAGCTGATAGTCGAGTCGGAGGTGATGCAGTTCCAGCAGGCTCTGAGGAATTTAGACATCGGCCCGGCGGTCGGCGCGCTCAAAGAGAAGCTTCGACGCATCGCGCAGGACGAGTTCCGCCGCCAGCGTTCGAGGCTCGGCGAGCTGACGCCCGAACAGGAGCAGGCCATCGAAGCCCTGCTCATCTCGGCGGTCAATAAGATTTCGCACCCCGTCATACACCGCATGCGCCACTCATACGACACGGGCGAGGACGAAGACGTTAAAGCATGGCGCGACATATTCGGTCTGGAAGAATGAAGGAAGGGTGAAGGGTGTCAGGCGTCGGGTGACAGTCAAGCGCAGTTCTTTACCGTCACCCGACGCCTGACACCCTTCACCCATATTTTTATGAAGCTCATCATCGGCTCGCGCGGCTCGAAGCTCGCGCTGTGGCAGGCGAATTGGGTCAAGTCTCGTCTGGAAGCGCTCGACCCTTCGGCGGAGGTACGCGTCGAGGTCATCAAGACTAAGGGCGACGTGATGCGAGACGTGCCGCTCTCGGTCATCGGCGGGCAGGGCGCGTTCACAAAGGAGCTTGAGCAGGCGCTCTTGGACGGGCGCATCGACCTCGCCGTCCACTCGCTGAAGGACTTGCCTACGGTCATCCCTGAAGGGCTCTGCATCAAGGCCATCACGGCGCGCGAAGACCCGCGCGACGCGCTGGTGCTGCGCGAGGGCGAGGGGCTCGGCGTTCGCTCTCTGAAGGAGTTGGCCGCGCGCGCGACGGTCGGCACTTCGAGCCTGCGGCGAGTCGCGCAGTTGAGCCACTTGCGCCCGGACGTGTCTTTGAAGGACGTGCGCGGGAATGTGGACACGCGGCTGCGCAAGCTGGATGAGGGCGAGTACGACGCTTTGATTCTGGCCTCGGCTGGCCTGCGCCGTCTGGGCTCCGCGCATCGCATCAGCGCGCCGATCTCCATCGAGGAGATGCTGCCCGCCGTCGGGCAGGGCGCGCTCGGCGTCGAGACGCGCGACGATGAAGGAGAGGCCAACCGGCTCATCGCACGTCTAGACCACTCGACGACGCGTGCGGCGTGCGTCGCCGAACGAGCGTTGCTGCGGGAGCTTGGCGGCGGCTGTCAGGTTCCCATCGCCGCCCACGGCACGATGCGAGAAGGAGCGTTGAGGCTCGAAGGACTCGTCGCCTCGCCCTCCGGCGCAAAGGTCATACGCGACTTTCTCGTCGGCGATGCCGAAGACGCAAGCGCGCTCGGCTCCGCACTCGCCGGACGCCTTCTCGCGCGCGGCGCGGCTTCCCTGCTCGCCGAGATGAATCCCTGACTGGCTTTCGACCCGCGATGGTAGAAGAGGCAACTGAAAAGACCCCGGAAGCCTCGACGCCGGATGAGCTGCCGCTCGCCGGGCGCACCGTGATGATTACGCGCGCGCGCGAGCAGGCGTCGGAGTTCGCGGCGACGCTCGAACGGATGGGCGCGCGGGTCGTGGCCTGCCCGACCATCGAAATCGTTCCGCCGGAGTCGTACGCTTCGCTCGACGAGGCGTTGGAAAATCTCTATGGCTACGATTGGGTCATCTTCACGAGCGTGAACGGCGTCGAGCACTTTCTTCGACGGCTCGAAGCCGTAGACAAGGACGTGAGCGAGCTTGACGATGTGCGCATCTGCGCCGTCGGCGCGGCGACCGCAGAGCGTCTGGCCGAGGCGCACATCCATGTCGATGTAGTACCCGAAAGGTTTCAGGCCGAGGGAGTCTTCGCGGCCCTCGAAGCATACGTCGGCGGGCGCGAGCACTTGCGTAACCTCAACATGCTTTTGCCGCGTGCAACCGCCGCGCGCGACTTTCTGCCGCGCGCGCTGGAAGAAGCGGGGGCGCGCGTCGATGACGTGGCGGCCTATCGAACGGTGCGGCCCGAGACGACCGACCGCGCGAAGGTCGAGGCGCTGCTCGTCGGCGGCGGCGTGGACTGCATCACCTTCACAAGCTCCTCCACCGTCCAAAACTTCGCGCAGCTCTTCGACACGCGCGACCTCGGCCATGTGCTCGCGGGCGTCCGCGTCGCGTGCATCGGCGAAATCACCTCGCGCACCGCAAGCGATTACGGCCTCACCACAGACATCCGGCCCGCAACATCCGACACCGAAGCGCTCGCCCGCGCCGTCGCGGATTTTTATTCCCGGCGGGAGGCGGGCTAGCGGGCAGGCGTGCGTTTGGCCGGAGGGCGTCGCGCCTAACATTCTTGGCTCCCGCGTCGTGTGCTAAACTTTCAAATATGCCGAAGGGACGCGTCCTCATTGTTGACGACGAGCCTGCAATCGTCGATAGCCTGAGCGAAATGCTACAAGGCTGGGGCTACCAAACTTCCGTCGCCGCCGACGGCAGGGCGGGGCTCGCCATCGTCGAGGAGTTTCGCCCCTCCGTCATCATCTCAGACGTTTACATGCCGCAGCTCGACGGCTTCGGCCTGCTGCGCGAGGCCCGCGCGCTCCACACCGAGATTGCCGTCATCCTCCTCACGGGCGCGGGGACAGTCGAGATGGCACTGCGCGCCATTCAAGAGGAAGGCGCATTTCATTACTTCGAGAAGCCGATTGATTTCGCCAAGCTTCGCTTAGTCGTCGAGCGTGCGGTGGAGTACAGCGAGGCGAGGCGCGAGAACGACGCGCTGCGCAGGCAGTTGCGCGACCGCGGCGCGTTCGGCGAGCTGGTCGGGGTGAGCGAGCCGATGCGGCAGATTTACGCGCTCATCGAGCAGGTCGCGCCCTCGACCGCATCCGTCCTCATCACGGGCGAGTCGGGGACAGGCAAAGAACTCGTCGCGCGCACAGTCCACAACTTGAGCCCGCGCAAGAACGCTTCGTTCGTCGCCATCAACTGCTCGGCGATTCCCGAAACGTTGATGGAGTCCGAGCTGTTCGGCCATGAGCGCGGCGCGTTCACGGGCGCGGGCGCGCGACGCCTCGGCTGCTTCGAGCTGGCGAACGGCGGGACGCTGCTGCTGGACGAAATCGCCGAGATGCCCTTCTCGCTTCAGGCGAAACTTCTGCGCGTGCTCGAAGACAAAAAGATTAGGCGGCTCGGCGGCGGGCACGAAGTCTCAGTGGATGTGCGCGTGCTGGCCGCGACGAACCGCGACCCTCTTGAGTCCGTGCGTCGCGGCACGTTCCGCGAAGATCTCCTCTATCGCCTCAACGTCATCACCATCGAGCTGCCGCCGCTCCGGCGACGCAAGGAGGACATCCCTCTGCTGGGGCAGCACCTCACGACCATCCTCGCCGAAAGGCACGGACGCCCCGCGCGCTTCCTGAGCCCAGCGGCGGTCGAGGCGCTGCAATCGCATCACTGGCCGGGAAACGTCCGCGAGCTGCGCAACGTCATCGAGCGCGCCGTCATCATCTGCTCCGGCGAGGCCATCGAGCGTC
>WUUC01205960.1_pt1 | contig 10520 bp, 9 predicted proteins | sample 6278441 | NCBI WGS metagenome assembly WUUC01 (sample SAMN13675441, study PRJNA597444) | soil metagenome | isolation source: soil | place: USA: Washington | collected 2017-10 | reverse complement strand
TTGATGACCGGCAGCACCTCCCGGTCGACGAAGCGGCGCGTGGCGATGAAGTGCTCCCACTCCGCGTCGGAGAACTGCTCGCGGACCTGGAAGTAGTCGGTCGCGAGCGCCTCGCCGAGGTGCGCGTAGGGAAGGGGCTGGATGGTCATCGCGCAAGCATGACCGCAACGCCCCGCGCGCGGCCGCCGCTCCGCCCAGCGCGCGGGCGGAGCGGCGGCTGTCGCCTACCGCGAGGGCCGCATGAACTGCGGCGGCGCGAACTCCGTGAACGCCGGCGGCATCGGCGCGTCGGTGAACGTCCCGAGGTCCAGGACGAGCGAGAACGGGTCGCCGAGCTCGCCGGCCGCCGCGTTGAGCGCCTGCGGGCTCGTGTCGGGCCACCGGCCCGTCTCGATGCGCTCGAACAGCGTGCGCAGCTCGACGATCTCGTCGGCGGCGCTGAACGAGCAGTGCATCCCGCGGTCGATGTAGAGCTGGCGGAGCTCGTCCGGGTCGCCGGAGCGGCGGACCTGCGACGCGTACCAGCGCTCCTGGTCGGGGACCGCGCCGCCGTCCCCGGTCGTGTGCATGGTGATGACCGGCACCGGGGTCCGACCGCGCGCGACGCCGTAGCGGTACACGTACTCGACCGCGGCCGGGTCGGCCGAAATCCGTGGCGCGGCCGCGAGCGTGGCGAGGTCGTCGCGGAGATCCAACCCGGCCTCACGGTAGGCGCGCCGGACCAGGTCCGTCTGGCCGGAGCGGGCGAGCTGGCGCCGGTAGTCGACGCCGGCGTTGAACGACGGGTTGCCGCCGGCCTTGCGCTCCAGGTCCACGCGGGCGCCCGGGCCGAGGCCGAGCGTGTAGGCGTTCTGGAGCCACGCCGCCTGCTGGCGGATCCACTCGGCGAGGTCGGTGGGCCGAGGCTGGTGCGCGCTGTACCAGCCGGTGACGTTGTTGAACGCGGCGGCCAGCGCGAGGCGTGCCCGCCCCTGCGGGGTGGCCTGCGCCTCCTGGATCGCCTGCACGAGCGCCTCGGTGCTCGGAACCGGGTCGGTGATTCGGACCAGGTCGATGTCCTGCCCGGGCGCGAGCAGGGTCTTGATCGCGAAGTTCATGTCGAGGACCGCGTTGAACAGCCCGTTCGGGTCATAGGCGCCGCACATGGTCGCCACCCCGTCGAAGCGATCGGGGTTGCGCTCGGCCAGGAGGACCGCGATCGTGGCGCCCAGCGACTGGCCGGTCGCGACGGTGTGGCGCGGCCTCCCGACGTTGGCGTCGAACCAGTCCAGCAGCGCGATCTGGTCGTCCAGCGCGTTCTCGACCTGATAGCCGATGCCGCCCTCCTTGTACTCCGACGCGGCGAGGGCGTAGCCGTGCTCGAGCAGCCAGGCCTCGGTCTCCGAGCGGTCCGGCGGCCGGTTGGTCACCGGGAGCCCGAACGTCGGGAAGCCCGGCGGGTAGTAGCCGTGGCTGTAGAGCACCAGCGTGCCGTTCCAGCGCTCCGGGACCTCGACCCGGTAGAGCGCACCGTCGATCGACCCGGTGAGCGAGCGCCGCCCCTCCGTGGCCGCCGTGGTCGAGGCGACGGCGGTGGTCGCGCAGCCGATGCCGAGCAGGCCGGCCAGGAGTCCGGCGAGCACGGCACGGCGCAGTCCTCGGTGCATGTGTCCTCTCCAGTTCTTCGGTGACGGTCACCCCTTAGACCGCGCCGCGGCCCAGACCTCATCGGTCATCTCACCGACGCTTCGATGAGGTCGCGGAGCACACCCGGTCTAATGGAGGCACGCGACGCGATCGGAGGACCAGTGAGTGAAGACGACAACTCGACGGCGCTGGACGGCGGCCTCGGTGAACTGCGGCGGTCGGTGGCCGGGGCGGTCGTCGCCCCCGCCGACGCCGGATACGACTCGGTGCGCCGCTCGTTCAACGCCCTCATCGACCGCCGGCCCGCGGTCATCGTGCGCTGTCTCGGCCCCGGCGACGTCGGGACCGCGTTCGACTTCGCGCGGACCCAGCGCCTCGAGGTGGCCGTGCGCGGCGGCGGGCACAACCCCGCCGGCCACTGCGTCTGCGACGACGGGCTCGTGATCGACCTCTCGCTCATGCGCCGGGTCGACGTGGACGGCTCCGCGGGGATCGCCCGCTCGCAGGGCGGCGCGACCTGGCTGAACTTCGACGCCGCGACGCAGGCCGTCGGCCTCGTCACGCCGGGAGGCGTCGTCGGCACGACCGGCGTGGCCGGGCTGACCTTCGGCGGTGGGATCGGCCACCTGACCGCACAGCACGGCCTGACCTGCGATCACCTGGTCGGCGCCGAGGTCGTGCGGCCCGACGGGACCGTGGTCCGCGCGAGCGAGGACGAGGACGCCGAGCTCCTGTGGGGCCTGCGCGGCGGCGGCGGCAACTTCGGCGTGGCGACGCAGCTGGACTTCCGCCTGCATCCGCTCGAGCGCGTCGTCGGCGGTCGCATCGTGTACCGCGGCAGCGACGGCGTCGGCGAGGCGCTCCGCCGCTTCCGCGACCTGACCGCCCGCTCCCCCCGCGACCTCAGCTGCGCGGCGGTGCTCGCGGTGAGCGAGGACGTCGAGCCGATGCTGATCGTCGCGCCCTGCTACACGGGCCCGGTCGGGGACCCGGACGACCTGCGGACGCTGCGCACGGGGCCCGGGCTCGTCGACGACGGCCTGCGCCGGCACGCGTTCATCGGCCAGCAGCACGTGTTCAACCCGACCTACGGCGAGGACCGCAACTACTGGAAGGGCCACTTCGTCCGTGAGCTCGGAGACGAGCTGATCGACGAGCTGGTCCGGCGCATGCTCGCGTTGGGGCGGCCGCCCGGGCAGATCCTGATCGAGTCCCTGCACGGCGCGCCGAAGGACGCCGACGGGAACAGCGGCGCCGTCGGGTTCCGCGGCGCCGCGTTCAACATCAGCGCGATGGCGGAGTGGCAGGACCCCGCCCACGACTCCGAGCAGATCGCCTGGGCGCGCGAGACGGCGGCGGCGGTGGAGCCGTGGTCGGTCAGCGGGGGCGGCTACGTCAACTACATGCAGGCCGACGAGCCGATCGAGCGCGTGCGGGCCGCCTTCGGTGGCGAGACGTTCGACCGCCTCCGGGCGCTGAAGCGGCGCCACGACCCCAACAACGTCCTGCGCCGCAATCAGAACATCCCGCCCGGGTAACCGCCGGTCGGCGGCGGGTGACCCCGCTCCGGGCGGGCGTCAGCGCGCGGGCACGCCGAGCCGGTCGAGCGCCGCGGCCGGCTCGGCGCCGTCGTGCACGAGGGCCGCGAGCGCGCCCGCCATCCCGGCCGGATCGGGGTGCTGGATGATGTTGCGCCCGTAGACGATGCCCGCCGCGCCCTGGCCGAGCAGCGCGTGCGTGCGCTCGAGGACCTCGTGGTCGCCGACGCGCCCGCCGCCGCGCACCAGCACCGGAACGCGGGCGACCGTGATCACGCGGTGATAGCCCGCGAGGTCGACCGGCGGGTCGGCCTTGATCACGTCGGCGCCCAGCTCGACCGCCTGGCGCACGATGCCGCAGATGCGGTCGAGGTCGCCGTCGATGTCGTAGCCGCCCGCGCCGGGCTTGAGCACGAGCGGCTCGATCATCAGCGGCATGCCCGCACGGTCGCACTCGGCGCGCAGCCGCAGGACGTTCTCGACGCACGCGGCCCGCAGCCGCGGCTGCCCGGGCGCCTCGAGCAGGTTGACGATCACCGCGGCGGCGTCGAGGCGCACGGCCTGGCCGACCGGGTCGCCGAGCAGCGTGCAGTACGCCTCCGCGGGCGGCTCGGGCGCGTAGACGTTCGGCACGTCGCAGCGCAGGACCAGCGCGGGCTTGTCGCGCCCGGCCCGGCGCTGCAGAAGGTCGGCCTGGCCGGGCGAGAGCAGGAGCGCGTCCGGCTTCGCCCCCACCAGCACGTCGACCGCCGCCTCCATGTCCTCGATGCCCTCCAGCATGTGCGGCTCGCCGGGGAAGCCGTGGTCGACGGCGATCGCGAAGCAGCGTCCGGACGAGCGGAACAGCCGGTTCATGCGGTAGGGCAGCACGGGACCTCCTTGACGCGGGCGGGCGGCGCGGTGAGACTACGCGCGCCCTGACAACGTTGTCAAGACGGGCGCCGCCATGCTGATCGCCGGTCCGAACCTCACGATCGACCGTACCTCGACGCTGCCGGCCCTCCGCCCCGGCGAGGTGCTGCGGGCCGAGGGCGTGGAGGTGACCGCCGGCGGCAAGGGCCTCAACGTCGCCCGCGCGGCCCGCGCGCTCGGACACCCCGCGGTCCTGGTCGGCTTCGTGCCGGGCCGGGTCGGCGAGGCGCTGGCCGCGATGATCGCCGACGAGGGCGTGGAGCTCGTGGGCGTCCCGATCGCGGGCGACCTGCGCTCGACCGCCGTGCTCATGGAGCCGGACGGGCGCGTGACGGTCATCAACGAGCCCGGCCCCGCACTCGCGGAGCGCGACTGGGAGGCGTTCGAGCGCGCGCTCGACGGAGCGCGGGCCGACCACGGCGTGATCGCGTGCTCGGGCAGCGTGCCGCCGGAGAGCCCGCCGGACGCCTACGCGCGGCTCACCCGGCTGGCCCGCGCGCACGGCCTGCGCTGCGTGGTGGACGTCGCGGGCCCCACGCTCGAGGCGGCGCTCGACGCCGGGCCCGACCTCGTCACGCCCAACCTCGGCGAGGCCGAGGGCGTGCTCGAGGGCCGCGCCGGCGAGGCCGTCGAGGCGGCCGCCGACGCCCGCCCGCGCGCCGCGGGGGCCGCCCGCGCCCTGGTGGCGCGCGGCGCGCGGGCCGCGCTCGTCACCGCCGCCGGCGCCGGCGCCGCGCTCGCCGAGCGCGCGGGCGACACGTGGCTCCCCGCCCCGGCCGTGACCGTGCGCAACCCGATCGGGGCGGGCGACGCGCTCGTCGGCGCGCTGGCCGCCGCGCTCGAGCGCGGCGAGCCCGTCGCGGACGCGGCGCGGGCCGGCGTGGCGGCGGGCGCCGCGAGCGTCGAGGTGCCCCTCGCGGGCGACCTCGACCCGGCGCGCTGGCGGGCGCTGCTCGGCTGACCCGGGCTCCGCGTCCCCGCGCGGCGGCGCGACCCGCGCGGCGGCGCGACCCGCCCACTCCACCCCGTGCGCCGGCGCGACCCCGCGCCCGTCTTGACACGCCCCCCGCCAGTCCCTAGCCTGCCCGCACCTGACAACGTTGTCAGGCCGGAGGAGGAACGATGCGCGCTGGGGAGATCGGGGTCGTTCGTCGCGTGGGTGGCTGCCCGCGCCGGCCGCGCGCGGACGCGGGCACGCGGCGCGTCGTGGGCGCGCGGCGCGGCGCGGACGTGGGCGCGCTCCGCGCCGTGGGCGCGCGGCGCGCCATGGGCGCACGTCGCGCCGGCGGAGGGCCGCTCGCGTGAGCACGACCCGCCGCGCGGGCACCGCCCGCCCCACCATGCGCGACGTCGCCCAGGTCGCCGGCGTGAGCCTCAAGACCGTGTCGCGGGTCATCAACGGCGAGGCCGGCGTGGCCACCGGCACGGCCTCGCGGGTGAGTGACGCCATCGTCGAACTGGGCTTCCAGCGCAACGACCTCGCCCGCTCGCTGCGCCAGGGACGGACGTCGTCGACGCTCGGGCTACTCATCGAGGACGTCGCCAACCCGTTCTACTCCACGATCGCCCAGGCGGTCGAGGGGGTCGCGCGCGCCCGGGGGTTCATGCTCATCACGGGCTCCTGCGAGGAGGACCCGGAGCGCGAGCACGCCCTCGTCACCGCCCTGGCGCGCCGGCGGGTGGACGCGCTGCTGATCGTCCCGGCCTCACACGACCACGGCTACCTGCGCCGGGAGCTGGGACCCGCGACGCCGGCGGTCTTCCTCGACCGCCCGCCGCAGGGCTTCGAAGCCGACACCGTGCTGCTCGACAACCGCGGCGGCGCCCACCTCGCGGTCGAGCACCTGCTCTCGCAGGGCCACCGCCGGATCGCGTTCGTCTCCGATCCCGAGGGGCTGTTCACCGCGACCGAGCGCCACGCCGGCTACCGGCGCGCGATGGAGGACGCCGGGGTGCCGATCGACCCGGCGCTCGTCCGCCTCGGCAGCCACGACGCCGAGCAGGCCGAGGCGGTCGTCGCCGAGCTGCTCGCGCTGCCGGAGGACCGCCGCCCGACCGCCCTGTTCACGGGCAACAACCGCCACACCGTAGGCGCCGTGCGCGCGCTGCGCGGGGCGGATGGGCATCCCCTCGCCCTGGTGGGCTTCGACGACTTCGAGCTGGCCGACCTGCTCGCGGTGCCGATCACCGTGATCCGCCACGACCCGGCGCGGATGGGCGGCCAGGCCGCGGCGCTCGCATTCGGCCGCCTCGACGGCGACGACCGCCCGCCCCAGCGGATCGTCGTCCCCACCGAGCTCGTCCGGCGGGGCTCAGGGGAGATCGCGCCATGAAGCCGCTCGCGCTGCCGCCCAACCTGCTGCACCGCTTCTATCGCGGCGGCCCGGGGATCGCGGAGCTGCGCGGCATCGAGCTCGCCGGCGACCACATGCCCGAGGACTGGGTCGGCGCGGTCAACGCGCCGTTCGGCAGCCACGGCGAGGGCCTCAGCCGCTTCGAGGACGGCACGCTCGTCCGCGACGCGCTGGCCGCCGACCCCGAGGCCTTCCTCGGGCCCGAGCACGTCGCCCGCTTCGGCTCGGACGTCGGGCTGCTGGTGAAGATCCTCGACGCCGGCCAGCGCCTGCCGGTCCACTTCCACCCCGGCCGCGCGTTCGCGCGCCGCGTCTTCGACGACCCCCACGGCAAGACCGAGGCCTGGATCATCGTCTCGGCCACGCCGGGCGCCGCCGTGCACCTCGGCTTCGCGGCGCCGGTGGACGCCGGCACCGTGCGCGGCTGGATCCGCGACCAGGACGCCCCCGCGATGCTCGCCGCCATGCGCGAGCTGCCGGTGGCGGCCGGCGACGCGATCCTCGTCCCGGCGGGGACACCGCACGCGATCGGCGAGGGGATCCTGCTCGTCGAGCTCCAGGAGCCGACGGACTACTCGGTGCTGATGGAGTGGCGGGACGTCGGCGTCACCGAGTCCGAGGGCCACCTCGGCATCGGCTGGGACCAGGCGCTCGAGGACCTCGATCTCGGCGCCTGGGACGACGCCCGCGTCGCGGCCGTGAGCGGGCAGGGCGCCGGGCGCCGCCTGCTGCCGGCCGAGGCCGACCCCTACTTCCGCGCCGAGCGCGTGCGGGGCGGCGATGAGCTCGCCGCGGGCTTCTCGATCCTGGTCGCGCTCGCGGGCTCCGGGACGCTCGCCGGCCGGCCGCTGCGCCGCGGCGAGACGGTGCTCGTCCCGCACGCGGCCGGCCCGTGCGCGCTCGGCGGCGCCGTCGAGGCGATCCGCTGCCGCCCCGCCGACCCGGCCGCACAGGACGGGGCGTGGTGAGGGTGACCCGCGTCGCCGCTCCCGGAGGGGCGCCCGATGGGTGAGGTCCTCCTCCTCGGGCTCGACGCCGGCACCACCGCGTGCAAGGCGGCGGTGATAGACGAGCACGGGCGCGAGCTATCCCACGGGCGCTCCCCCACGCCGTGGCGCACCGTCCCCACCGGCGCCGAGATCGACCCCGCGGACTTCGTCGCCTGCGCCACGGCCGCGGCGCGCGAGGCGCTCGACGGCGCCCCCGAGGGCCGCGTGGCTGCGGTCGGCGTGGCGGGCATGGCCGAGACCGGCGTGCTGCTCGGCGACCGCGGCGAGCCTGTCGTCCCCTCGATCGCCTGGCACGACGCGCGCGGCGCCGAGCAGGCGCGCCGGCTCGCGGCCGACCTCGGCGAGGAGCGCTTCGCGAGCCGCGCGGGCGTCCCCGCCGGCCCGCTGTGCACGCTGGCCAAGTATCGCTGGATGCGCGAGCACGGCGACGCCGCCGCCCGCGGCGTGCGCTGGCTCAACGTGCCGGAATGGATTGTGCGCGGCCTCGGCGGCGAGGAGGTCTCCGAGCTCTCGCTCGCCTGCCGCACGGGGATGCTCGACGTACACGCGCGTGCCTGGTGGGACGAGGCGCTCGCGTGGGCCGGTGCGCCCCCGGGGCTCATGCCCGAGCCCGCCGAGGCCGGCACGCCGGCGGGCACCGTCTCCGCCGCCGCGCTCCCGGCCGCGGCGGGCGCCGTGCTGGCCGTGGGCGGCCACGACCACCTCAGCGCGGCGGTGGGCGCCGGCGCGGCCGGCGAGGGCGACGTCCTGGACTCCTGCGGCACCGCCGAGGCGTGGGTGCGCGCGGTGGCGCCGCTGCCGCCGGAGCGCGTCGCCGACTCGGTCGCTCGCGGCATCACGGTCGGCTGGCACGCGGTGTCCGGCCGCCAGGCGCTGCTGGGCTCGATCCGCACCGGGGCGATCCTGCAGCGCGTGCTCGACCTGCTCGGGGTCGAGCCGGATGGCCGCGCGGCGCTCGAACGCGCCGCGCTCGAGGCCGAGACCGGGGAGCTCGAGCTGCGGGGCATCAGCGCCGAGACGCTCGCGCTGCACGGCATCGGCCGCGCGGTCTCCCCCGCCCTGGTCTGGCGCGCCGCGCTCGAGTCCACCGGCGCCGCGGGCGCCGGCGTGCTCGGCGACATGGCCCACGTGGCCGGGCCCCACACGCGCCTGGTGGTGACGGGCGGCTGGGCCGAGGGCGAGGCGGCGCGGGCCGTAAAGGCAGCGCACCTCGGGCCGTTCGAGCACGCGCCCGAGGGGTTCACCGGCGCGCGCGGCGCCGCCTTGACGGCGGGGCGGGCGGCCGGGCTGTGGTCGATCGACACTGCACCCCATCCCGGGGCCGCGGAGGAGGTGGGCGCCTGATGGCCGAGCCGGTGCTCGAGGCGCGCGGGATCGTCAAGAACTTCGGCCGGGTGCGCGCGCTGCGGGGCGCCGCGTTCACCGTGTACCCGGCCGAGGTGGTCGCGCTCGTGGGCGACAACGGCGCGGGCAAGAGCACGCTGGTCAAGACGCTCTCGGGGGTGCACCAGCCCGACGCCGGCGAGATCCTCTTCGAGGGCTCCGAGGTGCAGATCCCCACGCCGGTCGCCGCGCGCGCCCTGGGGATCGAGACCGTCTACCAGGATCTCGCGCTGGCGCCGGACCTCGAGCCCTCCGCGAACCTGTTCCTCGGCCGCGAGGAGCTGCGCGGCGGACTGCTCGGGCGCCTCGGGTTCCTCGACAAGGGCGCGATGCGAAAGCACACCGGGGAGGCCTTCGGCCGCCTCGGCGTCGGCGTGCAGAACACGAGCGCCGCGGTCGCCACGCTGTCCGGCGGCCAGCGCCAGGGCGTCGCGGTCTCGCGCGCGGTGATGTGGGCGAGCAAGGTCGTGTTCATGGACGAGCCCACGGCCGCGCTCGGCGTGGTGCAGACCCGCAAGGTGCTCGACCTCATCCGGCGCGTGCGCGAGCAGGGCCTGTCGGTCGTGCTGATCAGCCACAACATGCCGGAGGTCTTCGAGGTCTCCGACCGCATCGAGGTCCTCCGGCTCGGCGAGCGGGTCGCGCAGTTCCGCGCCGCCGAGGCCTCGATGGAGGACGTCGTGGGCGCGATGACCGGCGCCCTGACCCAGAACGGCGGCCCACGATGAGCGAGCGCGTCGCGCCCCCGCCGCCGGACGCCGAGATCGAGCCCGACGGGGACGCCGGCGACGAGCACATCACGTTCTGGCAGCGGCTGGCGCTCAGCTCGACGCTGCGCATCCTGCTGATCCTCGGCGGGATGATCGTTGTCTTCTCCGTCCTGCAGTTCGAGCAGTTCGCGACGGCCTCCAACCTCCGCAACGTTGCGACCGACGCGTCGATCCTGCTCGTGATCGCGGTCGGGATGACGTTCGTGATCATCACCGCCGGCATCGACCTGTCGGTCGGCGCGGTGCTCGTGTTCTCGGGAGTGATCTCCGCCAACGTCATGGAGCGGATGGGCGGCGACAACTGGGGCGTGATCCTCGTCGGCCTCGTCGCGGCGCTCGTCTCGGGGCTCGCTTGGGGCATGCTCAACGGCGTCCTCATCACCAAGGCACGCGTCCCGGCGCTGATCGTCACGCTCGGCACGCTGGGCATGGCGCAGGGCGCCGCGCTGCTGATCACCAACGGCGTCGACGAGCGCGAGGTGCCGTTCACGCTGATCGACACGATCGGCACCGGCGACGTGTTCGGCCAGATCCCGTGGCTGGTGATCATCGCCGCGGCGGTGGCGATCGTCTTCGGCGTGGTCCTCGCGGCCACGCGCTTCGGCCGCTACACGTACGCGATCGGCTCCAACCCGGAGGCGGCGCGGCGGGCGGGCATCGCCGTCGACCGGCACCTGATCAAGGTCTACGGGCTCGCGGGCGGGCTCGCCGGCCTCGCGGGCTGGCTGTCGCTCGCCCGCTTCTCGACGACAACGATCGGCGGCCACGCGACCGACAACCTGCAGGCGATCGCGGCGGCCGTGCTCGGCGGCACCAGCCTCTTCGGAGGCATCGGCACGATCGGCGGGACCGTCGTGGGCGTGTTCATCCCGGTCGTGCTGCAGAACGGGTTCGTGATCACCGGCGTGCGGCCGTTCTGGCAGCAGG
>WUUC01195815.1_pt1 | contig 10521 bp, 7 predicted proteins | sample 6278441 | NCBI WGS metagenome assembly WUUC01 (sample SAMN13675441, study PRJNA597444) | soil metagenome | isolation source: soil | place: USA: Washington | collected 2017-10 | reverse complement strand
CTCTACCGCTTATCAGTCATTCAGGGCATCGATCGCAAATCCTGTCGATAGTATCAGAACAGAATGATAGTTTTAATAGAACCATCGATCCCTGCAATGAAGAAGGCCTTCCCGCGACGCGGGACCACAATCACGGTCACACGCACTCTAATATTGTTCCTCTCCTGTCTGCCACTTATTTCATACTCCCAACTCAGAGAAAACAAGGCCACGGAATTGCTCGTAGGACTTGCCATCAATGACGGATCCGGAGGGTATCATCTTTCAGCAGCACACGGGTGGCAAGGGAAGAGTTTCGGGCTGGGAGTTTATACTTCGTTCTTAAATACCCCTTCCAATAAATTTTCCAACTGGACAATACTTGGCTTGCAGACAAAAGTGCGTGTCGGTGATGGTTCCATTAAACCCTATGGAGTTTTTGACTTCGGCCTGTTTAACCTTCAGACTATCAACGACGATGTAAACATGCGAACCGCTTCACTCGATTTGGGCGGCGGTATCGACAAGGAACTTAAAAGTGGCAATGGCCTGCTGATCGATGCGCGTTGGAAGTGGCTCGTGGATTACGCCGGTAAGCGCGAGGCCATACGGGTCTTTACGTTTAATGTGGGATTGAGGTTTTAATCCAGACGTAACGACGTAGTGACGAAGTGCTCACGCATTAGCCAGTGCCTCACCTCGTCACCTCGTCCCCTCGTCATCTCGTCATCTCGTCATTCCGATTTCAGACTCTTAACCGGATCCGCCATCGCAGCTTTTACCGCCTGGAAACTTAGCGTCAGCAACGCAATCACCACAGCGCCGGATCCCGCTATTGCAAACATCCACCATTCGATACCAATTCGATATTCGAAGTTGCTAAGCCATTGGTTCATCACATAGTAGGCTATGGGGAATGCAAACAGTATCGAAAGGACCACCAGTTTCATAAAATCTCCGGATAACAAGGTGACGATTTGAAACACGGTTGCTCCAAGGACCTTTCTTATTCCTACTTCTTTTGTGCGTTGGGCCGCTGCGAAGATCACGAGGCCGAGTAGGCCAAGGCAGGAGATGAAAATCGACAGCGTGGCGAAATAGGATGAAATCTGTTCTGCAACTTGCTCACTCTTGTAAGAAGCACTGTATTCCTCATCTGCAAATTGATAGGCAAAGCCAAAGTCGGGATTGAACTTCTTGTGTAGCGCTTCAAGTTCCGTCAATACTTCGGAGGTTTTTCCAGGTGCGGTACGGATGAGCGTAAATCCAAAGATGCGTTTGGCATGCAACCGGATTACGAGAGGTTCAATAGGAACATGTAATGTATTGAAGTGAAAATCTTTGACCACACCGATGATAGTTCCTTTTACGTTCCAGAGCGTAAATGGCATCCCGATCGGATCTTTGTAACCGATAATTTTCAATGCGGTTTCGTTAATAATGTAGCTGGCGGAATCTGCGTGATCTTCTGAGAAGTCGCGTCCGGCGATCAACTTTGCCTCCATTGTTTCGATGAAGTCATAATTGGCACCCAGCGGCGTGAACACAGGCATAGCGTCCGACGACCTACCTTCCCACGATACGCCTGTGGTTGTGTTCTCCAGTTCGACCGGCCGTTGGGTCATTGCAGTGACACTTGTCACTCCATGTATTTGCAGGAGTTCATTTTTGAATCCCTTGAAATTTGAAGAGATTTTTCCAATTGCCTGGAGGTAGAGGAGATTACTCTTTTGGTATCCAAGGTTTTTGGTTTGAATGTATTGGACCTGTTTGGTGACAACTATCATCGCGACGATGAAGAGGATCGATAGAGCAAATTGAAATACAACCAACCCCTTCCTGAAATTAACAGAAGACGAATTTAACTTGAAAGTGTTCCTGAGAGCCGCTATGGGTTTGAAAGACGAGAGGAATAACGCAGGGTAACTGCCGGACAACGCAGCAGTGATGAGTGTCAGGGAACTGATACCGATCCAAAATCTTAGCTGACCCAATGGCGAGGCAATGTTCTTCCCGGTAAGTAGATTGAATTCAGGTAATATCAGTGACATCAGCACGATTGCAAAGACCACAGCAATTACTGTTGACATTAGCGCTTCGGTCATGAACTGTTTTATAAGAACTGATTTCATTGCACCGATCACTTTTCTCACACCGATCTCTTTCGCCCTTCTTACCGATCGGGCTGTGCTCATGTTCATGAAGTTGATACAGGCTATCAGCATGATGAAGATCGCTACTACTTCGAATAATCGAACGTATTCTATCCGTCCGCCCGAAACTTCACCATTTTCAAAATTGGAGTGCAAATATTTATGCTTGAAAGGTTGCAGGCTCAGTTCCAGCCTGTCTTTATCGTAGTCTTTGTCGTAGTTTCTTAAAAGGTGTTTCATTTTGGAACGCACTGCTTCCACATTCGCGTGCTCTTTAAGCAACACATAAGTGGTCGGTCCGCTGTTGCCCCAGTCCTTTATCCAATCTTCTCTCTCGATAAAAAAATGATAATTGAGAATGAACTCAAATTTCTCAGACACGTTGTCGCCAAGATCCTCGAACACACCGGTAACTTTCAGATCTTTATAGTTATCGAAACGCACAGATTTATCCATCGCCTGTTCAGGACTGTCAAACAGGATGGTTGCCATTTTCCTGGAGATGATAATACTCTCGGGTGATTCGAGAGCTGTCTCCCTTGAGCCGGCAAGTAAAGGATAAGAGAATATTTTCAGAAAATCCCGACCTGCGAAGTATCCGGGTAACTTAACTATCTCGTCGTTGGCACTAAACGTACTGAACCTGGCCCACTCATAACTACAGGAGTATTCGATTTCGGGAAGGACCTTGGGGAGTTCATCGCCAAGCAGACCGGGAGTATCGTATCCCCCATACGTGACCTCCTCGTCAATGACTTCACGACTTGTAACGATGTACATTCGATCTTCCTTCTCATGAAAGGCATCGATGCTGTATTCGTCGATTACCCAGAGTGCGATCAACAAGCTGCAGGTCAGTCCCAGTGACAGACCAGAAATATTGATGACCGAATAGACTTTGTTACTCACCAGGTTTCTCCAGCCGCTCTTCAAATAGGTTTTTAGCATCGGGTCCGTTTTTAGTGTACAGCGATATAGACTATTAACTCAAGGTAATGGTTGCTCTGCTGGATATCAAGAAAACACGATACCGTATAAAGCCTTAATAAACCACTTAATTTTTTATTGCTGTTCAGAAATGTCAAATACCGATTTAAATATTACATAAACCTTGACGGTAGGGGCTACCTCTTTAAATTATCCGTTTAAACCACAGACACATGACCCTGGAGCGGAAAATCCTCGCCGGTTTTATCGGTTGCGCCGTCATTATGACGGCGGTTGCGTTCTATTCATTTCGGAACAGCACGAAGCTTGTCGAGACAAATGAATGGGTGAATCATACGCACGAGGTGTTATATGAATTCGAACAGGTCCTCGCAGCTACGGTCGACGCGGAAACTGGAATGAGGGGTTATGTGATCACCGGCAAGGAAGAATTCCTTGAGCCCTTCAAGGATTCGAAGGAAAGGGCACAGGAGCATCTTACACTGGTGACGAATCTTACGATAGACAATCCAACGCAGCAGCAGAACATTCAAAAGTTAAGAAGAGGTGTTGACGCTGTCTTGAATGCCCGGACTGAGGTATTGGAAATGTACAAAAACGATCCCGCGGAAGTGGTAAAGAGACTCTCAACCGGGAATGACAAACGTCTGCAGGATGAAGTTCGCGTTGACGTGGCCGTCTGCAGGCTACTGGAAAACAACTTGCTTGTCGAACGACGGGCGGAAAGCGACCGGGACACAAGGTTCTTCTACGGTGTATTTATAGTGTTGCTCTCTGTGATCGCAACCGTTTTGGGCATTGTGTATTTGATCATACGATCAAATCTTTCGGCAATTAAGAAAGCCGAACAAGAGAGCGCCGACAAAAACTGGCTGCTCACCGGTAGCGTGGAACTTAATGAAAAGGTTCGCGGTGAAAAAGACGACACCATTATCGCGAATGAAGCCATCTCTCATCTTTGCAATTATCTCAAAGCCCAGGTTGGAGTGATTTACCTCACGACCGGTAATCAACTACAACTGGCCGGGAGTTATGCTTTCGACATCCGCAAGCAGAATAAAAAGATGATTGAGATCGGGGAGGGCCTCCTTGGACAGGCTGCTGCAGAGAAACGACTGATCGTGTTCACCGAAGTGCCACAGGATTACATGTTGATCAATTCGGGCCTTGGTCACTCGGTACCAAAGAATGTTGTCGTGCTCCCATTAGTGCTTAATGATGTAGTGAGAGGTGTCGTGGAGATCGGCGTCACACGCCAGTTAGGTGATCTGGATATGCAATTGCTGAAGATTGTTGCCGAGAACCTCTCGGTTGTCATCGCAGCTGCACAATCAAGGAAAAAACTCAAGGAACTCCTCGAGGAAACACAACGGCAAGCCGAAGAACTCGAAGCACAGCAGGAAGAACTGAAGCAGTCTAACGAAGAACTACAGGAGAAGACGGGTATGCTGGAGAGGTCGGAATCGGAACTGAAGGCACAACAGGAAGAACTTCAGCAGAGCAACGAAGAACTCGAAGAAAAAGCCAATCTCCTCGAAGATCAGAAGAAGATCATGGAGGGGGCAAAGATGGAGATCGAAACAAAGGCCCGCGAACTCGAAGCGAGCAGCAAGTACAAATCGGAATTTCTCGCAAACATGTCCCACGAGTTGCGAACACCACTTAACAGTATACTTATCCTGTCGCAGATCCTCACAGAGAACAAAAGCAACCTGTTGGGCGACAAAGAAATTCAGTTCGCTTCCAACATTTACAATTCAGGGTCAGACCTCCTAAATCTTATAAACGAGATACTGGACCTGTCGAAAGTCGAGGCCGGGAAGATGGAACTCGATATCAATGATTTCCCTGTAGCGGAGATTGTGGACGACATCGACCGGATGTTTACCGAGGTGGCCAAAAGCAAGTCGATCGATTTTGAGATCACCACTGATCAGGGCCTTCAATCACTGGCCCTCTCCTCAGACCGCCAGCGTGTGGGGCAGATCCTGAAGAACCTGTTGTCCAACGCTCTCAAGTTCACACCGAAAGGCGGTAAGATCACCTTAGGAATATCCGAAGCCGGTAAGGATGTAACTTTGCGCCGCGAGGAATTGAGATCCAAACCTCACGTGATCGCCTTCTCGGTGAACGATACAGGCATTGGTATCCCGCAAGACAAACTGGGCATCATCTTCGAAGCCTTTCAACAAGTCGACGGTTCAACGAAACGCAAGTACGGCGGAACGGGTTTGGGTTTATCGATCAGTCGGGAGCTTGCGAATACACTCGGTGGAGAAATTCATGTTCAGAGCGAAGAGGGAAAGGGTAGCACTTTCGTACTTTATCTGCCTTCTCACTTCGATGTTCGCGCGGTGAAGCAAAACTCAAAGACGTTATCGGTGAAGGAGAAATTCACGGAGCGTAAGCCGGTCGTATCTGAAGTCGATATAGAAACGTTGCCATTGGATGAAGGCATCGACGACCGTAACAGCATCACCGAGCACAGCAAATCAATCCTGATAATGGAAGACGACCCGTCTTTCGCGAAACTCCTCCTTGACTTCGTGAGGGAACGTAATTACAAAGGTATCATCGCATACCAGGGAAACACTGGATTGAGCTTCGCAAGACACTACAAACCCGACGCGATCATGCTCGACATGAAACTGCCGGTCATGGATGGTGTCGAGGTGCTCAAGCAACTCAAGAACGATCCGGAACTGAGACATATCCCGGTTCAGGTGATTTCAGGATACGACAAAAAGAAGGAGGGTCTCGAACTCGGTGCCTTCGACTACATAAGAAAGCCCGTAACACAGGAAGTGCTCTGGAAGGCATTCGACAAAATTGAAAGTTTTGTCAGTCGGAAGATCAAACACCTCCTGGTTGTCGAAGACGACAAACTTCACAACAACGCAGTCAAGGAACTGATCGGCAACGGCGATGTCAAGTGCTTCTCCGCTTATTCGGGGAAAGAGGCATACGATACCATGGTGGCCAGCCAGTTCGACTGCGTGATCCTCGATCTCGGTCTGCCCGACATGAGCGGCTTCGATCTCCTGGAAATGATACGGAAAAACGAAGAGCTCGCCAACGTGCCCATCGTTGTTTACACCGGCAAAGACCTGACCAAGGAAGAGAACACCAGGTTGGAGAAACTTGCCAAGACTGTCGTGTTGAAGACGGCATTCTCAAACGAGCGCCTTCTCGACGAGGTGATGCTGTTCTTACATCGCGTGGAATCAAAACTCCCGAAAGAGAAACAGAGTATTATCAGAAAACTACACCGTACTGATGAGGTTCTTCGCAGTAAGAAAGTCCTTATCGTCGACGATGATATCCGTAATGTGTATTCGCTCACAAATGCGCTCGAGCCGGAAGGAATGAACTGTATAACTGCCGAGAACGGTAAGGAAGCCCTGAAAGCGTTGAAGGCAAATGAGTTCGATATTGTGTTGATGGACGTGATGATGCCGGAGATGGATGGTTATGAAGCTACGCGGGAGATACGGAAGATGGATAAGTTCAAGAAGCTGCCCATTATCGCCCTGACGGCCAAAGCCATGAAAGGCGACCGTGAGAAGTGTTTGTCAGTCGGAATGTCGGATTACATTTCGAAGCCTTTAAATGTCGAGCGCCTCTTGTCGCTGATGCGTGTATGGTTGTACAAGTAAATAACGCGTAGTGGACGAAGACCTTCAAAACAAAACCGTGCTCATTGTCGACGATGACGAACGAAATCAATTTGCGTTGTCGAATTACCTGATGTTGTACGGAATGAATGTGATCATGGCCCACGATGGGCGGGAGGCGATCCGTATCCTTGAGGATGAAATGGTTGTCGATATTATCCTGCTCGATATGATGATGCCTGTCATGGACGGCTATGAAACACTGGACGTACTCAGGAATACCGATAACCTGAAGGATATTCCTGTCATCGCCGTAACGGCCAAAGCCATGAAGGGCGACGACGTGAAGTGTATGGAAGCCGGCGCCTGGGACTATCTGGCCAAACCTGTCGATCTGAAAAAGTGTCTCGAGAAGATATGGAAACTGACCTCACAGAAATGATGAGTGTTATCGAATCCGACGAACTGAAGAAAATGCTGGAGGCTGTACGGTCAGTTTACGGGTATGATTTCACCGACTATGCAGAGGTTTCTGTAAAGAGGCGTGTTACTGGTTTTATGAACAACCGGAAACTAACTTCAATCGATACACTTCAGCGAATGCTTCTCAATGATGATAACTTGTTTGAAGAATTCATCCGGGAGATATCAGTCACGGTTACCGAAATGTTCCGAGACCCAACATTCTACAGGGCATTACGGGAAAAGGTCGTTAACCGCCTGAAGACCTATCCATTCATCAAGATCTGGATGGCCGGTTGCGCGACAGGTGAGGAGGTCTATTCACTGTCGATCTTATTGAAAGAAGAAGGCATATTGAACCGGTCTGTCATCTATGCCACCGACATCAATCAGCGCTCACTCCAGATTGCGCGGGAAGGAATTTACCCGCTGGACTATATGAAAAATTACACATCGAGCTATCAGCAGTCCGGCGGGAAGGTCAATTTTTCAGATTACTACACCGCGAAATATGGTTCTGCCTTGTTCGATCAGTCATTACGGGAGAATGTAGTGTTCTCTTCACACAACCTGGCGACTGACAAATCTTTCAACGAATTTCATATGATCATTTGCCGGAATGTGCTGATTTATTTCAATCAACAACTTCAGAGTCGTGTGATCGGTTTGTTTCACGATAGTCTTTGCTCATTCGGGTTCCTGGGATTAGGTAATAAAGAGTCTCTCTTGTTTGCCGCAAACCAGAAAGACTTCGTGGATATCGACAGGAAGGAAAAGATATTTATGAAATCGTGAGATGAGTGAGCGGGGATACAGTGCAGTTGTGATTGGCGCTTCAGCGGGAGGTTTGCATGCGCTTACAACGATTCTCGAGGAACTACCAATAGACTACCGGCTACCGGTTCTCGTCGTGCAACACCGGTCGAAGGATGAGAGAGGCTTGCTGGAAGAGATATTACAGGATAAATGCAGCATCCGTGTGTTGCAGGCGAACGAAAAGGAAGTGATCACGAACGGCACTGTGTACCTGGCCCCACCTGATTATCATCTGTTGGTGGAACAGGATAAGACTTTCTCGCTGACATCGGACGACAAGGTGAACTACAGCAGGCCCTCGATCGACGTGTTGTTCGAAACGGCAGCGGAGGTCTATCGCGACAAACTCGTCGGTATAATTTTGACCGGCGCCAACAGCGATGGACGACGAGGCATCGAAACGATCCGGAATTTCCACGGGCTAACCATTGCCCAGGATCCCAGGGAGGCGGAGTTTCCAGTCATGCCGCTTGCTTCGATCAATTCCGGCGCCGTGGAGAAAGTTTTCAACCTGGTAGAAATAAAGAGTTTTTTGCTGAGTCTATAAAAAATGAACCACGACAAATCAACCATTCTTCTCGTCGACGACAGGCCAGCGAATATTCTTGCTCTCGAACAAATGCTTGAGAAGCCTGACCGGGCATTCCTTCGGGCTTCTTCCGGAGATGAGGCCCTCAAGTATGCGCTCAACCGGCAGATCGACCTGATCATACTCGATGTTCAGATGCCCGCAATGGATGGCTTCGAAGTCTCCCAGATCCTGAAATCCAATTATCGTACAAAGGAGATACCTATCATCTTTGCATCCGCGGAGAAAAAGGAACATCAATCGATCATGAAAGGCTTTGAAGAAGGGGCGGTCGATTATCTTTTCAAACCACTCGATCCCGGGATCACCAGGGCGAAAGTGGCCGTGTTGTTGAAACTCCAGATGCAAAAGAAGGAGTTGATTGAGAAGAACGCCTCGCTCGAACGTTCGGCTTTGCTCATCAATAATTCCGCCGACATCATTGGCGTGATCGACATCAATACGATGAAGTTTGAAGAGGTGAACCAGGCATTCACCACTATCCTTGGCTATGGACCAGAAGGGATAGAAGGCACTGCCGTTGACTTCTTCCTGAGTGACGAAGACCGCAATTTTGTTAGAAGCCTGAAGAGCAAAGACAAAGAGCGGATGTCATTCGAGACACGCGTTTATTGCAAAGACCGTAGCCTCAAGTGGCTTCAATGGAATGTGGTGGTTAAAGATGGCAAATGGTTTATCAACGCCCGCGACATCACGCTTGTCAAACAAGTTGAAAGGATCAGGGACTCGCTGGCGACTATCGTGAAGCAATCCAATGATGCTATTTACATTCACGACGAGGGCGGGATGGTGATCACATGGAACAAAGGCGCCGAGGCGATCTATGGTTACACCGAGAACGAAGCACTCCGAATGAAGATATGGAACATCATTCCGGAATACCTTCATGCCGAAACCCAGCAATTGATCGACAAGGTGCAGTCGGGTTCCGGATTTTCGACACTTGAAACGAAGCGCATCACGAAGCACGGCAAGATGGTGGACGTACTCTTTTCTTCTGCACTCATCGCCGATCCCGGAAGCGCCGACAAATCATTCTCCATCACAGAACGAGACATTACTCAGCATAAGATCGCTGCCGAACAGATCATGCAGCTCAATAAAGATCTCAGGAACAACGTCATGCAACTGGAGGCGACAAATAAAGAACTCGAGTCTTTTTCTTATTCGGTTTCCCACGACCTTCGCTCGCCTCTTCGTTCACTGATGGGTTATTCACAGATCCTCGGTGAAGATTATGCTGACAAGATTGATGACGAAGGGAAGCGCTTGCTGTCGGTCATTCAGCGAAACGCGATGAAGATGAATTCCCTCATCGATGACCTGCTGGAATTCTCCCGCCTTGGAAAGAAGGAGATCGGCAGAGAACAAGTGAATATGGCCGGCATAGTGGACCAGTTGATCGATGAGACGAAATCTTCGGCGGACAATAAGGTTGAATTCAACGTCGATGAACTTCCTGATGTGTTTGGCGACCAGTCCCTGATAGCACAAGTTTGGACCAACCTGATCTCAAATGCTGTCAAGTATTCGGGTAAGAAAAGCGACCCCAAAGTGAGCATCGGCTCCTACGCCGATAACGGCAACATAGTGTATTTTGTAAAAGACAATGGGGCTGGTTTCGACATGGAGTATGCGGACAAGCTCTTCGGCGTCTTTCAGCGTCTTCATAAAAAAGAAGAGTTCGATGGAACTGGTATCGGGCTGGCCATCGTCCACCGTGTAATTGTTCGTCATGGTGGAAAGGTGTGGGCGGAAGGGAAGGTGGAGGAGGGAGCGACGTTTTACTTTTCGCTACCAAAAGGTTAAGGGGCTAGAGTTAAGTGTGAAGAGTTAAGAACTAAGAGTTGGCACCTGGTGTTTTGGTGAACATAGGGTGCTAACTCTGGAAATCAGTGAAAATTTGAGGAATGATAGAGGATACGATAACTTGAAAACTCTTCACTCTTCACTCTTAGTT
>WUUC01141638.1_pt1 | contig 10521 bp, 9 predicted proteins | sample 6278441 | NCBI WGS metagenome assembly WUUC01 (sample SAMN13675441, study PRJNA597444) | soil metagenome | isolation source: soil | place: USA: Washington | collected 2017-10 | reverse complement strand
GGAAGGGCCGCCTCGGCGGGACTCCCGTCTAGAGGAAGGGCCGCCTCGGCGGGACTCCCGTCTAGAGGAGCGGGCCCCTGACGAACACGTCGAAGGCGCCGTTGGTGTCGTCGTCGACGAGGTTGCTGGCCGCCGATGCGAAGCACACGTACCTGCCGTCGGCGGTGATCGACGGGTCCTCACCGGGGTCGTTGCTCGGGCCGTTCGCCTGCTCGCCGTCGTCGCCGACGCTCACACGCTCGGTCCCCCCCGTCTGGCGGTCGTGGCGGAAGATGTCGAGGCCTTCCCACCGGTTCGGAGCTCCGTTCGTGTCGCCGGGGACGAGGTTCGCGGCGATCGACTGGAAGGCGACGTAGCGGCCGTCACCGGAGATCGCAGGGATGAAGCTGGGGCCGTCGGTCTCGGAACCGGCCATGCCCAGGCTGACGCGGGAGGTCTGACCGCTGCTGAGGTCGTGGACGAAGACGTCGGTGACGCCGTTGTCGTCGTCCTCGACGAGGTTGTCCGCCAGCGAGTGAAAGGCGACGAAGCCTCCATCTGTCGAGATCATCGGCGCGCTGCTCTCGGCGTTCGCCTGCGTACCGTCGCTCGCGATGCTCACCCTGATCGTCTTGCGCGTCGCGCGGTTGTAGACGAACACGTCGACGGCCCGGTTGGTGTCGCGCGGGACGAGGTTGTCCGCGTACGAGATGAACGCCACCATGCGGCCGTCGCCGGAGATCGACGGCGAGTAGCTCGAGGAGTTGCCCTCCTTCAGCTTCGAGCTGATGCTGACGCGGTTCGTCTTCACCGTCGTGCGGTCGTGGACGAAGATGTCCGAGTCGCCGTTGTGGTCGCCCTTGACGGCCAGGTTCGACGCGAGGGACGAGAAGGCGACGAAGCGGCCGTTGCCGGAGATCGACGCGTCGTAGCTGGAGCCGTTCGCCTCGCCGAGGTCCGAGCGGATACTGACTCGGTTCGTCCGGCCCTCGTTGCGGTCGTAGACGAAGACGTCCGCGCGGCCGTTCTTGTCGCCCTTGATCGCGAGGTTCGTCGCGGCCGAGGTGAACGCCACGTACCGGCCGGTGTGCGACAGCGACGGACCCTCCGACGAGCGGTTCGCCTGCGTGCCGGTCGAGCGGACGCTCGCGAACTCCGGCGTCGTGTTCTGACGGTTGAACAGGAACACGTCGGTCGTGTCGTTCCTGTCCGCGCCGATGATGTTCGATGCCCGCGACGCGTAGCCGACGAAGTTCCCGTCGCCGGATATCGAGCACCCGAAGCTGTCGTCGTTGCCCTCGACGCCGTTCGACCGCTCGCTTACGCGCTCGGTGGTCGGCGTGGCCTGCGCGCCCGCCGCCGTGGCGGTGACGAGGCAGCACAGCATGCCGGTCAACGTCCTGATGGTCCATCTCGAGATCATGTGGAGCCCTCCTTCGATCCCCTGGCCGGTCTGTCGCCGGCGTCCTGCTCAGGATCGAGAAAAGGGCTCTTCCGGAGCACTCAGACCTTTACGGAACGAGTGTTAGATGTTGAGCGTTCGCGAATCTCCTAGGTGGCGCGCTTCTTCAAGGCCCCCATGTCGAGGATCGTGATCGAGCGGCGCTTCGTCTCGACCCAGCCGCGGTCGCGCAGTGACTTGAGGGCCTGGCTGACGCCCACGCGCGACGCTCCCGTCCAGGCGGCGAGCTCGTCCTGGGTCAGCGGGAGCGAGATCTCGACGCCCGCGGGCGTCTCCCGACCGAAGCGCTCGGCGAGCTCGAACAGGCGCCGCGCGACGCGGCCGACGGTGTCGTATGCGGAGAACTCCACGCGTTTGCGATCCGCGTCGCGCAACCGTGCCAGGACCGTCTCGAGCAGCAGCAGCGCGGTCGCCGGATGCTCGGTCAGCCACGTCTTGAACGACGCGGTGTCGAGCACGAGCGCTCCGGCTCGCTCCATCGCGATCACGTTCGCCGACGTCGGCTTCCCGTCGATCGCGGAGAACTCGCCCAGGAGGTCGCCCGGGTCGCGGACGCCGAGCATGACCTCCTTGCCGTCCTCGGTGACCGTCGCGATCTTGGCGCGGCCCGACAGCAGGACCACGACCCGATCGGTCACCTCGCCCTCGTGGAAGATCGTGGCGCCGGCGTCGTACGTGCGCTTGCGGCCGCGGTCGAACAGCGCCCGCTCGGCGTCCTCCGAGAGCCGTGCCAGGAATCCGGCCACCCCTTGCTGCCCGCGCATCTCCTTTACCTTATGGGCGTGAGGCGTTCCGATCGCGTCGGCGGCACTGCGACGATCCTGGTCACGGACCTCGTCGGCTCGACTGCGATGTTCGACCGCCTCGGCGACGAGAAGGCCGAGCGCCTCCTGCGCGCCCACCTCGGCGAGCTCCGCGACCTCGTTCGCTCGTTCGGCGGCGCCGAGGTCAAGAGCACCGGCGACGGGATCATGGCTGCGTTCCCCGCGGCGTGGCTCGCGACCGAGTGCGCGGTGGCGATGCAGCGGGGGCTGCACCTCAGGAACGAAGACGGCGCCGACGTGCCGCTGCACATCCGCGTCGGCCTGCACTCCGGTGACACGACTGCCGACCGCCACGACCACTACGGGATCGCAGTAGCGGTCGCGGCGCGGCTGTGCGACCAGGCCCTGCCGGACGGGGTCCTGGTCTCGGGGGTGACCCGCGGCCTCGTCGGCTCCCGCGGCGGCCACACGTTCACGGACGCGGGGATCCCGCCGCTGAAGGGCATCGACGAGCCGGTGCGGGCGTGGGCTCTGGAATGGGGGGCGGGACAGCTGCCCCCCGCTCCCCCTCCGGGGCTGGAGCGCCGACGCGGGCCGGTGCTCGCAGCCGCCGCAGGTGCGCTGCTGATCGCCGGCCTGGGGACCGGGATGCTGATGTCGGGCGGCGACGAGCCGCGCCCATCCGTCGAGCTGGACGCTCCGGGCGACATCGTCCGGGTCAGCGTCAGGAGCAACGGAGACGAGATGGCTCGCCTGAGCTTCTCCGCGGACATCTCGGGGACGGGTTCGCACGTCGCCTTCGCGGGCGACTCCAAGGTCGTCCGCACGGACACGAACGAGGCCACCGACGTGTTCCGCGTCGCGCTGCGCGACGGCCGCGTGAGGTCGCGGACGCTCGAGCTCCTGAGCACGAGAGCCGACGGCGTCGGGGACGGACCGAGCACGCTGCCCTCGATCTCCGACGACGGCGCCGTGGTCGGCTTCTTGAGCGACGCCACGAACCTCGCGGTGAAGGTCGACGGGAACGAGCATCCGGACGTCTTCGTCCACTCGGACGCCAAAGGGGTCAGCAGGGTGAGCGTCGGGACGGACTACCAGGCGGCGAACGGCCCGAGCTTCGACGTGCACGTCTCCGGCGACGGGCGGCTGGTCGCGTTCACCACCGCCGCGTACAACCTCGCGTTCCACGTCGACCGGAACAAGGTCGACGACATCTTCGTCCGGGACATCGAGGCCGCCAAGACCAACCGCGTGAACATCAGGTCGGGGAACCTGTCGGAGGCGAACGAGCGCAGCTTCGGACCCGAGCTCTCCCGGGACGGCCGCTACGTCGCGTTCTCCTCGCTGGCGAACGACCTCACCCTCCCGGACACGAACAATCGCTCCGACGTGTTCCGGTACGACAGAGCGCAGCGCCAGACGCTGCGCGCCAGCCTCACCTCCACCGGGGACCAGGCGGACGGAGACAGCAGCGAGGTCTCGATCTCCGACGACGGAAGCCTCGTCGCATTCGTCTCCAAGGCCGACAACCTCGTGCCCGGCGACGGGCCCGATCGCGACGTGTTCGTGTACGACTTCGAGAGCGGCGACACCGTTCTCGTCAGCGTGGGCGCCTTCGGAGAGGCGACCGGGAACGGGGACAGTCGCAACCCTTCGATCTCCGGAGACGGTCGCTACGTCGCCTTCGACTCGACGGCCCGCAACCTCGTGCGCGGGGACGCCAACGGAGTCCGCGACGTGTTCCTCTACGACCTCGTCGAGCGCACGATGACGCGGTTGAGCATCACCGAGCACGACGAAGAGTCGGCCGATGACTCGTTCGATCCGTCGATCACGTCCGACGGCTCCTACGTCGTCTTCACGTCCGTGGACGCCCTGGTCGACGACGACGGCAATACGGTCAGGGACGTCTACCTGCGCGGCCCCTTGGACTGACCCGGTCGATATCTCCCGGGCGACGGGAGGAATCGACCGCTTCGGGCGACTAGCCGCGCCCGGCCGGCAGGCCCTTCGTCCTCAGCCGGGCATTCTCGGGGGTGACACGGCCGTCATGGGGTAAGAAGGCGCGGGCGGACAGTCGACGAGGGGAGGGTCCCATGGCCGGTCTTGGTCGGATACGGATCGTCACGACGTTGTCGCTCGTCACCCTGGTCGCGCTCGCGGCCCTCGTCACCACGAGATCGGGCGACTTCGATCTCAGCGCGTGCCGTGAGGAAAAGAGGGCGCGCGCCGTCCTGCGCGATGCCGGAGGGGATCGCATCGGTCGCGTCGACTTCTGGGTCGACGGCTCGTGCACGACTAGGGTCGTTGCCGTCATCGGCCACTTCGACCTCCGCGGCGACGAGACCGGGCTGACCGAGGGCTTCCACGGCTTCCACGTCCACACGACCGGGAAGTGCGATGCCGATGCCGAGGACACCGCCGGCAACCCGTCGCCGTTCTTCACGGCGAGCTCGCACTGGAACCCCGACAGCAGCAACCACGGAGACCACCGCGGCGACCTCCCACCGCTGCTGGCGACGAGCACGGGCCTCGCGCGCGCGAACGTTTTGACCGACCGCTTCCGTATCGGGCAGCTCTTCGACGACGACGGCAGCGCGGTGATCGTCCACGCCGGGCGTGACAACCTGGCGCACATCCCGGCCGTTGCTCCGGACGGCGGCGAACGCTACCACTCGCACACGACGAACGAGATGGGTGCGGACGAGACGACGCGCTCGACGGGCGACTCGGGGTCGAGGTTCGCGTGCGGCGTCGTCAAGCGCATTAAGAAGAACTGACGCGGCTCAACGCTCGACCAGCTCCCACGCGGCGGCCGCCGCGCCTCGCCATCCCGCATCGCGGCCGAGCTCACCGAGCACGATGACCGGCATCGTCTGGAACGGGAGGAGCGCGGCGGCCACGCGTTCTGTCAGCCCTTCTACGAGGGTCGGTCCCGCCGCTGCGAGGCCGCCCCCGACGACGATCGCCTGGGGATCGAGGAGCGTCACGTAGTTCGTCAGCCCGAGCGCCAGAGCATCCATGGCCTCGGCCCACACCGCCCGCGCGCGGTCGTCGCGTGCGGCGATGCGACCCGGAAGGTCGGTGGCGTTGACCGACGGGTCGCCCCCAGCAGAGCGATACGCGGCTTCGACCGCACGAGCCGACGCGACGGCTTCGATGCACCCGCGCCGGCCGCACGCGCACTTCGGTCCTCCGGGCGCGACGACCATGTGACCGAGCTCGCCTCCGGCGAGATGCGCGCCCGAGTACGCCCTGCCGCCGAGGACGACCGCGGCCCCCACTCCCGTCCCGACCGAGACGAAGAGGTAGTCCGAATACCCGCGCGCCGCTCCGTAGACCCCCTCGCCCAGCGCGGCACGCCGCACGTCGTGGCCCAACGTGACCGGCAGTCCCGTCGCTTCCTCGAGGCGGCGCGCCAGAGAGACGTTGCGAAACGGGAGGTTGACCGCGTGGACGGCGACGCCGGCGCCCTCGTCCACTATCCCCGGCACGCCGATGCCGATCGCGCCGACGCTCGGCTCCGCCGCGCGGCGAAGGTCGGCGACGAAGTCGACGATGCGCCCGACGACTGCCGCCTCGCCGTCCCCGGCACGGGTGGCCCGAGGCCCCAATGGAGTCGAGGGCGCGCCGGTCTCATCCACGAAGCCACCCTTGATGCTCGTCCCGCCGACGTCGACGCCGAGGACGCGCTTCGAGCTCAAGGGGGATCGCCGACCCAGCGGCCCCGGTGCATCACCGCGCGCACCGAAGCGCGCTCGTCGAAGACCACCAGGTTGGCGGGAGCACCGGGACGCAGACCGGCGTCGAGGCCTGCGAGGCGCGCGGGACGTTCGGACGCGGCCTCCACCGCCGCGGCCAGCGACGCGCCCGTCGCCTCCATCCAGCGTCGGACGGCATCGTCGAGCGCGAGCGCGCTGCCCGCGAGCATCCCGCGCCCGTCCTGGACGAGGTCGCCCCTCTTGGAGATCTCCACCCCGCCCATTACGTACTCACCGTCGGGCGCGCCCGCGGCCGTGCTCGAGTCCGACACCAGCACGACCCGGTCTTCCGCCTTCTCTCGGACGAGCCTGAGCACGAGATCGTCGACGTGGTGGCCGTCCGGGATCACGCACAGGGCGACCCGCTCGTCTACGAGGGCCCAGCCGGGGACGTTGGGCTCGCGGTGATGGAAGCGGCGCATCGCATTGAAGAGGTGCGTAACCGAGCCCGCTCCGCGCGCCGTCGCAGCGGCTGCGATCTCCGCGCCTGCACCCGTGTGGCCGATCGACACCGCGACCCCCAGATCGCTCAATCCCGAGATCAGCTCCATCGCACCGGGAAGCTCCGGCGCGAGCGTGACCATGCGCACGCGTGCGTCCCGGTAGTAGTCGGGGATCCCGGCGTCGGGCTCGAGCAGGCATCCGTCTCGATGGATCCCGCGGAAGTCGGGGTTCAGGAACGGTCCTTCGAGGTGGATGCCGGCAGCGGGAGAGGCACCGCGCTCGATCTCGTCGCCGATGACGCGCACGGCCTTTGCCGCGACCTCAGGCTCCGTGCTGATGATCGTCGGGAGGTAGGTCGTCACGCCGTGCGCGAGCTGGATGCGGTCGACCTCCTCCAGGCTAGCCGGGTCGGCGACCAGGTCGAACCCTCCTGCGCCGTTGACCTGGAGATCGCAGAGGCCGGGCGCGACGATCCCGTCGACGCGCGGGACGCGTGGGCCCGGCGTCCCGACCTCGACCGCCTCGATGAGGCCACCGGAGACCCGGATCGATCCTTCGACGAGCTCTCCCGCGATGACGACGGATCCCGCTAGATCGAAGCGGGAACCGTCATCCATCCTTCGAGCCCTCGTCCTTTCGCTTGCGGAACGCGTCGATCACGGCCCGCCACGCGGGAGCCGCGACCCCCAGCGCACCCTCACCCACGCGATCGAGCCAGGGCGGCGCGAGCCTCAGCTTCTTCGTCGCCAACCATAAGACGGCGAGCACGGCGGCTCCGGCAGAGAGCCACGCGAGCCCCCATATGTCGAGCCCGTTCGCGCGGATCGACAAGACCACCGGCAGCACGCCCAGCACTACGACAAGGACGCCGAAGAAGTGCCGGGCCTTGCTAAGGGCACGGAGCTCTTGGCGCGCGTCGGTCAGCTCCTTGCGCGTCGACTGTACTTCGCGGATGAGCTGGTTGACCGCAATGGGGGGCAGCCCGCGGTCGCGGGAGGCGATGGCGTGAGTGTTGCGGATCGCCGCCTGTGCCGAGGTGCCTTCCGACGGCTGCATGCCGAGGAACTCGATCAGAGCCAGCGCCTCGGTCGACATGACCTCTCCGTTCAGATCCGCCCGCCACTCCGCGGGGTTGTCGCCGAGGCGGACGACGTGGCCGTACCTGCCGAGCGCGGAGATCGACTGCTCGAGGTTGCGCGTCGAGGTCTCGGACGTGTCGAGCGCGTCCGGCGGCAACGCGAGGGGGGCCTGTGGGAACTTCTTCGTGAACGACGCCGCCGCGTACAGGTAGTCGCCCGCGAGGAGGAGGTTGGAGCTCAGGCCCGAGACGTCGTCCTCGACGATGCCTTCCAGCAGCACCTCCGCGGCCGGATCGGCCGCGTCGAGAGCTGCGACGCACGAGTGACGGAGGGCCGACGCGATCATCGGCGCCAGCACGATGCGGCCGTCGTCGTCGATCCTGCTGCCGGGCGGCAGATCCGCGCTCGGAAGCCGCTTCAGACGCGCGGTGATCTCCTTCAGCGCGCCCGCGTCCTTCAGGCAGCGAGCGATGTCGAGCTGGTCGGCAGCGAGGTAGCGGCGGCGTCCTCGAGAGCCTTCAGGAGCCACGACCTCAGACGGGCGGCGCTCTGCTCCGCCAGGGCGCGGCCCCGGGTGATCGTGTGGATGTCCAGTGCCGCCGCGGTCGAGCTGATCGTGCCCTCGACGCTGCCGTCGGGATCGATCCGCAGCGCGATCATCATCCCGAGCTCGCGCGCATAGTGATCCGGCGGCGGGCACTTCAGACGTCCGACCGCGTCGCCGCCGGCGTGCATCCAGCCGAGCATCCGAAGGACGCCGCGCGACTGGAAGATGCTTCCCTTCTGCTTGTCGCCCTTCTCGTCGACGCCGCCGTGCCACGTCGCGGGGTCGGTGGCGCTGAACCACACGGCCCATTGCTGGGCGACCCACGTTGCATCGGGTGCGCCGCCGGTGATGTCGAGCTCTCCGCCGTCGCCGACGCGGATCAAGGTCCCGCCGCCCTCCTTCCACGCCGGCGGGACTACGCGGTCCCGTCCGACGACCGCGCGGCTGACGTCGCGCAGCGGCCATCGCCCGAAGGGCTCGGCCTCGAACAGGCTTTCCGAGCGGAGCTGGACGACCTTCGTCCCCTGCAGGCGGACTTTCCGCGCGAGGAGGTCCATACCGTCGCCGTCCGCCTCTCCGACCACTGCGATCTCGGGGAACCCGAGCGCGGCATACCTGATGGCGTTGCCGAGCAGAGCGGCGTGGCTCGCCCGGGTCGGCTCGAGCCACAGATTGCAGACGACGACACCGGGCTCCACCGACCGCAGCGTCCGGACGACGACCGGGAGGCGCTTCCCTTCGTGCTCGATCTCGAAGACCGCCCGCCAGCGTCCCGGACGGCTGCTGTCGAGATAGCAGATCGCCGACCCCGCGAGCCCGGTCACTCCGTCGATCTCGTCGACGGCGACCGGCTCGGGCCAGCTCAAGAGGATCTCGCTCTCGGCCGCCCTGTCGAGGGGGGTCAGCACTCGATCTCTCCGCGCGTCGATCTCCGTGACGCCCACCCGCAGGTCCTCGGGCAGGAACGCGAGCGCCTCGCTCCGGAGCTGGTGGAGGATGACCATCCCGGTTCCGGGGGGCCGGGCCGCCAGCATCTCGCGCAAGCTCCGGGTCAGGTACAAGACGTTGAAGCCGAGGACCAGACAGTCGAAGTGGGTCGCGGTCTCGGCCAGGCCCTCGAAGTTCCGGTCGGTGAAGAGCTGCACGTCCCATCGAGGGTCGCTCGCGAGGAAGGCCGACAGGTCGAGGCCGGGGGTATGCAGTACCTCTCTCTCGCTCTGGAGTAGAGCGACGGAAAGCACTCGTTCGTTGACGGGTTTCACCGCGCCGGCATCCCCACGCTTGGTCGCGTGACGGGGCGACTATAGAGCCCGGCCGGGCAGGGAGACGCGTCCCCGCGCCGCCGGCTCGACTCACTCGCAATGCTCGTCGTAGACGGTCGCGCGTGGATAAGACGGCCCACGCGTGCCACCCGGGACGCCCTCAGGCCTCAGGTTGCTAGCAGACCTAGGCGAGCTCCGGGCTCAGCCGCCGGCGGTCGTGAAGAAGAAGGTCGCGTTCTCGGCGACCCGGATCAGCGGCTCCCAGACCAGCCCCAGCGCCAGGGTGGCGGCGGCCGTCAGCGCGATGACGGCACCGGACAGCGCCGGGACCTCGATCCCCGGCGCCCCCTCGGCGCGCTCCTGCATGTACATCACGACCATGATCCGCAGGTAGAAGAACGCGGCGATCGCGCTCGAGAGCATGCCCACGACGACGAGCCAGGTGTAGCCCGCGTCGACGGCCGCCCCGAAGACCACGAGCTTCGCGACGAACCCCGAGGTCAACGGCACGCCCGCGAGAGAGAGAAGGAAGAGGCTGAACGCGGCGGCCAGAAGCGGGCGCTCGTAGAACAGGCCCCTGTAGTCGGTCAGCCTCGTCCGGGTCTCGCCGCTCCCGGCCAGCACCGCGACGACCGCGAACGAGCCCAGGACGCTCACGCCGTAGGTGGCGAGATAGAAGAGCGACCCGGAGACGCCGTCGTCGCTCGCGGCGACGATCGCGGTGAGCACGAAGCCGGCGTGCGCGATCGAGGAGTACGCGAGGATCCGCTTCACGTCCTCCTGCACGACCGCGAGGATCGACCCCGCGACCATCGTGGCGACCGCTACCCCGATCACGAGCGGCTGCCACTCCCACCTCAGCGTGAACAGCGCCGCGTCGAGGAGCCTGATCAACGCCGCGAAGCCGGCGAGCTTCGAGCCCGCGGCCATGAACCCCGTGACCGTCGAGGGAGCGCCCTGGTACGCGTCGGGCGTCCACATGTGGAACGGGACCGCGGCGATCTTGAAGGCGAGCCCCACGATGAGGAGGCCGGCGGCGAGGAACAGCAACGTGACGTCGGAGGTCGGCGTCGTGCGAAGGAACTCCACGATCCCGGACTGGCCGCCGGCGCCGTACAGGTTCGTCGACCCGACGGCACCGTAGACGAGCGCTATGCCGAGCAGGAAGAACGCGGACGAGAACGCGCCGAGCAGGAAGTACTTCATCGCCGCCTCCTGCGAGG
>WUUC01045494.1_pt1 | contig 10521 bp, 14 predicted proteins | sample 6278441 | NCBI WGS metagenome assembly WUUC01 (sample SAMN13675441, study PRJNA597444) | soil metagenome | isolation source: soil | place: USA: Washington | collected 2017-10 | reverse complement strand
GTCCAGCCGGTGGGGTTGTTGGGGGAGTTGAGGTAGAGCGCCCGGGTGCCTGGCGTCAGCGCATCGAGGAGCTTCTGCAAGTCGAGCGTCCATCCGTCGGCACGGAAATCGAGCGGCACCGTTACCACGTGGGCGCCGAGGATCTTGGGAATCTCCAGCAGGTTGGGCCACAGCGGCACCACCTCCACCACCCGGTCCCCCGGCTCCACCAACAGCTGCGATGCCAGCATCAGCGCGTTCACGCCCGCCGAGGTCACCGCGATCTGCCCTTCCTGCACCGGGATTTTGTGGAGGCTTGAGACGTAGCCGGCGATGGCGCTTCTCAGCTCCGGGATGCCGAGGTTGTGCGTGTAGAACACCTCGCCCGCGCCGATCGAGTCGATGCCCGCCTGGCGGATGAACTGCGGCGTCGGCTCGTCGGGCTCGCCGACCCAGAAGGCGAGCACGTCCTTGCGGCCGATGCCTTCGTTGTACAGCTCGCGGATCTTCGAGGCGCTGAGCGCGCGCACCGCGGCGCGCGCCGCAAGCGGAGTTTCCGGCTTCATGGTCTGCGCTATTCTAAACTTACGAAAAAATGCCCTGGTCGCTCATCGCCGCCCTGACCACCATGCTGATCTGGGGCGTCAACTTCGCCGTCTCCAAGTTCGTGCTCGAGGGCATCGGCCCGGGCCCGTTCATGTTCTTTCGCTTCGCGCTGCTGCCGGTGCTCGGCCTTACGCTGCTCGCCATCGCATTCCGCGGACGGCTGGCCCTTACCCGACCGCGACGCGCCGACGTGCCGCGCTTCGTAGCCTGCGCCCTCATCGGCCACGCGGTCCATATCGGCGCCGTGCTGTACGGCATGAATCTGTCGACCGCATTCTCGTCGTCGCTGGTGCTCACCACCGGCCCGCTCTTCACGCTCGGCATCCTTGCCGCGGTAGGCGCCGAGCGCCTGCGGGCGGGCCAGCTGGTCGGCACCGCGGTAGCCTGCGCGGGCATGGCGCTGTTCCTGTCCGAGAAGTTCGTCGGCGGCTTCGCGCACGCCGGATTCGGCGACCTGCTGCTGCTGGTGGCAGCGCTGTGCTTCTCGCTGTACACGGTACTCGTCCAGCCGCTGGTGCAGCGCTACGGCCCGCTTATCGTGCTCTCCCACACGCTGGTGATCGCCGCGCCCCTGTGCCTCCTGGTAAGCATCCCCAGCCTCGCGGGGCTGGATCCCGCGCGGCTCACCCCCGGCATCTGGGTCGGCATGCTGTGGGCGCTGGTGATGTCTTCGTTCCTCGGTTGGCTGATGTGGACCTGGGTCAACGCGGTGCGCGGCGTGGCGCGCAGCGCCCCGTTCGCCTACCTCATGCCGCCGATCGCCGGCATAGTTGCCTGGCTCACGCTCGGCGAGTCGTTCACCTGGCTCAAGGTCTTCGGCGCCGCGCTGACCATGGCCGGCGTCGCGTGGGCGCAGTTCGGCGGCGGCGCGCCGGCCAAGGCGGCGGCACAGCCCGACGCCGCATGAAGAAGCTGCCCGGCACCGTCTGGGCGCTCGGCGTGGTGTCGCTGCTCATGGACCTGTCCTCCGAGCTGGTGCACAGCCTGCTGCCGATCTACATGACTGCGGTGCTCGGCGCGAGCATGGTGGCCGTCGGCCTGGTCGAGGGCATCGCCGAGGCGACGGCGTCGGCGCTCAAGCTTTTCTCCGGCGCGCTTTCCGACCGGCTCGGGCGCAGGAAGCCGCTGGTGGTGCTCGGCTACGCGCTCGCGGCGCTCTCCAAGCCGCTGTTCCCGCTTGCAGGCTCGGTGGCGCTGGTGGCCGCTGCGCGCTTCATGGACCGCGTCGGCAAGGGCGTACGCGGCGCGCCGCGCGACGCGCTGATCGCCGACGTCACCCCGCCTGCGCAGCACGGGGCTGCCTACGGGCTGCGCCAGGCGCTCGACACCGTAGGCGCGATCCTCGGCCCGCTGGCGGCGATCGGGCTGATGTTCCTGCTGCTCGACGACGTGCGCGCGGTGCTCTGGGTCGCGGTTCTCCCTGCGACGCTATCGGTCGCCGTGCTGCTGCTGTTCGTTAAAGAAACCTCCGGAAAAATTCCAAAGAAAAACCCGGTTTCCTTCCGCGCCGTCGGCGCGCTCGGGAAGCGCTACTGGGCGATCGTCGCGCTCGGCGCGGTGCTCACGCTCGCACGCTTCTCGGAGGCCTTCCTGATACTGCGGGCCGAGCAGCTTGGCCTGGCGCTTGCGCTCGTGCCGCTCGCGCTAGTTGTGATGAACCTCGTCTACACCGCGATCGCCTACCCCGCCGGCGTGGCCGCCGATCGGGGCGCAAGCAAGGTGCTGCTGGTGCTCGGCCTGGCAGCGCTCATCGCGGCCGACCTGGTGATCGCCTCCTTCACCTCGCTCGCATGGTTTTTCATCGGTGTCGTGCTGTGGGGCGCGCACATGGGGCTCACGCAGGGCCTGCTCTCGGCGCTGGTCGCAGGCGAGGCGCCTGCCGAGCTGCGCGGCACGGCGTTCGGCGTATTCCACGTGGTTTCGGGCGGGGCGCTGCTCGCCGCCAGCGTGCTCGCCGGCTGGCTGTGGAGCGCGTACGGCGCGGCCATGACCTTCTATGCCGGGGCCGCGTTCACCGCCATGGCGCTCGCCGGCCTGCTCGTCGTTACCCGAAGAACTGCCTGAACGCCTGCAGCGTGCGCTCGATGCCCCCGCCGTCGACGTCCAGATGCGTCACCAAGCGCATGCGCGCCGCGGGCCCGAGCAGGATATTGCGCTCCTTCATGTAGCTTCCAAGCGCTGCAATGCGCTCCGGCGGAATACGCACGAACACCATGTTGGTGTGCTGCTCCACCGGCAGCTTGAGCTCGGCAAGGCCGGCCGCCAGCCGCCTGGCGTTCTCGTGATCGTCCTTCAATCGCTCGATGTTGTGGTCCAGGGCGTAAAGCCCGGCGGCCGCAAGGACGCCCGCCTGGCGCATCGCGCCGCCAAGCATCTTGCGCGCACGCTTCGCTTTGTGAATCAGCTCCTTCTTGCCCACCAGCACCGTGCCCGCCGGCGCGCCGAGTCCCTTGGACAGGCACGCCGACACCGTATCGAAGCCGGCGCACAGCGCCTTCACGTCCGCCTTCTCGTGGATCGCCGCGTTGAAGATGCGCGCACCGTCGAGGTGCGTGCTAAGGCCTTTCCGTTTCGCCAACGAGAGCGCCTGCTCCAGATATTTCCTGGAGATCACGCGGCCTGAGATCGTGTTCTCCAGGGCAAGCACCCGGGTGCGCGCGAAATGCGCGTCATCGGGCTTGATGGCGGCCTCGACTTCGGCGAGGTCGAGCGTGCCGTCGGGGCGGTTGGCGATGGCCTGCGGCTGGATCGAGCCTAGCACCGCCATGCCGCCCGCCTCGTACCGGTAGCTGTGCTGCTCCTGTCCGATGATCACCTCGTCGCCGCGCTGGCAATGGCTCATCAGCGCCGCGAGGTTCGACTGCGTGCCCGAAGGAAACAGCAGCGCGGCCTCGCAGCCGAAGAGCTCGGCCGCGCGCGCCTGCAGCCGGTTCACGGTCGGGTCGTCGCCGTAGACGTCGTCGCCGACCTCGGCCTCGAGCATCGCCCGGCGCATGCCGGCGCTCGGCCGCGTGACGGTGTCCGACCGCAGATCGACGAGCTGCGCCACGGCGCTCAGGAAATCGAGCCAGCCTGGCTCTGCAGCCAGTTCTGCAACCCTTCGCTGTCCATCAGCTGCAGCTGGGTCTCGAGCCAGTCGATGTGCTCTTCCTCGCTCTCGAGGATGTCTTCGAGGATCTCGCGGGAGATGTAATCGCGCACCGACTCGCAGTGGGCGATGGCATCCTGCAGCGCCGGGCGGGCCGCGCGCTCCTGCTTCAGGTCGCACTCGAGCGCCTCGCGCGGGCCTTCGCCGATCAGCAGCTTGCCCAGGTCCTGCAGGTTGGGCAGTCCCTCGAGGAACAGGATGCGCTCGATCAGGCGATCGGCGTGCTTCATCTCGTCGATCGACTCCTTCTTCTCGTAGTCCTCGAGCTTCTTCAGGCCCCAGTTGCCGAACATGCGGGCATGGAGAAAATACTGGTTGATCGCGGTGAGCTCGTTGAACAGCACCTTGTTGAGATGCTTGATGACGTCGGCATCGCCCTTCATGGCACCTCCGCTATGCGCTGGGAGCGCGATTCGACGGCGAACCGCTCAGCGCGTCAAGCGCCGACCGGAACACAAGGTGCGGTTGGGTTCTCCGCGCGTACCTCCTTGAGCAGCTGGGTGGCGCATTCCCGGCACCGGCCACAGCCCGACCCGACACCGAGCTCGAAGCTCAGCTCATCGAGGGACGAGGCGCCGCGTGCCACGCAGGCCTTGACCTCTCGTTCTGTGATCGCGTTGCAGATGCAGATGTACATGGGCGCTATACAACCTATTGAAACAATGGGACATGGAGGCCTTGACGGCGTAGATGAGAATATCTATCGTTCGAGAATGATTGTCAAGAAGAAGGATGATCGGGAAGCGGCGCCCCCGAATAGCCCGGGGCGCATCGCGAGCAGCGCATTGCTCGGTCCGCGGCGCGAGCTGGTGATCGTCCATAACGGCCGCGAATACCGGCTGCGGGTGACTCAGAACGGCAAGCTCCTCCTAACCGCCTAGCAAGCACGCCAGCCAGCCAAGCGAAGCGCTCCGCTTCGCGTCGCCAGCCAGCCAGCATTTTTTCGAAAGGACTGGCTGACATGAAGCATAGAGATGCGGATGCAAGTCGAGCAGAAACGGTCGTGGCAGCGCTGATCTACCTCATGACGCAGCATGCCCGCACCGGCTGCCCGAGGCTGGCGGTATGCGTGTCGCGTCATTTGCAGTGCCTGGCCGTGCACCCGGATGCGCCGCAGGTGGTGCGCGACATGTGCGCGAGCCTGCACGGTGCCTGGACCCAAGTCCCTGCACCCGAGGATGGCGCGATTCACTAAAGCTGTGGTCGGCGCCGCAGAGTGGTGGAGAGCAGCGATGCCATGCCGAGCAGCGCGAGGATGCATACGAGCAGCGGCCCGGCAGGCAGATCGGTGAGCAGGGATAGAGCGAGGCCGAGGACGTAGCCACCGGCGGCCAGGCCATACGCCGCGGCAAGGCGGCGGCCCCGCAGCTTGCTGGTCGCCAGCGCGGGAATGATCAGCGTGGCGAACACAAGGTAAATGCCTACCAGCTGAACCGAGACGGTGACCGCGATGGCGAACAGCACGTAGAAGCCGATGCGACCCAGGCGCTCGCGCAGGCCGAACCACAACGCGAGGATCGCCGCGGAAACCAGGGCGACCAGCGCCAGGTCCGCGGCGTGCACCCACAGGATCTGGCCCGTGAGCAGGTCCTTCAGGTGCTCCGCGCCGCGCGGGTTCGCGGCGAGCAGCAGGATCGCGGCATTGGCGGCGATCACGAACACCACCCCGATCACCGCCTCCTGCAGGTCAGGCCACAGCTTCTCGGTCCAGTTAAGGAGCAGCGCGCCCGCCAGAGCGGCGCCGAGCGCCGAGACCTGCACCGCAACGCCTTGCGGCTCGAAGCCCAGCCAGCTCGCCACGATGACGCCGAGCGCGGCGATCTGCGCCACGGCAAGGTCGATGAACACGATGCCGCGCGCCAGGACCTGGATGCCGAGCGGCACGTGAGTCGCTGCGACCAGCAGCCCGGCCGCGAGCGCCGGCCAGAGGATGCTCAGCTCCGAAGTCACTTCGCCACCGCCAGCAGCCGGGCGAGCGTGTCTTCGTACAGCGTAAAGAGATCCCTGGCCTTGTCGCTGCCGCCGATGGTGTACGGCAGCACCACCGCGGGGATGCCGGCGCGCGCAGCCAGCCACTCCGACGGTCGAGGATCGTTGTAGGCGGCGCGCGTTACCGCGCGCGCCGGATCGCGCTTGTGGCGCTCGAGCACCTCGGCAAGATGCGCGCTGCCCGGCGGCAGCCCCGGCTTGGGCTCGAGCGCTGCGATCTCGCGCATGCCGAGCCAGGCGACGAGGTACGCGAGATCGCGGTGGTGCACGACGACCGGCATGCCTCTGAGCGGTGCCGCCTTTCTCTCCCAATCCGCCGTCGCTTGGCGCCAACGGGCGAGAAATGCGTCATTCCGGCCTCGGTAGAAGGAGGCTGCCCTGGCATCGAGCTGCGCCATGCGCTCGGCAAGCGCCGCAGCGACCTTCGCCACGTTGCCCGGGTGCAGATGAATGTGCGGATTGCCCTCGGCGTGGATGTCGCCGAGGGCGCGGTCGAGGCGCGCCGGCTTGTCCAGTAGCTCGACAAAGCGCGCCGCCTCGAAGTAGCCCGGCTGCCCGGCCTGGATGCGCGCGTTGCCCGATTGCGAGAGCACCAGCGGCAGCCAGCCTTCCTCGAGCTGCGCGCCGGTGCACACCATCAGATCGGCGCTTCGCGCCCGGGCGATCAAGCTTGGCCGCGCGTCGATGCGATGCGGGTCTTGCAGCCCCGTGATGGCGACGTAAACTTTCGCGCGCTCGCCGCCGAGCTCCGCGGCGAGCGCGCCCCACTCCGGCTCGCAGGCGAAGATATTCAGCGCATTTGCAAAACCGTGCACCGAAAACAGCAGGATGAAAACGAATGCTTTCACCTCAGAACCTGTGGGCGCCATGGGCGCCAAGGCTGTGGATGTACTGCAGCACCACCTGCTTGTCGATCGGCCCGACGCGCGACTTGTCCGCGGCGAGCTGCAGCCGCAGGCGGCTGAACTCGGTGGGGCTCCAGTCCACCATCGCCGTGCTGCGGGTCGGATTGTGGTCGGTCATGAGCAGCGCAGAATCGGTTTGCACGCTGCCGTAGCCCAGGCGATCGTAGCGATAGCCGATGCGCCAGCGCGGCACGGCCTGATAGATGGCCTGCGCATAGGCGCCGGACTGGCGGCTGGCGTGGCTCGCAGCGAGGACCGTGGTGCCATCGTCGGAAGTCAGCTTGCCCGATTCCTTGCGCCAGAAATACTCCGCCTGGAACTTGAGCGCTTGCGACCACTTCACTACCGCGTCCGCGATCCACAGCCGGCTGCGGCCGCTGAAGGACTGCAGGATCTGCGTCCCCAGCGAATCGGTTTCGAAAAAACCCCTGTCCTTAGGCGAGGTGCGCAGGAACGACATTCCGGCGCGCCAGGCCGTGGTGCCGATGTCGCCGCCCAGGCGGCCGAACAGCGCGGCGGCACCGGCGCCGTTCTTCTCGAAATCGCTGCCCGGAAACGAGCGTCCGCGACCCGCCTCGGCGCCCAGCTCGACGAAAAGGTCGGTCGGCGCCACCCAGCGCAGCTGCACGCCATCGTCGTTCAGCCGCCCGCCCAGGAACGCCTTGTAGGCGAGCGGCGCATCGGCGAAGTCCCACACGTGCTGGTGGATCTCGTTCTGGTAACCGATGCCCGAAAGGAAGCGGCCGGCCTTGCCGGTGAAGCCGCGGCCGAGGGCCAGCGTCTGGATGAATGCCTCCTCGACCTCGACCTCGTCTTCCGGCGTCAGCGCCGCGACCAGCTGTCCGCGGTAATACGGATCGATGTTGCCTGCGACGACCAGCTCGGATTCGCCCGCGCTGAAGCCGCGCCGCGCCGGGCCGACTTCGCCGCCCGATGGCGCGAAGCCGCCGAGCTGGTAGGTTTCGGGCTCGAGCGAGCTGCGCGCCGCCGTGCCCTGGAAGATGAGCGAGATGGCCGGGTTGAAAGCGTTTTCCTTCGCCTGGCCGTAAATCGACAACGATGCTGCGGCGGCAGCCGCCGCCACGATGAAGCGAAACATGTCGTGCCCCTCATGAAGTTTGCCGAAACGAACGAGCTACTTCAGAGAAGCGCGGGCGGACCCCTTGAGGATGGAAGCGGAGCGGCGAGGCCGGGCGCCTCGGGCGCGTGGGAAATGAATGCGTGATTCTCGAGCGCGCAAAGCGCGCCGGCCGCCGGCGGCGCGTCGAGCGTTCCAAGTACCGTACCGAGGGCGTCGTGCAGCTTGCACAGGCCGCCCTGACTCTGCGTCTTGCCGGCGCCCGAGGCATGCCAGATGTCATGCGCGAGCGCGCTTTGCTGGGCGAGCAGCAGGGCCGCTGCTAGGAGGAGCGCGCGAAGCATCGGCGCCAAGGTTAAACCGCTTCGACAGGATTATGCTAGTGGCCATGAAAGCCACCGCGCTGGTCCTGTTCCTGTCCACGGGGCTCGCCTATGGGCAAGCAACCACGGTAGTCACCGTCCCGGCCCAGCGCGGCACAATCGCCGGCCTGGTCGTGCACCAGGAGGGCGCGCAGAGCTTCAAGCACGGCGTCGCGCTCTTTCCCGGCCACCCCGGGATCATGAAGATCAGGCTCGAAGGCGCAGAGCCGCAGTTCGAGATGCGCGGCAATTTCCTGGTGCGCTCGCGCCGCCACTGGATCGACGAAGAGACGCTGGTCGTCGTGGTCGACGCGCCCTCCGAGGAGTGGACCTCGTTCAGCCAGCACTTCCGCTCGACGCCGCCCTACGGCGCGGACGTGAAGGCGCTCATCGAGGCGCTGGCGCGGCGCTACCGCGTCGAAGACTGGACCTTCGTCGGCACCAGCGAAGGCTCGTTGAGCGCATTCCACGCGGCGCGCATGAACCCGTCGCTCGCGCGCCGCGTGATCCTCACCTCATCGGTGTTCAAGCCCGGCAGGAATGGCCCCGGACTTGCCGGCGCGGATTGGAAATCGCTGAAAGCGGCGCTGCTCTTCGTGCACCACGCCGATGACCCGTGCGAATACACCAGCTACCGCGACGCGCAGCGCGCCGCGGAGGCAGCCGCAGCGCCGCTGCTCACCGTGCGCGGTGGCGGCCCGGCCAAGGGCCACCCCTGCCAGGCATTCAGCGCCCACGGCTATGTCGGCGTCGAGCGCGAAGTGGTCCAGGCCATGCACGCCTGGGTGCGGACCGGCGAGCTAGGGCTGGGTGGCAGCGTGCATCGGTAGGCGCACGGTGAACACGCTGCCCTTGTCGCGCCCGTCGCTGCGCGCCTGGACGGTGCCGCCGTGCAGGCTCACCAGATCGCGCACCAGCGCGAGCCCGAGGCCCAGCCCGCCTGCCGCATGCGGGCGCGAGGCCGCCTCCTGCGTGAAAAGGTCGAATACCTTGGGCAGGATCTCGGCGCTCATGCCGACCCCGCTGTCCTCGACGCGCACGATCGCGTCGCCGCCCTCGGTGGTGATATTGAACGCAATCTTGCCGCGCCGGGGCGTGTACTTGATCGCGTTGTCGAGCAGGTTCACGAAGACCTGCTGCAGCCGCTGCCCGTCGGCCCTGACCGGCACCGGCCCTGCGATCGGAATCACCTGGAGCTCCTGCTCGCGCGCCGCAGCCAAGGGCCGTATCGCCTCCGCGGCGGTGTGGAAGGTCTCGCGCAGGTCGAACACCGCCAGCGACAGCTCTGCCTTGCCCGCGCCGATACGGCTTGCTTCCATGAGGTCGTCCACGAGCCTGCGTAGCAGCGCGAGCTGGCGGTCGATGATCTGCAGCGCGCCCGGAGGCGCGTCGCAGTCGCGGAGCAGGTGCACCGCGTTCACGAGCGGCGTTAAGGGGTTGCGCAGCTCATGCGCCAGGGTGGCGAGCAGCAGCTTGTTCTGGCGCGCCGCATCCAGGAGGGCCTTCACCTGGTTTTCGAGCGCTTCGGTCTGCGTCTTCACGTCGGTCCGGTTGCGCACGACCTTGGCATAGCCGGCGAGGTTCCCGGCCCGGTCGTGGAGCGCGAAGAGCACCCCGCTGCCCCAGAAGCGCGTCCCGTCCTTGCGCACATGCCAGCGGTCGTCCTCGGCGCGCCCCGCGGTGCGCGCCACCTGCATCTCGTGGTGGGCCGCGCCGCGCTCGATGTCCTCGCGGTTGAACAGGCGAATGGCGTTCTCGCCTACCATCTCTTCGGCAGCGAAGCCGAAGATATGCTCGGCGCCGCGGTACCAGTCGGTGACGACGCCCTCCGGCGTCGTGAGGAACAGCGCGTAATCTTCTGACTGCTCGAGCAGAAGCGCCAGCAGCTCATCGGTCGGGGGCGCAGGCGGTCGGCTCGGCACTATTCCTTCGTACGTTTCCTGTCCTTGGCCGCCTTCAGGGCGGCATCGGTTTCGTCGATCGACCTGCTGATGATCTGCTCGGTAAGAAAGCCGTACGTCACCTTCGTGCCGCATCGGTCGCACGTCATCACGTCCATGGCTCCCGGAAGCGCTTCCCGGCAGCGGAAATCGTCATGGCCGCATGCGGGACATATTGCCGTGATGCGGCCGATCTGTACCACCATGCCGCCCCCAAAAAGCGTCAGGTGTGCTCGGGGGAACCAGCGTGCGCCTCATTGAAGTCGGCAGGTCGATCTTACGTATAGTCTTGTCGGTCCCTGGCTACCGCACCGCCGTCAGGCGCCTCTCCTGGCCGGCGTAAGGGCCGCTGTTGACGCGACGTTCCGGCCGGCCCGAGGTGTGCTCGACTTCGACCTCGGTCTTGCGCACGGTATCGCGCACGGTCTCGGTGCGCTCCGCCACCTGCTTGGCGATGCGCACTTCCTCCTTCACGCGGCTGCGTTTCTGCACCACCGCCTCCTCGGCCATCTCG
>WUUC01067035.1_pt1 | contig 10522 bp, 8 predicted proteins | sample 6278441 | NCBI WGS metagenome assembly WUUC01 (sample SAMN13675441, study PRJNA597444) | soil metagenome | isolation source: soil | place: USA: Washington | collected 2017-10 | reverse complement strand
GCCAGCAGGCCCATTAGCCAGGGATTCATTAACAATACACGATGCCAGCTTAACGAGGCTCTGCAAAGCCCGCGTATGGGGCCTGAACGGTTCAGCGGGCCGAGAGTTCAACGGGAGTTGCTAGGTTTGATGAGAGCGGACGGCTTTGCAGCATATTTGTCGCCGGATCGCATAATAATACAGTGAGTACGGCGAAGCTTCATTTCAACCACCCATGCTCTCGGAATGGCTGGATAGCTCACGTGGCGCCACACGCAGCGCGCGGAGCACGTGGCGTAATGCCCTGACCGCTCAGCTCCTGGCGCTCGCGTCGCAGCGTCGCTCGCGGCCGTTCAGAACTGCCCCGTGACACCCAGGCTCGGCAAGACCAGCGGCCCCACGACATCATCCGAGCAATCCGGCTCGCACGGCCGACGCAACACCTCACTGCTGAAGCTCGCGTTCATCAGCTCGGCCACCACCGCCCACCAGCTGCTCTGACTGATCTGGAAGCGTTTCTCCAGACGCGCGTCGACGCGAAAGAATGGGCGCGCCCGGGGCTGATCGAAGAGGCGACGCTCCCCGAAGGTGCGGCTGCCCGGCACCCCGCTGTAGGCGATGGTTCGCGCGCTCACGAGCCAGCGCCGACCGAGATCGTAGCTGAGGGCGAGGTTGAGCACGTGCGGACGATCATAACCAGACAACGTGTGGATACGTTCGTGGCTGCGCGTCGAGCGCGACAGGGTGTAAGAAAGAATGCCGCCGATACGATCGGTCAAGCGTCGCTTGAGCAGGAGCTCGAGGCCGTAAGCACGACCGAGCGAGCGCACGCGAGCTTCGTCGGCGTCCAGATCCAAATCCTGGTTTTGGCTAAAGGGATCGGTCAGACGGAAATAGCCGTTATAAAACACGCTCGCGCTGCCGCTCGTCGACCAGGGCAGCTCCGCCCGCAGCGTGGAGCTGGTCTGCACGCTGCGCTGCAGCCCGCCGGGCAGGCCCGCCACCGCCACTCCGGGCACTCCCGGCACGAAGTTCGGGGGCTGGTCGGCGATGCCGACGGCGTGTTCTATGCTGACAGCGTCCGTGACGCGGAAGCTCGCGGCCAGGCGTGGGCTGACCCCGATGGCGCTGTTGCCTGCAGACGCATAACGATCCACCCTGATGCCCGGCGTGAGCGTCACCCCCGGGCTGGCGCTGATCACCACGTCGGCGTGGGCCCCCACGACCGAGTCGACGCGACTCGGGAAGAGCGCGACCACATCCAGATAATTTTCGGTGTTGGGATCCAACTCCAGTCGATAGCGGTCGATGCTGCTGCTGATACCGCTGCGGAACATGACGTCCGGCGTCAGCTGGCTCCTGAATTCCAGGCGACCCGCCAGGCTGCCGTTCTGTACCAGCCCCTGACCTCCGCGCGTGCCCTCTAGACCCAGCGTCAGCGCCGCGCGCACCCGGCTGGTCTCGCTGTAGCGATGATCGTAGCGCAGATCCACGCGGTGAAACAGCACGGCGTTTTCCCCGCTGCCCGCCAGGTCGGGTTCGTCCGGATCGGGGGGTGTGGCCGCGAAATCGTACGCGCCAAACGCGAACACACTCAGGCGATCGCGCGAGGTGAGGTCGTAGCTCACCAACGCCTGGTAGTCCCAGTATTGGAGCTCCAGATCGCTGAAGAGCGACAGCAACAGCGCCGTATACGAATAGCGGCCCGCCAGCATCACGTTACCGCGCCCGCCGGCGAAGGGCGCGTCCACGAAGGCGCCCGCGTCGATCAGCCGCGCCGACCACTCGGCGTTGAACTGACCCTGCGGTTCGCTCAGATCCGCGCTGACCACGCCGCCCGCGTAGCGCCCGAAGCTGGCGGGATAAGCGCCGGGGTGCAATTCGACGCGCTCGATCATCTTCGGGTGGACCACCGCCGGCCCGAGAAACGCGTGAAACAGGAGCGGCACGCGGATGCCGTCGATCATGTAGCCCAGGTTGCCGGGCGGCGCGCCGCGCACGAAGAACACCGGCAGCCCCGTCACCAGTTGCCCGACGCCGGGCAATACGGACACAGCGCGAAAGGGATCACCAAAAGCGCCGGGGAGCACGCGCGTCTCGGCCTGTGACAGCCCCAGCGCGCCCGGCGCGATGTCTCCCAGCACCTGCACTTCGGTCACCTGCACGAGCGGCTCGGACAACGCGGGCAACACCGCCTGCGACTCCGCCGGCGCGATCAGCGGTGGCGGCGTTGCCGGCGGCGGCGTGTAGCGCACCTCGAAGCGGATCCGAGCGGGAACGGGCTGTCCCCCGCGCGTGGCCGGCTCGAAATGCCACGCGCCGCTGGCACGCGAGGCCTCGGAGGCGAACGGCTCGGGACCCGAGACCACATCGACCGACGCGACCGAGCCATCGCGCTCGATCACCATCTCCAGCAAGACGATCGCGGAGCCGGCGGCACCGACTGGATACAACACGGGCGCAGCGAGCACGCGCGGTGGAGTCACGGCCGCAGGCGCCGCTCCGGATGCGACCACCTGACCCGCGGCATCCGACGCGACGTCACTGGAGACTGTTGCGGGGTCGCTCGGGGCAGCTCCGACTGGAGCCGAGAAGGCGAGCAGGACCGCCGTCAGACTTGCCGCCAGCCTACCGCGCAGCAGCACCGGAACGCGCTCGCAACCAGCCGGGTTGCCATGCTCCTCGCCACACGCTCCGGGAGCCGCGCTGACTGCCATCGATTTTCGCATCTACGGGACGGATCTGGATAGCAACTTTAGCCAGCCAAGGGAAAAGCTTCTCGACTGCTGCGTACCAGGGTCACCCGGAGCCGTGCAGCGGCGTGGGCGACATGGACGGGCCGCGCGCCCGCGTGCGACAGGGCCTCGCAGGCGCCCGCGAAACGGATCCGTCGCTGGCGTGTGGCGGCAGGGCTGGGCCGGTTCGCGTCAACTGGGCAGGTTGCCTCGCGCGCAGGCGCAGAGCCGCGACCGCGCCATGTCGGGTGCTGTCGCATCTCGACCCAGTCGCCTCCCCACTGAACAGCAGCGTGGAAAAAACCGCGTGCGGACGTAACTTCCGGGCAGGCCCGCGATCTGGCATTTCCCTGCACTCTCAAGGGCCTGTGACGCGCCGACTGCTATACTCGGGGCGAATGCCCCTTCCGCCGCTTGCCCGCCTGGGCAGTTCCACAACCCCACGCCTCGACAGCAGCCCACGCGACTCCAGCAGCCCGCTTTGCAGCAGCCGCACCAGCGCTCCCCGGAGCACCAGCCGCGCTCCGGGTGCTGGCAGGGTCGAAAGCGCGTGGCCCGAGCGTGTGCTGCGAGCTTTGCTGGTGGTGGCGTGCGCCGGCCCAGGCTGCACCCTGGATAGCAACTTCAGTGACCTGGGGGAGAAGCTACTGGACCCCGAAGTGCAAGGGCTCAACGTGCCGGGTGAGCGCCTACTGATCGGGCCCCACGTGGATTTGAGCATCCAGGCCGACGAGACCGGGGCCAGGTTCGCCCTCGCCAGAAACGCCGAGTCCGGGCTCAGCATCATCGACTTCGGCGCGCAGACGCACTGCCGGACCAACGCCATACTGCGCTACGACCAGGCGATCCTGGCGCCCAGCCAGCCCGCATTGATTCCCCTGCTGGTCGAGGGCGACGCTGGCGGCACGCTCCTCACCTTCAGCAGCTTCGCGTGCGAGCGGAGCGCTTTCGAGATCGTCACCAACAACCTGCCGGTACAGACCGTCGAGGGGCTGAGCGAAGGCTCGGGCACCTCGCTCCTGCTCAAGACGGCCGAACGCAGCCTGCTCCTCGTCGATCCCTGGGCTCAGACCACGCGGCAGCTGGCGCAATCCATACGCGGCAGCGACCCCTTGCCTGCCTTTGGGCACTGGCTCTGGGTGGACCGCGGCGTGATCGTGATCAGCGACCCGGAGCTCGAACCGCTCGTTTATTATGGGCAGGGCGTATCCGAGCTCAGCATCTCGGCGGAGGACGCGGAGCTCGCGTACGTCGAAGGCGGCGCGGAGGCGGGTGCCGGAGGGACCCTGTTCGTCGTCGGCGCCACGGGCCAGGACACCCCGATCGAGATGGCGAGCGACGCCTGTTCCGTCAGCTATCTCACGATCGCGGGGCGCCGGCAGCTTGCCTATTTTTCTCCGTGTCGCGATCGACGCCTGGTGTTTCAGGACCGAGCCGATGCCACGGTTCGGGTGATCAGCGAGCATGTCGCGGATGGGCCCGCGCTCCGCAACATCGCCGGTGAGTCCATCATGACCTATGTCACGAGCGAAGACCCCGAGTCATCCAGCGGCACGCTCTGGCTGGTACGTGGTGACGCGGCCGCCGTCGCGATCGGTGAAAATGCCCGCACTCGCCCCAGCGCGGTCAGCCCGAACGGCGGGCTCCTGTCCTTGCTGGATCTGGGCAGCACCGGCGGACGCCTGGTGGAGTGGAAGGACGATGCGGCGCACGAGGTGGCGCGAGACGTGGTGGAGCTAAATAGCATCGGAGCCATGGCGGACGGGGCGCTGACGTTCCTCGGCAACTTCAACGGCGAGACCGGTGACCTGCTACGCCTGAACGCGGACCTGTCCACGAACGTCCTCGCCAGCAGAGTGCCACAACGGGCCGCGGCGAGCGACGTCTTCCTGGCCGGCTTCAGCAACAACCTGGGGGATCTGCTGCTGCTCGACCGTGCGAGCGGAACGACCGAGCTGCTCGGCAGCGGGGTGGCGCGGAACAGCTTCGGGTATGCCCTGCAGTTCGACGGCATCATCATGCTGACCGACCGTGATCTCGAGACAAACACCAGCACGCTGCGCTTGCGGCTGCTGGACTCGGGGCGACAATTTTTGGTGCACACGGGCGTAACCGAGACTCGTGAGGTCGCCTTCCCGAGCCCAGGCTTGCTCTACAACGTGGTGGTCGGCGACGACGCGGGCGTCTGGTTCTCCAAGGCGCTCTAAGCGCGCTCCCGCTCCCGAGCGCCTCGACGAGAGAGGAGGACGCCGCTCGGTAACACGCTGCCTGTCCGTTGCGGCCTGGCTGGGGCCGCACCGGCCCAAACAGCGCCCAGCGCCCTGCCTCCATCGGCTCGGGAGCGTCGCCATGAGCCGGGGCTCCACGGGTGCGCTCGGCTCGATTGGACCTCGGCGCTCGCCCGGGCCGCGCAAGCCTTGACGGGCTGCGCCACCCGGCCTACCCCCCGCGCATGTATTCCGTTGCCGCCATCGACATTGGAAGCAATTCGGTGCGCCTGCTCATCGTCGGGCCGGACGGGGCCGAGATCTGTCGCGAGATGAACATCACGCGGCTCGCGGAAGGCGTGGACCAGAGCGGTCGCCTCGCCGAGGCCGCCATGGAGCGGACGTTGGGCGTGCTCCGACAATACGGCGACCTGATGCGGCGCGCCGACGTACGGCGGGCTCGCGTGACGGGTACGAGCGCAGCGCGCGATGCGGCAAATCGTCAGGAGTTCTTCGCTCTCGTAGAGCAAGCCGTGGGCAGCGCCCCTGAGCTGTTGTCCGGGCAGGCCGAGGCAGCCCTGGCGTTTGCCGGAGCCACGCATGGGCGCTCGGGGGCGGACGCCCCCTTTGTCACCCTGGATATCGGCGGGGGCTCGACCGAGCTCGCGTATGGCACGAGCGCATCCGAGCGCAGCCTGTCACTGGACATCGGCTGCGTGCGCATCAGCGAGCGTTTCCTGCACGCGGATCCACCGAGCCCGAGCGAGCTGGAGGCGGCGCAGGCCTACGTCCGATCGCTGCTCGGCAAGGTGGATCAGGAGGTCCAGCCGCGCGAGGCCAGGACCTGGTTAGGTCTGGCGGGCACGGTCACCAGCCTCGCCGCGCGCGCCGCCGGCCTGCGCAGCTATGACCCGAGCCGCACCGACGGCTACGTGCTCGCACGAGAGCAGGTTAACGGCATGCACCAGGAGCTCGCGTTGCTACCCAGTCGCGAACGCGCGGCGCTGCTCCTGGAACCGAAACGGGCCGGCGTGATCCTGGGCGGTAGCATCATCCTGGTCGAGGTGATGCGCTTCTTCGATCTGGCCCAGATCACCGCGTCGGAGCGCGACATTCTGGACGGCCTCGCGGCGTCGTTGCAGAAGCCGTGATTCACGAGGGGTAAATGCCGGAGCTGCCCGAAGTCGAAGTCACGCGCCGTCTGCTCGCGCCGAAGCTCGTGGGGCGCCGTATCGCTAGTGTTCGTTGTGGGCCCCCGAGCTACTTCTTTCTCACCCCGCCACGGCGTCTGACCCGAGACCTCGCTGGCCTCTCGGTGAGCTCGCTCGAACGCCAGGGCAAGTACCTGCTGCTGGGGCTGTCCGGAGGCAAACGCCTGCTCTTGCACCTGGGCATGACGGGCCAGCTGTTCATCGCTGGAGCCGTCAGCCCGCGGTTGATGACCCTGGCCAACCACGCTCCAACGAAGGCGAGAGTGGGCGACAAGAGACGCGATCCCCACACCCACCTGGAGCTGGAGTTTGTAGACGCCTTGCCCGGACTGCGCTTTCGGGACGTGCGCAAGTTCGGCAAAGTGCGCCTGCTCGGTCCGGGTGAGAGCGACGCTCGCCTCGACAAGTTAGGGCCCGACGCGCTGCTGGCCGATGGGGATCGCCTGTTTGCTCAGGCCAGGAAGCGGCGCGTACCGATCAAGACCGTGCTGCTCGACCAGTGCGTGCTGGCAGGTGTCGGCAACATTTACGCCGACGAGGCGCTGTTCCGGAGCGGCATCCGGCCGACGCGCGGCGCCGAGCGCGTCACGCTGGAGGAGTGCCGGCGCCTGGCCGTCAACGTGCAGCGCGTGCTCGAGCGATCGATAGAGACCGGCGGCAGCAGCATCAGCGACTTCATCGCTCCGGACGGCGCCGACGGACAGTTTCAAAACGAGCGCGAGGTATACGCTCGCGAGGGCGAGGCGTGTGGCCGTTGCGCAACGCTCATCCTACGCGTCGTGATCGGGCAGCGCAGCTCCCACTATTGCCCCACCTGCCAAGCCTGACGTCACGCGGCCGTTCTCTCCATGCTCGAACCCAATGACCCGACCTCGATCACGCTCCGTCCGATCGGCGTGGTCCACTCCCCGCTGCACGATCGCCTGAGCGCCCCGCGCCAGCCGCGCCGGGGTGCCGGCGTGGAGGGCACCCTGGAGCTGTTTCCATTCTCCGGGATCGAACACGCGCTCGAAGATCTGCTGAGCTTCCGCTTCATCTGGGTGATTTTCTGGTTTCACAAGAACCAGGACAAGGGCTTCAAACCCAAAGTGCTGCCGCCGCGCAGCCAGCGCCGCCGGGGCGTGTTCGCGACCCGCTCGCCCTATCGCCCGAACCCGATCGGCATGAGCGCACTGGAGTTGCTCGGCATCGAAGGGCGCCTGCTGCGCGTCAACAGCCTGGATATCCTCGATGGCACTCCCATCCTGGACATCAAGCCTTACGTGCCCTACACGGACTCGATCCCGAACGCCAAGAATGGATGGCTCGATGGACCGGAGCCTCCCGTGGATCCGATCCCGGATCACGAGGTCGAATTTGGTCCTCGCGCGCTGGAGCAGCTGGCCTTCCTGGAGACGCAGGCGGTCGTCATCCGTCCGCAGATCGAGGACGTGCTCCGGCTCGGGCCACAGGCGCACCCGTATCGCCGCATCAAGCCGAACGGCGAGGCGTGGGTGCTCGCTTACAAGGAGTGGCGTGTCGACTTCAGAGTCGAGGAGCGCCGCATGTGCGTCACGGGGCTGCGCAGCGGCTACCGCGCGAGCGTGCTATTTTACGGCACTGCTCCCGAGCTCGTGCTGCATCGCGCGTTCTCCGAACGCTTCAGCTAACCTCGCCGGCGGCGCGCCCTGGCTTCAGGCGCCGGGCTCGAGCCGCAGGTTGCGGGCCTTTCTGGCGCGCTTGCGTCCGATCTCGACGCCGATGGCGTCGAGACCCAGCTCGTTGGCGATCGCCAACACGCTCCCGATGCCACAAAACGGATCCACGATCGTCCGCGTGCTCGTGTGCGAGATCACATAGGCGCAGGCCAGCCTGCAGGCGCTGAGGCCCATGGCCTGGCTCCAGGTCATGCTACCGGTCGTGGGCAGAACGTCCGGATACGGCGACAGCACTCGATCGCGGACCCCGCGGGAGTAACACAAGAGATGGGCGTACGCAGGGCGACCGAAATTGACCTGACCCGCGGGCTTTCGGCACACGATCTTGTGCCACAACAGCGCCGCTCCGGCTCGCTCGGCGGCGCGATGACACAGGTAGCTCTTGTCGACCCAGGTGCCCTCGACCTTGATGTCCGTCTGATAAAATATGGTCACGCCCTGATCCGGCGTGGCCGCCAGCGTCAGCGCAGCCGCTGCCACGAACCATTCCCGCCAGGCATCCAGGCCCAGCTCCGGCAGGCCCGAGAGGTCCGGCAAGGAGCTGATCAGCGAACAGCCCGCCAGCGGGGCATTGCGCTCCAGCCAGGGTAACGCATCCTCGCAGAGGACGACGCGTGTCGCTGCCCTGACGCCCTCCATCACGGCACCCCCCAGCACAGCGCCGGGCGCTGCCTCAGTAGTGCCAGGGGAACTTCCCGTAGTCGGGGGCGCGCTTTTCCAGGAATGCGTTGCGCCCCTCCTCGGCCTCCTCGGTGGCATACGCCAGGCGCGTTGCCTCACCCGCAAACAGCTGCTGCCCAACCAGACCTTCATCCGGCAAGTTGAATCCGTACTTGAGCATGCGGATGGCCGTCGGGCTCTTCTGGTTGATCAGCCGACACCAGTCGAGCGCGGCCACCTCCAGCTCCGCGTGGGGCACCACCGAGTTGACCATGCCCATCTCCTTGGCTTCATCCGCCGAGTAGTTCTCGCCCAGGAAGAAGATCTCACGCGCGCGCTTCTGCCCAACCTGTCGCGCCAACAGCGCCGACCCATAACCGCTGTCGAAGCTGGCCACATCCGGATCGGTCTGCTTGAAGATGGCGCGCTCGCGGCTCGCGATGGTCAGGTCACAGACCACATGCAAGCTATGCCCACCGCCCACCGCCCAGCCCGGCACGGCGGCGATCACCACCTTGGGCATGAAGCGAATCAGACGCTGAACCTCGAGGATATGCAGCCGACCGAGACGCGCGGGATCCACCCCGGCCAGGCCTTCGTACTTGTACCCGTCCTTGCCCCGGATGCGCTGGTCACCACCAGAGCAGAAAGCCCAGCCGCCATCCTTTGGGGAAGGGCCATTGCCCGTGATGATCACGGCCCCGACGTCGCTCGACATCCGCGCGTGCTCCAGCGCGGTGAACAACTCGTCCACCGTCTGTGGCCGGAACGCGTTGCGCACTTCGGGCCGATCGAACGCGATACGAACGGCGCCCACGTTACGTGCCCGGTGATAGGTGATGTCCTGAAACGCGAAACCGGGGAGCGGATCCCACGACTCAGGATCAAAAATCTCGGAAACAAAAGGAAGAGCTGCCATCTGCGGCGACAAATTGCCCGGCAGACGCCGGCTGGGCAAGGGCTTCCAGCGCAGAGCCGCAGAGAAACCGAGACGGGCGTGAGCGCCCAGCTCGCCCTCGGCTCGCGGGCAGCAGCGCTCAGCTTACCGAAAAAGCTCTGGCGTGCAGCGAGCGCCCCGACAGGCGTGCACGTCCAGCTTGCGTAACTTGTGCTCCTGCTCGGCCCAACAGCCTTGGCTCGCGGTGTCATGAGTGAACGCAAAGACGCGGGCCCCGGCCTCCGTGTTGTCAAAGACCTCGGAGACGAAGCGACGGCCCTCGGCGAGCTTGAGCTCCGCGCGGAAGCGATAGTGATTTCTGGCCACGTCAGGGGCGCGATACGCGCTGGCGGGGGCGTCGAAATAGAGCCGAGCCCGCAGCTGGCAGCCCACGCGATTCACCGTGACCCGTCCAAAGGGATGCTCGTGCACCAGCACCGTGAGCTTCGCCTCATCCCACCAGTTAGCCCCTGCTGCCCAGACGAGCCCGCCGGAGGTCGGCAGAGCCAGGCCGATGACGAGCGCCAGAGTGATTTTGATGAATCTCACGAGCTCTCCTCTTCATCGGCGATCGGCTCCGGGATTTCATCCAGGCCGCGCCCGCCCTGCACCGGGATGTCGCGCGCCGCCGCGACGCGTTCCAACGTGGCGACCAGGCCTTCGCGATCGCCGACCCTGGGCAAGACCGCACGTTGGCCGTCCCACAGCTCGAGCGCCACGTGCCGCTGATCGAGCACGATCAGCGCCATCTGGGGCCAACGATAGCGGCGCACGCGTGGCACGAACAACTGAGTGATCTCCCGGGCCTCCAGGCCATCGCCGAAAATGCGCACGCCGCGCATGTTGCCGCGCAGCACCGAGGCGATGGCTCCGATGCTCAAGACCGCCGCGAAGGAACGCGAGCCCAGCAGACGACCCCGGTCCTGCACCACCACGTAGTTATGGAGCCAACTCCCGGGCGCGCTGTGCTCACCCACCACCACCAGCACGATGATCAACACCGCGGCGGCGAGGTAAATCAGCGATGGCACGCGCTCCAGCCAGGGTACGGAGTAGACCGACTCGCGCGGCCGGTAGGTCATGTCAAAGCCCGGCG
>WUUC01028723.1_pt1 | contig 10523 bp, 12 predicted proteins | sample 6278441 | NCBI WGS metagenome assembly WUUC01 (sample SAMN13675441, study PRJNA597444) | soil metagenome | isolation source: soil | place: USA: Washington | collected 2017-10 | reverse complement strand
GAAACGCGTCGACTTCTTGTCGTCCATTGCAAGCTCTCCTTCGGTCTGCCGGCCAGCCGCGAATGTGCCAAATTCGGCCGGAAACGCGATCATAGCCCGCGCTCTAGGCTCGGTCGCCGATTTCACTTAATGTAGCGCGCCAACGCTACGAAAACCCCGTGAAATGAGTCACAAGGACCCCGCTCGCGGCTTGCTAGACTCGCGAAGCCGGACGCGCCGAGGCCAACGATCATGAACTTGCGAATTGCCCATGGCACTTTCCTGCTGACATTGGTCGGCACGGCGGCTTTTGGGGCCGACATCTACCGGTCGACGGGGCCCGACGGCACCGTCAGCTACAGCGACCGGCCGCAAGGCCTGGATTCGGAGTTCGTCTATTCCGCCACGCCGCGCGTTCCGCGCACCGCGGGCGTCGAGCCAAGCGCCCCGGGTGCCACGGGGGCCAATGCTGCCATCCCGCCTCCCGAGGCACCGCAGGTTCCGGCGGTCGCCGAAGGCCCTTCGGCCGCCGAGCTGCGCGAGCAGCGGCAAAAGAACTGCGACATCGCGCGCGAAGTTTTGGACCGCTACACGCTGTCGCGCCGGCTGTTCCGCACCAACGCCGTCGGCGAGCGTGAGTACCTCGACGACGCGGCGGTCGCCGAAGCCCGCGCCAAGGCGGCGGCCGATGTCCAAGACTGGTGCGATTGAGCGACGTTCCGACGATCGCACGCCGCGCACGACGTTGATCCCGCCGCCGCACGCGGGCGCGGGGGCCGCATCTGCGGTCACGCCCTTCCTCGATTCGCCGCTCGACGCCTTCTATATTCCCGACTTTTGCGCGACGCGCATGGTCTTTGCGGTCGTGCTGATCGCGGAGCTCGTCGCGGTCACGCTCGCGCTCGCGCGGCCCGACGCGCCCTTTCTCACCGAGCTCGCGCGGATTTCGATGTTCCTGCAGTGGGTCGGGCTGACGAACGCCGCGCTGCTGTGCTACTCAAGGCGCTGGCTCGCGCGGCTCTCGGTGCCGCAAAGCACCGCGGCCGCATTTGTTCTGATACTCGTGAACACCGTGGTGATCTCGGAGCTCGCGCTGTGGCTCGGCACGGCATTCGGCGCCGTCGGAATAGCGGAGCGGCCGACGGCGCATTGGCCGTTCTTGCTGCGCAACGGCGGTATCGCGCTGATCGTCGCGGCACTGCTGCTGCGGTATTTCTTCGTCACGCATCAGTGGCGGAAGCATGTTCGTGCGGAGGCCCTGTCGCGTATCCAGGCGCTGCAAGCGCGTATCCGCCCGCACTTCCTCTTCAACAGCATGAACACGATCGCCGCGCTGACGCGCAGCGATCCGAAACGCGCCGAGGAGGCCGTCGAGGATTTGGCCGACCTCTTTCGCGCGACACTGCGCGACTCGCACAGTCCGCTGCGGCTCAAAGAGGAGCTCGAGCTGACGCGCATTTACCAGCGCATCGAAGCGCTGCGACTGGGGAGTAGGCTCGACGTGCGCTGGGACGTCGGCTCGTTGCCGATGCGCGGCTTCGTGCCTGGGCTCACGGTGCAGCCGCTGCTCGAGAACGCGATCTATCACGGCATCGAGCCGCTCGAGCGAGGCGGCACCGTGACCGTTTCGGGCCGAGTCGTCGACGGCGAGGTCGAGATCGTCGTCACCAATCCCGTGGCGGAAGTCGGCGAGCCCGGCGAGCAGCGGGTGGGCAACCGCCTCGCGCTCGACAACATCAAGCAACGCCTCGAGCTCGCGTATGGCGGCCGCGGCTCGCTCGCGGTCGAGCAGGAGCCGGGCCTCTATCGAGTGACCGTACGCTTCCCGTACTCCGAATGAACGCGACCCCCTTCCGCGTGCTGATCGTCGATGATGAGCTGCCGGCGCGCGAGCGGCTGAAGGCGCTCGTCCAGGAGTTGCCGGGCTGCATGGTCGCTGGCATGTGCTCGAACGGCACCGATGCGCTTGCGGAAGTTGGCAAGCTGAAGCCTTCGGTCGTGCTGCTCGATATTCGCATGCCGGGGATGACGGGCATCGAGGTCGCGCGCCATCTCGGCGCGCTCGAGAACCCGCCCGCGATCGTGTTCACGACGGCCTACGACGAATACGCCCTAGAGGCTTTCGAGTCGCAGGCGGTCGGTTATCTTTTGAAGCCTGTGCGCAGCGAACGGCTCGCGCAGGCGCTGAAGCAAGCGTCGCGGCTGCGCGTGCCGCAGCTGCTCGGCCTCAACACGCCGTCAACGCCGCTCGCCGCTCGGCAGCACGTCGCAGTCCGCGTTCGCGACGAGCTCAAGCTTATCCCCGTCAAGGACATTCGCTACTTCCGCGCCGACCAAAAATACGTCACCGTTCGCCATCTCGGCGGCGAGGACCTCATCGACGAGCCGCTGAAACAGCTCGAGGAAGAGTTCGCCCGCGACTTCGTCCGTGCGCATCGCAGCCTTCTCGTGGCGATCGCCCATGTCGAAGCGCTCGAACGTACCGGCGCCGATGACGGGTACGCGCTGAAGCTGCGCGGCGAGGCGGAGCCTCTCTCCGTCAGCAGGCGTCAGCTTGCGGAGCTGCGCAAGCGTCTGACGAGCCACTAAGAACGAAGGACGCAGCCAAATGACGGACACGCCAACACCGGAAGCTTCGTCGCGAGCCATGCTCGCGAGCTCGGTGGCGCTGTTGCTCGCGTTCCTCGCCATCATGGTGGCGGGCATGCTGTGGTGGCAGTACCGCGAGTTCTACGTCTCGCTCGACGAGACGGACGCCGCTGCGGCAGAAGCGCTCGCGCGCGTTCGCGCCGAGCAACGAGCGCTGCACGACGGTCTCGAGGGCGTCGACGAGGACGTCGCGGCCCTGCGCCAGTTGAGCGCCTCTCTCGGCGAGCGCCTCGACACGTTGCCGAGCCGCTTCATGGAGCTCGAGCAGCGGCTCGACGCCGTGCAGGGCGGCTCGTTCGCCGCGCGCGCCGAGCTGCTTCGCTCTGAAGCGGAATACTACTTGGCCGTCGCGAACACCGAGCTCGCGTTGACGAGAGACTTCGAGAGCGCGGTAACGGCACTCGAGCTTGCCGACGGCCGGCTCGCCGAGCTCGGCAATCCGGAGCTCTCGCCGGTGCGCGACGCGATTGCCGGCGAGCTGCTGGCATTGCGCAGCCTGCGCTTGGCCGACATCGAGGGCATCGTCTTCAGCCTCGGCCGGCTGTCGTCGCGCGCGGACGAGCTGCCGCTGCGCGCGCAATTGCCGCTGCGCCTGTCGAGTGAAGCGGACGGGGCACTCGACGCGGAGCCCGGCATCGGGCGGCTGTGGCTAGCGATCAAGAGCACGCTGGCCGATCTCGTGCGCTTCGAGCGGGCCGACGATCCCGTCCCGCAAGCGCTGTCGGCGGCCGAGCGTGCGCTCGCGCGCCGCCAGCTTCAGCTCGAGCTCGAGCTTGCCCGCATCGCGGCGTTGCGCGCCGACGAGCAAGCCTTCGTGAGCGGCCTCGAGACTGCGACAGCGGTGCTGCGGCGCGATTTCGACGCTGCGTCCGCAGAGGTCGAAGGGGCGCTAGCCCTGCTCGGCGAGCTGCGCGCCTTCGACGTAGATCCCGAGCGGCCCGACATCAGCGGCTCTTTGAGCTTACTGCGCGCGCAGCGCAACGGGTTGCGCTGATGCGCTTCGGCGTCGCGGCTCTGCTAGCGGTGCTGCTGGGAGCGTTCCTCGCGCACTTTGTGCTCGCCGACCGAGGCTACGTTCTCGTGAGCTTCCGCGGCTACGTCATCGAGATGTCGGTGCCGGGACTCGTCATCATGCTCGTATTGGCGTATTTCGGCGTGCGTACGCTCGTTACAGTCATTGAGTTGCCGCGGCGCTGGCGCGCGGCGCGTGCGCGTCGGCGTCTCGAGCGGCGCGACGCGCAGCTGACGCGTGCGCAGCTTCAATTGCAATCGGGAGACGCTGCTGCAGCGTTCGCAACGTTGCAGGAGCTCGAGGACTCGCAGCAGCCCGTGCTCGCCGCGAGCGGCGAAAACGAGGGCGCGTTGCACGCGGTCAAGTCACGGCTGCAGCTCGTGAGCTCCGCAGCGGCCGAGCCGTTGCCGCCTGCGCGCGGTCTCGCGCCGCCTGAGGCCGATGCGCAGCAAAGCTCGAGCGGGCGGCTCTAGCCGGCTTTTGGCTGCGAGCGGCGCGAGTCGAGCCACTCGAGCAACGGGTCCCACTGCTCCCAGTCGGGCCAAGCGAGGTACGGCGGCAGCTCGTGGACACCGAGGCCGCGTTGGTAGGCGCGGTTGTAGTTCTGAGCCTCACGAAATTGCGCGACGTAGGGCACCTTGAGCCGTGACAGCACGCCGTCGAGCTCCTCGAAGATCAGCGTGTTCTCGCGGACGCGATTTGCGACGAGCGCCGCCTTCGCCTTCTTGTCCGCAACCTTGGTGATGCTCAGCAAATCCTCGACGAAGCGCTCGGCAGCCTTGATGTCGATCGGCGACGGCAGCACGGGCACGACGATCGTCTCGGCCTTGCGGACGAGCTCCGCGAGATCCTTGCCGTACGAGCCGGCTGGCGAGTCGATGACGACGTACTCGGTGTTGCGCGGCACGGTTTTCAACCCGGTTTCGAACCCGCGGACCGGCGCAATCGGCGCGAAATCGGCCGGGCGCTGCTCGAGCCACGACAGAGCCGATGCTTGCGGATCGAAATCGGCTAACGCGGTCGCATAACCTTCGGAAGCAAAATAAGCCGCAAGGCTCGTTGCAATGGTGCTTTTGCCACAACCGCCTTTCGCGTTCGTGACTAGGATGTGTCGCATGGACTCTCCGCTCGAATTGTTGTTCTAAAGCGCGCGAAAGGGCGTAAGTTAGCCAGGCTTATGACAAATGTCCATGAAAGCAATCGCGTTCACACCGCCATGAAGCTGCCTTTCACGAAGATGAACGGCCTCGGCAACGACTTCATGGTCGTCGAGTGGCCGGCCGGTCGCCCGCCCCCGGATGCGCAGCTCATTCGGCGCTGGGCTGATCGTCGCCGCGGCGTCGGATTCGACCAGCTGCTGCTCGTCGCGAACGGCCGTCCCAAGGACGGCGACGCAAGCTACCGCAATTTCAACGCCGACGGCGGCGAAGTCGAGCAATGCGGCAATGGGGTTCGGTGCCTCGCGCGCTTTCTCGCGCCGCGGCTCGGCACCGATCTGACGCTGGTCGGCCCTGCCGGCCCAGTGGTTGCGCGCGTCCGCTCGTCCGACGAGGTCAGCGTCAACTTGGGCGTACCGGATTTTCGCCCGAGCGCGCTGCCGTTCGTGGCGGCCGAGGAACGCGACCGCTACCGCGTCGACGTCGAAGGAGAGACGGTCGAGATCGGGGCCGTCTCGATGGGTAATCCGCACGCCGTCGTTGCGACGGGCTCGGTTGCGACGGCGCCGGTCGAGCGCCTCGGCGCCGCATTCCAGCACCACGCGAGCTTTCCGCGCCGCGTCAACGTCGGTTTCATGGAGCGCGTCGACGAGCGCCGCATCCGCTTGCGCGTCTACGAGCGCGGCGTTGGCGAGACGTTGGCCTGCGGTACCGGCGCTGCGGCCGCGGTCGCGGTCGGCCGTCGTTGGGGCATGCTCGCCGAGAACGTCTCCGTCGAGCTGCCGGGCGGCACGCTCGAAGTGAATTGGCCTGGACCCGGCACGCCGCTGTGGCAAACTGGCCCCACTGCGGCGGTGTACGAGGGTTACATCGAACTATGAGTCAACAGCAAGGCGGGGCAGCGGTCGGCGAACCATTGAGCGAGACGGTTTCCGAAGACTCGATCGCCGACTATCTGAAGGGGCACCCCGACTTCTTCGAGCGCCACGCGCCGCTGGTGCTCGGGCTCAAGCTGCCCCACCGCGCCGGTGGCGCCACGATCTCCCTCGTCGAGCGTCAGGTTTCGATGCTGCGCACGCGCAACGCGCAGCTCGAGCGCCAGCTCAAGGACCTCGTCGCCGTCGCGAAGCAAAACGACGCGCTCGTCGAAAAAATCCATCAGCTCTGCTTGCAGCTCATGCGGGCGCCTACGCTGATCCAGCGGCTCGAGCGGCTGGAGACGGGGCTGCGTGAGGATTTTGCGGCCGAGCGCGCGGTGCTCGTTTTGTTTCCGGCCGCGCCGGCGGAGGCGCTGCGCGACGGCTTTGTCCGGCGCATGGGCGCCGACGATCCCGACGTCCGCCCGTTCGCGACGTTCTTGCGCGCAGCGAAGCCGCGCTGCGGGCCGCTGCGCGATCGGCAAAAGAACATTTTCGAGCACGACGCAGAGGTCATCAGCTCCGCCGCGCTCGTGCCGCTCGGCACGGAGTCGAGCCTCGGCTTCCTGATCATCGGCAGCCGCGATCCCGATCACTTTCATCCCGGCAAGCGAATGGACTTCCTCGCGCGGTTGGGCGAGGTTTTGGCCGTCGCCATCCGGAACGGGTAGTCGTGGGTCGGGACGAGCTCGCTGCCTTTCTGAATCGTCTCGCGACGGAACGAAGGCTTTCCCCGCATACCGTCGTCGCGTACGAGCACGATCTCGAGGCGTTGCTCGCATTTTGCGCGCGCGAGCGGATCGAATCCTTCAAAGCGCTCGACTCGTTCGCCGTGCGCCGCTTTGCGGCCGAGAGCCATCGCAAGGGATTAGGCGCGCGCAGCGTCGCCCGTCGGCTGTCGGCAGTGCGTACCTTCTTGAGCTACCTCATCGAGATGGGAGTCCTCAAGAGCAACGCCGGCGTGCACGTGCAAGCGCCGAAGGCGCCGCGCCGCTTGCCGGCCACGCTCGATCCGGACCAGGTCGCGAGCTTGCTCGCGATCAGCGGCGACGACCCGACGACGCTGCGCGATCGCGCGATACTCGAGCTGTTCTACTCCTCGGGCCTGCGGCTCGCTGAGCTGGTCGGTCTCGACCTCGGCGACGTCGACGCGGCCGACCGCACCGTCCGGGTACTCGGCAAGGGCTCGAAAACCCGCGTCGTGCCCGTCGGCAAGGAGGCGCTCTCGGCGCACAACGACTGGCTCGCGGTGCGGTCGGAGCTCGCCCGGCCGGGGGAGACGGCGCTATTCGTCGGCATCCGCGGCGCGCGCATCAGTCCGCGGACCGTGCAGAAGCGCGTCAACGAATGGGCCAAGCGCCAGGGAACGCCGACGGGCGTCCACCCGCACATGCTGCGCCATTCGTTCGCGACGCACGTGCTCGAGTCGAGCCGCAACCTGCGGGCCGTGCAGGAGCTGCTCGGCCACGCGAGCCTGTCGACGACGCAGATCTACACGCATCTCGACTTCCAGCACCTCGCGAAGGTCTACGACAAGGCGCATCCTCGCGCACGCAAGCGGTCGGCAGAGTAGCAGCGGCGCTGCGTGCGCCGCTGGCTTAAAATCTTCCCATGAGCGTCCCCATCACCGAATTTCACGGTACGACGATCGTCTGCGTGCGCCGTAATGGCCGCGTCGCCGTGGGCGGCGACGGCCAAGTCACGGTCGGCAACCAGGTCATGAAAGGCAACGCACGCAAGGTACGCCGGCTCGCGGACGGCAAGGTGCTCGCGGGGTTCGCCGGCGGTGCGGCCGACGCGTTCACGCTGTTCGAGTACTTCGAGGGGAAGCTCACGAAGCACGGCAACCTCATGCGCGCTGCGATCGAGCTCGCGAAGGACTGGCGTACTGACCGCATGCTGCGGCGGCTCGAGGCGCTCTTGATCGTCGCGGACAAGGAGAACTCGCTGCTGATCTCGGGCACGGGCGACGTCATCGAGCCCGAGCACGACTTGCTCGGCATCGGCTCGGGCGGCGCATACGCGCAGGCCGCTGCGCTCGCGCTGTACGAGAACACGCCGCTCGACGCTCGCGCCATCGTCGAGAAGGCGTTGCAGATCGCCGCCAAGATTTGCATCTACACGAACACCTCGATCACCGTCGAGGAGCTCTAGCGCCATGTCGATGACGCCGCGCGAGATCGTCGAGGAGCTCGACAAGCACATCATCGGTCAGCACGACGCGAAGCGCGCCGTCGCGATCGCGCTGCGCAACCGGTGGCGGCGCGCGCAGATCAAGGAGCCGCTGCGCAGCGAAATCACGCCGAAGAACATCTTGATGATCGGGCCGACCGGAGTCGGCAAGACGGAGATCGCACGCCGACTCGCGAAGCTCGCCCATGCGCCGTTCATCAAAGTGGAGGCGACGAAGTTCACGGAGGTCGGTTACGTCGGCCGCGACGTCGATTCGATCGTGCGCGATCTTCTGGACATGGCCGTCAAGATGATGCGCGAGCAGGCGGTCACGCGCGTCGCGGGTCGCGCGAAGGATGCGGCCGAGGATCGGCTGCTAGACGCGCTGCTGCCGGGCTCACGCGACGACGCCGGGCGCGACACGCGCCAGCGCTTTCGCAAGATGCTGCGCGAAGGCGAGCTCGCGGAGCGCGAGGTCGAGCTCGACCTCGCGGCGCCGGCAGTCGGCGTCGAGATCATGGCGCCTCCGGGTATGGAGGAGATGACGAACCAGCTGCAAAGCTTGTTCCAAAACCTGCATCAGGGGCGCTCGAAGCGCCGCACGTTGAAGGTCAAGGACGCGCTCGCCGTCTTGGAGGAAGAGGAAGCCGGCAAGCTCATCAACCAGGAGGACGTGAAGGTTTCCGCGGTCAAGGCGGTCGAGGAGAACGGCATCGTTTTCATCGACGAGATCGACAAGATCGCCCGGCGTGCCGAGGCGCACGGCGCCGACGTCTCGCGCGAGGGTGTGCAGCGCGATCTCTTGCCGCTCGTCGAAGGCTGCACGGTTTCGACGCGCTACGGCATGGTCCGCACGGACCACGTGCTGTTCATCGCGTCGGGTGCGTTCAGTGTTGCGAAACCTTCCGATCTCATTCCCGAGCTGCAAGGACGCTTCCCGATCCGCGTCGAGCTCTCCCCACTCGGCGTCGAAGAGTTCGTGCGGATTTTGACCGAGCCGAGCGCTTCGCTGACGGAGCAATACAAGAGCCTGCTCGCGACCGAGCGGTTCGGCGTCACGTTCGAGACGAGCGGCGTGCGCCGCCTCGCCGAGGTCGCGTTTCAAGTCAACGACCGCAGCGAGAACATCGGCGCGCGGCGCTTGCACACCGTGCTCGAGCGGCTGCTCGAGACCGTCTCGTTCGAAGCCGCCGACCGCGGCGGGGAGAGCGTCGTCGTCGACGCACAGTACGTCGATGCGCACCTGAACGCCTTGGTCCAGGACGAAGACCTGAGCCGCTACATCCTGTAGCGTGGCCGCAGTGAGCGAGCTGCAGATCCCGCCGACCGACCTGAAGCTGCATCGCCGCTCGCGCGAGCTGGAGGTCATTTTCGCCGACGGCCTGAGCGCGCGGCTTTCGGCCGAGCTCCTGCGCGTGTACTCGCCGTCGGCCGAGGTCAAGGGGCATGCCGCCGGCGAAGGTATGCTCGTGACCGGCAAGGAAGGCGTGAACATCGCCGGCATCGAGCCCGTCGGGCGCTACGCCGTGCGGATCGTGTTCGACGATGGGCACAACACCGGGCTGTACACGTGGACACTCCTTTACGAGCTTTGCGCCGAGCACGAGCGCAAATGGGCGCGTTATCTCGAGCGGCTCGCGACAGCCGGCAAGCAACGACATCCGGAGCCGAAGTGGGCCGAATAGCGGCCGGTTGCGTCGCGCCGTGGCGCTCGCGGTTCCGCGACAAAAACACCGCGTAAAGCGCAGGTAAAGTTTCGCGCAAAGTTTTGCCGTTTCGTGTCTCAACCTCGAGCTTCGGCGCCTGCAGCATGTCCCCGACGCTAACTTGGACGGGAGACGACGATGGCTCGCGCAATTCACTCAAAGCGCCTCGCGGCGCTCACCGCGCTCTTTGCGACCTGCCTCGGTGCCTCGGCCGACACCGGCGGAGGAGACGCGCGGCGCGACGTCGACCTCGTCATTGCGCTCGACGTCAGCGGCTCGATGGAAGGCCTGATCGGCTCGGCGAAGCAGCGGCTCTGGGACATCACGAACGAGCTCGCTCGAGCGCGCCCTGTCCCGGCTCTGCGCGTCGCGATCTTGAGCTACGGCCGGCCGAGCCACGGCGAGCAGGCCGGCTACGTCCGCGTCGATCTCCCGTTCACGGCCGACCTCGACGCCGTCAACGCGACGCTGTTCGCGTTCCGCACCGATGGCGGCGACGAGTACGTGGCGCGAGCCATTCAAACGTCGCTCGACACGCTGCAATGGAGCCAAAACGACGACGCGCTGCAGATCGTGTTCGTCGCCGGCAACGAATCGGCGGAGCAGGATCCGCAATTGACGATCGAGCGCGCGACGGGCGCGGCGGCGCGCCGCGGCATCGTCGTCAACGCGATTTACTGCGGCGGTGACAACGATGCCGAGGCGGCAAGCTGGCGCCGGATTGCGGCCAACACGAATGGCCTATACGCGAGCATCGATCAGCATGCCGCCGCCGCCGCGAACGTTGCGACGCCCTTCGACGCGCGCCTCGCGGAACTGAACATCGAGCTCAACGCCACTTACGTCGCCTTCGGCGTTGCCGGCGAGCGCGGGCGGATGGAGCAGGTTGCGCAGGACGGCAACGCCGCGGCGATGAGCCCCGCAGCAGCCG
>WUUC01223788.1_pt1 | contig 10524 bp, 12 predicted proteins | sample 6278441 | NCBI WGS metagenome assembly WUUC01 (sample SAMN13675441, study PRJNA597444) | soil metagenome | isolation source: soil | place: USA: Washington | collected 2017-10 | reverse complement strand
AAGCCTTACATGTTTAATTATCGTGTGAAAGATCTCAAAGGCCTTCTTGAAAAACTGAAAAGCGCCGGGATCCCGGCATCCGATAACATCGAAGAACACTCTTTCGGTAAGTTCGGATGGGCAATCGATCCGGAAGGAAACAAGATGCAGCTTTGGGAACCCTGACTAATACCCGATCCACTTCCTGAATTCCGGAGCTGTTTCCTTTGAAACATGTACGTCCTCCTTCATCTCCGGTTTCAGGAAGACCTGGATCTTGCCGTTGTCGGGCTTAAAGCGATCGATGGATTGCTGACTCGCTAAAAACTTCCTGTTGATACGAAAGAACGACCGTGTGGCAAGCTCTGACTCGAGCTCTCCGAGGTTCTTGTCAACGATCATCTGACGGCCAGTGAAGTCACGAACGAAAACGATCTTGTATTCGGTGAAAAAGTAGGCCACGTCGTCCATGTTGAGCGCGATGAACTCGGTGCCCTTTCGGGCTACGATCCGGTTCCGCGACGACTTGTCCTCGCGAATGAGCTTCATGATGCTTCCCTGGATAAAATGCTGCTCGAGGCGCCGCACCTTATCGAGTGATCGTCGAAGCTTTTCTTCGGTGATCGGCTTGAGCAAATAGTCCACCGAGTTGAACTCGAAACTTTCCATCAGGTACTTGTCGTAGGCAGTGGTAAATATAACGGGGAACTTTACCGGGTGGCGCCGGAAGATCTCGAACGAGTGATCGTCGGAGAGCTGTATGTCTACGAAAGCAAGGTCCGGTTCGGGATTCCCGCCCAGCCACGCCAGCGATTCCGCCACGCTACCCAGCTGCGCAACGATCTTCATGTCGGGCTGTATGACCGACAGCATGGACTCGAGCTTTGCCCTTGCCGGTAGTTCATCCTCGATGATCAGTACATTCATGCCTAGATGGTGATGGGTATGAGTGGTAATTGGACAATGAACTTGTCATCCTGGCGCGCGGCCGTAATCCCTTTACCCGTCACCAGCCGGAAACGCTCGTCAAGATTCTTCAAGCCGATCTTCGATGAATGGCCAGATGTTTTGCGTGGACGTATCGAGTTGATGATGTACAACGTTCCGTCTTTCAGATCGACATCGATCATCATCGGCGTTTTCTCACTGATCTCATTGTGTTTAACTGCATTTTCGAATGCAACGAAAACCGATGTCGGCGGTATCAGAAATTCTTTGCCTGCCGAACCATTAAAACGTTTTTTGATGATCAACGCTTGTCCGAAGCGAAGGTGCAACAGGTCAGTATACTTGTGTGTGAAATCAAGCTCGTCATCGAGCAGTACCAGTGTATGATCTTTTTGTATCAGGATGTAACGGTACACTTCAGCAAGATTTTCGGTAAACTCCAATGCGCGCGGTGGATCCACTTTGATCAGGTGCGTCAGTGTATTCAATGAGTTGAACATAAAGTGCGGGTCTACCTGGTTCTTCAGCGCGGCCAACTCAGCCTCAGCTCTCGCTCGTTGTAACTCGGCGTTCTTGATCTGTTCATTCTGCTGTTCCTTCACCATGAAAACAGTTTCATACACATGCGTGATAAACAACACACAGATGACATTTATAAGCGACACGATCAATATCGTATCCCACTTGACTGCGAACCCTGCGATGTTGTACCACACGCACAACCACGCTACCGTCACCGGCGCCGTATAGAAAATGTTGTTCATGAACAACAGGATCAGTTTTTCGATCGGCTTGTCGAACCATGTAAACCGCTGACGTGTGCGGAACAGAAGGTAACGGTTCCCCTGCCAGATCACTGCGGCCAAACCGATAAAAACAATGTAGCCCAGCCAATACCGTGGATCGCTGAGCTGCAGGTTACCCAAAAGCCCCGTCAGGTTGGGAATGGCAGCGCCGAAGAACGGGATGCCGATCAGCCTGATCTTGTCGTCGTTCAGCTTTACTTCCTTCGTCCCAGTTGCCTTGACGTGCGTCATCTTGTCTTTTGCCGGTTCGGCCACGATTTATGCCGGTTGGGTTGATCAATCAAATTTCGTGTTTTTAAAATTGACAATTTCAGTCACAGGAAACACAAAACACCCTGCTTGAATTTATCCCGATCGCTCTATCGATTTTTTTACCCTTGCTTCCTGCGAAATGACCCGGCATAAAGTGGAATTTAGATCTGAACGTGTCCAGCGATCGGCTACCATACAGCTCGAAGCGTCCATCGACCGGGTGTTTCCGTTGTTCGGGCCCATTCTTGAAAAGGACTGGGCTCACGGCTGGGATCCCGACGTGATTTATCCGAAAGACAGCCTCGTTGCCAGGCAAATGGTCTTTCGTACACACGGCGGCCTCCACGGGTCGCAAGAAACATACACTTGGGTGATCGTAAATTATGAGCCCGCCAACTCCACCATCGAGTACATGGTGACGACCCCCGAGCGACTTTGGCTCATAACCGTATCATGCAGCTCTGCCGGGGCTAATACAACAGCAATGGTAACTTATTCCTACACCGGCCTAACCGAAGAAGGCAACAGGAAGAACGAAATCGCCATAAAAGACATGTTCGCATCCAACCTGAAAGATTGGGAGATGGCTCTCAATCACTACCTGAAAACTGGAACGCAATTGCCGTGATTTTTCATAAATTCATAGTACCAACCTAAAAACCCCTTAGTTATGCCCGAAGTAAACTGGCTTGCCGTTATTGTTGCCGCCCTTTCCACCTTTCTCATCGGCGGATTGTGGTATTCACCCGCTGTATTCGGGAAAGCATGGATGAAAGAAAATGGATTTACCGAAGAAAGCATGAAAGGAGGGAACATGGCGAAGATATTCGGCCTTGCTTTCGTTCTTGGCCTGGTCGCTTCCGTAAACCTTGCAATGTTCCTCGGTCCGGACACCGATGCTACCATGGGTGCCTTCTATGGATTTCTCGCCGGCTTCGGATGGGTGGCAACGTTCGTCGGAACGCATTACCTGTTCGAAAGAAAATCTTTCAAGCTGTTTCTCATCAACGCCGGATACAGCATCGTTGCCCTTACCGTCATGGGGGTGATTATCGGGGCATGGCGATGAGTTTTTTGATGTTCGCGGTTTGAAGTTGGCCAAGTTTCGGGCTACCTTCAAACCTCAAACGTCAGGAAGTGAGTGAGCAATCGATTTCAAACTGGGGCCAGATCCTTTTATTCATCATCGGAGGACTACTCTTTGTCTCAGGAGCGTTATTCGTCTCGCGTCTCATCCGCCCCTCACGTCCCAACAAGGAAAAGCTGACCTCATACGAGAGCGGTGAAGAGCCCGTCGGCTCCCCCTGGACGCAATTCAACGTACGGTTTTATGTGATCGCACTTATCTTCATTCTTTTCGAAGTCGAGATCGTTTTTCTCTTCCCATGGGCAACCATTTTTTCAAATAAAGAGTTGATCAGTCAGACCAACGGCACGTGGGGCTGGTTTGGACTTGTGGAGATGCTGATATTCGTCGGACTCCTCGCCCTCGGACTGCTTTATGCGTGGAAGAACGGACACCTCGACTGGATAAAATCCTCGCCTAAGATCAGTGACTTCAAGTCTCCTGTGCCGCAGGACCTATACAAAAAGATCAATGAGCGATACTCCGGCAAATAATCAAGGTAAAGTCTCCGTTCCGGTCACGCCGGAAGATCCGACAACGTTTGCCTATAAGGAATCTTTTGGCAACAGCGGTCTTATCATCACCAATATCGATAACCTTTTCAACTGGTCGCGACTGTCTTCACTTTTTCCGATGACATTCGGCATCGCCTGCTGTGCGATCGAGTTCATGAGCACCGGCACCGCCCCGTACGACATGGACAGGCTGGGCATGGTACCCCGCGCAACGCCTCGTCAAAGCGACGTCATGATCGTTGCCGGCACAGTTACATTTAAGATGGCCGACCGTATTCGCCGCCTGTACGAGCAGATGGCCGAACCCCGGTACGTGATATCCATGGGCTCATGCTCCAACTGCGGAGGGCCATACTGGCAACATGGATACCATGTGGTCAAAGGCGTCGATCGTATCATCCCTGTTGATATTTATGTGCCCGGATGTCCGCCGCGCCCCGAAGCATTGATCGGAGGGATCATCAAGCTGCATGAGAAGATCAGCAGCGAAAGTTTATTGAAAGCCGATTCATAATGCAGCCGGGAGATTTCTTAAGAATAATTTCAGTTACAGATGCCGGGGCAGCTGTTGTGCCGAATGCATTTCCGCTGACTGTTATTGTTTCCGTGAATAAGCTGGTTGAGGTTTGCAAAGACCTCCACACAAATGCAGAAACTTATTTCGACCAGCTCTCGTGCGTTACCGGCTTAGACAATGGAGTCGAAGCAAAGACCATGGAGGTCATCTATCACCTGTACTCCATACCCTATAATTTTTCAGTTGCACTTAAAGTCGTGCTGCCGCGCGACCACCCGGTTATTCCGACTTTGACCTCCGTGTGGAAATCAGCCAACTGGATGGAACGCGAAACCTTCGATATGTACGGTATCATATTCGAAGGACACCCCGACCTTCGCAGAATACTGATGCCGGCCGACTGGGACGGATACCCGTTGCGCAAAGATTATACGGAACAGGAAAAGTATCGCGACATACAGGTAAAGTACTGACGTATGGCGCTGCATTCAACCGTAACCCAAGGTAAGATCCAGTATCGTTACAAAGACGATAACCTGGAAAACTCCGAACCCAATAAGTTTCGCCCGGGCGACTTGCGTTCCGAAGAGATGATCATCAACATCGGTCCACAACATCCATCTACCCACGGTGTGTTGAGACTCGAAGTGATCTCAGATGGGGAGGTGATCAAAGACCTTGTTCCCCACATCGGGTATCTGCACCGATGTTTCGAAAAACATGCCGAGAGCCTTCCGTATAACCAGGTAATTCCTTTCGTGGACCGGATGGACTATGTGGCATCGATGAATTCAGAACACGCCTATGCAATGGGAGTGGAAAAAATGCTCGGGATAACCAATCTTCCAAAAAGAGTTGAATATATCCGGGTGCTGGTAGCCGAGCTCAACCGGATTGCATCGCACCTCATCGCCATCGGAACGTATGGACTGGACGTGGGGGCCTTCACTCCGATGTTCTGGGCCATGCGCGACCGCGAGCACATTCTCCGTATGCTCGAGTGGACATGCGGCGCACGGTTGCTCTACAATTACATTTGGATCGGCGGATTGTACTACGACGTTCCCGTCGGCTTCGAAGATAAATGCAGCGAGTTCGTAACGTACTTCACACCCAAGCTGAAGGAGCTCGAAGTGCTTCTGGTTGACAACAAGATATTTATTGACCGCACCGCCAACGTCGGTGTGCTACCGCTCGACCTCGCGATCAACTGTGGCGCAACCGGCCCGATGTTACGCGGCTCCGGTCTCCGGTTGGACCTTCGAAGGACCGACGCATACTCCGTTTACCCGGAGCTCGACTTCGACATACCGATCGGGGAGGGCAAGATGGGTACCGTCGGTGATTGCTGGGATCGTACCTGGGTGCGCGTCCGCGAGATCACCGAGTCGCTGAGGATCATAGAACAATGTGTAGTCAAGCTCACCGGCGAGCATAAACGAACCCGCGACTTCGATCCGCAGGCATTCGTTCCGAAAAAAATAAGACCCGTAGCGCAGGATCTTTATGTGCGAGGCGAAAATCCGAAAGGCGAGCTGGGGTTCTTCTTCCGCGCCGACGGCCGAAGCGATATTCCCTTCCGTTGCAAGGCCAGGTCGTGTTGCTTTGTCAATCTCTCCATTCTCCCCGAGCTGTCGAAAGGAGTACTGATCGCCGACCTCATCGCCATTGTGGGTTCGCTGGATATCGTTTTGGGCGAAGTGGATCGATAAGCCGTATCTTTACTGACTATGGAAATTCTGAATGCCACTCAGATACGGGCATGGGATGCGTATACCATCGACACCGAACCGGTTGCTTCCATCGACCTGATGGAACGGGCCTGCCATGCATTTGTGAGCTGGTTTGTTTCCAGGTTTGACCAAAATGAAAAGATCGGGGTGGTTTGCGGCACTGGCAACAACGGGGGAGATGGTCTTGGCATCGCGCGGTTGCTTGCAGATAGAAAATTCAGCGTAAGGCTGTTCATCGTCGACAGCAAGAATCAGTCTGCAGACTTCAAAAAAAATCATGAGCGGCTTCCAAAGGAGATCATCGTTCCCCGGTTGGAAGATGTTCTCAGCTCATCCACAATACTGATCGACGCTATTTTTGGGTCCGGTCTCACACGGCCTGTCGAAGGCGCCTATGCCGACGCGATCCGGAAGATCAATGCTTCGAATGCAACCAGGATCGCAGTCGATGTTCCTTCAGGGCTTCGCCTTGACGAGCCTTCCTCAGGAGAAATAATCGAGGCACATCATACCATAACGTTCCAGTCGCCCAAACTGCCATTTATGTTCCCGCAGTATGCCGGCAACGTGGGCGAGTGGCACTCGGTCGATATCGGCCTGTCCCGGAATTTCGTTGCCGACGAACGCATGGTCGCCGATAACTTCTACGTGGACGATGTATCGGTGCGCGCCAGGCTCCGCAAGAGAAAGAAGTTTTCACATAAAGGTGACTACGGCCGTGCACTCATTGTCGCTGGAAGCCATGGCAAGATGGGCGCCTGTGTTCTCGCAGCAAGGGCAGCTTTGCGAAGCGGTGCCGGTTTACTCACCGTTCATGTTCCGAAATGCGGATACACGATCGTACAAACTTCTGTGCCCGAAGCGATGGCTTCTGTGGATGCAGGGGAAGACCATTTCAGCGATGCGGGCGAAATGAAGAATTACACCGTGATCGCTATAGGTCCCGGGCTTGGAGTCACTCCCTCTACCATATCCGGAGTTCGCAAAATACTCGAGTCCGGCAAACCGTGCGTGCTTGATGCGGATGCCCTCAACATCATCAGTCAGAACCGCGGACTTCTTCACGTACTTCCGGCCGGCAGCATTCTCACCCCTCATCCGGGTGAGTTCGAACGGCTGGTGGGCGAATGGCCGGATGATTTCGCACGACTGGACCTTCAGAGAAAGCTGGCGGTACAAACGAAATGTATCATTGTGTTGAAAGGTGCCCATACTTCTATTGCAACACCCGCAGGTACCATGTTCTTCAACAGCACCGGTAACCCCGGCATGGCCAAAGGCGGGAGCGGTGATGTCCTCACCGGCGTCCTTACCGGGATGCTTTCCCAAGGCTATTCTGCTTCCGACGCGGCTATTATTGGCGTCTATATCCATGGCCTGGCTGGCGATCTGGCAGCCTCCAAGACGGGCCAGACATCACTTTTGGCAGGAGACCTTGTGGAATTTTTGGGGCAATCTTTTGGCCGTTGATCTCCGGAATTCCCGGGTTCATCGACAAAACCAGGAGGCAATTGTGCCATTTTTTAGTTTTTCCGTCGAATATTTAAACCTTTGGCTTACGAATTGTATCTAATCGGTACTAATACACGTAATAAAACCAATTGAGGATCGTTACAGCCATATTTTGCATATTCGCCTTCGCGGTTATAAGCTTTTCAGCCGAAGCCCAGCAGAAGGACGAAATGAATACGCCCGGCGCCCAGTACAGCCTCATCAATTCAGTTTCCATTTTCCCCAATCCCGCGATCGAGTACCTCAACGTCAAGTTTGACGCGCCCATCGCCAAAAAAGCCAAGCTTACCATTCACAATGTGATCGGTAACGCCATGGAGGTCGAATCGGAAACCATCGACGAACACGAGATCCGCCTCAAAGTGAAAGACTTTCCCGTAGGTTACTACCTGCTTGCCGTTCGCGACGAAGAGTCGAACAGTCGCAGCACCATTAAATTCCTTAAACGCTAACGCAGCGTACCGGGACTCTCCCTTCAAGTTCACGCGCAGTTTTGCTATTTTTCAACCTCACAAACCCCGTTCAGGTTGAGCTTTGTATTAACTGTCGATATCGGCACCACAAGCGCCAAGGTCCTTATCGTGTCCGATGCCGGTAAAGTTGTCGCGTCGGCGCAAGAGTTTTATCCGACATTATTTCCTCAACCGGGTTTCGCGGTGCAGGATCCTACCGTCGTAACCGACGGTATCGTCAAGATCATCCGCAAGGCAAAAGATCAGTTCAACGGAAGGATCGAAGCGATCGGGGTCAGCAGTGCGATGCATAGTCTCATGGCTATCGACGAAAAACGATCGCCTCTTACGCCCCTCATTCTCTGGTCGGACATGCGGAGCACGGAACAAGCTAAACGTCTGCGGGGAACTGATGCCGGTAAGTCGGTCTATGAGGCAACGGGCACGCCTATACACCCCAGCTCGCCGCTGTGCAAGCTGATGTGGTTCCGTGAATACGAGCCGGAGCTGATAAGCAAAGCATGGAAATTCATTTCGATCAAAGAATATCTCTTCCTGGTTTTGTGCGGCCGGTGTCATGTCGATCATTCGGTAGCGTCATCAACTGGTATGTTCGATGTCCATAAATTGAATTGGTCCGGCGAGGCGTTGAGCCTGGCAGGGATTTCAATCGACAAGCTGTCGGAATGCGTTTCTGCGTACGACAATTCCCTGAGGCTCACAAAAGAAATGGCGACGTCGCTGGGTCTTGATATCAATACACCGATCATCCCCGGTGCAAGCGATGGATGTCTTGCCCACCTTGGAAGCAATGCCATGGAAAAAGGAAAGATCTCCGTGACCATTGGAACGAGCGGGGCTGTGCGGATGGCTTCGCAAAAATATGCTCCCGATCCTCAGCGCAGGATATTCAATTACCGCCTCGACGAGGAAACTTTTATTTCGGGAGGCGCGACCAACAACGGAACGGTGTTGCTCAACTGGTTTTGTAATAATTTCTATTCGGGCAAGACAACTGACATTGTCGGGTTTTCAGAGACCGCCGCGTCGGCGGAGGCAGGAGCCGGCGGACTGGTATTCCTTCCTTACGTGTTCGGCGAGCGGGCTCCGCACTATAACCCCGACCTCCGCGGAGTTTTCTTCGGACTCGCTCAACATCATACCCAAACCCACCTGATGAGGGCCTTGCTCGAGGGCATTTGCCTGGAGATACGGAGCATTGTCGAAAGTGTGGAACAGTCTATCGATACGGTTACGGAAGTACTCGCCAGCGGCGGCTTCGTAAGGTCTAAGCAATGGTTACAGATCATGGCCGATGTACTGCAGAAGCCGGTCGCCGTCCACGATGTCAACGATGCATCTTCACTTGGGGCGGCCATGGTGGCGTTCCGGGGCGTGGGTCAAAAAGTCACTTTCGATGGCTCCGGGAACAAGATGGTCTTCGAGCCCGACACACGATTGCGCGCTCTTTATGATGACCTTTATGGCATCTTTTCGAGGTCGACCCGTGCACTGGAATCGGAGTTTAGCGGGATCGTAAAGCTTCAGCAGTCGTAACCTGGATTTCGCATGTTCGACGGAAAGTTTTAATTTGTCGCCGAGGGGGAAATTGCTGCAAAAAACCAAAACTCTTCTCATGCAAATAGGCCTTATCGGGTTGGGAAAAATGGGTTATAACCTTGCTCTCAACCTCAAGAACAATAGTCACCAGGTGGTTGCTTTCGATATCAACAAAGCAGCCATGGAGAATATCGTCAAAGAGGGAGTTTCGACGGCTCCCTCCGTCAGCGAGCTGACCTCCAAAGTAAAGGCACGCCGTGTGATCTGGATCATGGTGCCCGCCGGCAACACCGTTGATGTCATCCTCTCCAATCTCAAGACACATCTGAGCCCCGACGATATCGTTATCGACGGAGGTAATTCTCACTTCAAAGACACGCTTGCACGAGGACGCGACCTGGAGAAGATCGGCGTTCATTACCTCGACTGCGGAACCAGCGGCGGTGTGGAAGGCGCTCTGAATGGGGTTTGTGTCATGGTCGGCGGGAAAAAGGAAGTTTTCGATTACTGTGAGCCTCTCTTTAAATCGATATCGGTACCCAACGGCTACCTGTATTGCGGCAAACTTGGCAGCGGCCATTTCACCAAGATGGTGCACAACGGCATCGAGTATGGCATGATGCAGTCTATTGCCGAAGGCATGGAAGTGCTCCACAAATACAACGACCAGATCGATCTCGCTGCAGTTTCGAAAGTATGGAATCACGGTTCCGTGATCCGCAGCTGGCTGATGGAGCTTACCGAGAATGCTCTTTCGAAAGACAAGAACCTGCAATCGATCAAAGGCGTGATGCATTCATCCGGCGAAGGCAAATGGACGGTCGATACTGCTCTGGAGTTGGGAGTCCCCACCCCTGTAATCACGATGTCGCTATTGATGAGATATCGCTCGCAGCAGGAGGATACGTTTGCGGGAAAAGTTGTAGCTGCGCTCCGTAATGAGTTTGGCGGGCACGCCGTTGAGAAGAAATAACAGTTTGGAGTTTGAAGTTTGTAGTTTGTAGTTCGAAATTAAGTCCAACTCCAAACTCCAAACTCCAAACTCCAAACTCCAAACTCCAACTCCAACTCCAACTTCAAACTTCAAACTTCAAACTCTTTACTTTTTCAATAAACTTATTCAC
>WUUC01153109.1_pt1 | contig 10524 bp, 15 predicted proteins | sample 6278441 | NCBI WGS metagenome assembly WUUC01 (sample SAMN13675441, study PRJNA597444) | soil metagenome | isolation source: soil | place: USA: Washington | collected 2017-10 | reverse complement strand
CGGCGGAGCTCCGGGCCCGGACCGCGGCCTACCTCACGCCGGTCGCTCCGGCCAACCGGGCCGGCGCGGCAGCGGTGGCGCCGGACGATGGCGCGGCGGCCGAGCATCGGGCCGCGTTTGACGGGTGGGTGCGGCAGGGGCAGGCATCGGCGGCGCTGGCGCAGTACCGCGCGCAGGCCGAAGCCACGGGCGCGGCGGGCGGGTTCCTCGTGCCGGACACCTTCCGTGCCCGGATCGTGGAGAGGATGGTTCAGTTCGGCGGGTTCGCGGAAGCGGCGGAGACGCTCACCACCACGGGCGGGGAGCCGATCTCCTGGCCGACGCTGGATGACACGGCCAACGTGGGCGAGATCGTGCAGGAGGGCGACACCTTCACGGCCGGCGCGGACGTGGTTTTCGGGACGGCCGTGCTCGGCGCGTGGAAGTACATGGCCGGCGGGGCGGGGAACCTTCCGCTCAAGGTCTCGTGGGAGCTCTTGCAGGACTCCGCTTTCAACGTGGAGGATCTCCTCACACGGATCTTCGGCCAGCGGATCGGGCGGATTCAGGCGGTCCATTGGTTGACCGGAACGGGCGTGAATCAGCCGGAGGGGTTGTTCACTCCGGCCACGGCGTTTGACGCGATCGCCAGCAACGCGGTCGGGCCCACCTATGGGGAGCTCCTCGGCGCGATCCACGCGCTCGACCCCGCGTATCGGCAGAACGCCAAGTGGCTCATGAACGACGCCACGCTGGCTGTGCTCCGCGGGATGGTCGACGGGAACGATCGGCCGTTGTGGCTCCCGCCGGACGCGGGGATGAGCGGGGCGTTGCCGGGCGGGACGCTCCTCGGCTACCCGGTGATCATCGACCAAGCGGTCCCGGCCATCGGGGATACCACCAAGTTCCTGGCGTTCGGGGATTTCCGGGCGGCCTATGTGATCCGCCGCGTGAAGGACGTGGCGTTGGTGCGGCTGGATGAGCGCTACGCGGAGTTCGGCCAGGTGGGGTTCATGGCGTGGGCTCGCGCGGACGGAGCGGTTCAGGACCCGAACGCGTACGTGGTGCTCGCGGGTGAGAACACGGTCTGAGCCGTGGCGCTCCGGCCGCTCTACGCCAGCACGGCGGAACTCAAGGCGTACATCTCTCCGGGCATCGCGGACGGAGCGGACGACGCCGCGTTGACGCTGGCGCTCGAGGCCGCCAGTCGGGCGATCGATCACTACACCGGGCGCCAGTTCGGGTTGTCGGAGGAGCTGGAGGTGCGGACCTACGGAGCCACGTCGGCCGGGCGCTCGGCGGTGGTGATCGATGATCTCATGACCACGGACGACCTTGAGGTGAGATCCCGGACGAACGGGGCCGGGGCGTGGGGAGACCCGCTCGAGCTCGAGGGCGCGAGCGGGTTCTCCCTGTACCCGTGGACCGCGCTCGCGCAGGGCCGGCCGTGGACGATGCTCGTGGCGGCCAGCGGGACGCGCTGGCCGATCGGGGAGCGCGCGGTGCAGGTGACCGCGCGGTGGGGTTGGGCGGCCGTTCCGGCGGAGGTGAGGCAGGCGTGTCTGATTCAGGCGGTGAGGATCTGGAAACGGAAGGACTCCCCATTCGGGGTGGCCGGCTCGCCGGAGTTCGGCTCGGAGCTCCGGCTCCTCTCGAAGTTGGATCCCGACGTCGCCGTCCTCCTCGGGGGGCTGAAGCGGTGGTGGGGCGCGGTGATCGTGTGAGCGCGCTCGAGCGGCTCGAGACGTCCGAGGATGGCCGGACCGTGATCGTGCCGATTCCGGTGGCGCGCGAGCTCTTGCCGCAACTGCTCGAGGGGATCCCATGCACGGGGATCCGGCTCGTCCCAACGGCGGACGGATGGTCGCTCGAGGTGACCGCGCCATGATCGATCTCGCGGCCACGCTCGAGGAGCTCGAGGCGCGGCTCAAGACGATCGCGGGGCTCCGGGTCTACGGGTACCTCGCGGATTCGGTGGCGCCGCCGGCCGCGGTGGTGGCGGTGGACGAGATTTTCTATGACGCCACGATGGGCCGGGGAGCGGACACGGCGCGGTTTCTCGTTCACGTGCTGGTTGGCCGCTCGAGTGACCGGGCGGCGACCGCGGCGCTCTCCCCGTACGCGGCGGGCGACGGGCCGCAATCGATCAAGGCGGCGCTCGAGGTGGCCGCGGACGGGCCGGAGATCTCGGTACGGGTGGAGTCTGCGACGGTGGCAACGATCACGGTAGGCGCCATCGATTACCTCGCGGCCACGTTCACGGCGGACGTGATCGCATAACGGAGGAGGGCGGGCCGTGGCAAAGCATCATGGCAAGGCGGGACACTTCACGATCGACGGGGTGGATCTGACGGAGTACCTCACGGACATTTCGCTCGAGGAGTCCGTGGACACCGCGGAGGTGTCCACGATGGGCTCTGACGATAAGGAATTCGTGGAGGGGATGGCCGGCTCCACGATCTCCCTGTCAGGCGTGTGGGACGACACCGCGGTCTCGGGGCCGGACGTGACGCTCTCCGGGCTCAAGGGGGCCGGCGCGAACACGTTCGTCTACGGGCCGGCCGGCGCCGACACGGGGGACGTGACCTACACCGGCTCGGCCATCCTCACGAGCTACGCGCGGACCACTCCGATCGGCGGCGCGGTGGCGTTCACGGCCGGTTTCCAGGTGACCGGGCCGGTGGCGCGGGCGCTGGCCGCGTGAGCCTCCCGGCCGTCACCATCCCCGTGGAGGTGGTGACGCTCTCCGATGGTCAAACGGTGAGCGTCCGCTCCCTCACGTTCGCGCAGACGCGGGCGCTGGCCGAGGTGGAGGGCGCGGGGTTGAACGTGATGCTCCACGTGATCGCGGGCGCCACCGGCTCGAGCGTGGCCGAGGTGGAGGAGTGGTGCTCGGCCACGCCGTTCGGGGACGTTCAGGCGGTGGCCGACGCGGCGCGACGGGTCTCGAGACTGGACGACCCGGAGGGGGAAGCATCGGGCGCGCCCTCCTCCTCGGCCAACGGGACGCGTTCCGATTCATCCTCGCCGAGCGTCTCCACCTAACGCTCGGCCAGGTGGACGCCATGCCCTACGCGGAGACGGTGGAGTGGCGGGCGTTTTGGCGGGTGCGCGCCGAGCTCGAGGAGATCCATGCCCATCGTTGACCCGATCCGCGTGGAGGGCTTGCGGGAGCTACAGGCGGCGCTCAAGGCAGCGGACGGGGAGTCGCAAAAGCAACTGCGCGTGATCGGCAACGATGCCGCCGAGGTGATCGTGGCCGGCGCGCAACGGCTCGTCCCGCGGCGCTCCGGCCGGGCGCGCTCGAGCATCAAGGCGCGGAGCGGTCAGCGGGAGGTGCGGATCGTGGCCGGCGGTAGCCGGGCGCGCCACTACGCGTGGTTGGATTTCGGAGGTGACCGGATCGGCCGCGGTGGCGGTGTCGCCAGTCGGCCGTTCCTGCGCACGGGCCGCTACCTGTATCCGACCTATCGGCGGAGGCGCGCCGCGCTCGTGACGGAGCTCGAGAAGGGGCTCCGAAAGATCGTGGACGCGGCCGGGATGGAGGTCCGCTAGGTGGCAAAAAACCAAGTCACGCTGACGCTCGCGGGGGACGCCAAGTCGCTTGAGCGGGCGTTTGACCGGGCGGGCGACGAAGCCAAGGCAATGGCCGGGCAGTTCGAGGATGCCGGTAAGCGGAGCCGGCGGGCCGCGGCCGGGATCGACCGGGCGGGCGAGAAAGCGGGCGACACGGAGGGGAAGTTCTCCGGGCTGGCGGACGTGATGGACGGGCTCAACACGGCGTTCGGGCTCGGGCTCGAGCGGCAGATTGAATACGCGCGGGCCGGCGGGGACGTGCTGGGCGGGCTCGAGCAACTCAAGGGGGTGGCGTCGGGCGCCGTGACCGCGGCGGGGAAGATCGCGGACAAGTATCGGGACATGTCGCTGGCGGCCGTGAAGGCGCAGGTGGCAACGGTGCGGGCGCACGCGGCCAAGGCCGCCGCGTGGCTCAAGACGTCTGCGCAAGCCATGATCGCGGCCGTGCGGATCCGGGCCGCGTGGCTGATCTCGATGGGCCCGATCGCGCTCGTGGTGGCGGCCGTGGCCGGCGCCGTGTTCCTGATCGTGAAGTATTGGGACGAGATCAAGGGGGCCGCGGAGGCGGTGTGGACGTGGGTTTCCGAGAAGTTTTCGGCGCTCGCGGGGTTCTTTGTGCAATGGGCGCCGCTGCTGGCCGGGCCGATCGGGCTCGTGATCCTCAAGTGGGACGAGCTCAAGGGGGCCGCAACGGCGGCGTGGGAATGGGTGCGGGACCGCTTCAATGATCTTGTGGGGTTCCTCGGAGGGATCCCCGGACGGATCGGGCAGACGCTTACGGGCCCGTTCGAGGGGATCAAGGGGGGCGCGACCACTGCGCGGGATTGGGTACAGACGCGGTTCGATGAGCTCGTGACGTTCCTCACCGAGATCCCTGGCCGGATCGGGCGGAACTTGACCGGTGCGTTCGCCGGGATCCTCGAGGCGGCCGGCACGGTGTGGGGCGCGGTCACCGGCAAGTTCGATGACATCGTGACCGCGGCGGCCGGGATCAAGGGGAGGATCACGGCGGCCGTGGCGGGCGCGTTTGATGCGATCGGGGCGGCGCTCAAGGCCGCGTGGAACTGGATCGCGGGGAAGCTGAACGCGGTCAAGATCCCCTCCATCAAGATCCTCGGCCGGACGATCACGCCGAGCGTGGACCCGATCCCTCACGTGCCGACGCTCCACGCGGGGGGCGTGGTACCCGGACCGCGCGGGACGCCGCGGGAGATCATGGCGCTCGGCGGGGAGCGCGTGCTCGCGCCGGGCCGCTCCGGCGGGGCGCCGGTCACGATCAACGTGCAAGCGCTCGATCCGCGCGCCGCGGCGTCCGCCGTGTTTCAGGCGCTCGAGGAGTACCAGCGCCGCAACGGGCCCGTCTATGCGCGGTACTAGTTGCCTCCGGCGGGCGGCGCCGCGATGAGCGTGCTCCCGGCCGGTGTGCGCGTGGAGATCAACTTCGAGGGAGCGTCGGGCGGGACCGCGTTGATCTTCGGGGACGCCACCCGTGGCACGTTCGGGACGGGGACGTTCGGCGGAGCGCCGGAGTTCGTGGACGTGGCGGGCCGCGTGCGCGCCGGGACGATCACGAGGGGCGCGAGCCGCTTCGAGGGGGTCTATGCGCGGGCGGAGGCGGGGACCGCGGAGGTGGTGCTCGACAACCGGGACGCCGCGTTTGACCCGACGTACCTCGCGGGCCCCTACGTGGCTGCCGGCGCGAGCCAGGTACAGCCGATGCGCGCATGGCGGATCCGCGCCAGCATGGGCGGGGGGACCACGTTCGAGCTCTGGCGCGGATTCGCGGACTCGTGGGAGTCGAGTTACCCGGCCGGCGGCCATGACGCGGTAACCGTGCTCCGGGGGACGGATGGGGCGAAGGTGCTGGCGAACTTCGATCCGCCGGAGACGGCCGGCGCGGTGGAGGACTCGGGCGCACGCGTGAACCGGATCCTCGACCTGGCCGACTGGCCGGCAGCGGATCGTGTGGTTCAGGCGGGTGTCTCGATCCTGCAAGCGGATCCGATCTCGAGCGCGTTGTGGACGGAGCTCTTGCTCACGGCGGACTCTGAGATCGGGGAGATCTACGTGGACGGGGCCGGGCGGGTGGTCTATCGGAACCGCTACGCCATCCTCACGGAGACGCGTTCGGCGGTCTCGAACGGCGTGTTCGGGGACGGACCGGGGGAACTCCCGGTGCTCGAGGTGGTCACGAGTTTCGATGAGTCCCGGTTGGCAAACGTGATCCGGGTGGCGCGCGTGGGCGGATCGGAACAAGTGGCGGAGGATGCGGTCAGCCAAGCCACATACCTGCCGCGGACTTGGGAGCGGTCCGATCTTCTGTTGTCGACAGAGGAGGAGGTGGCCGAATATGCGGCCTACGTGCTGGCGCTCCTCAAAGATCCGGAGCTCCGGTTCGAGCGCGTGAGCGTGGATCCGCGCCGGGACCCGGAGACGCTCTATCCGCAAGTGCTCGGGCGCGAGCTCGGGGATCGGATCACGGTCCGGATCCGGCCGCCGGGGCGGGAGGCGGATCCGCTCGAGCGGGAGTGCATCATCCGGGGCATCGCGCACGATTTCGGGCCGGAGCGGTGGGTAACCACGTGGACCCTGCAGGACACGGCCACGCTCGTGTTCGGCGTGGTTGGCACCGCGGTGGTCGACACCGCGGTGGTCGGGTACTAGGGGAAAGGGGAGTACCAGGATGCCGGTCCGCACACCGTGGGATCCCACAACCGGGGACGTGATCACGGCGACCCGTCTCGACGGGTTGCCGCGGGGGTGGCTCGGGTACGCGGAGGTGAGCGCCAACCAGACGGTCTCGACCGGGACCGAGACCGATCTGACCGGCCTGAGTCTGACGGTCACGGTGGGGACGAGCCGGCGGATCCGGGTAAAGGGGCAGGGGATCCTCACCCGCACGGTGGCCGACGGGCTGACGCTCGGGCGGATCAAAGAGGGCGCGGTGGAGCTCGCGCGGTGGGCCCAACATGCTCCGAGCGCCGCCACGGAGTATGACGCCGCGAGCGGTGAGGCGGTGCTGACGCCAACGGCCGGCGCGCACACGTACAAGCTGACGCTTCACCGGTTCTCGGGGACGGGGAGCGCGGTCCTGAACGCCGCGGCGGGCGCGCTGGCATTCATCCTCGTGGAAGATCTCGGGCCGGCGGCCTAAAGGGAGGCGGGTATGCCAACACGAACCGGGTACGCGGGGACCGCCCTCACGGGGGACGTCTACACCGCGGCCAACCACGCGCGGATGCCGGGGGGCTGGATTGGCTACGCGGAAAAGGCCGACAGCGATTTCGGCCCGGTTATCGCTGAGACGGACGTGACCGGGTTGACGGTGACGGTGACGGTGGGCGCAAACCGGCGCATCCGCGTGACCGGCGATGCATCGCTGGTGAGCAACGGCAGCAGCGCGGAGGGGCGGATCAAGGAGGGCGTGACCATCCTGGGCCGGTTCGGGCGTCTCGCGCCTCCGGCCACTAGTGACCTTGCACGCCAATCCGGGTCCGTGGTGCTGACTCCGAGCGCTGGCAGCCACACCTACAAACTCACGGTGCTCGGTACCACACCGGGGGTCGAGATCATGTGCAGTGCGCAGGAACCCGCCTTCATTCTCGTGGAGGATCTCGGGCCGGCGAGCTAGGGGGGATGAGCGTGCCAGACCCGGATTTCGGTGAGAGGATCGCGCGGGTGGAGGAGCGGTTGATCGGGCTCGTGGATCTGGTGAAGGATCTGCGCGCGCTCGTGCGGGGGTTGACGTGGACGCTCGCGGGCGTGGCCGCGTTCTCGGCGGCGCTCGGCGCCATCGCGGCGGCGCTCGTGAGCGGTCAACTATGAGCCCGATTCCGGAGGAGCGGGAGGGGCGCCACAACCCCGCGCGCCGGTTGTGGCCGGTGTGGCTCGGGCTCCTCGTGGCGCTGTGCTCGGTCGGCGCCGCGGTGTGGATCTACGCGGGCGAGGAGCGGGAGGACGGGCGGGAGGAGCGGGATTCGCGGCTGAACGTGTGCCGGCTGATCAACCAGCTCCGCGACAACGATGCCGCGATCTTCACGGCGCTCGGCGCGGCCACGAACGCCACGCGAGTGGCGTGTCAACCGTTTGTGGCGACCGGCCGGCTCGCGGTCCCCAAACGTGCTGCCGGAGATCCCGGCCGGCCGGGTGAGCGCGGGCTCGCCGGGCCGCAGGGTCCCGGTGGACCGCCGGGGTTGCCCGGAGGCCGGGGCCCGGCCGGGCCGCCGGGCCCCGCGGGGGAGGCCGGGCCGCCGGGTCCCGCCGGGCCGCCGGGCCCCGCGGGGGAGACCGGAGCGCCGGGCCCCGCCGGGCCGCCGGGCCCCGCGAGCGCCGGACCGACCGGAGCGCCGGGCCCCGCCGGGCCGCCGGGCCCCGCGTTCGACCCGGCGCCGCTCGCGGCCACGATCGCGGCGCTCGAGGCGCGTGTCGCAACGCTCGAGGCGCGCGTGGCCGCGCTCGAGGCGCCACCTGCGCCACCCGTCCCCGCACCCTAAGAACAGGGGTCTCCGATGCGCGTGTTCCCACCTCTCCCGATCCGGGCCGACTGGATGCCCGCGTACCTTGCCAGCAGAGGGGATGCGAACCGTGATTTCGCGTTCAGCGCGGTGGATGCGCAGGGCGCGCCGGACCGCGACGGGCGGCGACTGCATAGCGCGGTGGATTGGTTCGCTCCGGGCGGGACGGTGGTGCGGGCTCCGGCGGCCGGCGCGGTGGTGCGGGTGGTGGAGTCCCGCGGGAGCACGGGGCAGGTGTTCGGTGGCGTGCTCGAGGTGGAGGAGCCATCGGGGATCGTATGGGTATCCCGGCACGTCGATCCGCGCGTGATGCTCGGCGCGGACGTTCCGGCCGGCGGGGAGGTGGCAACGGTCTCGAGGTGGGCGGACGGATGGCCGCACCTTCACCTTGAGATCCACCGTTCGCGGTCCGGCGGGTACGCGCACGAGAACATGATCGATCCGCGGGGGGTGGAGTGGACGGCCGCCGCGGTCCGGCCGGAGCGCGAGCCGGCTGCATACTGGTTCGAGGAGCTCCCGCACGATCGCGGCGGGCGTGGGCCGGTGGTGCTCGGTGTGTTCGTGACCGCCGCGGCGGCGCGCAAGCGGGCCGGCACGATGGCTCCTCCACCTCGAGCACGCCACGCCGCAGACGTCGGGAGCACGGTGGCCGGCGCGGACGGGCGTTTCTACGCGCTCTCGTGGGCGCCGGGCGCGTACGGGGAGCGGTTCCGGTGGGGCCCGTGGGCCGACCGGGAGGCGCGCGACCGGGTACAGGTGGCGCGGCAGGAGAATACGGGCCGCACCATGCGGCCATTCAAGGGGCGGGGCGCATCGCTCTACCCGTGGCCGATGGCCGGCTAACGCTCGAGTGGAGGTGGAGGGATGGCGCACAAGTGGACGCCGAACCGGATCGTGGCGCTCGGGACGGGCGCGATCGGAGTGGTGGTCGCGGTTGCCAGTCTGGCCGCCGCGGAGGGGGGCCCACAAGCGGCCGGAATCGCGGCTGGCGTGCTGGCGCTCGTGGTTCCGGCGCGGGAGTGGCTCGTGGGATGGCGCGCGTTCGAGGCGCGCCAAGGGGAGGCGGATGAGCCGGTCTCGTGGGCGGATCTCGCGGAGCTCCCGACGCCAACACGGCCGCGGCCAACGGACCCGGCGCTCCCACCGCCCACAAAAGCGGACCTATTCGGGGACGGGTGATCTTGACCGCGCCGAGCCCGCGTGCATACGGTGAGCCGGCCCGGCGCCGTCGCTTCTCCCCGGTTGCACGGCGCCGGGCATCTGCGAACCGGGGAAGGGGCCAAAGCATGACGGCTCAAGGCGGCGCCGGGGACCATCACATCCCCTGGCCGGGCGGAACCCCAGACCCCGGTTCTGAGCCCGATCCGGCGGCCGGCGGGACGCGCGCACACGCGCCGCCGGCCGCCCGGAGGCTACGGGGCTCGCGGCCGAGCGGCCATGAACGGGCCGGCGCGGAGTGGCTCGAGGAGACCGCGCGCCACCGGGCGATGCTCGGGGAGCCATGCGCACGGTGCGGCGCGCTGGCGGTGGAGCTCACGCGCTACCGGATCCGTGACCCGTTCGGGGATCACGTGGAGTTCCGTGGCGAGTACGCGTGCGGTGAGTGCGGCCATCGGCCGCCGGCCCGCGCCCAACCGGAGGAGGAGCCCGTGTTCCGTTGCAACCCGGTGGAGGGGTTCGATGAGCGCGGCTAGGGGGACGCGGCGCGCCGAGGAGAAGCGAAAGCGGCGTAAGGCGCGGCAGGTTCGGCGGGACGAGCGAACACTGGTGTGGATCACGTCCGCCGGGCGCGCGGCGCTGGCGCGCTGGCGTGAGGAGGAGGGGGGTTCCGATGGGCGCGGCTAGGGGCACACGGCGGCGCCCGCCGGAGCACGCGGGGTCCGTGTGGGATCAAGCACGGATGATGCGCCGGACCACGGCACGGGCCGAGCTCCGGCGCCGTGATCCGCGCCTTGACGCCGTGGACCGGGATCTCCTGGCCGCGCTGGATGAGTTGGCGATCCTGGCCTATGGGGATACGCGGATCTCCGTGCCGAAGTTGGCCGAGAAGATCCGTCGCACGCCGCGGACGGTCCGGCGCCATCAAGAGAAGCTCGAGGCGCTCGGGTGGCTCGGGATTGAGGAGCGATGCCACGGCCACGGTGGTCCGGCCGTGAACCGCTACCGGCTCCTCACGCCGCGTGAGTGGACGCGGGCCGGTGTGGAGCGGCGCCGCTCGGCGCGGCGCGAGCGGGATGCGGCTCGAAAGACCCCGCGGGCGCGCCGATCCGGTGGGGGGGTACTGACACCAGTGACACCCGCCCTTACGCGCGGGCGCGTGAACGCCCGTTCCGGGACGGGCGAGCAAAGCGAGGGCGCCCGTTCGTCCCGAACGGATACGGACACATGCCGGACGAAGGGAGGCGCGATGGAACGGTATCGGGTCGGCGCGGCGGAGGCTCAAGCCCGCCGGGAG
>WUUC01039355.1_pt1 | contig 10524 bp, 7 predicted proteins | sample 6278441 | NCBI WGS metagenome assembly WUUC01 (sample SAMN13675441, study PRJNA597444) | soil metagenome | isolation source: soil | place: USA: Washington | collected 2017-10 | reverse complement strand
CAGGTCTAACAACTCCTGCGGATAATCGGATGCTGACTTACGTTCCATGATTCCTCCTCGCATGAGACTCTGGCTGAATAAGAGTTTTGACTCTCCCACCTCGCCGATGAACTGGGATGGTCGCCGAACCTGCGCCCCCGACGCGGAACTCGCTTCATAAATTAACATGTCAGGATTTTATTTAACATCGCGTCCTTTACGTTGTGTTATTAATTCGTCGACGAGTGTAGTCGTGCGAGTCAGAGGGTAATTGAAAGTAAAAGCTACGGAAGGAGAACGACGATGGGCGAGACTGAGATAAAGGTAGATAAGATCGCGGGTCTTGACGAGGGCGACCCACTGGAGGAGACGTTGACCCCCGAGCTTCATAACGCGCGCTCGGCCGACCGCGGCGTCGCCGTCGTCCGTCTACAGGATGACTCGGCCTACGGGATGGATCGAAGTAACCCTCAGTTTGCGAGTTGGAGACGCTTCCTAAGTGAGTCGGAAGAACTTGGCGACCCCGTATTCATCGAGGCGGACGCAGAGACCCGCGTGGTCAAAACGGTGCTCGCCCCCATCAGGCGGCGGGTGAGGTTCATTGGCCCGCGTGATGGTGAACGCGTCAGGGTGGTGCTGCTCACGGCTCCGTCCGACTTCTTCCTGAACTCGGCCTTGCTGGGCGAGGAGAAGTTTGAAACGTTCTACTCACTCCTGAAAGCCTCACAAGAGAACGACGCGGAAGTCCTGGTGACAAGTTACCCGGCGACGCAGGAGATAGTCGACGTGCGTGACGCGGGGGACGCCGGGGGAGAGCTTGAGTTCGTCACGGAAGAGGTGGCACGTTCGGAGCCGAGCGAGAATACTTTATTCGGAGAGTTGAGCTTACTCGTGCTGGAAGACGTTATCTCGTTCGACGTCGCCAGAGATGAGTTCCGCCGCCTGGCCCTGCGCGTGGACTACATCCCCTTCGATTATCCGTTCGACTGCTGCACGGCGCGCGCGCACGAGATGTGCCGGATTCTACGCAGGCAGGGCATCAGACCGGAGAAGGTGTGGAACTACGGTCGAAATTTCGACGAAGAGGAGAACACGCTCGTCGTCATCACGAGTTCAGTCGGGCGCGTCGCGTGGTACTACCACGTGGCCCCGGTCGTGAACGTGAGATTCAGCAACGGTGACACGGAACGCATGGTGTTAGACCCGTCGATGTTCGATGGCCCGGTCACCGTCGCGCGCTGGAAGGCCAGGCAGAATGACGCGGGCGCGGTTCACGAGTTTAGCCCCGACCGCTTCTATTACCGCGACCCCGGCGGCGCGCTTCCGGTGTTCGACGAGGATTACCGCAAGACGCGCAGGCTCCTGAGCGCCCACGTGCGCGCCCGCGGCTTGCTCCAGTCGTAGGAGCGGCTTGAGACATCCGCGCGCGGCGGTCTCTTAAGTGGTCTCCCTGGCGGAGTCTCTGATGAGCACGACGTCGGACGTCGTCACGCCGCGCGCACAGGCGAGGTGCTTGCCGTCCGGCGACCAGTCGAACCAGAAGATGCGCTCCGACTGGAAGTCGGTTAATTGTCGCGGCGGGCTCCCGTCAATCGGCTGGCACCAGATGTTGGAGACTCCCCGCTGGTTATCTATGTAAGTCAGGCCGCTCCCGTCGGGCGTCCAGCGCAGGACGCTCATCAGGTGAACGGATTGGGCGAAGGTCGGGGGCACGTCGAAGGTCTTGAAGTCTCCCTGACCATCAAGCGGGATGACGGCCAGTTTGAACTGCGAGGTCGGCTGCTCGTCCCAGTACTCGCAGGCGACGAACCTCCCGTCGGGCGAGGCCGCGGGCATGCCCGTGTGCTTGTCCGTCACCTGTTCGGGGACCCCCCCCTCGATGGGCACCTTCCAGAGAGTCTTTTTTCCAAAACCGATGCTCTTGTAGATCACCCAGCGGCCGTCGGGCAGGCAATGCGGCCAGCTCGGGACGCTCTGGTCGGTCAACTGCATGAGGTTGTCGCCCGTGACGTCTATCCTCCAAATGTTGGGCACGCCGCCGCGCGTCGAGATGAAGACGATGTGGCGGCCGTCGGGGGAGACCGATGGATGATAGACGTTAGATAAGTCGGTCGTGAGCTGAGTCTGATGGCCCCCGTCCGCGTCCATGATCCAGATGGCCGGATGGCCGCTCGCCGTCGAGACGTAGGTGATTCGGTTGTCGGGCGTCCACGCCAGCCCGTAGAAGCCGTCCGACCTGCCCGACGTAATCTGCCGCCCCCTGTTTAAATCTTCGGTGGGCCAGACCCAGATGCCCGAGAGGTAGTTGCACTGCACCGAGACGAGCGAGTCCGAACTCACCGACAAGCTCACGCTCAAAGCGGAGTAGTCGCTCAGGTCGTTGGTGATTCTGCGCACCTTGCCGTCGGGGTGAGAGACGTGCCACAACTGCGAGAGGCCGGAGGAGGCGTCTCTGGCGTTCGCAATCAGCCCCTTGCCGTCCGCCTGCCAGGCGAGCCGTCCAATCCAGGGCCACTTCCACGTGGTCAGCGGCCTCTCCGTCCCGTCCTCGACCGACACCTCCACGATGCTCATGCTCAAGTCATAGGTGCCGACCGCGCAGGCGATGCGTTTGCCGTCCGGCGACCACGACGTCCCGCTGCGCCAGCCGAAATCGTCGGGCGACGACCGCGTCGCCAACATACGCCCGGACTTCCCCTCCGCGTCAGTGATAAAAATGGAGGTCTCTTTCCGGCTCGGGAAGCAACGCACGAAGGCGATTTGCCGTCCGTCGGGTGAGAAGGTGACGGGGGTGCTCACCTCGTTCGCCAGCTTCTGCGGCAGCCCCCCGAGCGCGGGCACGCGGAAGAGCAGCCACTCGTTCTTGTTGCTGTTCTCGAACAGCAGGTAATAGACGTAGTTGCCGTCGGGCGAGAACGTGGTGCCTCTGTAGGTCACGTCCGCCGGGGGGACGATTTGAACGTTGCTTGAGGTGGCTATCTGTCGAATCCAGAGACTCTGCTGGCCGTTGCTCTCGTTGACGTGGACGACGTACTTCCCGTCCGGCGAGAGCACCGCATCGACGGCCTTGCCCGTCTGCGTCAGGCAGCTCAGCCTGACCGACTGAAAAACTTCGGGCGCAACGGTCGGCTTGCCTCTGGCATACGCGTAAGCGAACAGGGTCAGACAGACGGCTCCGCCCGACAGCAACGCGGCCTGCGCCGAGCCGTAGAGGCCGTAGACGCTCGCGCACAGCGCCACGACGAAGGCCGCGGAGAGCAGCAGCCGCGGCGGAGACATGTTGAAGGATTGCGTCAGAAGCTGAACGCCCGAACTCGTCTCACGCCTGAGCTTCTCGAACGCCTCGCTGGATTTTTGCCCGCTCGAATGCCGCTGCTCCGCGCCGACGTCGGAAGGCTGCGCCCCTCCGGCCGAAAGCTGAGAGACGCCGCCGGGATTGCTCTGCGTCGCGACGACGTCCGACAGAAAATCATCCATCGTCTGGTAACGCCTGTCGCGGTCTTTAACCAGCATCTTCGCGACGATGCGTCGGAGGTCGGGCGGGCAGGTCGGGGCGAATCTCTCGACCGGCGGCGGCTCCTGCCTGAGAATCGAGACGATGGTGTCGGCGGCCGAGTCGCCCGAGAAGGGGAGGCGTCCCGTGAGCATCTCGTAGAGCACGACGCCCAGGCTCCAGATGTCCGTCCGGGCGTCGACCGTCATCCCCCTGAGCTGCTCCGGCGACATGTAGCTGATAGTGCCGACGACCGTGCCGGATTCGGTGTTGAGGTTCGAGATGGTGCTCTCGCCTTCGTTATGCTGGCTGGTCAGCAGCCCTTCGGTCAGCTTAGCCAGCCCGAAGTCGAGCACCTTCACGTAGCCGTCGCGGCGCAGCATGATGTTCTCCGGCTTGATGTCGCGGTGAACGATTCTCGCGGCGTGCGCCACGGCCAGACCGGCGGCTATCTGCTTCGCCAAATCCAGAGCCTTGTGCACGCCCATCGGCCCCGCGCCGACGAGCTTGCGCAACGTCTGCCCGTCGACGAACTCGGCGGCGATGAAGTGGTTCGAGCCGACCCGCCCGATTTCGTAGATGGTAAGGATGTTCGGGTAGTTGAGCGTGGAGGCGGCGCGCGCCTCCTGCTCGAAGCGGCGCAGGTGTTCGCGGCTGGTGACCAGGTCGTCGCGCAGGAGTTTGATGGCGACGGCACGTCCCAGCTCGGTGTCGTGCGCCATGTAGACCTGTCCCATCGCGCCCGCGCCGATTAAGGAATCAATCTCGTAGCGGCCGAGACGAGTGCCGGGAGTAAGGGTGATGGGGGAAGTCATACCGCAACAGATTCAGTCTTGGCCGCGCGCCGCGCCCCTTCAGGCGTTGAACGTCGTCGAACTCGGCCGCCCTCTTTAATCTCGTCTCGGGAGTTGTAGGGCTCAAGCGGCGGCACCGAACTATTTTATCCAACGGAGGGGCGTGGGACCCAGGACCCAGGAGACCATGACGAACTTCTCCCCGTCGAGGACGGGTTCGGCGCAGTGTAGGTAGCGTGCCGGGAAGAGAATCGCCTTGCCGCATTGAGGCTGCGTGTGGTGCTCCAGGTGAGGGAACCAGGTTCGCCCCCCCTCGAAGTCGTCGTTAAGATAGCACAGGACTGTAAAATACCTGTCCTGGATGTCGAGGCCGGAATCGCGGTGCGGCTGGTAGTGGCCGCCGCGGGCGTAACGGACGATCTGCACGCCCGAATGCTCGCTCAACGCGATGCGCCAGAGCCGCCGGATGAGGGGCTTGACGGCGACGTCCATCCGCTCGTCAAACTGTCGGCAGAGCCTCGCCTCTTGCCTGGGGGGCGCGTCCAGAATGTAAGCGGCGCGTGCGTCCTTTTTAGTCGCGCTGCGATAGCGCCCGGTGCTCGACCGCTGGCGCACCTGCGCCGCAGACCAATCGTTCAAGGGGCGCAGGCTTCGGATGATTGACCGGCAGGTGCGGGGCTCTAAAAGGGGGAGGCTGAAAACGCCGTTCGCCTCTTCTTTATACTGAGTCATGTTCGGCTCGCCCGTCACCGGCCGCGCCATTCAGAGGTGAGGGGTCTGAGGCTTTCGGACGGCCGGTAGTCGCTGTGTTTAATCGGAAACGATGACGCGGCGGCGGCGTCTCGCGCGAGACGACTCGCGCGAGACGCCGCCGCCGTATCAAAGCTCAGGAAGATTTGGAGCGGCCGGGCTTCTTCGCGCTCCTCTTTTCCGCACCGCCCTTCTGTCCCTTCTTGCTCCCCCTCTTGCCCTGCTGCGGCGGGCCTTTCTCACCATGCTGCGGCGGCCCCTTCTCGCCCTGTTGTGGCGGGCCATTCATGCCCTGCTGTGGCGGGCCATTCATGCCCTGCTGCGGCGGGCCTTGATCGCCTTGCTGCGGCGGCGTGCCCAGAGCGTTGCCCCTTTTTTTCTTGGAGCTTTTGGAACCGGACGCTTCATATGACCTGTTCAAGTCGGCCAACTCGTTCGGCGTAGCCAGAACGACTGAATCCAGCAGGCTGTCGCTGACCGGCTCCCCGTAATCCCGGAGGATTTTCGAGAGGGTGCCGAGAAACTCCAGCCTGAGCCGGTTGTTGGCCTGAAAACGCAGGCGGAGACTTGCGATCTCTCTTTCCAGGGGCAAGTTCTGCACGTCGTTGCTCTCCTTTCAGGAAGTGGCGCTTCGAGGGTAGAAAGCGCTGTAAGGGTGGTAATGCTGGAGACCTGGCAAGAACGGCGGCCCGTCGGACGACTTCATCCGTAAGGCGGCGAGCTATCAAGCCCTTTTCGACTCACCGACGAATCAACTCAGGAGCGCGCGCGCAGTGCTTTGTTGACCGCCGACAGCCAGATCGTTTTCGTCAAACACCGTGTCTCTTGCGCTCCTTGTGGTGGGTGGCCGGGTCTTTCCTCTCCTCTTCGCCGCCCCACTTTCGGTAGTTATATTCGTTCCACCTGTCAAAAATCTCCCCGGCCTTCTCCTTCAGCGGCCCCGTACGACTGAGGGTGTTGTCCGCGAGAGACCACTTTTCGTTGTATGACTCACGGCGCACGGGAATGAGCTGGGCGAGCGGGTAATCCTGGTCGATGCGCAGCCGCGCCCACTCATTGTAACGGAAGAATTTTAAGTTCAACCAGACGTCATACTGCATCCAGTCGGTCTCCAGCATCCCCTCCTGAATTCTGAAGGGCTGGTCGAGATTAATGTTGATGGGGCTGCGTATCTGAAGGCACCAGCCGGGCGGCGTCTTGAAAACGCAGCCCGTCCAGATGTTAACCGTGTTCATCTCCACGTGACCGAAATCGTAGAGTCGCCGCCGGGGGTGGCGATACTTGTGGCGAGCCCTGAGCATCTTCCCGATGACGCTCTCCTCCTCGTGCTCGTAGTCTCTGTAGACGCGGTACTCGAACTTGCCCGGCATCATGTTGCGCGCGATACATTCGGGGTCTTCGTCGTACTTGGGGTCGTACTCGCCTCTGAGCGCGGGCTTATAGAGGACGTCCATGTCGAGCGGCGGATAGAGCCACCACCCGCATTGGTTGGCGTAGGTGAAAGGGCCGCACCACTTCAGCGCCGCGCGGGGCGCTTCGCCCATCAGCCGCTTGTCCGCGGCGACGATGCGGACGCCGTTCGGGTGCAGCCGCCAGACCTCTAAGGAAAACTCCGTCTCGCTCATCGTGTGTCCGTCCTTCGGCCGGGCCGGTGACTTCTTCCGGCGCCTCGCCCGTCATTCCGCCCGGTTGAGGAGCGCGGGCTTCAGGTCGAGATTGCGAATCAGCCGGTAGAGGTTGTTAAGGTGTACGCCGAGCGACTCCGCGGCCACGCCGAAGTCGCCGCCCGCCCGTTCAATCGCGTCAAGGATGATTCGCCGCTTCGCCTCCTTGACGCGTTGATAATACTCCATGCTGGCCTGCCTGGTTCCCGAGGACTTTTCAAGGATGACTTCGGGGAGGTCTTCCGGCTCGATGTATTCGGTCGAGCCGAGCACCACGGCGTGCTCGATGGCGTTCTCCAGCTCGCGCACGTTACCCGGCCAGTCGTAATTGACCAGACACTCACGCGCCCTCGTGGAGATGCCCGTCACGTAACGCTTACATTTCTCGCTGTACTTCGCCGCGAAGTAGTTGGCGAGCAGCGGGATGTCTCCGGCGCGGCTGCCGAGCGGCGGCAGCTCCAGCGAGACCACGTTGAGCCGGTAGTAGAGGTCCTGACGGAAACTGCCCCGCGCGATTGCCTCCTCCAGATTCCTGTTCGTCGCGGCGATGACGCGGATGTCGACCTTGATGGGGCGCGTGCCGCCGAGACGCTCAAACTCCCTCTCCTGTAGCACGCGTAGCAGCTTGGCCTGAATCGTCGGCGACATCTCCCCCACTTCGTCGAGGAAGATCGTGCCGCCGTCGGCCAGCTCGAACTTGCCCTTCTTCTGCGTGATGGCCCCGGTGAAGGAACCCTTCTCGTGCCCCATCAACTCGCTTTCAAGCAGCGACTCGGTGAAGACCGCGCAGTTGACCGCGATGAAAGGGTGACGCGCCCGCAGGCTGTTCCGGTGGAGGGCGCGGGCGGCCAACTCCTTGCCCGTGCCGCTCGCGCCGCGCAGCAGCACGGTCGCGCTGGTCGGAGCGAGCTTGACGATACGCCTGTAAAGCTCTTTCATCGGCGCACTCTCGCCGACCATATTGCATTCGACCAGTAGCTCGGAGTTCAGGCGCTGGTTCTCGCTCTCCAGCCATTCCAGGCGGCGGGCATTGTCCAGAGCGCCGGAGGCGAACCCGGCGATGGCCGTCAGCACCTGGAGGTGCCCTTCGTTGAAGGTGACCCCCGGCTGTGAGGTGTCGAGGTAGATAAGGCCGACGACTCTGTCGAAGAGCCGCAGGGGCACGCAGAGCAGGGAGCAGACTCTGGCCGCCAGCAGGCTCTCGGCGCGGCCGAGAGTGTCGCTGTTCGGGATGTCGTTGCCCACGACCGCGACGCCCTCCTGCATCACACGCTGTGCCACCATCCGGCTGACGCTGATGGCATAGTCATGGGCGGGCCGGTTGCTTAGCGAGAAGACCGAGTGCGGGGCGTCGAGGGTGCTGTCCGTCAACAGAATCGCGCCGCGCTCGGCCGGTAGAATCTCGAAGATGGATTCCAGCAGTTGCCGCTCAAGAGCCTTCAGCGAACGGATGGACGAGATGGTCGTGCTGATTTTGAGCAGCGCCGCAAGCTCAGTCCCCCCGACGAAGAGTGCGTCGTCGAGTCTGAGCTGAACGGTCGTCATCTCGCCCGGCGTCTCGCCGTCGAATTGGATGTTCTCTTCGTAGGGCGATTCGTCCTCCAGCAGGAAGAGGAAGAAGGTGCTGCCTATCTGGATGCGGTCGCCGTGATTGATGACCTGCTCCTTGACGGGCAGGCGATTGACGAGCGTGCCGTTATGGCTCTCCAGGTCGACAATCTCATACTTCGCGCCGCTCCTCCTGATGACGCAGTGCTGGCGCGAGATAGACTTGTCCGGTAGCGAGACCAGGTTCGACGAGTCGCGGCCGACGGACATCTCGTCCTCGGTCAATTCGATGACGCTCCCTTTCCACGTCCCGGCCACGGCGATGAGTCTTGGGTTCATGTGTTTGTCGTCGGGGCGTCTGGCCTCGCGCCCGAGGGGCTCCTGACAAAAGTTGTAAAGACGGCTCGCGGTAAAAATATATTCAACTGAAGTGCCATCCGGCGTCTCCACATTTTCCCGGCATTTTAACCAAAAACGATAATCCGACTATCAGTTTTGATAATCGACGCGTTGGCGGCGGGGGCGTGTGTCGGGGGCGAGCCCGTTCTTTCAGAAGACGCCGCGCCGACATGACCGGCGCGGCTCGGCGGCGGGCGGCGCGGCATGAGAATAGCAGCCGTGGAGCGCGACAGATGTTCTATTCAATTCTCTACCCGTCTGAAGAATGTTGCGAGGACGAGCCTCGCCGCGTCCTGCCACCCGGCCAGTGACCCTTCATCCGGCGTCGAGCGTCGGTTCCACCGCCAGACGTGAGGGTATGACGCGCCCTCTCCCACGGTTAATAATGTTTCGCGCGAAAGCCCTGCACCATGAGGAAATCGAGTGCATGACGACCTACTACTGTGTTATCCCGCATGCCACACGGCCCTGCGTCCTGCTCACGAAACGAAGCGGTCAATGGTCTCTCCCCAGCGTCAGTCATATCGAGGGGTGGCTGTCCTACGCCGTCCGCAAGATTACCCTGGAACTTGAGCGCCAGTCGGGGCTTGAGCTTACTTTCCTACGCGAGCTGGAGGAGCGCGGCCTTCACGTCTGCGAGATGGAGAACCATACGCCGCAAGGGGAGATTCCGCCGGACGCCCGTTGGGTCGATAGAGAAGAGTTGGAGGGTTTGGACGTCGAGCCGGAGGCGCAGCGCGCCGTGTTAAAGAGCTGGTTCAAGGAGACCCGCACGGGCAGAGCGCCGCGGCTCCGTCCCCGTTGGGAGCGCACCGGCTGGCTGGGGGAGGCGAAGCAGTGGATAGAGGAGCAGCTTGACGGACTCGGATGCGTGCCGACCGGCCCCATCGTCCAGCACAAGGCCGCTTGGGCCTGCTCGTCCATCCTCTTAGTCCCCACCACGCAGGGCGACTTCTACTTCAAGGCCGGTTACGCAAAACCGCCGGGGGAGCCCGTCGTCATCCGCGCGCTGTCCGAAAGATGGCCCGACAACGTGCCGACGATTGCCGCCCTCGACGAGAAACGGCGTTGGATGTTGATGCCCGATTTCAGGGGGCGTCGCCTGAGAAAACTCCCCCCTAAACATTGGGCGCAGAGCCTGCAACTCTTCGCGCAGATTCAGCTCGATACGGCGTCGGAGCTGGGACGCTGGCGGAAGCTCGGCTGTCGCGTGGTGAATCCCGAACAGTTACCCGCGGCGAGCGAACGCCTCTTCTCCGAGTCCGACGGCCACACGCTCATGCGGATTTCGGGATGCACCCCGGAGGAGCTTTCGGCCCTGCGGCGACAGGTGGAGAAGGTCAGACGCTGGTGCGCCGAGCTGGCCGCCTATTCCATCCCGCTCTCGCTCGTGCATGAAGATTTACGTGAAAGCAATCTCAGGTTCAGGAACAAGACCTATATCTATTTCGACTGGAGCGATACCGTCATCACGCATCCCTTCTTCAGCGCCGTCAGGTTCCTCGACTTCATCCGGCCGGAAGAGGTTCCGAAAAGCCTGCCGCCCGAGAAGCTAAAACTCTATGTGCGTGACGCATACCTTGAGCCGTGGACGAGCCACGCCTCCCGGCCGAGCCTGCGAAAAGCGTTCGCCGTGGTGCAGAGACTCAACCTTCTCTACCTGGCCCTGCGCTGGTACGTCGAGAGCCGCTACCTGGAATCCTCCTCACCCTGGGGGAGACACAACGCGGAGACCCTGCTGAGAAAGTTACGGGAGTTTCTCGCGGCGAACGCTTGAGCCACGCCGGAGCTGGAAAGATGGCGGCGGCGTCCATCCGCCGTCGCTCCCTATCAAATGTGATAACGCGCAATCGTTCTTGATAGCGGCGCGGGGAGAAGGGTGAGCGGAAATCCGGGT
>WUUC01137664.1_pt1 | contig 10525 bp, 6 predicted proteins | sample 6278441 | NCBI WGS metagenome assembly WUUC01 (sample SAMN13675441, study PRJNA597444) | soil metagenome | isolation source: soil | place: USA: Washington | collected 2017-10 | reverse complement strand
TCCACGGCGGCTGGCAGGTGCGGGCCTGGCTCGCGGAGTGCCTCCGGGCCGGACTGCTCCTCCTGCCGCCGGCGGAGGGGTGGCGCGCCGCGCTGGTCGCGGCGGACCTGGTCGTGGGCGACTACGGCTCGGTCACGCGCTACGGCGCGGCGATCGGGGTGCCGGTCATGACCGCGGCACTGCCCGCCGACGGTCTGCGGGCGGGTGGTGTGCCCGACCTGTTGCGCGGGCACGCGAGCAGCCTGCGGCCCGGCCGCCCGCTGCGGTACCAGGTCGAGGCCGCCACGCGGGCCGACCGTTCGTGGCAGGACGGCGTCGCCGGACTGATCACGTCCCGCCCGGGGCGCGCGGGGGAGATCCTGCGGAGCGCGATGTACGGGCTGCTCGGACTCCCCGAACCGGCCAGGGCGGTGCCGTGCTCGCCCGTCCCCCTGCCGGTGCCGGTTTCCGCGTCGGCGTCCGTGCCGGCGTCCGTGTCGGCGTCCGTGTCGGGGTCGCAGGTCGTCGAGGGGGAGCCGGTGTGGGGGCGGGGTGGCCGTCATGTGTGAGCACGCGATCCTCGCCGGGGCGGCGGTGGTGGCCGGGTGCACCGCGCACAGCAGGCCGGCCGCGGGCGTGCGGGTCTGGACGTGGGCGCCCGCGCCACTCCCCGACCCGTCGCCCGGGTGCCCGTGCGCGGTCGCCGACCGATTCGTCGTGGCGCACGAGTCGGCGAGCGCGCGGTGGCTCGGCGCCGCCGACGTCCTGCTGACCGAGCCGCACGACCGGACGTGTGCCACGGCGACGGCGCCGGCCCGGCTCGCCCGCCTGCCGGGGTGTGCGCTCGTCGTGGTGCCGCTCGTCGGCGGTGGCGTGGTGGTCGGCGGGGCGTCCGGGGTGGTCGCGCTCCCCGCGTCCCGCGCGCGGGTGTGCGCGGCCTGCCTGTACCCCTGGCTCACGGGCGGCGGTCGGCTGACCGACCTCCCGGAGCGGGCGGCGGACCCAGCCGGGCCTCGACCCGGTCGAGGTCACCCTGCACGCGGGTGACGTGCGGCGCGCCGATCTCCGCGTACAGGTCCCGGGCGCGGCGCAGCAGGTCGCGTGCGGCGACGAGGTCGTCCCCCCGTTCCGCCGCCCGGCCCCGCACCGCCAGCAGCTGAGCCCGGTGCTGGGCCGAGCCGGACTCGCGCACCGTCGCCCACGCCTCCTCGAGCAGGGCGTTCGCCTCGGGCACGCGGCCGGCGCGCGTGAGGGCGTCCGCGAGCCACACGCTCGCGTTCGCCCTCACGTGCTCGTCGCCCAGCGCGGCGGCCAGCTCCCGGGCGCGGCCGAGCTCGGCGACGGCCTCGTCGAGCCGGTCCGCCGCCGTGAGCGCCTGACCGAGCAGGCGGCGGCCGAGGACCTCGCCCCGGGGGAGACCGGCCGCGGCGGCCACGTCGACGGACTGCCGCAGGAACGCGAGCGCCTCGTCGTACCGCCCGCGGTCGCGGTGCGCCATGCCGATCAGCTGCAACGCCTCGACCTCGGTGCCCGCGTGCCCGGCGGTGCGTGCCGCCGCGACCGCCGCGGTGCCTTCCCCGATCGCCTCGTCGGAACGGCCCAGGTTGTGGCTCGCGAGTCCCAGGCGCTGGCGCATCCTCGACTCGGCGGCGGGGTCGGCGCACCTCGCGGCGGCCGCCACACCCAGGCGGTGGGCGGCGGTCCAGTCCGCGAAATGCTTGCGGCGCAGGAACATTGACCACATCGACTCGCAGAGCTGCCACACGAGCTCGTCGAGACCGGCCTGCGTGCCCGCGTGCAGCACCGCCATGAGGTTGGGCAGCTCGGCCTCCAGCGCGTCCAGCGCCGCCGGGGCACCCGGGTAGGCGGGCGCGCTGCCACGCAGCTCCCGGAAGACCGGCCCGAGCTGGGGTTCCAGCGGGTTGACCGCGTGGTCCGCCGTGGCGGCGAACCGCAGGTAGTACCGCATGGTCCGCGTCAGCACGGCCGTCCGGTCCGCCGGCGACTCCGCCCGGTCCGCGCACGCGCGGGCGTGCAGCCGGACGAGGTCGTGGAACCGGAACACCTCGGCGTCGTTCACGTCCAGCAGGCTCGCGTCGACCAGCGCCTCCAGCGCGTCGGCGGCGTCGTCGACGGGCAGGTCGAGCGCGGCGGCGGCGACCCCGGCGGTGAACGACGGCCCGGGGTGCAGGCCGAGCCTGCGGTAGGCCTGCGCCTCGCGCGCGGGCAGACCGTTGTAGGACAGGTCGAAAACACTGTGCACGGACATGTCTCCCGTCACGGAGAGCGCCGCGAGCCGGCGCTGTTCGTCGGCCAGGTCCCGCACCACCCGGGACACCGGCCAGCGGGGCCGCATCGCCAGCCGCGCACCGGCGATCGACAGCGCGATGGGAAGGCCACCGCACAGGTCCACCAGCTCGGCGGCCGCGTCCGGCTCCCGCCGCACCCGGTCGCCGACCGAGCGTGCGAGCAGCTCGGCCCCGGCGTCCGGCGGCAACGGCACGAGCGGCAGGAACTCCGCGCCGTCCATGGCCAGCCCCCCGAGCCGCCACCGGGTCGCGACGACCACCACACTGCCCGGCGACGCGGGCAGCAGCACCCGCACCTGCGCCGCGCTGGCCGCGTTGTCGAGGAGCACGGCGAGGCGTTTGTCCGCCGTCAGGGAGCGGAAGAGCGCCGCGGCCTCCGCGAGCTCCGGCGGCACCCGTTCACTCGGGACACCGAACGCGCGCAGGAACCCGCTCACCACCGAGGTGAGCTCGGCGGGCTCCCCGCCGGCGACCGGCGCCAGGTCGGTGTAGAGCTGCCCGTCGGGGTAGTCGCCCGCCACACCGTGCAGCCACCGCGCCGCGAGCGTGCTCTTGCCGACCCCGCCCTGCCCGGTGATGACCGCCAGGGCCGGGCCACGCCGCCCGTCCCCACCCGCGGCGGCGATGCGGGTCAGCTCCGCGGTCTCGGCCACCCGGCCGGTGAAGTGCACGGGCACCGGTTTCAGCTGCCGCGGCACCGGTGTGGCGGCCACTCCGCCGTGGTGGACGTGCACCCCGCCGTGAATGGCACCGGCCTGCACACTCGTGCCCGTGACACCACCCGCGATCGTGTTGGTGGGACCTCCGTTCGTCGCCGGTCTTTCCGCATCGTCCCCGTGCGTCATCGAAACACCTGCCCCGTTTGCAAATGTCGAATATTTATGAAGTTACTCGACGTATTTGGCGAGGTCAGCCCCCATCAGCGTGGGGTGGCCAGAAGGAAGCGGTAGCTGCCGCAACGGCCGCGCCGGTGTGTGCAGGGCAGTAGATCGACTCCACTCGATCGAGCTATCTTCGGCGACCCGTCGATCCAACGGGGTGAACCTCGTGCGACTACCTCGGCCTCACGTTTCGCGAAGCGTGTCGTGGTTCGACTGCGCGCCGCTGCCCTGAACGCTGAGCGCGTCGTAGCTTCGCCGGCGTCCGCGTGTGCAGATGCACGTGCAAGCGGTTTTCCAAGGTCGAGATTGTTATCGATCAGCGATCTGCCGGGGGGAGGTTGCCGGTGCTGCCGTCATCCGTCGGCATATGCACTTGAATTGCCGGGCGTTGCCATTCCCGGGGTGTCAAATGACGACACACAACAATTGTGTTACGTGACCTCGCTGATCTCCGTTCATAAGTAACATCCCTCCCGATAGCTGCCGCTCGGTGCCAGCTCTGTTTGAGGTGAAAGCTGGGTGGACGCGTGATGTTGGGAATTCTGGGAACGACCGCGTTGCTCCTGGACGGCGGTCCGGACGACACGTGGGGCAAGCCGCGGGAACGGGCGGTGCTGGCCACGCTTCTGGTGCACGCCAACGAGGTCGTGCCGCTCGACGAGCTGGTGCGGTGGGTCTGGCCGCGGGACAAGCCCGTCCCGCTGCAGCTCGGGGCCACGTTCGACACGTACGTGGCGCGGATCCGGCGCACGCTGGCACGGCTGCCGTCGCCGCCCGAGCTGCGGGCCGAGGGGAACGGCTACGTGCTCGCGGTGGACCGGTCGCAGGTCGACCTGCACCTGTTCCAGGACCTCGTCGCCGACGCGCGGGGGCGGTCCGCCGCGGAGCCCCGGCGCGTGCTCGACCTGGTGGAGGGGGCGCTGTGGCTGTGGCGCGGCCTGCCGCTGGCCGACCTCGTCACCGAGCCGGCGCTGCACTGCCGCGAACGCGTGCTGCGTGAGGAATGGCTGGCCGCGCACACGATCCGGGTGCGGGCGCTCTTCGACCTCGGCCGCTACGACGAGGCACTCGCCGCGCTGGACGAGCTGCTCGCCGACTACCCCGACGACCCGCAGCTGGCCAACCTGACGCTCACCTGCCTGTACCGCAGGCAGCGCCTGACCGAGGCGACCGGGTTCTTCCTCACCACGTGGCGCCGCCTGCGGGCCGACGGCGACGAGCGGGCCGCGCACCTGCTGCGCCAGCACCACACCGCCCTCGCCGCCGCGTACCCCGCGCCGGTCGTGCCGCGACCGACCCTCGTGCCGCGCGAGGTGCCGGGGGACGTGCGGGGGTTCGTCGGCCGTCGTGAGCAGCTGGGGATGATGGACAGCGCCGCGGTGCGCCTGCTCGTGCTGGACGGGCCGGGCGGGGTGGGCAAGACGACCCTGGCGGTGCACTGGGCGCACCGCGCCGGCGACCGGTTCCCGGACGGGGAGCTGTTCGTGCCGATGCGCGGTGTCGCGAGCACCGGCGCGGTCGTCGACCACGTCCTCACCGGGCTCGGTCAGCCACCGGACCCGAGGCTGAGCGGGCGGCAGCGGGAACGGCTGCTGCGGGTGCTGCTCACGGGCAGGCGGATGCTGGTGGTACTGGACGACGTCCGCGACGCGGACCAGGTCCGGCGCCTGACCGAGCTCCTCGCGCCCTGCCTGGTGGTCGTCACCAGCCGCCAGCGCCTGCCGCTGCCCCACGGCGTGGCGGCGCGGCGGATCCCGGTGCCGCCGATGAGCGACGGGACCGTGAACGTCTTCCTCGCCCTGCACGCACAGGGCCCGGTGCCGGACGCGGCGCGCCTCAGCGCTCTGTGCGGGGGCTTGCCGCTGCTGCTCAACGTGCTGACCGGGCAGCTCGCGGGCCGGTCGCCCGCGCACCTCGCCGAACTGGTCACGCGGATGGACCGCAGGCGGCTGCTGGCCGTGGTGGGTGCGCAGGGCACGGCCGCCGCGCAGGGCGAGTCGTGCCTCACCTGGTCCTACCGTGCGCTGTCTGCTCCGGAGCGGCGCCTGTTCCGCCTGCTGGCGCTCCACCCCGGCACGGAGATCTCGGCGGAGGCGGCCTTCGCCTGCGACGGGCGGACGCCGACGGAGACGCTGGCCGGCCTGACCTACCTCGTGGCCGCCAACCTGCTCGAGCCGTCCGACGAGCTGGACCGGTTCGCCCGCCACGACGTGCTGGCGGAGTTCGCCGCGCGGTGCCTCGAGCGCGACGAGCCCGACGAGAGCAGGAGCGCCGCCCGGGAACGCCTGCTGGACTTCCTGACCGCGTCGGCCACCGCGGCGGCACGGATGGTGTGCCCGGGTTTCGTGCCGCAGCCCGGTGGGCGGCGGAGTCACGGCATGGCGTTCGTCGACGTGGACGAGGCGAAGGCGTGGTTCGGCCGGGAGCGCACCACCCTGACCGCCGCGGTCCGGCGGGCGCACGACGCGGGGTGCCACGAGCAGGTCTGGCAACTGGCCGACCCGATGGCGAGCCTGCTCGAGTGGGCGGGCGGCGCGGTCGAGAGCACGGCGATCCGCGCGCTCGCCGTCGACGCGGCGCGGGCGGTCGGCGACCGGGACCTCGAAGCCTCGGCGCTGCACCGGCTCGGCACGGCCCACCTGATGGTGAACGACCACGAGGCGGCGTGGCGGTGCCTGGCGGACGCCGACGACCTCCGCGGCGACCAGGTCGCCGTGCTCGACGGCCTGGGGCAGCTGGCGGCACTCCGCGGCGACACGGCCGAGGCGCTCGCGCTGTACCACCGGGGTATCGCGGCGGCGTCCTGGGTCGAGGACCTGGCCGGGTCGGCCTGGCTGCACTGCCACCTCGGCCAGTCGCTGCGCGCCGCCGAACAGCACGACGAGGCGCTCGTGCACCTGCGGCGGGGGCGGGCGCTGGCCCGGGAGGCGGAGGAGCCGCCCGCCGAGTCCGCCTGCCTCGCGGAGATCGGCGCGCTGCACCGCGACCGCGGCGACTGCCTGGACGCCATCGCGCACTGCGAGGAGGCGCTGGCCATCGCCGAGGCGATGCCCGACCTGACCGCGGCCGCGCTGGTCTGCGTCACGCTGGCCGAGATCAGCGCGGAGTGCCGCCTGTTCGACCAGGCGGTGACCTACGGGCGGCGCGGGGTGGAGATCCTGCGCGGGACGCAGGACCTCGCGAACCAGGCGCGCGTGGTGGAGGCGCTGGGGGACGCCCTGTTCCAGAGCGGCGAGCCCCACGAGGCGACGGTGACGTGGCAGCAGGCGGCCGAGCTCTACGACCACGCGGGACTCCCGGTGCTGGTGGTGCGGTTGCGCGGCAAGATCGACAACGGTCGCCTCCGCGGGTCGGCGCCGTACGCCCGTGCCGGGTCGGACGCGGTCCTGCCGTCCCTGCCCGCGGTGCGCAACATCGTCAACGGTCATTCGGAGGGCTGATCCCGGTCCCCGGCCGGGTCCTCGCCCGGCTCCTCCGGGATGAAGCGGGCCAGGTGGTTGGCGAGCTCGTGGTACTGGAGACCGACGAACGTCGCCAGCTCCCGCACCGAGGACGGCGGCAGCTCCACCACCCCGTCCGGGTTCTCCGTCAGCTTGTTGCGCGCCCACTGCACCATCGGCCGGAACTTCTCGTTCTCGTCGTCGAGCAGTTGCCGGAGGTCGACCCGCAGCACCAGGTTCTGCAGCTGGATGCGGGCGCGTTGCAGGGCCTGGGTCAGCAGCGTCGGGGCGGCGACCCCGAGCGCGCGGCTGAGCTCGAGGAAGCGGAGCACCGTGAGGTGCCGGGTGCCGTGCTCGTACGAGAGCAGGGTCCGGTCGCCGATCCCCGACGGCAGGCGGGCCACGAGTTGTCCTCGCGACCAGCCGTTCGTCTCACGGGCACGCCGAAGCTCCTCGCCGATCGCTCGCGAGATGACCTTCTCGGTGACCGCGCCTTGCGGGTCCATCACGGATGTTCTCCCGTTCCCGTCGCAGCCCGGGCCGCGGCGCGTCGTCGTGCGACGGGCGCCAGGCAGCTCGAGTGCGAAGTGAAAGTCTGACCGGACGATACGATGGCTGGGCCGAATGGATCCGCCCATGGCCGTGGCAGGCGAACCGGGCCTTCGCAACGATGTGGAAGGCCGCGCCGTACCCCTGACACAAGGTTAGAGGCGCGAGCCATCACCCTGTGGGCAAACGACATCGATCGTGGTCGAGCTTCATCACTTCGACGGAAATGCATTCGCGACAAACACCACGTGCAGTAGCGATTATGCGGGAATGCTGCGTGATCCGGGTGAGAGCGTTCCTTTTCTTCGGGTGACGGGGAATGCGTTCCGTGTTCGACGCGCTCGCACCCGTCGAGTTTCGGGTTGCAGTTTCCTGAAGTCAGGGTGTGGCGCGATTTCCGAATCCGGACCCGAGGGTGTCCACAATAGCGGATGGCCCTTTCATGCGCCCCAGAAGGCGCAGTTGCTCCGCCGCGCGACGTCGACCGGGGCGACCTGTCCGGGTGCCAGGTTCAGGACGTCGTCGGCCGCGTGGAAGCGCGGCCACCGCGGGGCGTGGTGCGCCGCGGGCCTGCCGGTGCGGGCGAAGGAGGTCCAGTAGCGGACCATCGTGTCCGACAGGCGTTCCTGAGCCGGGGTCAGGTCGCCGAGCAGGCCCGGCCACAGGAAGGTCAGCTCGCTCGCGTGCTCCGCGCCCTCGTCGTAGCCCGGCATGTCGATCAGCGGCGGTGCCTGGCGGTCGGCGAACTGGTAGGCGTAGGTCGGCACGCCCGCCGCCGCGAACAGGTCGTAGGCGGCCAGGTGGGTGCAGGTCGAGAGCCCCGTGCCGTAGTCGGACTGGATGGTCGCCAGCGCGATGCGGGGGCTCGGGTACGCCGCCGCCGGGTACCGCGCCAGCACCTCGCCGGCCCGGGCGGGGAACAGGGCGCCCACGATCGCCTCGTACTGGGCCTGCGTGAGCTCGGTGGGGTAGGTCAGGCCCACGAACAGGCGCATCTCGTCCAGGGTGTTGCCGTGCATGACCGGCATGCGGTGGAAGCGCCCGCTCGCGATCGCCTCCGCCGGCTGCCGGGGGAGCTCCCGCGTCCCCGCCGCCGGGCCCGCGGCCGCGCCCGTGGCCGCGAACCGCTCGAGCAGCGCGCGTGCGGGCAGCCCGCGCAGGCAGGCCACGTCGGCGCAGCCCAGCGCCGCGGTCAGCGCCGCCGCCTGGTCGGTCGCCGCCGCCACCGTGCGGGCCGGGGCCGTGCAGCCGAAGCTCTGCGGGATCGCCCGGTGGAACAGGCGCGCCGCCGACGGCGAGGCCAGGTTGGCGCACGTGTTCGCCGCGCCCGCGGACTCGCCGAACAACGTCACGGTGCGCGGGTCGCCGCCGAAGGACCTGGCGTTGCGCTGGACCCAGCGCAACGCCGCCTGCTGGTCCAGCAGGCCGTGGTTGCCCGTGCCGAGCCAGCCCATGACGCCGAGGCGGTAGTTGACCGTGACCACCACGACGTCGCCGAGGCGCGCCAGCTTCGACGCGTCGTACGCGCTCCCGCTGCCGGTCAGGTTGCTGCCGCCGTGCACCCACACCATCACCGGGCGGTGGCCCCGCGTCGAGGGGGTGGTGACGTTGAGGTACAGGCAGTCCTCCTCGAAGGTGGACTCGCCGCCGTAGGCCGGGGCCAGCTGGGCGCACTGGCTCCTCGGCTCGGTGGCGTCGTGCACGCCGTGCCAGGGGCGCACCGGCCGGGGCGCCTCGAAGCGGAGTGGTCCGACCGGCGGCGCCGCGAACGGGATGCCCTGGAACCGGCGCAGGCCGTCGGCGGCCGTGCCCCGCACCAGACCCGCGTCGGTGCGGACGACCGCGCCGCCGCCCGCACCACCGCCTGCCGGGGCGGGGTCGGCCGTGGCCGTGGCCGGGACCAGTGTGGACAGTGCCAGGACCAGCGCCAGTGCCGGCGCCGCCGGTCGGAACCTCATGACTACTCCGCGGGTTTCACGTTGGGGATACCGTTGTCCGGCGGGGCGTCGCCCGCCGCCGAGTCGTCCTCCTCGATCGGCGCGTCGCCGAGGTCGGTCACGAGCACCGGGGTCAGCGACTCGCCCACGCCGTCCTGGATCTCGATCACCGACATGCCCGACACGCCGAGGTGGCTGTCGGCGGTGTACCGGAACGGGGCCATCGCCGGTCCCTCGAAGTCGCCGCCGGACTTCTCGATCGCCTCGACGATGCCCTCACGGGTGGGGTCCGGGCCCGCCGCCTGCAGCGCCTGCACGAACGTGTACGCCTGGGACATGCCGTAGACGCGGTAGTTCGTCATCTCGCCGTCGTCGCCGTGCTCGTCCCACACCTTCTGCCACAGCTTCATCCACGGGTCCTCCGGCGCGTCGACACCCGGCAGGTACTCGGTGGTCATGACGCCGTCGAGCAGGGTCGAGCCGTCCTTGACCGCCCCCTCGGAGAACCGCGCCAGCAGCGAGCCGACCAGCGCCGGGTCCGAGCCGACGTTGCTGTAGAACCACTTCGGCTTGAAGTTGAGCCGCAGCGACACCAGCTGGCTGAGCGCGGTGTAGGACGGCACGTTGAAGCCCAGCACCAGGTCCACGCCCGCGGCCTGCAGCTGCGCCATCTGCGGTGCCACGTCGGTGTTGCCCGGCGTGTACTTGGCGACCGCCACGATCTGGTCGTTCAGGTAGCGGCGGGCGCCCTTCTCGCCGTCCCGGCCGAAGTCGTCGTCCTGGAGGAACAGGCCGACCTTGGCGTCGGGCATGTTCTTGCGCACCCAGTCGGCCATGACCTTGCCCTCGATCTCGTAGTCCGGCTGCCAGCCGAACGTGAAGGGCTTGTCCTTGGGCCAGTCGCCCCACTGCAGCGACCCGGACGACACGAACAGGTCGGGCACCTTCGCGTCGTTGAGGTAGTCGACGACCGCGCTGTGGGTCGGCGTCCCCAGCCCGCCGACCATCGCGAAGATCTCGTCGTTGAGGACCAGCTCGTTGGTGACCTGGCTCGTGTTCGTCGGGTTGTAGCCGTCGTCGCGCACCACGAACTCGATCTTGCGGCCGTTGATCCCGCCGTTGGCGTTCACGTAGTCGTAGTACGCCTTGTGCCCGCTGGGGATCTCGCTGTAGCCCGGCGCCGCGACGCCGGTCAGCGGGAAGTGCGCGCCGATCTTGATCGTGGTGTCGGTGATCCCGACGGTCGAGCCCTTCTCCTCGCCCTCGGTGCGCCCGCCTGCGCCGCAGGCGGCCGTGACCGCGACCGCGAGGAGTAACGCTGTACCGGTGTACCAGCGCTTCATGTGCTTCGCCTCCGATTGATGATTTTCCGCAGCCCGCCGGCGAGGCCGGCCGGTGCGAGCAGCACGACCAGGACGGTGACCAGGCCG
>WUUC01039803.1_pt1 | contig 10525 bp, 9 predicted proteins | sample 6278441 | NCBI WGS metagenome assembly WUUC01 (sample SAMN13675441, study PRJNA597444) | soil metagenome | isolation source: soil | place: USA: Washington | collected 2017-10 | reverse complement strand
GTGCGTGGAAGGTGAGCTCACCTTCCTGCAACTTCCCCGCGTTGTAATCCCGGTCCCAGAGAACGACATTGGGCACTCCGTCGATCACCTTGGTCAGGTCGGTGACGGTGAACGCCACGCGATGGCGGAGGTGTCCCTGGCCTCGATTCGCGCGTCCTTCGAGGATGAACTGGGTTCCCGGCGCCAGGGGAAGCCACCGGTTGTTGATCTTGACCGGGTTACTGAACTTGCCGCGGCCGCCCATGTTTACGGTGACTTCCTGGGCTTCCGCGATGGATGCGGCGGCCGCCAGCACGAGTAGGGAAGCGGCGAACGCGCGCCTGCACATTCTGCTCAACGGCACAGACCCCCCCTGAGGGTGTGGCTTCAGGCAAGTCTGCGCCGCGCATCCCTGCTGCGCAGCTCAATGTAAGTCGCCCGCCCCATGATGGGCGGGATCATGGAAGAGCCAGAAGGTTCCACCCCGAAGGACCTTCGTCTCTTAGGATTCTCTCATAATATCTGGAGTGACTTCTGTTTTCAACTCCCTAATCCCGATCGTGGATGAGCGGTGGGTTTTACGCGCCGGGCGGTCTAATCTGGTGTGGCCTGGAGTGAGATGGCCGAATCGAGCACGCCCACGACGCGTCTACTGCTGGTCGAGGACGACCGCAAGCTCGTGCGCGCCCTCGTGCGCGGGCTAGAGCGGGAGGGCTACGCCGTGGACGCCGCTCACACGGGGGAGGAGGCGCTGTCGCAGGCGAGCGCCCACGACTACGACGCCGTCGTGCTCGACGTGATGCTCCCCGGCGTGGACGGCTTCTCAGTCTGTGAGGAGCTGCGGCGCCGACCACGCTGGATGCCCGTGCTGATGCTGACGGCCCGCGCCGACGTCGCCGATCGCATCCGCGGCCTCGATGCCGGCGCCGACGACTACCTCGTCAAGCCGTTCGACTTCGGAGAGCTGCTGGCACGCCTGCGCGCCCTGGTCCGGCGCGGCCCGTCCGAGCCCTACGCGGGGCCACAGGCGCGTGACCTCGCCTTCGATCCAGCCACCCGCATGGTGAGTAGAGCCGGTAGGGAGGTGGAGCTCACGGCCCGCGAGTTCGAGGTGCTCGAACTCCTGGCGCGTCATGCCGGACAGGTCGTTTCGAGACAGCAGCTGCTCGATGAGATCTGGGCCGATGACTACGACGGGTCGGCGAACGTCGTCGACGTCTATGTGGGGTACCTGCGCAAGAAGCTCGAGGACCCCGCGGGTCCGCGACTCATCCGCACGGTGCGGGGCCTCGGCTTCGTGCTGGAGCCGGAATGAGACTGCCGATCCGGACGCGCCTCACCGCGTGGTACGCGGTGCTGCTCGCTGTGATCATCATGGCGCTCGGGGCGTTCCTCGTGGTGCGCCTGCGCTCCGACCTGCAGGAGGCGGTCGATCGCGACGTGCGCGACGGCGCCGAGATGATCGCCTTCAGCTACGCGATGGAAGGCACCCAGGAGTTCCTCGAGATCGCTGAGAAGGTGCTTCCCCGTGGCGGGTCCGCCGCTCAGGTGCTCGACCCCGAGGGCCGCGTGCTGCTCAGCTACGGCGACGATGTCGCCGTCCGGCAGATGGCCCCACCCGGCGCCCGTGCGGATGTGCTCGCCGGCCGGCCGCGTCTGCTCACGGTCGCGCTCGGCGACGGAGGGCAACGGTTCAGAGCGATGGCCCTGCGCGCGCAACGTCTCGGCGAGCCGCGGGTCGTCGTCGTCGCGGAGTCGCTGGCGAACGTCGAGCGGTCGGTGAACCGGGTGTTGGTCCTGCTGCTGTTCGCCGGTCCGGCCGCGCTGGGGGCTACTGCGCTTGGCGGCTGGTGGCTGGCACGCAAGGCGCTGCTGCCGGTCGAGCGGATGACGTCCGAGGCCGAGGAGATCGGGATCGACCGGCTGCACGAGCGCGTCGCCGTCCCGCGCGCGCGGGACGAGATCGGGCACCTCGCCGAGACGCTCAACGCGATGCTCGACCGTCTCGAGCAGGGGATCAGCGACAAACACCGCTTGATCGCCGACGCGTCGCACGAGCTCCGGACGCCGCTCGCTGTCATGCGCGCCGAGCTCGACGTCACGCTGCGCGCCGGCGAGCTGTCGCCCGACGCGCGTGAGGTCCTCGAGAGCGCCCGCGAGGAGGTCGGCAGGATGAGCCGCACCGTCGACAACCTCCTCACGCTGGCCGAGGTCGACGAGGGCCGGCTCGGGCTCATCCCCGCGCGCCTCGGACTGCGTGACGCGATCGAGGCGGCCGTCCGCCCCCTGCGCCCGTTTGCCGAGGCCAAGCGGCTGCGACTCGAGGTCGACGGCGACGCGTGCGAGGCACAAGCCGATCCTCAGCGGCTGCATCAGGCGCTGACCAACTTCATCGAGAACGCGATCAAGTACGCCCACGACGGCGGCCGGGTGAACGTCACCGCATGGTCCAGCAGCGACGAGGTCGGCGTCACGGTCGCAGACGACGGCCCGGGCATCCCCGACGAAGCACGGACGCACATCTTCGATCGCTTCTATCGCGTGGACAGCGCCCGAAGCCGCGAGAGCGGGGGCAGCGGGCTCGGCCTTGCGATCTGCCACGAGATCGTCGGCGCCCACGGCGGTCGCGTATGGGTGGACAGCGAGGAAGGGAGCGGAAGCGCGTTCTCGCTGGCCCTTCCGCGGTTACGTGTGTAGCGATCACCGCACGGGCTTGACCTGGCCCATCAACGCCTGGTTGCGCTGGCGAAACTGCGCCTCGTGCTGGGGACGCACGATCGCTTCCACCGGGGCGATCTCCTTCTTCTCGCAGGCGAAGTCCGCGCGGGCGATCGCGACCTCTTCGCGCTGGAGCTCGGCGAGCGCCGCGCGATCGTAGGGCACAGGCTTCTGGCCCGCTGCGGGACCGGTCGCGAACGGGCCGGGCAGCGGGCCCACGATCTTCTCCATGCGCTTCGTGAGCTCGCCGTCGATCTCCTCCGGATCCTCGTACCGGTACCCGGCCTCGGCCATGCAGGCGGTCCAGCGCTCCAGCGCACGGACCATCCGCTGGTCCTCGAGGATGCGCTCGTCGAGCTGGTCGAGCTTACCTTGGAGCTGGGTGAGGACCTGGGCGCCGCCGAAGACGTTCTCCGTCGCCTTCTGCGTGCATCCTCCGAGCCTGGTGAAGTCACCGCTGTCGACCGCGGCCTGGAACGTCGCGCCGGGGTTCTCGCCCCACAGCGCCCGCTCGTACGCCCGGCGGTCCGCCGGACCCAGGCCGGCGCGCAGCTTCTGGTTGGGATCAGCCTGGGCACCTCCGCGGCCCCAGAGCGTGCTGATGCCGTAGCCGAACTGCTTGAGGAAGTCCTCGTCGCTGAGGCGGCTGGTTCCGGTGACGGCGGCACGCTGGGCGAACGGGTCGACCGGGACGTAGTCGAAGCCTTGGGCCTTCATGCACTCGCGGATGTCCGCTTCGACGCGGCTCTGGCGCGCCATGATCCCGGCCGTGTCGAAGCCGAGCTGGTCCTCCACCGGGCCGCGGGGCTGCTGCTTGGAGTTGGATGAAGGCCGATCGGTCGAAGCCGAGTCATCGCCGCCGCACGCGGGCAGGCCGAGCGCGGCGCCCAGGACGACGATCGTGAGGAGTCTGTGCAAGCGCATGCGTGCCTCCAGGATCGAGAAGGGTCATGTGCCCGCGCGCAGCGCCTCGACGGGCTCGAGCGCCGCGGCGCGCAAGGAGGGATAGGTCCCGGAGACCAGGCCGATGAGCGCGCCCAGCGCAGGCGCGCCGAGCGGGACCCACGGATCCAGCACCGGGGTCCAGGTTTTGGTCGCGGAGACGCCGACGATGACGAGCGTGCCGAGGCTGGCCCCCATGACGCCTCCGGCCAGCCCCATCGCCGTGCTCTCGACCAGGAACTGTGCGGCGATATGGCGGCGTCCCGCGCCCAGCGCTCGTCGCAGGCCGATCTCGCCCACGCGCTCGAGCACCGACACGAGCGTGACGTTGGCGATCCCGATCGCTCCCACGAGGAGCGACACCCCTCCGAGCAGCAGGAACAGGGCGTTGAGATCGTTCTCGACCTGACCGCGTAGCTGACGCGGATCCGGAGGAGCCGCGACCTTGAGCAAGCCCGGATCGGTCGGGCTGAGTGCCACCGGGGCCTGGCGGACGATCAGCTCGACGGCGCCGATCCGCGTCTCCACCTGCGCGAGCGCGGGTGCCCGTAGCCCGAACTCGCGGCGGGCGGTGCCTTCGGGCATGATCGCCCCACCCAGCAGCGATGCGTGGCGGCGCACGCCGGAGAGCAGCCCGATGACCGCGTAGAGGCGATCTTCGACGAAGACCGCGGGCTGCTGGTCGACGCGCGTGATGCCAAGGCGATGCGCGGCGTTCGGGCCGAGCACGAGGACGCGCTCCGCCCGCCGCGAGTGTCCGGCGTCGAAGAGCCGGCCGGTCGCGAGCCGCGCGTGGACGGCGCGGAACAGGCCGGGCGACGCGGCCTTCATCGGCAGCTGGATCGCCCCGGCGGCAAGCGGGTCGTTGACCGGCACCGAGCGCACCAGCGCGCCGCGCACGTCGACGTCCGACAACGTACCGGCGGCCGCCACGCCGTTCAGCCGGCGCAGGCGCGACTCGGCGTCCCACGGCAGCACCGCGGCGCCTGCCCCGCCCGCGCGCGCTGACGGGCTGACCACGACGTCCGTGGCGGAGAGCGCATCGAAGCGTCCGACGATCTGGTTGCCCGCGGTCTTCGAGAGGCCGAGGGTGGCGACCAGGGCCCCGACACCGATGACGGTTCCGAGGACGGTCAGGGCGACGCGCGCCGGGCGGGCGAGCAGGCCGGCGACCGCCTCGGACGCGAGGTCCCCGGGCCGCATCCGCGGGCTCGCGCCGCGTCTCACTCGTCCTGCTCCTCCTCGGTCAGGCGCCCGTCGATGATGTGCACACGCCGACGCGCGCGCCTCGCCACCGCCTCCTCGTGGGTGACGATCACGAGCGTCAGACCCGCGGCGCCGAGGTCGTCGAAGAGCGAGAGGACGGACGCGGTGTTGACCGAGTCGAGATTGCCCGTGGGCTCGTCGCAGAGCAGGACACTCGGATCGCCCATGAGCGCGCGGGCGATCGCGACGCGCTGTTGCTCGCCCCCCGAGAGCTTGGTCGGCACGAAGTCCGCGCGGTGGTCGATGCCGACGCGCTCGAGCGCGTCTCTCGCGCGCTCGGCGCGGCCCTCGACGCTGACCCCGCGGTAGACCTCAGCCAGCATCACGTTCTCGAGCACCGTGCGATGGGCGAGCAGGTTGAAGGTCTGGAACACGAAGCCGATGCCCTGAGCGCGAAGCGCCGCGCGCTGATCGTCGCTCAGACCCCCGACGTCGATGCCGTCGAAGAGGTAGGTGCCGCTGGTGGGTCGGTCGAGGCAGCCGAGGACGTTGAGCAGAGTCGACTTTCCCGAGCCGGAGGGTCCGACGATCGCGAGCGAGACGCCGTGGCGCAGTGCGAGGTCCACGTCGCGCAGTGCGATCACGGGCGGGTCGGCACCGAACGTGCGGCCCACGCCGCGCAGCTCGATGACGGGCGCCACGCCGGTCGGTTCGCTGCGACCCGGGACCTCGAGCATGGTTGCCCCCATGTCCATCAGCCCCGCCTCGAGCCGACGACCACGAGGTCGCCCGCGGCTACGCGCTCGGCGCCGGCGGGTCTGACCTCGACGAGACCCTCGGCCGCGAGCCCTGGCACGACGGTCACGAGCTGGGTGCGCCCCCCGCGGCGCACCTGGACGCGCGAGTTGCCGTCACCGCCGACCGACAGGGCGCTCGCGGGAACGGCCAGCACCTCGCCCTTGGTGCTCTTGACCGAGATCGTGAGCTTGACCGATGCGCCCACCAGCGCCCGGACACCGGCTTCGGGGTCGACCGCGAGGTAGAACCGGTTCGGGTCGACGCGGTTGGTCCCGGGGGTGGCGGCCACCTGGCTGACGCGCCCACGCGCCTTGATGCCGAGGTCCTGGTCCTCGATGGCCACCGGATCACCCGGCCGGACCAGCTTCGCGTCGGCGACCGACAACGAGGAATCCACGACGAGGCGGGAGCTGGTCACGTTCATCACGCTCCCGGACACCGCGCTACCGCGCTTGGCCCTGGCGGCGTCGACCCGAAGCGGGAGCGTCGGGAAGAAGAGGATCTCGTTGGCTGGGACCTGCACTCTGGATTGGGTCGACAGGCGTGTCACCTCGGCACGCGTGCGCCGCGCCTCGTCGGCCGCGGCTGCGGCGATCGCCCGCATGGCGCTCGTGTCCGCCGGGTGGCTGAGGATGCGCACGCGACGCGACGACAGCCGCGCGGTGGCCCGCGCCGTCCGGACCGCTTGCCGGGCGCGCCGCAGCTCTTTCGCGGCAACTCGTGCGTCGCGCGCCGCCGTCGCGGCATCGCCCCGGGCGCGCCGCTCGGCGTCGGGAACGGCAGCCCGCGCCGCGTTGGCGGCGGCGATCGCTGCGTCCAGCTCGGCCTGGGCCCGGGGAATCGCGTCCGCTGCCGCGCGGACGGCGGAGGCCGCCGCCTCGCGCTCGGATGCCGGAGCCTCAGGCGCAACCTCTGCCAGCTTGAGGCGGGCGACCCGCTCGTCGTCCACGGCGCTGTTCAGCGCCGCGCGCTTCGTTGCGACGTCCACATCGGCAGTGGCCTGATCGCGCTGGCTGTTGGCCACCGCCAGCCCCTGGCCGGCCTGCGCCGTGGCCGCGGCGGCGCGCGCGGAGGCGAGCTTGGCCTCGGCGGTGGTGACACCGAGCACGGCGGTGTCGAGCGCGTCACGTGCGGCGACCGCGTCGACGCGCGCCTGCTCGACCTCGGTGGGCGTCGCCGTGCGCGCCTGGTCGATCGTGTTCAACGCCTGCAGGTGAGCGTCGCGCGCCTGTGCTGCCGCCGCCTGGGCGGTGCGCAGCTGCTCGATCTGCAGGTCGGTCGGCCCGAACGGATCGAACCCCTGGCGCAGGTAGAAGCTCGACACCGCGGCCTCCGTGGCAGCGTCGTAGCGACCATCGACCGCGCCGGGACCGAAGCCGAGGCGCACGAGTGCCTGCTCGAGCTGGCGCACGTCGGGTCCTTCCAGCCCGCGGCGCAGATCCCGGCTCATCGGGATCGCTCCCGGGAGCACGAAGACCGGGCGGCCGTCGACGGTCAACGCGACGTCTCCCGCGGCGAGCCTTGCGCGCCGGCGCGGCGCCCGCGTGACGATGTCGCTGCCCTGCTTGACCTTCGAGGTCCCGAGCACGGCCGGCTGGGCGGCCCCGTAGCGGACCGTCCCGCGAACGATCACGGTGGTCGACAGCGTTCGCCGCGCCACCGGGACGGTGATGGGCGAGGCCTTCGGGGCAGCCGTGTCGGCCGCCACCTGGGCTGGCGAGCGAATCTGGCGGGCGGCGGCCCACCCCACGATGGCGAGCGCGACGAGCGCCGCGCACGCGAAGGCCGCGAGACGCCTCTTGCCCAGGAACCGCATGCGCTCAGGCACCCCTCAGCCGATGTCGCTTGGGAGAAGGTCAGCCTTCGCTGTCACCCTCGACGACTACGAGTCCGTAGCCGGCATCGAGCCGGACGTCGACCGTCTTGCCGTCGGCGCGCGTGACCTCGACCTCCCACGTCGCACCGTCCTCGGAGTCGCGCTCGACCGAGTTGGCCCGGCCGCCTGGGAAGAGAGCGAGTGCCGCCTCCGTGGCGCGATCGGCGCCTGGTCCGGTCGCCTGCTCGTCGCCGTCGTCGCCGCCTCCGAACGCGGTTGCGGCACCCACGCCGCCCGCCGCGAGCGCGAGGACGGCGCCACCGGCGATGATGTAACGGCGCGTCAGCTTCATCGGTCTGCCTCCTCCTACGAGAGTCGCTGCCGTGAGAGCGGCGAATGTAGTCCCGGCGGATGAGATGGGTATGAGAGCCGAGTCTCATCCTGCTCTCATCGTGCGCGGGATGATTGGTCGCGTGCGGGTGCTCCTGGTGGAGGACGATGTGCGGATGGCCGCCGCGCTGCGACGTGGGCTCCACGCCGAGGGGATCGTCGCCGACGTCGCGACGGACGGGGACGAGGCACTACGCAGGGCGCGCGCGGGCGGGTTCGACGTCGTGGTGCTCGACGTGATGCTGCCGGTGGTCGACGGCTTCGAGACCTGCCGCAGGCTGCGCGCCGATGGGGTCTGGGTACCGATCATCATGCTGACCGCCCGTGACGCCGTGGAGGATCGGGTACGCGGTCTGGACTCGGGCGCCGACGACTACCTGACGAAGCCCTTCTCGCTCGCCGAGCTCCTCGCGCGGCTGCGCGCTCTGGTGCGGCGCGGGCCGATCGAGCGGCCCACTGTGCTCGAGGTGGGCGATCTGCGCCTCGACCCGGCGGCGCGGCAGGTCTGGCGAGGTGACGTGGAGATCGAGCTGTCGGCGCGGGAGTTCGCGCTGTTCGAGACCTTCATGCGCCGGCCGGGCCAGGTGCTCAGCCACGGTCAGCTGCTGGATGCGGCCTGGGACCTGGGCTACGAGCATCGGTCCAACGTGGTCGAGGTGTATATCCGCTACCTGCGCGAGAAGATCGACCGGCCGTTCAAGGCGACGTCGCTGGAGACGGTGCGCGGGATGGGCTACCGCCTGCGCAAGGACGGCGGCGTCTCTGCACCCACACCCCCGCACGGCACGGAGCCGCCATGAGGTGGGCTCCGTGGGCCTGAACAGGCTGCCGATCCGCGTTCGGCTGACCGCGGCCTTCGCGCTGGCCACGATGCTCGTGCTCGTCGGCGCCGGCCTGTTCGTCTACCTGAACCTGCGTGCCGATCTCGACGAGTCGGTCGACGCGGGTCTTCGCACGCGCGCGGCCGCGATCGCGAGCGCCGCGCGGGGAACCGGCGTCCCGCCCGCGGGCGCGGGCGGCGGACAGGCCGAGGAGAGCTTCGCGCAGGTGCTCGATGGGGCTGGCCGCGTGCTCGACGTCACGGGCGGCGTCCGCGATCCGGTGCTGACGGACGGCGAGCATCGGCGCGCCATGCGCACCGACGTGATCGTCGAGCGCCGCGTGGCCGGGATCGAGGGAACGTCGCGGCTGCTCGCGCGTCCCCTCTCCACCGGGTCTGTAGGCACGGTCGTCGTCGTCGGGCAGTCGCTCGACGATCGCAACGTGGCACTGTCGGGCCTCGTCACCTCGTTCGCCGTCGGCGGGCCGCTGGCGATCCTGCTGGCGTCGGCCATCGGCTATGCGTTGGCGAGCGCGGGCATGGCCCCGGTGGAAGCGATGCGCCGTCGGGCCGCGGAGGTGTCGCTGTCCGACGACGACGAGCGGCTGCCGCTGCCTGCCGCCCACGACGAGGTCCGTCGCCTCGGCGACACGCTCAACGACATGCTCGACCGGCTGCGGCGGTCCTACAACCGCGAGCGGCGCTTCGTGGCCGACGCCAGCCACGAGCTGCGCACGCCGGTCGCGGTCGTCAAGACGGAGCTCGAGGGGGCGCTGCGCACGGGCGACTACGGGCCGCGGGTCCACGAGGCGCTGGTGGCCGCGGTCGAGGAGTGCGACCACCTCGCCCAGCTCGCCGAGGATCTGCTGGTGGTCGCGCGCACGGGCGAGGGCGAGTTGCCCGTGCGGCGCGAGCCTCTCGCGGTGCGGTCGGTGCTGGAAGGCGTTCAGCACCGTTTCACAGACCGCGCCACGCAGCACGGGCGGCACGTTTGCATCGACGCTGCGGATGATCTGCGGCTGTCTGCTGATGCACTGCGCCTCGGCCAGGCGCTCAGCAATCTCGTCGACAACGCGCTGCGCCACGGCGAAGGCGACATCGTGCTACGCGCCAGGAGCGCGTCAGGCGGCGTCGAGCTCGACGTCACCGATGAGGGCACGGGCTTCGACGCCGACATCGTCGGGCGAGCGTTCGAGCGCTTCACCCGCGGCGACCGAGCGCGCACGCGGGGCGGCACCGGTTTGGGCATGGCGATCGTCCGAACGGTCGCCGAGGCGCACGGGGGATGGGCCGCGATCGTCCCCGGCGCGGGAGGAATCGTCCGCGTCTGGGTGCCAGACGACGGGCGCACGCCATCTCATCCTGGTCTCACACCGGGCCACTAGCTTGGTCGCATGCGGCTCCCGGGCCTCGCAACGGTGCTCGTGCTCGCCGTCCTCGCCACCGGATGCGGATCCGACGACAGCGGCGACCGGCAGCCCTCGACCGGCTCCCTTCCCCGGGGAGGCGAGCCCGTCAAGCTCGATCCGGAGCGCTTCAGCACGCAGATCGACAACCCGTACTTCCCGCTCGCCCCTGGCAGCCGCTGGGTCTACCGCGAGGAGGGCGAGGAAGGCGCGCAGCGAGTCGAGGTGACCGTCACCGGCAAGATCGAGGACATCGCCGGGGTGAAGGCGCGCGTCGTGCACGACGTCGTCACCCAGCGCGGGGAGCTCGTGGAGGACACCTACGACTGGTACGCACAGGACGAACGCGGCAACGTCTGGTACCTCGGTGAGGACACCACGGAGTACAAGGACGGCGAGGTGGACACGACCGAGGGCTCGTGGGAGGCGGGCGTCGACGGCGCTCAGGCC
>WUUC01232209.1_pt1 | contig 10526 bp, 10 predicted proteins | sample 6278441 | NCBI WGS metagenome assembly WUUC01 (sample SAMN13675441, study PRJNA597444) | soil metagenome | isolation source: soil | place: USA: Washington | collected 2017-10 | reverse complement strand
CGGTTCCTCGAGAAGCCGACGTGGGGCCAGGTCTTCTCCGACACGATCAACACGGGCATCTACGTCCTCGCGCCCGACGTGCTCGACCTCATCCCGGTCGACCAGCCCTACGACTTCTCGAGCGAGCTGTTCCCGCTGATGCTCGACAAGGGCCTGCCCCTGTTCGGCTACGTCACGGGCTCTTACTGGACCGACGTCGGCAACACCGAGGCGTACGTGCAGGCGAACCACGACGCGCTGTCGGGGAAGGTCCGGGTCGACCTGGCAGGGTTCGAGCTCCGGCCGGGGGTGTGGGTGGGGGAGGACGTGGAGATCGATCCCACCGCACGCCTCGAGGGGCCCTGCCTCGTCGGCGACAACGTAAGGATCGACGCGGGTGCCAGGATCGGACCGCTGACGGTCGTAGCGGACAACGCGATCGTGTCCGACGACGCGGCGGTGACCGGCTCGGTCCTGCTCGATCGCGTGCAGGTCGGGCCGTATTCGGCAGTGCGCGGCGCGGTCCTCGGCCGCGGCGCCTCCCTGCATCGCGGGGTCAACCTCGAGGAAGGGGTCGTGCTCGGCGACGAGGTCACGGTGGGGGCCGGTGCATTCATCAAGTCTCGAGTCAAGGTCTACCCGAGCCGCACCGTCGAGGCCGGTGCGATCGTCACCCAGAGCGTGGTCAAGGAGCGCCGGGCATCCCGCACCCTCTTCGGCTCCCGCGGCGTGTCCGGGCCCGTCAACCTCGGCGTCACGCCGCAGGTCGCGGTGAGGCTCGGGCTCGCATACGGGACGACGCTCAAGAGGGGATCGGTCGTCGTCACCGGACGCGACGCGAGCAGGGCGGCACGCACGATGAAGAGAGCGTTGATCGCCGGCCTGAACTCCACGGGCGTCACGTGCCACGACCTCGAGCTGATGCCGCTGCCGGTCACGCGCTTCGCCGTCCGGACCGAGCAGGCCGCGGGCGGGATCAGCGTGAGGACCTCGCCGCGCGATCCCGAGGCGGTCGAGATCCGGCTGTTCGACGCGGACGGTGCCGACCTCCCACCGGGCGACCAGCGGAAGATCGAGCGGATCTTCTTCCGCGAGGACTACCGGCGCGCCGGCGCGTTGCAGCTGGGGGAGCTCGAGTTCCCGCCGAGGACGCTCGAGCAGTACAGCTCCGGGGTCATGCGCGCGCTCGATGCCGGCGTCGTCCGCGCGGCGGAGCTCAAGGTCGTCGTCGACTACGCGTACGGCGCGGCTTCCGTGATCGGGCCCTCGGTGTTCGGCCGGCTCGGCTGCGACGTGTTGGGCCTTCACGGTTTCATCGACGAGCACCGGCGGGTCCTGGTCGACCGGGACCTCGGGCACCTGCTCGACGAGCTCGCCGACCAGGTACGCAGCTCGGGATCGCATGCCGGCGTGCTCCTGGAGCCGGGCGGCGAGGCCGCGCACCTGGTCGACGACAAGGGGCGCGTGGTCTCCGACACTGACGCGCTCATGGCGTTCCTCGGCCACGAAGCGCGACGCTCTCCGGGGTCCACCCTGGTCGTGCCTGTCTCGTGCCCCCAGGTGTGCGAGGAGATCGTCGTCGCCGCGGGAGCGAAGCTGACGTGGGCGTCGACAGGGCTCGCGGGGCTCATGGCGCGCGCGGCGCGGCCGGAGGTCGTCTTCGTCGGCGACTGCGACGGCGCGTTGATGTGGCCCGCGCTCCTCCCGGCTCCCGACGCGCTCATGACGTTCTGCAAGACGCTGGAGCTCATGGCGGTCGCGCGGCGGCCGCTGTCCGCCATCGTCGACGACCTGCCGGAGACGAACGTCGTGACGATCGACGTGCCGACGCCGTGGGACCTCAAGGGCGCGGTCATGCGGCACGTCGCGTCTACCGCGAGCGGCGGCGGCGGGAAGCTCGTGCTGCTCGACGGCGTCAAGGTCGTGGAGGACGACCGCTGGGCGCTGGTGATCCCGTACCCCGACGAGCCGCTGTGCCGCGTATGGGCCGAAGCCCGCGATCGTTCGGAGGCGGAGGCGCTGGCGGCCCGCTACGCTGCGCTCGTCCGCGAGGTCGTCGAGGGCTCCGTCGAGCTTTCTTGACGACTTCGAGACTTAGCGACAAGTCGACAAATCTCTTCCAAGATCCCTGAAAGGAGAGCCCTAGGTGACGGACGTTCCCGGCGATCGCCGCTACACGAAGGACCACGAATGGGCGCGCGAGCAGGAGGGCCGCATCGTGGTCGGGATCACGCACTACGCGCAGGACCAGCTCGGCGACGTCGTGTTCGTGGGGCTTCCGGAGCCGGGCTCCGAGGTCACCGCGGGCCAGCCGCTCGGCGAGGTCGAGTCGACGAAGTCCGTCTCGGACGTCTACAGCCCAGTCAGCGGGAAGGTGCTCGAGAAGAACGCGGAGGTCGAGCAGAGCCCCGAGCTCGTCAACTCCGATCCGTACGGACAAGGCTGGCTCGTGTCGATCGAACCGTCCGGGGAAGCGTCGGGACTTCTCACCGCGGACGAGTACCGGTCGTTGGTCGAGGGGGACGGTGCGGGTTAGGCCGCTCCGCGTCGTCAGCTTGACGAAGGGTAAAGCTCGCCTATAGGGTCACGCCATGTTCTGCACGAACTGCGGCCGTAAGAACCCCGAAGGTGCGAACTTCTGCTCTTCGTGCGGGTCGCCGCTGGCAGACTCAGGTCCGGACTCGACGGTCACGTTCATGGCGCCGGAGCTGGAGGCCGAGCTCGACGAAGAGGTGCAGATCTCGCCGGAGGAGCTCGAGGGCGGCCGCGGGGTCCTGATCGTCAGGCGCGGCCCCAACGCCGGCAGCAAGTTCTTCCTCGACACGGACGTGACCCAGGTCGGCCGCCACCCGGAGAGCGACATCTTCCTCGACGACATCACCGTGTCGCGGCGCCACGCGGAGCTCCGCCGCTCGCCGCAGGAGTTCACGCTCGCCGACGTCGGAAGCCTGAACGGCACCTACGTCAACCGCGAACGCGTCGAAGATGCGCGGCTCCGCTCCGGCGACGAGATCCAGATCGGCAAGTTCAAGCTCGTCTTCCTGACCGGCTCGCCGGGCGGGGACAGGGGGTAGGGATGCCGCTGTCCCGCTCGCGCGACTACCTAAGCATCGGAGAGGTGCTCGAATCCGTGCGCTCCGACTTCCCCGACGTCAGCATCTCGAAGATCCGCTTCCTCGAGTCCGAGGGCCTCATCTCGCCCGAGCGCACACCCGCCGGGTATCGGAAGTTCTTCGAGCCCGACGTCGCACGGCTCCGCTTCATCCTGTCGCTGCAGAGGGATCAGTTCCTCCCGCTCAGGGTCATCAAGGAGCGTCTCGCCGAGGCCGACGCGAACGGGCAGTACCCGCAGGAGGAGGCGCCAAAGGGGCGCAAGCGGGGGCGCATAGCGACGACCGGGCGGTCGAAGATGCCCGCGGCCGAGCCCGAGCCGGCGCTCGTCGAGGTGTCCGTCCAGATGACACGATCGGAGCTGCGGGACGCGTCGGGCCTGACGGACGAGCAGCTGCGGGGGCTGGAGGACTTCGGCGTGCTGTCGAAGCGCGACTCCGACGTGTACGACGCGAACGACCTCGTGGTGACGCGGACGTCCGGCCGGTTCTTCGCGTACGGGGTCGAGCCCCGGCACCTCCGGATGTACCGGCAGTTCGCCGACCGCGAGGCCGCGTTCTTCGAGCAGATCGTGACGCCGGCCCTGCAGCGGAAGGACCCGGACGCGGCGGACGAGGCGCACCAGTCCGTGAAGGAGCTCCTCACGCTGTCCCGTCAGATGCGGGAGGCCGCGCTGAGGTCGAGCCTCGGCAGGCTCGTTTAGCCTCTCCATCCGCTCGTAGACTCGTCGCCTTGTCGACAAATCGATTTGTCGCTCCGCTGCTGGCGGTCGTAGCCGCCGCGATCGCTGCGCATCCCCGGCCCGCCCCGGTGCCGGCGGCGGCGCGGGCTCCTCTGCCGGCGCGGCCCCCCGTGTCGTGTGGCGCGTGCCTCGTGGCGCTGGGGGACGAGGTCCTCTGGGGACGCGAGATCGACGCCCGTCGCGCGAACGCGAGCACGACGAAGATGGTGACCGCGCTCGTGGTCGTGCGGGCTGCGGAGCTGGCCGAGCAGACCCGGGTCTCGGCCACGGCCGCGGGTACGGGCGGGGGAGGTTTCGACCTGACCCGGGGCGACCGGTACTCGGTCGAGGAGCTGCTGCACGCCCTCCTGCTGTCGTCCTCGAACGACGCCGCGGTCGCGCTCGCCGAGCACGTCGCGGGATCCGAGGCAGCGTTCGTCGCCCGGATGAACGCGTTCGCCCGGTCGCTCGGGGCCCGCCGGTCGCACTTCGTCACCTCACACGGCCTCGACGTGCCGGGCCATCACTCGACCGCGCGCGACCTCGCCCGCATCGCCCTGGCGGTGCTGCGCCGGCCGGTCCTCGCCGGGATCGTGGCGACGCCCTCGACGACGATCACCGGCCCCTCGAAGACGCAGAGGCTCGTGAACACTAATCCTCTGCTAGAGAGTTATGAGGGCGCCGTGGGGGTGAAGACCGGGTACACGAGCGGGGCCGGCGACGTGCTGGTGGCCGCGGCCGAACGCGGCGGCCGCCGGCTGATCGCCGTCGCGCTGGGATCGGCGGACGCGGCCGCCGACGCGCGCTCCCTGCTCGACTACGGGTTCGCGGTGCTGGGCCGCGGGATCCTCGTGAGGGAGGGGAGCGAGCTCGGCTCGGTCGTGTTCGACCCCGCGGGCTCGGTCGGCGTCGTCGTTCCCCGGACGGTCCGCGGCATCCCCGAGCCGGCGAGCGTGACGATCGCGTTCGAGCCGGCGGCCTCGGTGACGCCTCCCCTCGCGAGAGGTGAGACGGTGGGGAGCGTGGTGATCAGCTCGAGGAGTGGGTCGGTCGTGGCGCGCGTTCCGGCGGTGACGGACGCGGCCGTGCCCGACTCGGGCGGGGGAGTAGCGTCGTCGCTCTTCGGGGCACTGTTGCGGGTGGCGGCCATGGTCGTGGGGTCGAGGTCGTGGTGACGGAACCGCGGCCTCACGGAGCTCCCGTGCCCGACGCGGTGCCCCCACCGGCCTTCGACGTCCTCGCGTCGGCGGCGGACGTGAGCCGGCGCGTGGACGAGCTCGCCGGGGAGCTGAACGCCGTCTACTCGGCGAACGACGACCCGCCCGTGCTCGTCGGGGTGCTGAAGGGATCCGTCATGTTCCTCGCGGACCTCGTGCGCGCTCTCGGCCTCCACGTCGAGGTCGACTTCATGTCGATCTCCTCCTATGCCGCGGAGGGTCGACAATCCGGGGTGGTACGCATCGAGAAGGACCTCGACTCCGACGTGCACGGGCGCGACGTCGTCATAGTCGAGGACATCGTCGACACGGGGCTGACGTTGAACTACCTGCGGCGCAACCTGACCGCTCGCTCACCGCGCTCGCTGCGCGCGGTGACGTTGCTCGACAAGTCCGTGCGCCGGATCGTTCCCGTGCCGCTCGAGCACCGCGGTTTCGACATCCCCGACGTGTTCGTCGTCGGCTACGGGCTCGACTTCCAGGCCCTGTACCGGAACGTCCGCGACATCCTCTCGGTCTCGGATCTGCCGCGCCTCGCAAGCGACCCGCGCCTGCTCGTCGGGCCGCTGTGGCCAAGTTCCTAGGGGTGTTAGCCTGCCGGAATGGTCGAGCTGTCGCTCGTCGGGGTCCGGGTAGAGCTCCCTTCGAACCAACCGATCGTGTTGCTGAAGGAGTCCGACGGGGAGCGCTATCTGCCGATCTGGATCGGCGCCGTCGAAGCGACGGCGATCGCTTTCGCGCTCCAGGGGATCCAGACGCCGCGGCCGATGACCCACGACCTCATGCGCGACCTGCTCACCAACGCCGGCATCGCGGTCGAGCGCGTCGTGATCAACGAGCTCGTCGACCAGACCTTCTTCGCGTTGATCCGAATGGGTTCGGGCGGCGAGACGAAAGAGGTCTCGTCCCGCCCGAGTGACGCGATCGCCCTCGCCGTCCGCATCAACGCCCCGATCTACGCGGCGGAGGACGTGCTCGACCAGGCGGGGATCGAGCTGAAGGACGACGAGGAGACCGAGGTCGAGAAGTTCCGGGAGTTCCTCGACCAGGTCAGCCCGGAGGACTTCGCAGCAGAAGGCTAGCGGGCGCAGTCCACTTCGCCTACACCTCAGCTTCACCCTTGCGTCGTTGACAGGCGCGGCGCGGCGGGCTTACGCTTGCAGACCCGTAACTACGGGTGTGTGACTAGGAACGCGAAACCCGGGGAGGCGCCATGGAGAAGGAACGTCCCGACAACGGCACCGAGAGCGGATATCGCGGCCCCCAGACGTGCAAGATCGTAGGGATCACCTACCGGCAGCTCGACTACTGGACGCGCACGGGCCTCGTCGTCCCCTCGATCCAGGCCGCGACCGGTTCCGGAACGCAGCGGCTGTACTCCTTCAACGACCTCCTCCAGCTCAAGGTCATCAAGTCGCTGACGGACGCGGGCGCGAGCTTGCAGAAGGTCCGTCAGGCGATCGACTACGTGCGCGAGCACGTCTCGGACGACTGGTCGAAGGTCAACATCGTCGCCGACCAGTCGGGTGTCTACGCGATGACGGAAGAAGAGGTCTTCGACCTCATCCGCAACGGCCAGGGTGTCCTCGGCGCGATCGTCGCCGTTGGCAAAGTGCGCGAGCAGCTCACCGGGACTTTGCGCGAGCTCCGTCCCGCAGCCGAGCCGGTGGAGTACGGTTCGACTACCCAACAGGTGGCGGCCTCGGCCGGCGCCCGAGAACAAGCGGAATCGGAGCGGCAAGCCAAGGAGGGTTGACCATCACGGGCCTCCACGCCCACGATGAGGGATCGCAGTCGCCGGGCAACGACTCACCCGCCCCGCTTCCCCACGAGTCCGTGAACTTCGCGCACAACAGCGAACGGCAGTTCGCAAAGCTCCTCGACTTCTACGAGATCGAGTGGGTCTACGAGCCCACCACGTTCGACATCGAATGGGACCGCGAGGGCAACGCCACGCAACGCTTCTCTCCGGACTTCTACCTTCCCGCGTTCGACCTCTACATCGAGATCACGACGCTCAACCAGAAGCTCGTCACGAAGAAGAACCGCAAGGTCCGAAGGCTGACGACGCTCTACCCGGACGTGACGTGCAAGATCCTGTACCAGCGCGACTATCTCAACCTGCTGGTCAAGTACGGGCTGGAGGAACCGTCGCAGGGCGCGCTCCTCACGCCGGTCGAGGCCCCCGACGCGCTGGACACGCGACAGCCTCCGTTCCTCGGTTCCGCGTTGACGGGATGACCGAGCGCGCCACGCCGCTGCTCGGGGCGCACCGGTCTCTCGGCGCGCGCCTGACGGAGTTCGCCGGCTGGGAGATGCCGCTCCAGTACGAGGGCGTGATCGCGGAGCACAACGCGGTACGGACGTCCGCCGGCTTGTTCGACGTGACACATCTAGGGAAGCTGCGCGTGAAGGGAGCGGGCGACGCGCTGCAGCACGCGGTGACGGCCGACGTCGTCTCTCTCGAGCCGGGCCGCGCGACGTACTCGCTCGTCCTCGTCGACGACGGCGGCTGCGTCGACGACGTCTTCGTCTACCGGATCTCCGGCGACGAGTGGCTCGTCGTACCCAACGCGGCGAACGTCGAGGCGGTCGCGGAGTGCATCCGGGAGTCCGGCGCGAACCCGGTCGACGAGTGGGACCGCTACGCGATCCTCGCCCTGCAGGGCCCGGACTCGTTCGCGGTCTTCGACAAGGTCTGGCCGGGCTCCGACGCCCCAAGCCTAAAGCTCCACTGGTGGTCTCCCCTGGACGTGTTCGGCAGCAGCGGGCTGATCGCGCGGACCGGGTACACGGGGGAGCGCGGGTTCGAGATCTACGCGCCGTTCGAGGTGGCGGAGCGGACGTGGTCCGCGCTCCTCGACGCCGGCGCCGCCCCGGTCGGGCTCGGCGCCCGCGACACGCTGCGGCTCGAGATGGGCTACGCGCTCTACGGGCACGAGCTCAGCCGCGCCATCAACCCGCTCGAGGCCGGGCTTGGCTGGGCGATCGCATGGGACACGCCGTTTCGCGGGCGCGACCGTCTGCTCGAGGTGAAGGAACGCGGCCCCGAGCGGCGGCTGTTCGGCATCGTCTGCTCGGGCCGGGGAGTGCCGCGGCAGGGCTACGAGGTCTACGCGGGCGACGCGAAGGTCGGCGAGGTCACGAGCGGCAACTTCTCTCCGACCCTGGGCGCCGGGATCGCGCTCGCTCTGGGCCCCGCGGCGGCCAGGCCGGAGCCGGGGCAGACCGTGCAGGTCGACGCGCGCGGGCGCCGGATCGAGGGAGATATCGTGAAGCCGCCCTTCAAGAACGCCTAGCGGCGTCGACTTGTAGACAAATAGACGAGTAGGTAAGTGGACTTCATCCCGCACACCCCCGAAGACGACCAGGAGATGCTCGAGGCCATCGGCCTGGGCTCCCTCGACGACCTCTTCGAGTCGGTCCCCGAGGCCGTGCGCCTCGACCGGCTCCTCGACGTGCCGGAGTCCCTGAGCGAGATCGAGCTCGCCGGCCACATGGCGGAGCTCGCGGGGAGGTCGGCCGGCGCGGGCCTCCTGTGCTTTGCCGGGGGAGGCGCGTACGACCACTACGTCCCCGCCGCCGTCCGCGCGCTCGCGAGCCGCGGCGAGTTCGCCACGAGCTACACCCCGTACCAGCCGGAGCTGTCGCAGGGAGTGCTGCAGGCCCTCTACGAGTTCCAGACGATGGTGTGCTCGCTCTACGGCATGGAGGTGGCGAACGCCTCGCTCTACGACGGCGCGAACGCGCTGGTGGAAGCGGTGAACCTCGCGGTGCGGGCCACCAGGCGAGAGATGGTCTTCGTGGCCGAAACCGTGCACCCGCACTACGTGCAGGTCCTCGAGACCTATACCTCAGGTCTAGGCCTGGACATCCGGATCCTCCCGAGAGGCTCGGCCGGCGTGGTCGACTGGAGCACGGGCGACTTCGCCGGCGCGGCCGCGCTGGTCGTCCAGTCGCCCAGCTTCTTCGGCCTCCTCGAGGACGCATCCCGCGCAGCCGAAGCCGCGCACGCCGCGGGCGCCCTTCTCGTCTCCGTCGCCGACCCGACCGCCATGGGGCTGCTCGAGGCGCCGGGCGCGATCGGCGCGGACGTCGCCGTCGGCGAGGGACAGGCGCTGGGGAACTCGCTGTCTTTCGGCGGCCCCTACGTCGGTCTGTTCGCGACGAAGCTCGCGCTCGTCCGCCAGGTGCCCGGCCGCATCGCCGGCGAGACGCTCGACGCGGACGGCCGGCGCGCGTACGTCCTCACGCTGCAGGCGCGCGAGCAGCACATCAGACGCGCCAGAGCGACGTCCAACGTCTGCACGAACCAGACGCTGATGGCGATCGCGGCGACGATCTACCTGTCGTGGCTCGGCCCGCAGGGCCTGCGCCGGCTCGGCGAGCTGTGCGTGAAGCAGACCGCGTACGCGGCGGAGCGACTCGCGAGCGTTCCCGGGTGCAGGCTCACGTTCGACGGCCCGCGCTTCAAGGAGCTCGTGCTCGAGACCCCGGTGGACGCAGCGGACCTCGCCAAGAGGCTGGCGCGCCGGGGCTACCTCGTCGGCCCCGCCCTCGGCGGGTACTACTCCGGGATGGAGAGCTCGCTTCTGATCGCGGTCACGGAGCGCCGCACGGAAACCGAGATCGACGGCCTCGCAGAGGCGATCGAGAAGGAGCTGGCGGAGTCGTGACCCTCGAAGCATCCGCGGGCACCCGCGCACGCGCCGACGGCTCGAAGCCGATCTTCGAGCGTTCGCGCCCCGGTCGCAGGGCGTGGTCTCTGCCGGATACCGGGGCCGGGGCGTCGATAGAGGACCTGATCCCCGAGGAGCACCGCCGCGCGACCCCGCCCCTGCTCCCCGAGGTCAGCGAGCGCGACCTGGTCCAGCACTACACGCGTCTGTCGCAACGGAACTGGGCGATCGACGTCGGCGCATACCCGCTCGGCTCCTGCACGATGAAGTACAACCCGAAGCTCGCCGAGGACGCGGCCGCACACGAGGGCTTCCGCGCCCTGCACCCTGCCGCGGACGAGGAGCTGTCGCAGGGTGCCCTGGAGCTCCTCGGGATCCTCCAGCGGGCCTTGTGCGAGGCGACGGGGATGGCGGCGTTGACGTTCCAGCCCGCGGCCGGCGCGCAGGGAGAGCTGACGGGCCTGCTGATCATGCGCGCGTTCCACGCGTCGCGAGGCGAGACGCGGGGGCGCGTGATCATCCCGGACTCCGCGCACGGCACGAACCCCGCCAGTGTCAGCCTCGCGGGCTTCGAGGCACAGGAGGTCCCTTCGGACGAGCGCGGGCTGGTCGACCTCGACGCGTTGAGGAGCGCCCTCGACCACGACGTCGCCGGGTTGATGCTCACGAACCCGAACACGCTGGGCCTCTTCGAGCGCGACATACAGGAGATCGCGGCCGCGCTGCACGAGGTCGGCGGCCTCCTCTACTACGACGGCGCCAACTTCAACTCGATCGTCGGCGTCGTGAGGCCGGGCGACATGGGCTTCGACATCGTGC